>OLPG01000097.1_pt1 | contig 82849 bp, 65 predicted proteins | sample 1672311 | NCBI WGS metagenome assembly OLPG01 (sample SAMEA3136670, study PRJEB25190) | human gut metagenome | biome: human gut; feature: human-associated habitat; material: faeces | place: Austria | collected 2013 | reverse complement strand
ACCTGGGCCAGGCCCGATTTTGTCTATTGACAATGTCCTGCTCATATTAAAAAAGGGCCGAGCAAATGCTCGGCCCTTCATGCGCTCCGTTTTGAAGGCGCGCGCCCTCGATTCGAAAGCGATTTAGTTCTTGAAACTGTGAATCGGCGCGGGAATACGACCGCCGCGGGTCACGAACGCCTCACAACTCGTTTGATTCACCGGAATGATGGGAGCGTAGCCCATGAGGCCGCCGAATTCGGCCATGTCGCCCACGCTCTTGCCCTCGACAGGAATCACGCGCACGGCGGTGGTCTTCTGGTTCACCATGCCGATAGCCGCTTCATCGGCGATAATGCCCGAAATGGTGGCTGCCGTGGTGTCGCCGGGAATGGCAATCATGTCCAAGCCCACCGAGCATACGCAGGTCATAGCCTCAAGCTTCTCGATGGTAAGACATCCGTTAGCCGCAGCATCAATCATGTTCTTGTCTTCCGAAACGGGAATGAACGCGCCCGAAAGGCCGCCCACATAGCTCGACGCCATGATGCCGCCCTTTTTCACCTGGTCGTTCAGCATGGCAAGCGCCGCCGTGGTGCCCGGAGCGCCCACCTGGGCCAAGCCGATTTTCTCGAGCACCTCGCCCACGGAGTCGCCCTGGGCGGGCGTGGGGGCAAGCGACAGGTCGATAATGCCGAACGGTACGCCCAAGCGGCGACTCGCCTCCTGCGCCACCAGCTGGCCCACGCGTGTGATTTTGAACGCGGTGCGCTTAATGGTTTCGCACAGGAATTCGAAATCGCGTCCGATGGCCTCATCGAGCGCACGGCTCACCACGCCCGGGCCCGAAACGCCCACGTTGATAACCGCGTCGCCTTCGGTCACACCATGGAAACCGCCTGCCATAAACGGGTTGTCGTCAGGAGCGTTGCAGAATGCGACGAATTTCACGCAACCGTACGAATCATTGTCGGCGGTGGCATGCGCAATGTCTTTGATGATGTGGCCCAACAGCTCCACAGCGTTCATGTCGATGCCGGTTTTCGTGGAGCCCACGTTCACGCTCGAGCACACGATATCGGTTTCGGCGAGAGCCTGCGGAAGCGATCGGATGAGCAGCTCTTCGGCAGGAGTCATGGCCTTGTTCACGAGCGCCGAATAGCCGCCCAGCAAGTCAACGCCCACTTCCTTGCCCGCGCGGTCAAGCGTATGAGCGATTTTCACGAAGTCTTCCGACGTTTTGCAGACCGAGGCGCCCACAAGCGAGATGGGAGTCACGGTGATGCGCTTGTTAACGATGGGGATGCCGAATTCACGCTCGATGGCTTCGCCCGTGGCGACCAGATCGCGAGCGCGCGTCGTAATTTTGGCATAGATGCTGTTGCAGAGTTCATCCACGTTGTCGCACGCGCAATCGAGCAAGCTGATGCCCATGGTGATGGTACGCACGTCGAGCTTTTCCTGCTCGATCATTTCATTGGTCTCGTGGACCTCTTGGATATTAATCATAGATATACGTCTCCAAAATGATGAATTTGGGGTGGGCCGAGGCGGCTTCGCCTCATCGAAAATGCCCGGACCTCCGCGAAGCCTCGCGACGCGGTCGCGCGAAACGCACATGCGCCCTTCGCCAAAGCCCGAGCCTTCTTGCCAACGAAAGCGGTCGCCAGCTTAGATTCGATGCATGGCGGTGAAGATTTCCTCACGCTGGGCACGCACGCGCACGCCGATTTCCTCGCCCAGGCTTTCCAGTTCAACGGCCATCGCGCCGAAGCTTTCATCGGCGGCCGAATAGTCGACAATCATCATCATGTTGAAGAAACCGTCGATGATGGTTTGCGAAATGTCGAGCACGTTCACCTTGTGGTCCGAGAGATACGTGCACACGCGGGCAATGATGCCCACGGTGTCTTGACCGACCACGGTGATGATGGCTTTGTTCATGGCATACCTTTCCAAAGGATCTTTGAGCACTTTAGCGTAGTGTAGTATAGCGGTTCTTCGCTCACGTACAGTTTATCGCCCAACCACGCAGAATGCACGAGTTGCACGAGCAGAGCGCCGCAGCCTTCGGTAGCTGGGCGCTCGAGCAGCGCGGACGCTTTTTGCATGAGCTCGTTTTGCTGCGTATAATGCTCGGGTTTGCACATTCTCGATGGTGGCGTTCACGTGGCCATCGTTTTCGTTTTCGATTCCGACAGGAGCGCACGCATGAGCACTACGCCCAAAACCGCCGAAGGCCGCGAGAAATTCGGCTCGCGCATCGGCTTCATTCTTATTTCGGCCGGATGCGCCATTGGCCTTGGCAACGTATGGCGTTTCCCGTATGTATGCGGCGAATATGGCGGCGCGGCGTTTGTGCTGCTCTACCTGGTATTCTTGGTGATTCTCGGCCTGCCTATCTTGGTCATGGAATATGCCGTGGGCCGCGCGAGCCAGAAAAGCTGCGCGCGAAGCTACAACATTTTGGAACCCGAAGGCACCAAATGGCATTGGTATAAATGGTTCGCGTTCGCCGGCAATTACATTTTGATGATGTTCTACACCACCGTCGCCGGCTGGATGATCGCCTACGCGTTCAAAATGGCAACCGGCCAGCTCACGGGGCTCGGCACCTCTGCTTCCGCAAGCGCGTCGGGCGCCGCCGAGCAGGCGTTCACGGCACTGCTCGCCGACCCGTTCCAAATGCTGTTCTGGATGGTCATTATTTGCGGCATCGGCTTTTTCATCGTTGGCCTGGGCCTGCAAAACGGCGTCGAGCGCGTGACGAAGGTCATGATGGCGTGCCTGTTCGTGGCCATTGTGATTCTGGCCATCAATTCGGTCATGCTGCCCGGCGCACATGCCGGCCTTGAGTTCTACCTCATGCCCGATTTCGGGAAGATGATCGAAAACGGCTTCGGCGATGCGGTATACGCCGCCATGGGCCAGGCATTCTTCACCCTTTCCATCGGCGCTTCAGGCATGGCTATTTTCGGCAGTTACATCGGCCGCGACCGTCGCCTGACAGGCGAAGCGGCAAGCGTCGCCGGCCTTTCCACGCTTATTTCGCTGCTCGCAGGCCTGATTATTTTCCCCGCCTGCTTCGCCTATGGCGTTTCACCCGATTCGGGCCCCAACCTGGTGTTCGTCACACTGCCGAGCGTATTCGACCAAATGTGGGGCGGCCAGCTGTGGGGCACGCTGTTCTTCATTTTCATGAGCTTCGCCGCGCTTTCCACCGTCATTGGCGTGTTCGAAAACATCGTGGCGTTCTGCATGGACCAATGGGGCGTCTCGCGCCGCTCGGCCGTGGCGATCAACGCCGTGCTCATCATTGTGCTTTCGGTGCCGTGCATTCTGGGCTTCAACGTGTGGCAGGGAGTACAATTCCCCGGCATCGGCGACATTCAGAGCCTAGAAGATTTCATTGTCTCGAATAACGTGCTTCCGCTGGGTGGCCTGGTGTATGTGCTGTTCTGCACGAGCCGCTACGGCTGGGGCTGGAAGAATTTCCTCACCGAAGCAAACACCGGCGCCGGCCCGCGCTTCCCGAAGTGGGCGCATGCATGGATTGCCTATGGCATCCCCGTGCTCATGGTGGTGATTTTCATCATGGGATACATTCCCAAATTCCAAATCTGGTTCGGATTGTAGAAGTGCGCCTGCGACACCAGTGCGGCCGCGCTCAAATCCTTCTTTCCAAAGTTAAGCGCAGCCAAGCGAGCGTATAGCGAACGAAGTGAGCGGTAGCGAGCCGTGATTGCAAGGCATCCGCCAGGCGCCAGGCTGGACGCATTAACGGTCTACAGCAGCGTGTAGTGATGAATGTTGTTGGCGTCGGGCTCGCGCGCAATGCGATGCTCGGCGATAAGGTGATTCAGGATAATAATGCCGCCTTCGACGATGCACCACTTTTGGGCCGGGTAAATATCTTCCCAAGCCTGCGGCACATTCCACGTAAGGTTTTTCACCACGTCGGCGCCCGTTGCACCAGGATGCTCGGCAATGTACGCCGCCGCTTGTTCAATGCGTTCGCAATGATGGTTTTTAAGCCACGCCACACGCTCGCGCCAATCGGGGCGTATTTCGCCATGGGAATGCAGCAACCGCGAAATACCCAGGTTACACACCTTTTGCAAGTTCGCAAGATACACGCCCATGGTATCGACGACCCCCAAGCGCAGGCCCAAACCGGGCGAGATGGCGAACAGGATGTGGTCGCCGGAAAACAACAAGCCCGACTGACGGTGAAAAAGCGCGAGGTGGCCGGGCGTGTGGCCCGCGGTATCGACGACCTCGAGCTTCGTTTGCCCCACTACAATAACGTCGCCTTCTGCAACGAATTTCAAGTTGCGCCCCTCGGGCTTGAAGCTGGGAATGCCCATGCCGTAACGAGCCGATTTATGCACAAGGTCGCAATCGAACCCCTCGGCGCTTACCTGGGCTTCGGTAATGCGCAGATATTCGACGTCGCTTGAAGCGGCCATGAGGTTGAAGTCGGTGAGGCTCAGAGCAATGGGTGCTTCCTTGGGAGCCACATGATCGATGAGACCGGCATGGTCCATATGCAAATGCGTCAAGAAAAACGACATGCGCGCCTTATCAATGCCGAGCTCGTCGATTGCCGCGTCGAGCAGAGCGGCGCCTTCGGGCGTCGGCGCCCCTGTATCGACGGCCAAGCATTCGCCCCCGTCGCAAATAAGGTAGCAATTCGTCTCTGACGTGGAGATATTCAAAAACGGCACGCGCACGAGATACACATCGGGGCTCGAGTTGATTTGGCGATAATGCTTGCCTACTGCATAGGGGGTTTCGTGGGCAAACGCGCCCGCACCCTTCAGCATGCGTTCGCTCGCCTCGGCAACGCCCTCGTTCATACGCAGCCCCCTCCGTTATCATGCGCGGCACGAACCACGCCCAGTTCATTCATCTTACGCAAACAATTCGAACTCGAGGCACATGAGCAAAAGGCGCGCAATAAATGGCGACGAGCGGTGTTTTGCATTTCGAGCCGGCCGCCTGCGCCCATCGAAGTACGCAACCTAAAGCTTTTTCCTGCGGGCACGGAAGGCGTCCATGGGCTCAATTCGCAGGCCATTCTTGTTGTAGCTCACCGCTAAATTTCCCTGGATGTTCGACACGAAGCCCGATTTGCCCAAGCCGTCGAGACAGGTTTCGACGGAGACCGTTTCGATGCGGGCATCACGGCCAAGCGCGAGTGAAAGCACTCGGTCGATTACGCGACGAGCAAGTGGACGCTCAACATGCGCCATATCGGGCGAAACCAAGAAGCCCTCGCTCGGGAGCCGGCCCAACGGTCGCACCCTGGAAAGAAGCAGTTCGCGCGCCTGGCCGGCGAGCATATCATCTTCTTCGGCGATAAGGTTCATCGTGCGCGTGAGCGTTTCGAGCAGGCGTGGGTTACGCTCTTTAGCGCGAGGCACGATTTCGTGACGCACGAACGCGCGAAAATGATCGGTATCGGCATTAGTGGCATCTTCGCGCCACAGCTTGCCTAATTCATCTCGCACGGGGCACGGGCGCCCCGCGATGAACGCGCGCAAGTCATCACGCCCCAACTCGAGCAGTGGGTGGCACACACGCATGCCATCGATATTCACGCAGTAATTCATGGAACGGAAGCCGCCCGGGCCCGTGCCCACAATCGAGCGCATATAGAAGTTCTCCACGCGGTCGTCTGCGGTATGCGCAGTGTATACGCGCGCCGAATCTTCAGAAAAGCCCAGGTGAGAACAGGTGCTTTCAATCGCCTGACGCGCGGCTTTATACCGCTCGTCGCGGGCGATGGCCTCCATGTTGCCGCCCTGTCGCACGAGCGCCGACACGTCGATTTCACACATGAACAGCGGCAGGCCGAGCGCTTCCGCCAGCTTCACAACAAATCGGGCGTCGCCTTCGGACGCCTCACCGCGCAGCTTGTGGTTCACATGCAGCATAACCGCTGCGCCCAACTCACCGGCTGCCACCATATCGGCAACCATGTATGCCAGCGCACAGCTGTCGGAGCCGCCGCTCACCATGGCCACCGCAAAGGCGTCGGCTCCCGCCATCTTGTGCGCGCGCACCGTATCAAGCGCACGATCGTATACGGTTTTTTGTGCCATGGCGGCCCCTATCATTCAAAAACGCCTGGCCGGTTCATCGGCCAGGCGCCTATTTTCGAAAAACACTCGTTACTGCGCGGCTTCAAAAATCTCGGAGAATTCGTTCATCAGGCGCTTTACTGGCAGACCGACGATATTGTCGAAGTCGCCATCGATGCTCTCGACCAAGGCACGGCCGCCACCTTGAATGCCGTAAGCGCCAGCCTTGTCCATGGGCTCGCCGCCAGCAACGTATTCGGCAATAACCTCGTCGGTGAGCTCCTTAAACGTCACGCGGCTCGTTTCGGTGAACGTGCGGAAGCCCAACGAAACCTCTTTATTGGGCGGCGCGCTCACAAGCCACACCGAAACGCCCGTAATAACCTGATGGGGATGGCCGGAAAGCTCGCCCAGAATACGGCACGCATCGTCTTCATCGACGGGCTTGCCGTAGATCTTCCCGTTTGCCGCAACCACGGTGTCGGCACCGATAATCGCCGCAGCACCCACGTATTCGGGATCGCCAAGCACCTGCTGCACAATGGCGCCCGCCTTGCGCTCGGCGAGCTTTTTGGCGGCCTCCTCGGGCTGGCGCAGCAAATCGGGCTCGAGGGATTCATCAACATCGGCGCTCAGCACCGTGAACGAAACGCCCTCTCGCTCGAGCAGTTCGCGGCGGCGGGGGCTCCCGCTTGCAAGAATGATTTCAACTTTCTGGGGCATGAACTTTCCTTTCCGGCGTTCTTTCGAACGAAGACCATGTCAATATCGCACAGCAGCGAGGCGCAACGCACCACCCTTCAATGGGCCTGCACACCACAATGCGCTTGGGCGCATTCCCGAAATGCACCACCCGCGAATCGCCGCACCAATCTCGTCTTGCCTATATATCTATCGCCGTTCGAGCAAAATAATATTCTCGGCGTGGCTCGTGTGCGGGAACATATCCACCGGCTGCATTTCCACTATGCGCCAACCGCGTTCAGCGAGAAACGCCGCGTCGCGCGCCTGCGTTTGAGGGTTGCACGAAATGTAGACAATGCGTTTGGGCGCAAGCTCACACGCAGCCTTCAGGAATTCCGGCGTGGAACCCGCACGAGGCGGATCCATCATAAGCACGTCGAGCGGCGCCCCTTCGTCGGCCATACGGTGCATGTATTCGCCCGCGTCGGCCGCAACGAATTCGGCGCGCTTGATGCCGTTGTGGCGCGCGTTGTTGCGGGCGTCGGCCACGGCATCGGGGCGCTCTTCGACGCCAATCACGCGCGCAGCGCCCGGGTTGCCATCGACGCCACGCGCAGCCACAAGTCCAATCGTGCCCGTGCCGCAATACGCGTCCATAAGCACCTCGGTGCCCGCAAGCTTCGCCATCTCAATCGCACGACGATACAGCACTTCCGTTTGCGTTGAGTTGACCTGGTAAAACGATTTCGAGGAAATGCGGAAACTCAGCCCGCACAACTCATCGAGAATAAAGCCTGGGCCAAACAGCGTGCGTTCCTTATCGCCCAAAATCACATTCGTTTGACGCGTGTTCACATTCTGCACGACCGTCGTGATGGACGGGTGCTTCTCGCGCAACGCGCGTACGAAGCCTTTCGCGCCAGGGAATTGATCTTCGCGCGTGACCACCGTGACCATGATTTCACCCGACGTATGCCCGACGCGCACCTGTACATGGCGAAGGAAGCCCTCGTCGGTGTCTTCGTCGTAAGGCCCGATGCGGAAACGGCGCATGAGGTCGCGAATCGTAAGAATAATGCGCTTGGCTTCGCGATTTTCGAGCAGGCATTCGTCAGAATCGATCACGCGGTGCGTTCCGCGTTCGTACATGCCGCACAAAACACGCATTTGGCGTGCTTTTTTGTCCCATATGCCAACATAAGGCGACACGACCTTGTTGCGATAGTAACGCGGGTCGTCCATGCCTAGAATAGGCCGCACCGCCGTTTCGGAATCAAGCAAACCGTCGAAAAGCCCTTCGACTTCATGCTGTTTGCGTTTCAGCTGTTCGGCATAAGGCACGGCAAGCCATTCGCAACCGCCGCATTTGCTATCGATGGGACAGAAAAACGCCCCTGACGCAACGCTCCCTCGAGCACAGCCCGCACGAAACCCACCGTCGCGACGGACTGGTGCGGCCTTGGCGAACTTAGTCGGTTTGCCCGATTTGGATGCCTTTCCCGATTTGTTCGACCTGTTCGGCTTATTCGGCCTGCTCGCATCGCTCAGCCCACCCGGATTGCCTGGCTTGCCCAGCCTGTCCAGATTGTTTTTGCCGAAACGGGCGTCCATCGAGCGATTTCCGCCCTTGCGGTTCGGTATCGTGCCGTCGAAGGTGGCCGATTCGTTTTTCGCGGGCGCACCGCCCTTCGCGCCACGGCTTTTCGACGCGCGACGCTCGTCGACCTTTCCTGGTCGAGCACTCGGCTTGCGACGCTGAGCAGCAGCACCGCGTGCCGTAGATGAGTTTTTGTGATTTCCGCTTTTCATGCCTGCCATTCTACTATGCGTCGCCCGCGCGCGGCACCGTCCATCCGCGGCAACACGCCCCGTACACAGGCATTTTCGCCACACGCGCAACTCGCGTATAATTGGCGGCTGAAAAAAACCACGCCGCGTGACGGCGTTTTAAGGCCACCCAGAAAGGCCACCCATGCCATCATTTTTCAAAGACCTTCGTGAATTCTTATGGCTCTACCGCCAAGGATTCCGGCCAACCGAATATCTTCGTAACTCCGACCGCATCTCATTGCACGCCTGCGGATGGCGCGCAAACGGAAGCGGGCGCATGAAAACGGCCCGCGACGCCGTCGCCTACCTCGAAGGGTCGATGCCTGAGCAGTGGCGCCAGGTGTACTGCGGCCTCACGCCGTTTCTCGTATCGGATCGAGGCAACGTGCGCCTTATCGACGGGTCCGAGCCGCGCATGATGCTCGCAAACGGGCGCTACCAAATCGCCTACAAGCCCGAAGAGCAGCACCCTTCGCGACGCGGTCGCCGCGGTGGCATGGCCCACAAGAAACGAGTATACCGTTCGGTGCTCGTAGCCATGGCATTCCTCGATTTCAAAAAAGGCGATGCCGAACATGAGGTTCATCACGTTAACGGATACCGCACCGACGATCGCCTGGTGAACCTCATGGTGCTCACACACGACGAGCACACGCGCATCCACAACATGGGGCCCTGTGGCCTAACAGCGCCGCTCGACGATGCCGTGCGCGACGCTGGGCTTCTCGCAGAAGTGAAGCCTATGGGCACAATGAAGCTGCGCCGCATAAAGAAGAAGGCGCTCAAACGCGCGCTCGAGACGCCCAAGGCGGCCAAAAACGCGATTGCAAACGACAATGCGAATAATGGCGAGGCGCTCGACGCCCCAGAGATTTCGGGCGACAAATCGCAAAAACCGAACCGCGCGGAAATAATCCCCGCTGAAGCGCCTGCTGGCACGTTTGTCTGCAATCCCCTGCCCGTGCTTGACGAGACGGGCGTATTCGTCACACCCGAAGCGCCTGAAATTCTCGCCATTAAGCGCGCGGAAGAAGCCCAGCACGAGGCCGAGAAACGCGCCGCCGAAGAAAAAGCTGCGGCAGAAGAGGCCGAGCTGGCGGCGATCCCCGCACGCGGCAACCATAAGGCCGAAGAAAAATCGAGCCTTCAAGCGGCCGCCGAAGAGGGCATGGCCGAAGTAGCCGAAAAAATCGACGCCGCCTGTGTGCGTTCGGGCGCCCGCGCGCAGGAAATGATTAATGGAGAAGGCCCGACCAAGGCAGCCAAACGGCGCGCGAGCAAAAAGCGCGCCGAAGCCCGTCGAGCTGAAGAAAAAGCAGCCCGGCGCGAGGCTCAAAAGAAGATTGCTCGCAAAGAATCGCAGGTCGAAAGCGATATCCCCGACGAGGCAAACGCAGAGGTCGAGTGTGTAAGCGAATACCCCCAGGACGCCTTCATCGCCGCAGGGGGCGAAGCCGTGATTGAAGAAGGCACCGTCGCAGAGGGCGAATCCGCCATCGATGAAACCGCCGCCGAAGCAGGCGAAACCGCCATCGACGAGGTCGCCGTCGCAGAGGGTAAAGCCGCTATTAATGAAGCCTTCATCGTCGAAGTATTGACGGAAGCGGAGGTTTCCGAACAGAGCGAGCTCTCTGGCCAGGGTGTGCCGTCTTGCCAGAATATACCCTCTGAGCAGGGCATTTCTGCAGGGCAGCGTACCCCTTCCGATGAGGTCGCCCCCGAAAAGCAGGCATCTCCTTCGCAGCAGGCTCCCCTTTCGAGACAGGCTTTCCCTTCAAAGGAGGCCGATTCTTCAAAGGAGGCTGCTGTTTCAAAACGACCCATTCCTTCAGATCGGGCTGATTCTTCAGAACAAGCCACTTCTTCAAGACGAACCTCTTCTTCGAAGCAATCCTCTTCTTCGAGTCAGTCCGACCAGGAACCTGTTAAATGCTCGCAGCATTTAACAGGTTCGGGAGAAGCCGATTCTTCAAAGGGAGATTCATCTTCAAAACAACCCAACCCTTCGGAGCAGGTCGATTCCTCAAAACGAGCCTTTTCTCCGAAGCAGCCCGACCAGGAATTCGCTAAGAAAAACGAGCGAGCGATTCCCACCACGCAATGCAATCCGTCACAACAAAACTCGCCATCGAAGCAGCCCGAGCAAAAATCTGTTAAACGCTGCGAGCATTTAACAGATTCGAAGCGCGATACGGCAGAGGCCGATTGGGCCGCCGCGCGTGAAGTGCTTGCGCGCGAGACCAAGGCTTACCTGAAAGCGGCACGTAAGCTTTCTCGCAAAGACGATGCCGGCAGCAAACAGTTCGCTTCCGCTGCGAAACCGGTGTATAAGGCGCTCAAGCCCTTCCTCACCTGCTCCGACGAAGTGTGCGCTTTCGACGCGTGCCTTGTCTGCATTCGCCTCATCGCGCAAGATGCGCAAACCCGCGCACAACACGGACAACCGGAGTTGCCGCAAACAACGCATTCGTTGCTCGGCAATTTCCAAAAGCTTATGAAGGCTTCTGTGCGCAAGCTCATTCGCGCTGACGAAATCGTTGCCGCGTGCACTGAAGAGCTGCTACGCGAAGAGGCGGCCAAGCCGGTTTACAAATCGCTTCCAAATAGCCCGTTGAAGCAATGCCTTGATATCATCAGCTCAAAGAAGCCGAAGGAAGCCGCCGAGCCGGACGAGGCGCCTCGGGCCAAGCCCGAAGAAAACACGACAACGGAAGGCAAGGCTTCCGAGGGCAAGCGCCGCCGAAGGAGGCGCCGCAAGAAAGAACACGCCGAAAACAAAGGGCCCGAAAAGCAAAACCGAAGCGCAGAATCCGAAGAAGAAACCAAAGCAGAAGCAGCCCAGTAAGACTCGCAGAAAGGCATCATCATGAATTTCATCGTTCGCTGGCTCATTACCGCCCTTGCTGTTGCGTTTACCGTTTGGCTCGTTCCTGGCATCGGCTTCGCCACAGCAGGCAATTCCGTCATCGACATCGTGGCGTTCGCGATTGTGCTTGCCCTGCTCAATATGGCCGTGAAGCCTATTCTCCAAGCGCTAAGCCTGCCTATCACAGTGCTCACATTTGGCCTGTTTTATCTGGTCGTGAATACGGCAATGCTGTACTTGGCATCGGGTATCTCGGGTGGGCTGTTCGGCGTTGATTTTTACATCGCGTCATTCGGCAGCGCGTTCATCGCAAGCATCGTGATCAGCATCGCAAGTTCGGTTTTGAACTCCATCATCGAATAGGAGCCCGGCGAGAGCGCCCACCCCGCAAAGCGACGTCAATACCGCACGCACCATCGCCGCAAACAAAAAAGGAGCCTTTCGGCTCCTTTTTTGATGCGCGTCGTACTTACTCTTCGTCGCTCTTGACCCAAGAGAACATGTCACGAATCTTCGCGCCCGTCTTCTCGATCTCGTGGCTGTTGATGGCCTCGCGCTGCTCGAAGAGCCACTTGTGGCCGTTCTTGCAGTCGGCAACGAATTCCTTGGCGAACTCGCCGTTCTGGATGCGAGCGAGGATTTCCTTCATGGCTTCACGAGACTGCTCGTTGATGACCTTCGGACCAGCGTAGTACTCGCCGTACTCAGCCGTGTTGGAGATGGAGTAGTTCATGAAGTGAATGCCCGACTCGTACATGAGGTCGACAATCATCTTCATCTCGTGATAGCACTCGAAGTACGCGAGCTCGGGCGGATAGCCAGCCTCAGTCAAGGTCTCAAAGCCAGCCTTCACAAGCTCAACGAGGCCGCCGCAAAGAACAGCCTGCTCGCCGAAGAGGTCTTCCTCGGTCTCCTGCGCGAAAGTCGCCTTGATGATGCCGGAACGGGCACCGCCGACGCCCCAGCAATAGGACATGGCGATATCCCACGCATCGCCAGTAGCGTCCTGAGCGACGCATGCGAGGTCAGGCACGCCAGAGCCCTCGGTGAACTGACGGCGCACAATGTGGCCCGGGCCCTTGGGAGCGCACATGATGACGTTGACGTCCTCGGGAGCCTTGATGTAGCCATAGTGGATGTTGAAGCCATGCGCGAAAGCGAGCGTATCGCCAGCATGCAGGTGCGGGGCGATGTGCTGCTCGTAAACCTCGGGCTGCAGCTCGTCGGGAATAAGAATCATGATGACGTCAGCTTCCTCGGCAGCCTCGTCCTCGAGCATGACCTTCAGGCCAGCTTCTTCAGCCTTAGCCCAGCTCTTGGAGCCTTCGCGCAGGCCAACGCGAACGTCGACGCCCGAGTCCATGAGGTTGAGCGCATGGGCATGGCCCTGCGAGCCATAACCAATAATCGCAACCTTCTTACCCTTGATGACTTCGGGGTTCACGTCATTTTCGTAATAGATAGTAACAGCCATGGGTTTCTCCTTTTCTTTGACTGCATACAACTTGATCATCCCATCGAGCTTTTGGCGTGCGGGAATACGCATGTGCTCAAACAGTCCTGAGCTCGCACGAACAGCACTTCATGTGCTGTTCGGCTCGTGCGGAACTGCGCATTGCGCACCCCCGCACGCCAAAAGCCCTCCATGGTCTCAAAACTCGCAGCGATACAGCTCAAAGCTGCGTCGCGCGTTTTCCTTCCCCAACGCAACCCTTCTTGCAAATCATTCGACCGGCAAGGCGGCCAATGCGCAGAGGAATCGGCCCAATCTAGTCCTTCGAATTCCTCGACATGGCGATTTTGCCAGTTCGAACGAGCTGCTTCAGGCCATAGGCTCGGAAGAGATCCTCCATCGCCTCAAGCTTGCTTTCGTCACCCGTCGCCTCAATCGTGAGCGAGTTTTTGCCCACGTCCACGATATTGGCTCGGAAGACGTTCGCAATCTCGATAATCTCGTGACGGCGATCGGGCGGTGCGCTCACCTTGAACAAGGCTAGCTCGCGCTCGATAGCGTCTTCGTCGGTGAGGTCGGTGATCTTGTACACGCTTACCAGCTTGTGCAGCTGCTTGGTGATTTGCTCGTAGCCAACCTCATCGGCGTTCACGATTGCCGTAAGGCGGCTCATCGTAGAATCTTCGGTAGGGGCAACGGTAAGCGACTCAATGTTGAAGCCACGGCGTGAAATCATGCCGGTCACACGCGAGAGCACGCCCGACTTGTTTTCAACCAACACGGAAAGGATGTGCTTCATTATTCCTCGCCCTCCTTTTCGTCCTTCTTACCGACGCCCTTGCCATTCACGCGAACAGCGCCAAGCGTAACGTCAATCGCGCCAATCACGTTGTCAAGCGCAGCGCCCGGCGCAACCATGGGATACACGTTCTGGTCGGGCGAAATGGCAACATCGAGCAAATACGGCCTCTCGCTCGCAAGCATGCGCGCAATCGCAGGAGCCACGTCTTCGGGCTTCTCGATGCGCTCGCCTTCCCAACCGTATGCGTCGGCGAGCTTCACGAAGTCGGGCACCGGGTCGAGAATCGTGGACGAATAGCGCTCGTGATAGAATAGCTTCTGCCACTGATGCACCATGCCCAGCGCGCGATTGTCGAGCAGGAACACCTTCACGGCGGTGTTGTTGATGGCCGCGGTCGCCATTTCCTGGCTGTTCATCTGGAATGATCCATCGCCAGCAACACACACAACCTGCTTGTCGGGGCAACCGAACTTGGCGCCGATAGCAGCGGGGAAACCGAAGCCCATGGTACCCAAGCCGCCGCTCGAAAGGAACGAGCGCGCATGTTCACGGCCAATGTGCTGGTGAGCCCACATCTGATGCTGGCCAACCTCAGTCGTTACAATGGAGTTGTCGGGGTCGAGCTGCTTGGAAAGCTCGTCGAGCGCAACTTCAGGAACGATCTGGTTCGGATAGTCGTTGAACTGGTCGTCGTAATACGGCCAGCGCTCACGCCATTCGTTCACCGTTTCGACCCATTCGGCATCGACAGGCGTAGCGCCCGATTTCTCGAGCTGGGCCACGATGCCGCCCAAAATACCCTGGGCATCGCCGACGATGGGCACGTTCGCTTCACGGATCTTGCCAATTTCGGCCGGGTCGATATCGATATGGATGACCTTGGCGTTCGGCGCGAATTCATCAAGCTTTCCGGTCACGCGATCGCTGAAGCGGGCACCGGCAGCAATGATGAGGTCGCATTCCGTCATGGCCATGTTGGCGTATTTGGAACCATGCATGCCCACAGGACCCAAGCTCAGCGGATGTGAGCTGGGGAAACAACCTTTGCCGAGCAGCGTGGTAACCACGGGGATCTGCATAGCTTCCGCAAGCGCCTCCAATTCCTGGCACGCATGGGAGCTCACGATGCCGCCGCCTGCATAGAGCAGCGGGCGCTTCGAGGTCTCGATGAGCGCAGTCGCCTGCTTGATTTGCTTGGCATTGCCCTTGTACGTGGGGCGATAGCTGGGAATGTTCACGCTATCGGGATAGTGGAACACCATTTCGGCGCCCTGCAAATCGCTCGGAATATCGATGAGCACGGGACCCGGACGGCCGGTCGAGGCGATATAGAATGCCTCGCGGAACGTCTCGGTAAGGTCGTCGGTCGACTGCAGAAGGAAGCTGTGCTTCACGATGGGCATGGTGATGCCCACGATGTCGGATTCCTGGAACGAGTCGGTGCCGATAACGCCGCGCGTGACCTGGCCCGTGATAACCACCATAGGAATGGAATCCATGTATGCGGTCGCGATGCCCGTCACCGTGTTCGTGGCACCCGGGCCGCTCGTTACCAACACAACGCCGACCTTGCCCGTGGCGCGCGCGTAGCCGTCGGCCATGTGCGTGGCGCCCTGTTCATGGCGGGCGAGCACATGGTGCAGCTTCTTGCTGTCGTACAGCGCGTCGTAAATTTTGATGGCCTGGCCACCGGGGTAGCCGAACACGGTGTCGACGCCTTCGGCCTCAAGCGAAGCGATAATCGCCTGGGCGCCCGTCATCGTTTTGCCCTCGTGCTCGGTGTGGCTGCCGGGCCCAAGCGGCTTGCCTTCAATGGCGAGCTGCTTTTGAGCCAGCTTGTCAGTCAAGGTGTTCATCATGAGACATACGCTCCCTTGTCGGCGCTTGAAACGAGTTTCGCGTACTTGGCAAGCACGCCGTGGTTATGCTTGGGGGCAGGCGCCACGAAAGCGGCACGGCGAGCAGCGAGCTCTTCGTCGCTTACGTGCAACTCGAGCTTGCCGCCTTCAATATCAACGGTGACCTGGTCGCCGTCTTCAATAAGGGCGATTGGGCCGCCAGCTGCAGCTTCGGGGCTTACATGGCCAACGCAGGGGCCCTTCGAGGCGCCGGAGAAGCGGCCGTCGGTCAGAAGCGCAACGCTCTTGGACAGGCCCATGCCAACAATGGCGCTCGTGGGCGTGAGCATCTCACGCATGCCCGGGCCGCCCTTCGGGCCCTCGTAGCGAATAACGACCACGTCGCCGGGCTTAATTTCGCCAGCGAAAATCGCCTCACAAGCCTCTTCCTCGCTATTGAAGCAACGGGCGGGGCCTGTATGCGTGAGCATGCTGGGGTCGACGGCGCTCTTCTTCACGATGCCGCCATCAGGGGCGATATTTCCGTGGAGCACGCGCAGGGCGCCCACCTTGGAGAACGGATTGTCATGCTTGCGGCACACCTCGCCGTCGGCCGGCTTGGTGCAGTTGGCGATATATTCGGGAAGCGGGCCCATGCAGGTAATCGCGCTTTCGTCGAGCAGGCCCAGCTCGTTGAGCTCATGCATGACAACCGGCACGCCGCCCACGGCATACAAGTCGATAAGCGGGCGCGGGCCAGAGGGCTGCAGCTTCACCAAATGCGGCGTGCGGGCGCTTGCGGCATCCCAATCGTCCATGGTGATGGGGTGGCCGGCCGCCATGGCAATAGCGGTCAGATGGAGCACCGTATTGGTAGAGCCGCCGAATGCCATGTCGCATTCCATGGCGTTGTGAATTGCCGCCTCAGAGATGATGTCCTTGATGCAAATGCCCTTTTCGAGCAGCTCCATGACCTTCATGCCCGCATGCTTAGCCAAGCGCAGACGCTCGGAGTACACCGCAGGGATGGTGCCGTTGCCGGGAAGTGCAATGCCCAAAGCCTCGCACAGGCAGTTCATCGAATTCGCGGTGAACATGCCCGAGCAGCTGCCACACGTGGGGCATGCGGTGTCTTCGTAGTACTTGAGCTGCTCTTCGGTCATCGTGCCAGCACTCACCTGGCCCGCGCCGTCGAACAGGGTGTTCAGATCGGTCGTGGGACCGCAGTTGCAACCAGCTTCATGACCGGGAAGCATAGGGCCGCCGGAAACGAAAACCGTAGGAATGTTCACGCGCAGGGCGCCGAGCACCATGCCAGGGACGATTTTGTCGCAATTGGGAATGCATACGGCAGCGTCGAATTGATGGCCTTGAACAGCGCATTCGAAGCTGTCGGCGATAGCTTCGCGGGAAACGAGCGAGTAATGCATGCCGTCATGGTTCATGGCAATGCCGTCGCACACGCCGATGGTGGAAATTTCGAACGGAACGCCACCGGCCATATAAATGCCGGCCTTCACAGCTTCGCAAATTTTATCGAGGTTATTGTGGCCCGGAATAATGTCGTTGCGGGAATTGAACACCGCGACGAGGGGCTTCTTCATTTCTTCATCGGTAAGGCCGTCGGCCTTCAGCAGGCTGCGGTGGGGAGCACGCGCCACGCCAACTTTAACGGCATCGCTACGAAGTTGCATCGTTTCTTCCTTCTTCCTTCAAGCGTTATCGCTAACCCAAGGAATGCGGTCGACCGAAGAGACTTCGCTCTCGATGCCTTATCACGGAAGGCGCCGGCGTTGCATACTGACGGTGGCGCGCGGTGGGTGTTCCGCGTTGGCCAGCTGCGTTCAGCTTCGCTGCTCGAGGGAGTTTTCGGAGCCGTCCACCGCAGGTTCTCAGTCCGCCTGCTTGCTGTGGGATGGGTTCGTTCCTACTCGCCCTGTCGTCGCATTTATTGAGTGACGTTGATTATACGGAGCGCGACCCCAAGCGCAAGGGGCTATCGCACTTTAATGCGATAAAGTGAACGAATTTCACAAAATAGTTGCGTGAGTTACGAACAGGCAACCTATCGTTGCGAGCGGAAACCAGTCAGCTGCTCGCACGCAAACGCGCGCCACTGGCCGCGAAGCGTCCGAATACGGGCGCCAAACAATTGGCAAGCGAAAAATTTTCGTCAAACAAAGCCCCGCTGCGTCACAATGTCCTCGTGAAAAATATTGAGGAAGTCAAAGGAAGCACCATGTGCGAAGCATGCTCAATCGAATCGAATCAGACGCCGCAGGACATGGCCTACACCCCCGGAAAACCGTTCCCAACACATCACGCGCAAAACGCAAACGATTACCTGAATGCGGCGCTATCGGCCGAACGTTGGATTGCAACCTTCGAGCACAAGACGCCCGAAGGCATCTTCTGGCAGCAGGACGCGAGCCAGCCAATCGACCTATCGCTGTACAGCGGGTCGGCCGGTGTAGCGTATTTCTATCTGAAACTCACCGAGGTCACCGGCAACGCCGAGTTCGCCGAGAAAGCACGCTGCGGGCTTTCCTACGCAGCCGCGCATTGGCGCGACCTGCTGCTTCCCGAGCAGGCCGCCTTCCAAGATAACCGCGAGGGCGTGCCTGGCGTGCATCTAGGCGCCCACATGGGCGTTGGCGGTGTGGGCCTCGTGCTCATCGAAGGCGCTAAAACCTTCGCGGAAAGCAGAGACGCCGAAAAGTATCGCCGGGCGGCACAAGCAATCGGACGCTTCTATACCGACGAATCTGCGCAACAAGGCGAAAGCGGCCCCTATTGGACCGGCAGCCCCGCGTTACTGATGGACGGCGGCATTATGCTATTCCTCATCGCACTCTACGAAACGTTCGGCGATCAGCAGTTGCTTGAATTCATCAAGGCCGCCGGCGCACAATACCTGCGCTGGAGCGTGGAAAGCCCGCGCGGCGGCGTCGATTTCAACGGCGCGGGCATCGAAACCCCATTCGATTGGCCGAATTTCGCCTTCGGGAGTGCTGGATCGGGATATCTGCTCGCGCATCTTTTCCGCATCACGGGCGATGCCCGTTATCTTGAAGTTGCACGCAGATGCGCCGATTTCCTCGACGCCGTAGCCGTGCCGCAAAAACAAGGCAAGCTCATCCCCCACAAATTGGGCGGAGATGACGAATTCACCGTCTTCTACTTGGGATATTGCCACGGCATCGCAGGAGCATTGCGCTTCCCCACCCTGATGGGGACCCTCGACAACGATATTCGTTGGGCAACGATGGTCAATCAACTCGCCGACGGAGCCGAAGCGCTCGGCGCACCCGAGCATATGTCGGCCGGCCTCTGGAATACCGTATGCTACTGCTGCGGTCACGCCGGCATGGCGCATACATTCTTGGGTCTCTACTGCATCGATGGGTCGCCGCGCTGGCGCGAGTTCGCCACGCGCTGCGGCGATATATTGTTGGGCTCGATGAAAACGCACGCCGACGGGTCGGCCTCTTGGCCTTTCGCATGGGAGCGAGTGCACCCCGAAGAGCTCTCGCAGCGCATCGGTTTCTACGACGGCGCAGCTGGCATCGCATCCACGTTGCTCGAACTGTTCATGCTTGAACGCGACGATTATCACTGGCCACGCATGATCGACGACCCCTTTCCCGAGGACCCGCGCCGCTAAACGCAAGCCCATCCCAAGTCGCGCCACCGGTAAAACATTCCACACACACCTCGTATTCAAGCGCCTTGCCAGCATCTGAACGTCAGGCATCGGATTGGCAACGCCCGCATCGCCCCAACGGTTCGCGCGTGAGCCGCCAGGTACCATAGTAGGTGCGCGGAAAGGAAGCTTACATGCAGCCATCGAGCACTCTTCAACCCGTCGGCACGCAGCAGCACGTCGAAACCCATCCAGACGCCACCGAGGCCGAAGAGCAATCTCTTCCCTCGATCGATTTGCCGCCCGATGCCGATTTCTACGGCGATTACTTACAGAAACTAAAGGAAATTACCTGGCGTTTTGAGATATCTCTCGAGACGTATTTAATGGAGCGCGGCATAAACCGCGAGCGCAAGCCCATTTCATCGTGGAAAACGCGCATCAAGTCGCCCGACAGCATGAGGGAAAAACTCATCAAGCGAGGATACGAGCCTACTGCCGAAAATGCCGTATACGCCGTGCATGATGCAGCTGGCGTGCGCGTGATTTGCCCACTCGTCGACGACGTCGCATCGGTCGCGCAGTTCATTCGCGAGCTCCCATGCTTCGAGGTCGTGCAGGAAAAAGACTACATTTTGCACCCAAAGCCAAACGGATATCGCAGCTACCACATGATTCTTGCGCGCACGAACGATTCGGAACTCGACCCCGATGCAACGAGGCGAGCCGCGGCCAAGGCGGCCATTGAAGCGCAAGAGATTTCCCTGTCGCAGCTTATCGACCAACTGAATACATCGGGCACATTCGATGCCGTCGAGTCAAAGGGGGCCGAAGCGCAGACTGGCGATAATCGCTTCGAATTCGGCCGTCGCATGTGCGTCGAAGTTCAACTTCGCACCATCGCGATGGATAGCTGGGCAAGCATCGAGCACGACCTCAAATACAAGAAAGATGTGCCTAACCAGGAGTTTTTGCAGGCCGAGCTCAAACGCTGCGCCGACGAGATGGCGGCGACCGATCTGTCGTTGCAAACTATCGCCGACTTGATCAACGTAAAGTAAATCGGCAAAAAGTGACAAAAGTTGCGAATTCGGGGGCGTATTTGCCAGAATCGCCGCACTTCGAGGACCCATAAAGCCGTTTCAGAGTAGAGGTTGGCCCTATTTGCAAGATATATCTTGCAAATAGGGCCAACCTCCCTTGCTTTCAATGCTGAAAAGCCCCCGGATTCGCAACTTTTGGCAAAAACGGGCGCCCCGCTTTACGCTAGACCAATTCTCGGAGCATCAAGATTGTCAGCCGCGAATGGAAGAGACGGCCACAAACAGAAAGCGGGTCCAACCGCATATCGACAATCGGCCGAGAAGATAACGGTGCCCGCTTCGCCGGCCAACGCTAGGCATTACAATATTCAGCTAAGCCCAGAGAGGAGGCCGGGTTGACTAATCTTCGAATTCCTTTTCTTACGCTCACCGCGCTTGCGGTGCTACTTCTTTCTTGCGGTTGCTCACCCCAGCAAGAAAAGCTTGGCCCTTGCCCGAACGAATTCGAATCGCACACGCCCATTTACGATCGCGACACCATTTTGTTCCATTACGAATTGTTCAACCATGAGGCAATCGATGAAATCCCTCCCACGCCTGAAGGAAGCGGCGGCGGCCCCTTCGCCGTCCCCTGGGCACTCGTAGGCACCGTTGAGGATTTCGATGGCGCCGGCATCGCAAAGATTAAAGTCGACAGGGACCAATCAAGCGGCTTCATTCTCGACACTGCATATCTCAACGCAAACGCGCCTATCGAAGGCGGCGACGTCATCGCCATCGGAGACAAAATAGAATGCCGTTTTCTCTACGATACCAACTCGGAAATAATCGATCCCGAGAAAAGCGGCTACATCAGAATCGTAGATTCGGGGCCGGCCTCGTAAAGAAGTCGGCTTTTCGTGGCATCCACCAGCCAATAAACCGCGCGGCCATTACAATAGCCACATCCAAACCCGATAAATTCCCCTGGAGGCCGCCCATGATGTGGTTCACCGCCGATTTACACTTCGGCCATTCGAGCATTCTTTCGAAGATGAATCGCCCGTTTGAAACCATCGAACGCATGAATCAAGGGCTCATTGCGGCGATTAATGAACGGGTAGCGCCCAGCGACTCGCTCTATGTGCTAGGCGACTTCGCGTATCAAACAACTGCCGAAAACGCACGCCGCCTACGCGAGCAAATCACTTGCGAGCACGTGCATCTCATTCGCGGCAACCACGACGATTCGTGGTCGACGGGCGCGGGCGCGGGGATTTTCGAAACCGAGCAGGACTATCTCGAAATCGCCCCCGGCTACGCGCGCGGCCATAAGCTCGTTTTGTTCCACTACCCCATCATGAGCTGGAACGGAAAACGCCGCGACGCCATCGCCCTGCACGGCCACGTCCACTCCAAAGGACCCACCAACAACGAGCGCAACCGCGAGCGCGGCATTCTTCGATACGACGTGGGCGTTGACGCAAACAGCTACGCACCCGTAAGCCTCGCTGAAATTTTGAAATTCTTCGAGGGCGCTCAGTCGCACTCTCGAATGGGGTAAGAAGGAACCGAGAGAACGTCCGACGTCACAAGCACCACAGGAGACCCCGCAGCATGAAACCCATCGCGCATATTCGCACCGACCTTCCCCAGAAGTTCGGCATTCCACGCAACAGCTTTCTGGCGCCGCATTTGCAAGGGCGCATCGTTTTCGAGCCCGAGTTCGCGCTGAATAGCGCCGTCGCGGGACTCGACGGCTTCTCGCACGCATGGCTGCTTTGGGAATTTGAGAACGGCACGCCAGGCGGAACCGCGCAAGACATTGCAGCAGATGCCGCCACCGACGACAAAAGCGGCACGAACACGAAATGGTCGCCCACGGTAAGACCTCCGCGCTTGGGCGGATCAGAGCGCATGGGAGTGTTCGCAACCCGAAGCCCATTCCGCCCCAACCCCATTGGATTGACCTGCGTCAAAATCGACCACGTCGAACTCACTGACGACGGCCCGATTATCCATGTGTTGGGCGCCGACCTGCGCGATGGAACGCCCATCTTTGACATCAAGCCCTATATTCCCTTCGCCGACTGCCACCCCGATGCGACGGGCGGTTTCATCGACGAAGCGCCCTGGCACGAACTAGACGTCGACTTCCCCGAAACGCTGCAGGCGCATATCGAGGGCGACAAGCTCGAGGGCCTCGTGGAGGTGCTGCGCCAAGACCCGCGCCGCGCCGGAAGCAAGCACGACCCAAGCCGCGTCTACCATTTGGCCTTTGCCACATATGACGTCGCTTTCACCGTAGACGGCGATGCGCTGCATGTGGTTGGGGTCGCAAGCGCATAGGCGATATGACGAGGGCGCAAAAAGCTGGATGCCCCTCTTGCATACGCTTCTACAGGTTGGGCCGATAATAGAGAAAAGGCCAAGGACCGAAGCCCTTGGCCTTTCGATTCATTCCGAATGGAAACCGTACGCCAAATGGAAGGCCTACTTCTTCCAAAGTTTATTGCCCGCCTTGAGCGTGAACGGAACGAGAACCGCAGCGACAACATACAGCGCGATAACCACCATGAAGCAGCCATCATACGACCCGGTGTTGTCGTAAATCAGGCCATACACCGTGAAGGAAATAGCGGTTGCGATGAAAATGCCCGTGGAAACCCAGGAATAAATCTGGGAATAATTGCGCGGGCCGAACGTACCGCGAGTGAGCATCGGCGCGATAACAGTAAGACCTGCGTAGCCGAAGCCGAAGATCGCCATGCCTGCATAGAATACTGCCTCGTTTGCGCCCGATTGCCATGCGAGCGTGATGCCCAAAGCGCCACCAATCGTCGCGATAAGGCCCGTCCACTGAATGCCGATTTTGTCATTCAGCGCACCCAACAGCAACTTGCCTACGATGCCGCCGACCATGATGATTGAAACGGCCATAGCGCCAACGGAAGCACCGAGCTCGCCATGCGCACAGAAAGCCGGAATCTGCTGGAAGAACGCCGCGCACATGCAGAAGATGCCTGCCACAAGAATCAGCGTGTACATCGCGGGAGACTTGCGAGCCTCTTCGATAGTGGCGCCTTCGTTCTCGGCAGCAGCAACCGCAGCCGCAGCTTCCTCGGCACTACGCTCTTCGGCATCTTCCCCAGTCTGGGAAGCGCCAAAAGGCAGAACGTTCATGACAGAAGGCGACTTGCGCACAAACGCGGCGCACAACACGACCGAAGCGACCGTGGTAACGAGAGAAAGCACCAAGCGCGCCGTCTGCCAGCCATATGCGCTAATGAGGGCCTGGCCAACTGGGCTCGCAATGGCAGCGAGCAGGGAAAGCGTTGCGGCAGAGATGCTCACAGCAATGCCCGCGCCCTTCTCGAACCAAATGTTGATAAGCACCGGAGCCGCCAGATACATGAAGAACGCGGCGGTCACGCCGAACACAACGCCGTACAAATTCCACTGCCACAACTCAGTGGCAAAAGCGGACGCAACCGAGGCCAAGCCAAAAACAGCCGACACGGCGGTCATAATCCAGCGCGGATCGTACTTCTCCAGCAACTTGCCAGCGAACGGTGCGCAAATTGCCGAAACGATAGGCTGAATCGTTCGATACATCGTGGTATCGGTCTGGCTCCAACCAAACTGATCCATAACGGGAGCAACAAAAATACCCGACGTGTTGGCGATGATGCCCGTCGGAATGGAATAAAAACCTATGCAGCCAATGAGCACGAGCCATGCCCAAACCGACCCGCTTTTCACCTTTGACATACGGTCCCCTTTCGAACTTTGCGCAACACGCGCAACCCTCTTCATGCTCAAAAACTATACGAATCGGCCTTTAACAAACTAAACACGGCCATATGCCGAAAACCAACGCGTATACCTTGTTTTCGAGCAATTAACGTGCCACTTCCCCCTGAAAAACGGCTGGACGATATGCTATAAATGCTTTTGTTAGCTTTTTGTTTAGGTTTCGTTTCAACCATCATAGACAGCACGAGGACACAACCCACCACACGAAGGAAAATCATGGCCGATGACGTCATTCGCGTAGAAGTTCTTGGAACTCCGCGCATCCTTAAAAATGGAGTCGAAACATCCTTCTCGCGCAAACGTGTACGAGCCCTTTTGTTCTATTTGGCCACCGAACTCAAGCCCGTTCCGCGCACCACGCTCGCATGGCTTTTCTGGCCCGACAAAAGCCCGCAGGTCGCAAGCCGCAACCTCAGCATTCATCTTTCGTATTTGAAAAATGCCCTTTCGGAAGACGCCGTCATCTCTTCGCAAGGCACCATCGCCCTTGCCGAAGATGTCGAAAGCGATGCGCGCGATTACTTCGCGTTTGCCAATAATCCGAACCGAAATGGCGACCATAACCCCCTCGGGCTGTTCCGCGGGCCATTTCTGGACGGCTTTTCTATCAAAGACGCCGACCCGTTCGACCAATGGGTGAGCTCTGAAGCTCAGCAATGGCGAAATCGTTCAATTGACGCCGCACTCGAGCGCTCATTTGACCTCGAAATCCAAAAGCGATACACCGACGCGCTTGCCACTATCGAACGAGCCATTTCGGAAAACGAAATTCGTGAAGACCTCTACCGGCGCGCCATGTCAATCATGGAAAAGGCCGGCATGCGCGCCCAGGTTGGCGAATTGTATCGGGAGCTCACCACGCGCCTTAACGACGAACTGGGCCTGCCTCCCTCAATCCAAACCGTCGAATGCTATCAATCAATCATCGGGTCCAACGATTCATTCACCGCGCATGTCAAGAAATCGGGGCAACGCGCACTTAAAGAAAAGGATATGCCCTTTATCGACCGGCAAGAACGCGTCGACCGCGCCCTTGCCGCACCAAACGGGTCGTTCGTGCTCGTTACCGGCGAAACGGGAATCGGCAAAACCCGCTTTCTCAAAGAGTTCCCGCGCCAAACGGAGGAACGGCGCATCGTCGTAAAATTCACCAAGCAAACGCGTGAGATACCTTTTGGCGGCCTCATCGATTCGATTAAAGGGCTTACCACCGCTTCCGACTGGCCCAAAATCGCCCTGCGCGCACAACGCATCATGGGCGACGAGCAATGGGGGCGGCTGCGCTGTCTCATTCCTTCAATTGACATCAACGTTGAACGCCCTGCGTCCACGTTTGGCCTCTCAACCTCCCAAATTCAAGAAACCATCGAGAACTTTTTTCGTGTTTTAGGCGCAGATTGCCATTTTCTTTTCATGTGCGATGACATCCACTACGCCGACGCAGCCTCCCTCAAGGTTCTCTCACGCGCCATAAACGATCAAACATTTCTCTCTGCGCGATTCATTGCAACGTTCAACCCGATCATTCCAGCGCCGCGCACCATGGCCCTGTTCAACGAGCTCCAGCGCAAGGGCATTTTGCTCAGAATCGAGCTCACCAAAATCAGCGACGAACGCATGATGGACATCTTACTGTTCTTCTTCCCCGATATCGATGAGCAAACCGCCCGCAAACTCATCACCTTGGCCGACGGAAACCCCTTCTTGATGAAAACAATCATTCAGGGGCTCGATTCCGGCTATACGGAGTTTTCGGGAAAGGCATCGCTTCAGAATCTGTTCGAGCACACGTTCAAATCGCTTACGACCGACGCCGCCCTCATCGCCACCCTGCTCGCAGTGCACAACGCGCCCTGTGATGCTGAGCTATTCGGCGCTCTTTGCGAAAACGGCACGGGCGAAGCGCTATTCGACGAACTCTCGTCAACGGGCATCGCCGCCCGCGACGGCTCGGGCCGAATCGTGCTCCTCAATAAGCGCATGCAGGAATTTCTCGTTTCCCGCCTTGCCCGAGATTCGCGCAGGCTCGAGTCAGCGCATTTTCGTTTGGCCCAAACAATGGATGCACTCTACGGTCACGCCTCGTCGAACATGCAGGATATCGCCATTTGTCGCCACTACAGCTTAAGCACCCAACCACAAAAATGTGGTCCCTATGCGGCGAAGGCTGGCGATTATCTGCTGCAAATTGACGAAATCGAGGCGGCGATCAAGTATTACAAGCTCGCCGTAAAACACCTTGAAGGACCCGAGAAACTCGACGCTTCCCTTATTCTGTATATCAATATGACCCATTTGGGCAAAACGTATGAAGCCGATTTGTATCTGCAAAGCGCGATTTCCATTGCCCAAGCCATGGGACGGGACGACTATGCACTTACATTTGAGGCCGCAAGGAAGCTCAACGGCGTTCCCGAGAATGAAGAAGTGCGCGCCGGCGTTATTCCGTGCTACAAAAAAGCCCTCGACCCCGAGATTCGCGCATCGCTCCTCAAGGCCGAGCAGCTCGCAACCTGCAATGGCGCTTCACCGCTCCTCATAAGCTATATCCTGGGATTTCTTTCATCGTGGTATATGATTGTCGGCGATTTCGATTCCTCCATCGAATGCCTCAACCGCATCGTCGGTTTAAGCCTCTGCCAAATCCCAACAACGAATACCAGCTCAGGCCTATCGTTGTTCTTCTCGGCCCTCGTTACGCTCATCTCGCTCATGAAAGAAGGCCCCAATCCGCGAATCTTCGATTTGGTCAAGCTCGCAGAAGAGTCGTTCGAAGAAACGCCCATTCGAAGCTTTTCGTCCTCATCGGAGGGCATCAAATCGATGCTCGCCTACATCATGGGCAATAAAGAAGAGGGCGACCGCATGACTGAAAAGGCGATTGCGCTGCTCGAAACCGGCCACAACGAGCCCATGCATGCCGCAATGCTGGCAACCAAGGGAATGCTGCAGCACAAAAGCAATCCTGCTCAAGCATACCTCGCAAATCACGAGGCCTATCGTATCGCGAAACGAATCGGGGCGAACTATTCGCTCATCAGGTCGCTTATCGGCCTTGTAGTCACAAGCCCAACGAAGCAGGAGGCCGCAACGTATTTGGCAGAGCTTCGAGAACTCGCTGGCAGCATCGGAGATGCAAACCTCTATGAGCGCATTGCACATTGCGCCGCAGCGGTAAACGCGAAGGGCGAATAGGACAACGCGTTTACCGCTCAAACGCCGGCTGAAAACATGAGATATCGTTTTCGCCCCCAAACGCAAGAAAGCCCTCGATAACGAGGGCTTTCTTTGTTGGTTCGGGTTTGCAGCCCCGAACCACGCATTCCTTATGCCTGCCCGCCTAAGCGACGGACATACGTGGGGTGTTTATTTCGCCCAGGACTTGCGGCCCATGGGGACAATAACCAGCGACAGGACGATGACGAGCACGTAGAAGACGATGATCATCCAGAAGGCACCAGCGAAGGAGCCCGTGATGTCGAAGATCTGAGCGTAAATCAGTGCGGAGAAGCCGGAGAACACGTTCAGGCCGGTAGCGACCATCGAGAAGATATTCGCGTAGTCCTTGTTGCCGAAGGCCTGACGGCAGGTCATCGGGGGAACGATGTTCAGCGCGGAGTAGCCAACGCCAAACAGGGCAACGCCAACGTAGAAGCCCATGACATTCGCGCCAGAGAAGAAGGCGATAGCGGCACCAGCGCCACCAAGAACGCCAGCGATAACGCCAGTCGCGCGGGCACCAATGTGGTCGCACAGCCAGCCCAGGCCGAACTTGCCGATGATGGAAGCGACCATGGCGACGGAAACAGCCATTGCGCCGACGGCAGCGCCGAGTGCGCCCGTGGAAGCGTAAGAGGCGAGCTGCTGAACGAAGGAAGCGGAAATGACGAAGAAGCCAGCCATGATGATGAGCAGCCACAGAGCAGGGTTCTTGCGAGCCTGAGCGACGGTTGCGCCCTCATCGGCACCAACGGCGATCTGAGAAGCAACCTCGGACTTCTTCTCCTCGACGGTGCCGTAGCCCCAAGGCAGAACGCCCATTTTCTCGGGGGACTCACGCAGCAGGGCCGCGGTCAGGCCACCGCCAACGACGATGACAATCACAGAGCAGATGATACGAGCGGTCTGCCAACCCATGCTCGCAATCCAGCCATTGATGATGGGCGACATGATGGCGCCGAACAGCGACACCATAACGCCGATAACGCCAATCACGGTGCCGTTGGACTTAGCGAACCAGCGGTTGACCATGGTCGGGGTAGCGATGTACATCCAGAATGCTGCGGAAGCACCATACAGCACACCGTAAATGTTCCACTGCCACGGCGCGGTGAACCAAGCGCAAGCGAGGTTGGCCAAGCCGAAGACCAGCACGGAGGCGGTCATGATCCAGCGGGGGTTGTACTTGGAAATAAGCTTGCCAGCGAGCGGGGTGCACAGGGCGGCAACCCAAGGCTGGATGGACATGAACAGGGTGGCGTCGGTACGAGACCAGCCAAACTCATTCATGACCGGGGTAATGAACAGGCCCGCATGGTTGGCAGCAAAGCCTAGCGGAACAGCGTAGAACGCAATGCACGCAATGGCGACTGCCCACGCGTAATTGCTGCCCTTCACATTCTCAGTTCCCATTTTTCTCTCCTTGTTTCGAGCTTTCTCTGATGCATCGGAATGCATCCAAACATCAGCAAAAACCGTGCCCATTTCTCGCTGCAACGAAAAATCGGAACCCGTTTTCGCCGACCATCTCACGGGGCCGCATGTCCAAGCACGCGGCCCGGGGGATCAAACTTCAACGCCTGTCAAAAACCCGACAGGACTTTCGATGGGCCTATTTGCCCTTCTTCAAAACGCCCTTCTCATAGAGCGCCTCGACTTCCTCGGGGGTGTAACCGAGTTCGGCCATCACATCAGCGGTATCGGCGTCGTATTTCGCGCCGCCACGCACGATTTGGCCCGGATGCTTGGTGAACTTCGGGAACATGTTCACCTGCTTGACGGTGGTTTCGGTCACTTCGTCGAAGCAATCGACAAACACTTCGCGCGCCTGATACTGCGGGTCTTTCAGCATGCGCTCATACGTCATGTGCGGGCTCACCGGCACGCCCATGGAGCTGAACTGCTGGTTCACCTCATCGACGGTATGAGACAGGCAGTACTCGTCGAGTGCCGCGCGGAACTTAGCCGCACGTGCCGGCAAGGGATCGTTGATGTCTTTGCAACCCGGAGCGCGTGTAATCGACGGATAGGTGCCGAAGGGCTGGAAGTCGGGGTCGTCTTTGAAGCCAAAGAATTCCACGAGCTTCGAGACGGGGCCAACACCGCCGACCGCGACCTGCACATAGCCGTCTTTGCACTTCTGCGAACCGGCGCATGCGCCCACGAAGTCTTCGTTGCCGATGGGAGTCGGCTGAATGCCATGGTTAATGCCGTCGGAAAGCGTCGCGCCCTGAACGCGAACAAGCGATTCGAACTGCGTGCAGTCGATGGACTCGCCTTCGCCCGTTTCTTTGGCATGGATAACAGCGGCGAGCGTCGCCCATGCGCCCATGAGGCCGGTCATGTAGTCGCCCGTGAAAGGCTTGGTAACCGAGGGAGGCGTGCCCGGGAAGCCGTTGAGGCTCGCGTAGCCCGAGAAAGCCTGACCGATGGGATCGAAGCTTGCCTTCTTTACGTAATCGGGATCGCCCGTCTGGCCAAAGCCCGAAATATGCAGAATGACAAGTGCAGGGTTGTGCTCCCACAGAACCTCGTCGGTGAGACCCCACTTCTTCCACGTGCCGCCCTTGGACGACTCGACGAGCACATCGGCGTCTTTGATGAGCCTGAACAGCACTTCCTTGCCCTCGTCGCTCGGAATGTTCAGCGTCATCATGCGCTGGTTGCGGCGCTCCGCCGACCATGCGTCGCCATACATGCGATACATATCGGGAGCCTTCACGCTTTCCAGCTCAATAACGTCAGCGCCCTGCTCGGCGAAAAGGCCACACACAAACGGGCCCGCAATAACGGACGCCGCGTTGATGACCTTCAAGCCATGAAGGTTGCCGAATTTCGGCAGATCAGTTGACTTCATGCAACAACCTCCTTGTGTTGTGTCCCAGTTCTCACGCTTCACCGCTTTTGGTAAAGTCGAGAACTTTCATGACGACTTATGAGCAACTTTTGTGCCAGTTTTGCTAATTTGCGAAAGATTCCTTGTACGATTTTTTGCCGAGAAGATTGCATTCGTACATCTCGGCAATCGCATCCGAAGAAAAGCCGAGCTCGGTCAGGATGTCATCGTTATCTTGGCCCGTGCATGGGGCTCCGCGCCATACGCGCCCGGGGTAGTTCGCAAGGTCGGGAACAACCTTCACACCCGATATTTCATGCACGCCATCGACGGCAGGCCATGTCTCGATAACGCCTCGCGCTTGGTAATGGGGATCGGCCGCAGCCTGCTCGTAGTTCATCAGACGCGAACACGGCACACCCGCCTCGTTCAGAATCGTCTCGACTTCCTCTGCAGTGTGCTGCGCAAGGAAATTCGCGAACGCCTCTTCGGCAACATCGCCCGCATGGCTTCCGTAAGGAATAATGCCCTCCCCTTCGGGGAAGAGCTCGCTGGCGTACTCCAGGCCAAGCAACGGCAGGCCAGCCTTCAAAACGCCCGGCCCCAAGAACAGCACATACACTTCTTCGCAGTCGTTGCATACATACGTCCCGTACAGCGCGCAAATAAGGCTATGCGTACCTTCCTTCACATATTCCTCGCCGTACGTCCAGCCTTTAATGGGGTATTGCGACTGGATGCGCATCATGGTTTCGAATTGCGCCACGTCGATAGATTCGCCGCGGCCGGTTTCCTGGCGCTTCAACAAAGCAGCGAGCGTCATGCCGAACGCGTAGAATGCCGCGGAATAATCACCCGGGAACGGCATGGCGGGAATCGACGGCTGGCCTTCAATGCCGTTCATGCGCATCGCGCAGCCAAACGCCTGGGCAATCGGATCGTAGCTCGCGCGCTTCACATAGCTTTCGATGCCCGTTTGCCCGAAGCCGGAAATATGGGCGATGACCAGGCGCGGGTTCACTTCCCACAATTTCTCATCGCCGAGCCCCTTGCTTGCAAAGCGCCCTCCGACCGATGCCTCTATGAGCACGTCAGCGGTTTCGATAAGCTTCAAGAATGCACTGCGCCCCTCGCCCTTCAGATAATTCATAGCGAGGCTTCTCATATTGCGGCGGTCTTGCTGCGTCGAAGCGCCATGCTGAGAGAAGCGCCCCATGTCGGGATTGATGGGGTTTTCGACCCATATGACATCGGCGCCATGTTCGGCGTAAAGCTCAGAGGCAAAAGGAGCCGCAACCGACAGGCCCACCATCACAACGCGATAACCGCTCAAGAGCCCGAATCGGGGTATGTCGTTCGTTTTCGCCATGCGATGCCTCCTTGTGCGTTTTGCCGTCCAAACGAGATGCGTAGCAAAACGCGTGCCATGGCCAAGCGTTCCAACTGGCATACTTCTTGCTTTTAGCGAAGGGACCCACTATTTGCCCTAGAATGTGGCAACCACTTTGCAGCGCCGCAACAGCAAGCGCGCATGCATTAAGACATGGAAGGACCGAGCGACCATGAAGCCGCTTATTGGAATAACCGCAGAAATCAATCCCGCGACGAACATGTGCGAAGTTAATCATGAATACGCGCTCGCCGTCGCAACGGCTGGCGGCACGCCCGTCATGCTGGCGCCCCTCTCAGATTCCCCTTCTTATGTCGAAGACGTGCTCGCCTCGCTTGACGGGGTTCTTCTTTCAGGAGGCGGCGACATTTCTCCTCGTGCATACGGAGAAACGCTCAGGCATCCGTCAATTCTTGGCGTCAACGAGCAGAGGGACTATTTCGAGCTTCAGCTTGCTCGACGAGCTTTCGTGTTAAACATGCCGACGCTTGGCATTTGCCGGGGTTTGCAAATCATGAACGTCGCACTTGGCGGAACTCTTTATCAAGACCTCGCTCTTATTGAGGGCATCGCCGACGAGCAGGCTCACCTTCATCGGCAGCCAAAGCCCTACGAACGAGGGCAACACGAGGTGAATATTTCACCCAGATCGACACTCCACGCCATATACCGCGAAGAGCACGCCGAACAAGCGGACGACCCCCTGCCGCTCTTCGTCAATTCCATGCACCATCAGGCAATTCGCAATATTGCCCCTTTGCTTGAAATAACCGCGACGTGCGGCCCTGTTATCGAAGCGGTCGAAAGTCACACCTCGGCCTTTTACGTAGGCGTGCAATGGCATCCGGAGTATTTGGGCAACGCCGCGCCGCTTTTCCGCGCGTTTCTAAACGCAACGCGTGCGTAAAACGATGGAGCCGCCGAAGCGACCCCATGGCATCACGAATCCTCTTTAAGCAGAAAGCCGCATTCTTATTTCGCCTTATCGCCCTCGATGAAACGCTTGATGTCGCGACTCTGGAAATAAGCAAGTCCCAGCGTGCAGGCAATCGCGCAGGCGATAAGCAGCGCAGCGCCCACAAAGGCAACCTCGAAGCCGGCGATATCGATTACGGCGCCCCATAAAAATCCCGAGCATACGCCCGCAACATTCGCTGCCATGGAAATGCGCGCATACACAATAGGATATTCAAGGCCGCCGAATGTTTTACGGGCAAACGACGGCGTCATGACATTGGTGACGCCGTAATAGACGCCATACGCGAATGCGCCCACCGCGATAACGACGGCCGCATTACCGGCGCCGCCTACCAAAATAAGCACAGCACCCACGATGCCCATGGCGATGCACGCAACCGTGCCCGAGAATGGATGCTTTTCGCCCACGTATCCAAGCCCGAGCTTTGTGCCCGTTTGAGCCGCCATGGAAAGCGACGTGGCCCACGCACCAAGCATGGGAACAGCAGATCCAACCGCCAACGTATGCACATACGAGGGAACCATGCCGTTGAGGTACATGCCGAAATTCAAGCAGAAGCAAAAGCCCATAATGAGATAGAACTGGGGCATTTTGAACGCTTCCTTCGCCGCGATGCCCTTGCGGGCGCGAGGATGCTCGCCTGGCGCAAGTTGAGCGACAAGGGCAGCGGCATCAATCGGCGCAGAAGCTTGGCCCTTTTCATCGGTCGAAGCACTCTGCGCATTTGTCCCGTAGGGCAAAAGTCCTTTGTCGGAAGGACGGCTTGCGATGCATGCAATCATAATCGGCACGCATGCGAGCGTAATGGCGGCGAACACGCGATAGGTCGCCTGCCACCCCAGCGCTTGAATGAGAGCGCCACCAACGGCTGCCCACACCATGCCGCCAACACCCGTAAAAGCCGCAACCAAACCAATATAGAAGCCCGCATTCTTATCGAACCAACGCGTGATAAGCGTCGCGGGCGCCAGATAAATAAGCGTGCACGTGCCAAATCCCATAAGCACGCCGCACGCGAGGTATTGCCACAATTGCGTCGAAAACGACACCAGGAAAAACGCGAGCGCCGCCACAAAACACGACCCCCCGATGCATGCACGCGCATCGCAACCGTTCAGCAAACGGCCCGCAAAGGGGAGGAATACGAGACCAGATAGGCACGCAAGGGGCGTGAAGTAGCTCAGCACGCCCGTTCCCACACTCAAATCGGCGGCGGCGTAGGGATAGAAGATTCCGGCACAGCTATGCCCAAACGAAACAGGGCAAAACATGCATATGACAAGAGCGAAAACAACGAAGAAACCAAAATGAGGACGCGCGTTCCGAGCATTTCCCGATGGGGATTCAGTCACCATAAAACACCTCTAAACGAAAACAACCATTCCGCTGAAGCAAAAACCATGCCACAGCGACCAGAAGAAGACGAGGGCCGTACGCGACATAACGCAACAGGCCAATCGGCACGTTCCCCTGAGCCAAAAACAGCAGCAATTGAACGCCCGACTTTCGGCCGACGCGAAAAAGAAAGCCCGCATCCAGGGGAAATGGAGTGCGGGCTCGCAAAAAGGAGATGCGGCGGCATGAGAGAGGAATGGGAAGATGAGCCACCGCCGAATATGCGGAAAGGCAATTACTTGCCGGTAAGTGTCGTTTCTTGACGAATAAGGCCCTCGTCATAAAGCTGGGCAATTTCCTCGTCGCTCACGCCGAGACCATGCAAGATCTCTTCGTTGTGCTGGCCGACAAGCGGCATGCCGCGCTGAATCTTGCCCGGGTTCTTCTTCAACTTCGGAACCACGTTCACACCGCGCATCGTTTCGTCATCGTGGGCGTTTTTCCACGTGGTAAACGTTTCACGCGCTTTGTAGTGAGGGTCGGCATCGCAATCGGCGAACGTATAAATGCGGCTGCAGGGAACGCCTGCTTCGAGCAGGATTTCCTCGGCCTCGGCACCCGTATGCGTACCGAAGAATTCGGCGAGCTTGCCCTCCAAAATATCGCCAGCGGGCGTACCCATGCCGCACAGGCCCATGCCGTCATAGAACGGGTCTTCGGCAATGTCGATGCCAAGCACCTTGCATGCGTTGCGCACAACGCCGGCACCCAGAATGAGGATGTACAGATTCACGCCGTCTTTGCAGGTATAAGTGCCATATCCCGCAGAGCTCGTCGAGTGGGACCCCTCGCGCTTGGGCAGCACGCCGGTATTGAGGTAATTCACCACATAGAAGCCCGAGCAGCGCACCATAGCCTCATACTGTGCAGCATCGATTGAATCGCCCTGACCGGTTTCCTTAGCGCGGTTAAGGGCGGCCAACGCTCCGACGATGGCAAACAGGCCAACAAAGTAGTCGGAAGGCTGCGGGAACGCGGGCACGGGAGCTCGATCGGGGAAGCCATTCATTTCCATATAGCCCGAAAACGCCTGACCGATGGCATCAAAGCTCGCGCGGCTTACGTAGCCGGGATCGCCCGTTTGGCCAAAGCCCGAAATATGCACAATGACGAGCGCCGGATTAACCTCCCACAACGCCTCGTCGCTCATGCCCCACTTGTCCATCTGGCCGCCACGGAAACCGTCAACCAGAATGTCGGCGTTTTCAAGCAGCTTGTAGAACAGCTCACGACCACGGCCATGGCGCACGTCCATGCATAGCGATCGAGAATTGCGGCGATCCATACGCGTGCCCCAACCGGGGAGCGCTGGGTTCGGACGGCTCGTGTCGCGGCCTTTGGGATTCTCAATGCCAATAACATCGGCGCCCAAATCGCCCAACATAGCGCAAGCAAACGGCCCAGCAATTGCCTGCGAAAGATTAAGAACCTTCACGCCCTGCAGCGGGCCAAATGGTTCGAACGTTTCTTCTGCCATGTTTCCTCCTCCTTGCATGTGGATACGGAAGGAAAAGCAAAAACCATGCCAGAAGCCATCCGCGCCGCCGAAACGCGCCTTCCACCGAAGAGATGCAGGCGGAATTCATCGCCCGATGCGCCCACGCCGCGTGGGGCCGACGTGCTGCGCGCCGTGACTTGCGACGAGCGCCCTCTCAAACAAATTGCCGATGATCTGGGAATTTCGCTTCGCATGGTGCAGCGTCACCTCACGAACATCTACGAGAAAACAGACACGCAAACGCGCACTGGGCTCACGAAAGAGTTCATGGGGAAATAGTCTCAATCAAGCATGAGTAAACTCACCCCTCCCTCCGAGACGTATTCGCCTAAAGGGGGTACAATGGAATAGTTTGGAAAGCCGCGCAACGCGCGACTATAGCCACGTTCGCAGAGAGAGGAACTTTCCATGGCTAAGTTTTCCCACGTTATTGTCCGCCGCCCCGGCAAATCGCTGTGCGACGGCATCACCAGCGCACCCGAGCTGGGCAAGCCGATTTACGAGAAGGCGATTGAGCAGCATGACGCCTACATCGAAGCTCTGAAGCAGTGTGGCGTGGACGTTACCGTGCTTCCCGCAATGGAAGAGTATCCCGACAGCTGCTTCGTCGAGGACACCGCCGTTATTACCCGCTGCGGCGCCATCATCGACAACCCAGGCGCTGGCACCCGCAATGGCGAGGCCAAGGAAATGGAGCCCACCATTCGCCAGTTCTTCGACGACGATCACATCGCCCACATCACCGCTCCTGGCACGCTCGAGGGTGGCGACGTCATGATGGTCGGCGACCACTTCTATGTGGGCCGCTCCGCTCGCACCAACGAAGAAGGCATTCGCCAGTTCATCGAGATCCTCGAGGGCTGGGGCCTTTCGGGCAGCGAGGTGCCGCTGGAGTACGTGCTGCACTTGAAGACCGGCGTGAACTACCTGGAAGACAACAACATGCTCGTTTCTGGCGAGTTCAAGACCAAGCCCGACTTCGAGAAGTACAACAAGGTTGAAATCCCCGAGGACGAGGCCTATGCCGCCAACTGCATTTGGGTCAACGGCACCGTCATCGTGCCCGAGGGCTACCCCACCGTGCTCAAGGCCGTGCAGGATCTGGGCTACAAGACGCTCACCGTTGACACGTCTGAGTACCGCAAAATCGACGGCGGCCTGAGCTGCCTGAGCCTGCGCTTCTAATTCGCGCATCTCACTTGTAAACACGCCATTCGCGCACATGCAAAAAGGGAGTCGAGCAATCGACTCCCTTTTTTTAATGAGGCAAGCCATTTCACGCATTCGCACAGGCACCAGTGGCGCCGACTAAAACGCAACACCCAGCATAATGAGCGCAATGCACAGGGCGAAGGCCGCATAGTCTCGCGCCACGAACGGGTGGCGATCGTAGGCGCTCTCACGCGTGCGCAAGTAAAACCCCCGCTGCTCGGCAGCAAGCGCCGTGGCGTCGGTTTTGCCCACCGAAGAAAGCAGCAGCGGCACGCACAAAGGCAGCATAAGACGCATTTTCTTAAGTGGATTCTTCGTATCGTATTCGACGCCGCGCGCGGTTTGGGCCTCCATGATGGCATTCATTTCCTGCGAGAAAATAGGCACAAAACGCAGCGCCGTGGTAAACGTGAACGCATAGCGATACGGAATATGCAGCTTCTCGACGCAGGCGTTCGCAAGATCGCCAAGCGGGGTAACCATGAGCATGAGCAACAGCGGCGTCGCCACGCCGAGCAGGCGAAGGCACGCCTTGCTGCCCGTAATAAGGCCCTCATCGGTGGCAAACCCAAACACAGGCGTGCCCGCACGCATGAAAAGAACCTGCAGTACAAATAAGATGAGCGCAAGCGGCACGAGCAGTTTCATGAGCACGACCAAACGGTCCGCAACACCCGCGTAAGCCCCCATAAGCAACGTGAACGCGAGCAGCCCTACAAGCATGGCGTAAGAATTGGACAGAAACGTCGCCGCGATAATGGAGGCGGCAAGCGCCACCTTCGCCACGGGGTTCAGCTTATGCAGCAGCGTGTCGCCCGGCATATAGTCGATAACGTTAAGCACGGCAAGCCAGCTCCTTCGAAACGGCAACAATGTCCGACACTTCGGAAAGTCCCGCGAACGCCGGCGATACCTCGACCGCGAGCCTTTTCGCAAGTGCGATGGCCTGAGGAGGCTCGACGAAGGCGCTCTGCATGAGGCCATCGTTCGCGAACACATCGGCACACGTTCCGCGCCCAAGAATTTCTCCATTCGCCATGACCACCAGGCGGTCGGCGAAATCGCTCACCACTTCCATGTCGTGGCACACCATGACCACCGCGCTTCCCGCCGCCGCCATATCGCGCACGGTTTCCATAACCGTCATGCACTCGCGGTAGTCAAGCCCGCTTGTAGGCTCGTCAAGCACGATGACCTGCGGCTCGCCCACCACGACCGACGCAAGCGCAACCATCTGGCGCTGGCCGCGCGACAGCGAAAACGGCGCTTCGTCGAGCGGAAGGCCGAACCGCTCACACGTCGCTTTGGCGCGCGCAGATGCTTCGTTCGACGAAACGCCCCGCAACAGCAGCCCGAACGCAACCTCGTCGAGCACGGTGTCTTTGCAAATTTGACGGTCGGGATTTTGGAACAGCGTGGACACGTAACGGGCAATGCGGCTCGTGGGAACCTCGCGCGTATTCAAACCAGCAACAACCACGTTGCCCTCGGCGGGCTTGAGCAAACCATTGAGCAACTTGGTGAACGTGGTTTTGCCCGCGCCATTCTGCCCCACAATACCGACGATTTCGCCAGGGAATACTTCAAAATCGAGCGCTCGCACCGAAGCGCCGCCGCCTGGATAGGAATAACCCACGCCTTCAAAACGAGCCACTGGCTCGCCAGTGCGCGCAGAGGAGGCGACGGCAACAACGGAATCACCGTCAATCGATGAGTCGCACATAGCCGCATGCGAAGGCGAACTCGGCACGGCAGGCACCGCACAAGCCCCCTCAACGACGGCGCCGCGCACGCCCTCGCCCACGATGCGGGCAACAAGCGCCGCCGCCTCATCGACGGAAAGCGCCGGCTCACCCAGCTCGCACAGTCCCGCCGCCGCAAGCGAGTTCGACACGCGGGCGACGCGCGGGCTGTCCACGCCAATCTCACGCAGTCGCTCGCCATGCGAGAATACCTTTCGAGGCGTATCGTCGAATATCAGTTTTCCCTGTTCAAGTACCACAACCCGACTGCAGTATTCCGAAAGCAACGCAACCTTCTGCTCGATAACCACCACGGTGATGCCGGCCGATCGGTTCACTTCGCGCAGCGTTTCGAACACAAGCGTTGAAGACGCCGGGTCGAGCGCTGCGGTGGGTTCATCGAGCACCAGAACGCGCGGGCGCAACGCCAGAATAGCCGCAATGGCAACCTTTTGCTTTTGACCACCCGAAAGCGTTGCGATTTCGCGATCGCACAAATCTTCGATGCCCACCGTTTCGAGCGCCTGCTGCATACGAGCGGGGATTTCATCGTGCGTCACGCCGAAATTCTCCAGCCCGAACAGCAACTCGTCACGCACATTCGATGCCACGAACTGAGCATCGATATCTTGCAACACGCTTCCTACCAGGCGTGATACATCGGTTAGGGTAACCTCGCATGTATCTTTGCCATCGACCAGGCACGCCCCGTACAGCTCGCCCGCGAAGTGGTGCGGCACCGCACCCGACATAACGCCCGCCAGAGTCGACTTGCCGGCGTCCGACGGCCCAATGACCCCCACGAATTCGCCCTCGGCAACGGCGAGCGATACCCGTTCGAGCGCGTGACGTTGCGCGCCTGAATACGTGAACGTTACGTCTTTAACTTCGATGATCGAATTCATGGCTGGCCTTTCGGAAACCTATATGCGAGATACTACTTAATTACTCTTAGATACTTGATAACCTTTAGAAAGGTTAAGTGAGGCCTAATCTTCGACCTTCAGAGCCTTCTTAATGGGCACATAAAGCGCCTGGCACAGAATGGCGTTGAACACCGCCGTGGCGATAACAACGGGAAGCATTGCAGCAGCAAGTTCCCCCACCACGCCGATCATGGCCATCTTGATAACCATGAAAATGCAGCCCGAAAGCACCGTGGCCACAAACGTGCCGACCAAAGGAATAATCTTTTTCGCCGGCGTCTTCATGCCCGCCTTTACGATGAGCGCCATAACCACCGCGGCAACGCCTTCCGCTGCGAAATCGATAAACGGCGACGTGGTGGTAATTTGAATAACAGCCGCAGAAATAAGGCCAATGACCAGGGCTTGGCCGATATTTGGACGAACCACCAAAATAGTCAGGCAGAACGCCGAGATAATGAACTCGGGCGAAATCATGCCGCCCGTGGCGCCAGAAATCGCCTTGCCCACAAACATATTCAGAATAAAGCCCGCCGCGAGCAAAATGGCGAGCAGCACGAGCGCTTTAATGTCGAGCTTTCCGCGATCGACGGTTGCGACGGTACGGGGCTGGGCGGTAGTAGCATTTTCAGACATGAGATGCGTCCTTTCGAGGAAAGCCTGTCAAAGTCGCCCGTTAGCGCTATTCGCTAATGCCACCTGTTAAATGCTACGAGCATTTAACAGGTCGGGGGCAGGTTGAGTAACAGGCTGAATAAGCGTTGTTCGAAGAAGTGGAGGCGCGTGACGCGAATGCGGTCGATGCCTTTTACGTTGGGGCGCCCAAGGAAGTTCGGCGCATACAAAAAGGCCCTCGGTCTAACCGAGGGCCCCTATTCGCCAAACTATAAAAGGCGTGAGGAACTCACAGTCGACCGACCGTATTCGCATCACGCCACCACCAGTTCATGAGGTTGTTCTGAATGCTGTTCATGCTGGTGGCTCCTTTCGGAAAATCGTCTGCAGCGCCTGAGCGCTGCGTTTTCATTGCCACGCACTATAGCACACTAAAGCACGCTAGCAATAAAAATTTCGTGAATTGTTTTCCGCCTGCGCTTCGTTCGCGCAATGCCAGGCATAATAGCCAACGTTGTTTTTAACCGCGCTTTATTCGATCGCATATCGATTGCGCCCAAGAGCCTTGGCGGCTCGGTGAATGCGGATTGACTCCCCGCTTCCCATGTAACTCGCCCGGGGCTCCGCACACGACGATTGGCCTCACATGGCGGGTTGTTCTCGCGTTTCGCGCAACAATCCAAAAGAAATGGCATATAAGGCTGGCACCTCGCTCGCCTGACTTTCGCTGCGGCTTTATGCCGCTTGGCACTTTGCGACCTTTCGGCCGTAGCTCCCGTATGCCGCCCTGCGGCTGCAGGCGCCGCGTCCATCATGCCCGCAGAAACGGCTGCGCACGCATCCATTTCGCCCGCATGCCTGCTCGCCTCGTGCCACGTGCGACCTCGCATTCAATTCGCATCGCGTTAAAGCACCTGACCAAAGGAGCACGTCATTACTACGTTCGCTGAGCTCGGCCTTTCCGAGCAGACCCTCGAAGCCGTTGACACCCTCGGCTACACCGATGCAACCCCCATCCAGGAGCAGGCCATTCCGCTGGTGCTCCAGGGCCGCGACCTTATCGCCGCCGCAAAAACCGGCACGGGCAAAACCGCCGCGTTCTCGCTTCCTTCCATGGACCAACTGGGCCATCGCGGAGGCAACGACCGCGGCCCCTTCATGCTCATCGTGACCCCCACCCGCGAGCTGGCCAGCCAGATCGCTGACACGTGCATGCCCATCGGCAAGCACACGCACCACTTCGTAGGCACATTCGTGGGCGGCGTGGCCTACGGCCCGCAAATCAAGAAGCTCGAACGCGGTCTCGACGTGGCCATCGTGACCCCCGGCCGCATGATCGACCTTATGGAGCGCGGCGCCGCCGACCTCTCGCAGGTTCAGGTGCTCGTTCTCGACGAGGCCGATCGCATGCTCGACATGGGCTTTTGGCCCCAAGTCCAGCGCATTGTCGAGGCCACGCCCGAAAACCGCCAAACGCTGCTGTTCTCGGCGACCATCGACCGCAGCCAGGACAAAACCATGTTCAGCATCCTGAACGACCCTGCGATCGTCGAAATCGCCCACCGCGGTGAAACGGCCGACAAAGTCGACCAGTACGTGATTAAAACAACGCGTCGCCAGAAGCCCGAGCTGCTCAACTCCTTCATCAAGGAAAAAGGCGGCTACCGCGTTATCGTGTTCACCCGCACCAAGGGCGGCGCCGACAACTGCTGCAGACGCCTTCGCCGCATCGGCATTCCCGCCGAGGCCATTCACGCCGACCGCAGCCAGGCCCAGCGTAGCCGCGCGCTGACCAATTTCCGCGAGGGCAAGACCAACGTGCTCGTCGCCACCGACGTGCTCGCTCGCGGCATCGACGTGCCCGAGGTCGACTACGTCGTAAACTACGACCTGCCCATGATGCCCGAAGATTACGTGCACCGCATTGGCCGCACGGGCCGCGCAGGCGCCGATGGCTTCGCCGTGTCGCTCGTGACGCCTGACACGCGCAACCTGCTGCGTAACATTCAGAAGTTCACGGGTCAGGAAATTCCCGAGATGAACTTCGAGGTTTCGGCCGATGCGTTCGAGCCGGTTGAAGGCGCCGATGAACGCCTGCTCGCCGACGACGAGAGCTACTTCTTCGAAGAGAAGAAGGGCCGCGGCAAGAAGGGCGGCAAAAGCCGCGGCGAAGGCAAGTTCGATCGCGGCAAGGGCAAAGGCGGCAAGAAGGGCACCCGCAAGCGCGACCTGGAGCGTTCCGCCGAGCACAAGCGTAAGCTCGAAGCCGAAGCGAACGGCGAGGAGTACATTCCCGCCAATCCGCACCACAACAACGGCGGCGAGAAGAAGCGCAGCCTGAGCGAGCGCCAAGCCGCAGCCGACGCAGCTTACGCAGCCATGTTCGACACGCCGAATATGGAAGGCGGCAAGAAGAAGTCTAAGAAGCGCGGAAACGATGAGGGCGGATATTCGTACGATTCCTTCTCGAAGAAGGGCGGCGCGAAGGGCAAACCCGGCAAGCGCAGCCGCATGGCCAACCATGACGACCGCGACCTCGACGGCTTCCGCGACGAGCGCCGTGGCGGCGGCCGCGTGCGCAAGTACAACGACCGCGACGATCGCCGTGGCGGCAACGACCGCAACGGCGGCAAGCGTGGCAGCTGGGATACCCCGCGCAACGAAGCCTATCAAGGCAGCTTCTTCGACGACGAGCGCGGCAGCCGCGGTGCACGCGGCAAGAAGTACGCCGACAAGCAGTACTCCGACGGCCGCGGCAGCAAGCCCGGCAAGAAGAACTACGGCAACGGTGGCCGCGGCGGCAACAACCGCAGCAACGGCTTCGGCGGCAAGGGCTTCGGCGACCGTCCGAGCAACGGCGGCGGACGCCCCGGCAACGGCGGCCATTCTGATGGCTTCCAGCGCTCCGGCAAGGGCGGCGCGAGCCGCAACAACGGCGGCAACTTCGGCGGTCGCGGCGGCAACAACCGTGGCGGCAACTTCGGCGGCGGCCGTTCCAATGGCGGCAACCGCGGTGGCAAGGGAGGCAACCGTCCCGGTCGCGGCGGACGTCGCTAAGCGGAAACGGGTTTGATTCCTATTTTCCGTAAGCACACGAAAGGGCTGGTCAAATGACCAGCCCTTTCTTTATCCTCAGACCAGAACACAACCCACAGCGACTCTACGATGATCACGCCATAAAGTCGTTTGCAATCGCGCATTCCCGCAACATTGCCCGTAACGTTACTCTCCCCACACCTCGGCGGCGATTTCTTGGATGAGAGCGATTTTCGCCCACTGTTCTTCCTCGGTGAGCTTATTGCCAATCTCGCAGCTCGCGAAGCCGCATTGCGGCGAAAGGTAGAGGTTCTCGAGCGGCACGTACTTCGACGCTTCCTTGATGCGCGCCTTCACCACTTCCTTGTCCTCCAAGCCAGGCTGCTTGGACGTGATAAGGCCGAGCACAACCTTCTTGCCCTCGGCGACGTGGGCCAAAGGCTCGAAACCGCCCGCGCGCGGCGTGTCGAATTCCAGATAGAACGCGTTCACGTTTTCGTGCGCGAACAAATACGGCGCCACCGGATCGTAGCCGCCCTCGAACGCGTAGGTGGAATGGTAGTTGCCGCGGCACACGTGGGTGTTAATCACGAGGTCTTCGGGCGCGCCCTCGATGGCGGCATTGTTCAGCGCCACGCCGAGCTCGCTCACCTTTTGGATATCGACAGCCTGCATGCCCGTTTTCGCCACGAAATCGGCGTCGCAGTAAATGCCCCACGTGCAGTCGTCGAACTGAATGTTGCGGCAACCCGCGGCATACAAATCGGCGATAACCTGGCGATATGCGGCAGCAATCGCATCGGCAAGCTCCTCGTCGGTCGCATACACGCTGCGCAGGCTTTCCTGCTGGCCATCGCAACGATCGAGCGTCACTTCCGAAAACGTCTGGATAGGCGCAGGAATGGTCTGGCGCGCAACGTGGTCGTCACCAGCGAGCGCCTGCACGAACTTGAAATGCTCAACGAACGGGTGGTTCTCGCCAGAAATAGGACCCGTTACCACCGCGGTATCGGCCGTAGTTTCCTCGTCGTGGAACATATAGCCCTCGCGGCTCGTGCGGCGCTCAATGCCCTGAAGGCCCCACATGAAGTCGAGATGCCAATAGCTGCGACGAAATTCGCCATCGGTCACAACCTTCAGGCCCGCAGCCTTCTGCTTGGCGACAAGGTCGCGAATGGACACGTCTTCCACGGTCTTAAGCTGGGCGGCGTCGATGATGCCCGCATTGAAGTCGGCACGCGCCTGCTTCAGCACGTCGGGACGAAGAAAGCTGCCAACGATATCGCAGCGAAACGGTGCATTAGTTACAGAATTCGCAGTCATGTTTAACCCTCTGTTCGAATTGGTTTAATGTCTGCCGAACAGTATGCGGGTTTGCTTTGCGATTGTGAAATACGAATAACTTTGCTTTTGTGATAGGTTTTTCCTATGGCAAGAGGGGAAACGACAAAGAGGAGCACGCCATTGAGGCGAATCGCCAGGGACCAACTCTCAGGATGCGCCACGGGCCTGCGGCGTTAAGGCGCACCGCCAGGACAACGAAGCGAGCCGAGATTTCCGCCACAGCGCTACCGAGCCAAGCTACCCAAGAGCGCCGTCACACAAACCAGAACGGAAGCATGGGGCCACCGTTGGGCGACCTGCGAGAATGCGCCACAAAGCGGCAAGTCACCGCGCGCGCTTCGCTTCGCGCCACCTCGACCCTATTGCGGAATATGTCGTCGAATCGCTTCAACATACGCCGCGCCGTATAACGAACGCTGCGTGCCCTTGCGCGTGACCAGACCCACTTCCATATACTCATCGATATCGAGCGGAACTGAAATAATCGACGCTCCATTGAGCTCAGCGCTAATCACGCCCGAGCACACCGTATAGCCGTTCAGGCCGATGAGCAGGTTGAACAGCGTCGCCCTATCGCGCACGCGAATATTTTTGTTGCGATCGAGCGTGGATGTAAGCTCTTCGGAATAGTAGAACGAGTTGAAGCTGCCCTGCTCATATGACAGAAACGGATAATCGGCCATGTCATCGAGCGTGACCGACGCGCGAGACGCCAAAGGGTGGCTCGAACACACGAAGACGTGCGGCTCGGCTCGAAACAACGGCTCGAAAGCCAACTCGTTGGCGGCAAGCATCTTCCCTATGACGTCGCGATTGCGCGCCGACAAGTAGAGCACGCCAAGCTCGCTTTTCATGTGGGCGACGTCTTCGATAATCTCGTGCGTTTGCTCCTCGCGAAGCGTGAAATCGTAGCGCGCGGCATCGAACTCGCGAATCACGTCGACGAACGCGTTCACCGCGAACGAATAGTGCTGGCACGACACGCTGAAGTGGGGCACGCGCTGCGCGGGATTTTTGTATTTGTCTTCAAGCAATTCCGTCTGTTCGAGCACCTGACGTGCATAGCCCAGGAAGGTTTCGCCCTCTTCCGAAACTACCACGCCCTTGTTCGAACGATCGAAAATATGCACACCCATTTCCTGCTCAAGGTCGTGAATCGCGCTCGTGATAGAGGGCTGCGAAACGTACAGCCTGCGCGCGGCCTCGGTAATGCTGCCGCATTCCGCGACTTTCGTAACATAAACGAGCTGTTGGAGTTTCATGGGCGGACCTTCCGACGGGTGCGTGCGCCCATGGTAGCGCAAGAACCCGCCAAAACCTGTTAAATGCTCGTAGCGTTTGGCAGATTGCGTGCGACGAAAACCAAGACAAGGGTAAAAGGAGCAAGGCCACCTCGCCCCTCGTCTCAAAGAATGTGTTAAATGCTATGAGCATTAAACACATTCCCCGCGCAAAAAATGGGGCAGGGGATAAGCCCCTGCCCCATTGCCCACTCGCGAACGAGAAAAGCTGCTAAACGCTGCGAGCATTTAGCAGGTTCCATTCGCGGACTGTTAGTTGCCGGCGGCTCGTTTGGCTTCGTATTCAGCGACGAGCTTTTTCTGCACGTCGGCCGGAGCCTGCTCATAGCCATCAAGCTCGATGGTGTAGCTGCCCGATCCGCGCGAAATGCTGCGCAGATCTTTCGTGTAGCTCACGACCTCGGCATACGGCACGCGCACCATAATGACCGTCTCACCGGCATCGTTTGAGTCGGTGCCGATAATGCGGCCACGACGCGTGGAGATATCACCCATTACCGCACCCGCGAACGACTCACCCACAGCGATGCTCATCGTGGCCATGGGCTCGAGCACCACGGGGGTCGCCTGCTCGCATGCCGCGCGGAAACCGATACGCGCCGCCGTCTTGAACGCCATCTCGTTGGAATCGACCGGATGATATGAACCATCGAACACGGTGCATTTCACATCGACCATGGGGTAGCCTGCGATAACGCCCTCGGCCATGGCCTCCTGCACGCCCTTATCGACCGCGGGGACCAAGCCGCCCGGAATCGCACCGCCCTTAATGGCGTCGACGAATTCATAACCGCACCCGGGATTGGGCTCCAGACGCAGCCAGCAATCGCCGAACTGGCCTGCACCGCCGGTCTGCTTCTTATGACGACCCTCGGCTTCAGCCGTCTTGCGAATGGTCTCGCGATACGGAATGCGCACCGGAACAAGCTTCGTCTCAACCTTTGCCTGAGCGGCCAAGCGGCTCAAAATAGTATCGATCTGAGCCTCGCCCATTGCCGTAACCACCGTTTGGTGCGTATCTTCATGGCGCTCGATGCGAACAGTCGGATCGTTTTCCGCAACACGCGCAAGGAAGGTTCCCAGCTTGTCTTCTTCCTTCTTATTCACAGCTTCAATGGCGACAGGATACTGCGGAATAGGGAACGGCAACGGGGCAATGGCAATGCTGCCGCTTTCCGAAAGCGTGTCGCCCGTGCGCGTTTCGACGAGCTTCGGCACCACCACGATGTCGCCCGCCATAGCGCTTTTCACCGGCGTGGTTTCTTTGCCCTTCATCACGCACACATGGCCCAGGCGCTCCTTTTTGCCCGTGCGCGCGTTCAGCAGCTCGAGGCCCGGCACCAGCGTACCCGAAAGCACCTTCACGAAGCTCAGGCGGCCAACATAGGGGTCGGCCAAGGTCTTGAACACGAAGCACGCAGGCTCGCCTTCTTTGGAAACCTTCACTTCACCGCCGTCGGCCGTGGGAATGGGGCCATGCGCTGTGGGGTGCGGGAAGTAGGTGCAAATGTCTTCCATAAGGCCCTGAATGCCCTGTTTGATGATGGTAGAACCCACGAACACGGGAATGAACAGCTCCTGCGCGATGGCTTTGTCGAACAGACCCTCGAGTTCTGCCTGGGTGAGCTGCTCTTCGCCATCGAGGTATTTCATCATAAGGTCGTCATCGGCTTCAGCAACCAAGTCGCACAGCTTGTCGCGCGCCACCTGGGCCTGCTCAAGGTATTCATCGGGAATTTCTTCCACGCGCTCAGAATCGCCTTCGAAGTAGCGCGCCTTCATGCGCAGAATATCGATGACGCCCTTGAAATCTTTGTCAACGCCAATAGGAATGGTCACCACGCCCAAACGCGCGCCGAAGCGGGCGTGCAGCGCGGCCATGATGACGTCGAAGTTCGCATGCTCGCGATCGATGTGGTTAATGAACACCGAGCGCGACAGGCGCATAGTTTCGGCCTCACGCCACAGCTTCGTGGTCATGACCTGCGGTCCCTCTACGGCGTCAACCACGAACATGGCCATTTCGGCGGCGTGCATGGTTGCGAGCGTGTCGCCAATGAAGTCGGGGTGGCCCGACGTGTCGAGCAGGTTGATCTTGTAATCTTTATACGGAATGGGCGCGACCGATGTGCCCATAGTGAACTTGCGTTTGATTTCCTCGGCATCGTAGTCGAGGTACGATTTTCCGTCGTGCGTAGTGCCCATGCGCGGCGTTTGGCCGGAAATGTAGAGCATGGCTTCGGCCAGTGAAGTTTTGCCCGCACCATCTTGTCCGACCAACACGATGTTGCGGACATGCAACGTCTCGGGAGCTGCCATTGATACCACCGTCTCTTCCTGGGTTATCCCCTACTCGCAGGTTAACGATGCAACGAATGCTTTTTCAGTGTAACGCAGCGAAACCCCAGGATAAACGGGCATTTCAAGAACTGGCTCCACGCCCCCGGGCGACTCCATCGAGGCTTTCGGAAGCGGCTCCATCGAAGCCTTACGCGGCGAGTTCCCTATTCGGGCGCGATTGCTCGAAAATAAATGCACCATTCAGGCAGAGACGCTCAGAGGCAATCTCCCCCGTTTGGCTTCCTTCATCGCAAATCTTCTTTCCGCCATTTCTTCATCATGCCCTTGTTAGACGGGCAGCACAATTCATGCCATGCGCCACGCTTTTCCGTTTTCCTTGAAGAGGGGCCCTTTTCCGCAGTAACTGGTGCAGAATTCGCGCCATACGGCGAAGCGTGTTCGCCCCATGCGCCGCGAGCGGCTATACTTGCGCAGAAACCTCGAACAGTAATTGCGGAAAGCGGGCGCGCAAGCGTCGCGGCGAGGCGCAAGGGCTGCCCGTCTATTAAGGGAGCGACCATGACCCAAACCTATTCAACCCAAATGGAAGCCGCCAAGCTCGGCATCGTCACGCCGCAAATGGCGCAAGTCGCCGAAGACGAAGGCATCGACGCCGAAGTCATTCGCGAGCGCGTCGCGCGCGGCACCATTGCCATTCCCGCCAACCACAACCACCCTGCGCTGCACGCGCATGGCGTTGGCGAAGGGCTGCGCACGAAAATCAACGTGAACCTGGGCATTTCTGGCGACGAGCGCGACTACGAATGCGAGGTGCAGAAGGTGCGCACCGCGCTTGAGTTCGACGCCGAGGCCATTATGGACCTGTCGAACTACGGCAAAACGCACGATTTCCGCCGCGCGCTCGTGGATATGTCGCCCGCGATGATCGGCACCGTTCCCATGTACGACGCCGTCGGCTACCTGGAAAAAGACTTGGGCAACATCACCGCGCAAGATTTCCTTGACGTCGTGCGCGTGCATGCCGAAGAAGGCGTGGACTTCGTGACCATTCACGCCGGCCTCAACCGCAAGAGCATCGACAGCTTCAAGCGCAGCGGCCGCATGATGAACATTGTGAGCCGCGGCGGCAGCCTGATTTACGCCTGGATGGAAATGACGGGCAACGAGAACCCGTTCTTCGAGCATTACGACGAACTGCTCGACATTCTGTACGAATACGACGTCACCATTTCGCTCGGCGACGCGCTGCGCCCTGGCTGCGTGAGCGACTCCACCGACGCGGGCCAGGTAAGCGAGCTCATTGAGCTGGGCCTTCTTACTACTCGCGCATGGGAGCGCAACGTGCAAGTCATGATTGAGGGCCCGGGTCACATGGCGCTCAACGAAATCGCGGCCAACATGCAAATCGAGAAAACCCTGTGCCACAACGCGCCGTTCTACGTGCTGGGGCCGCTGGTGACCGACATCGCGCCTGGCTACGACCACATTACGTCAGCCATTGGCGGTGCGATCGCCGCAGCAAACGGCGCAGACTTCCTGTGCTACGTGACTCCCGCTGAGCACCTACGCCTGCCGAGCGTGCAGGACGTGCGCGAGGGCGTTATTGCCTCGAAAATTGCCGCGCACGCCGCCGACTTGGCGAACGGCGTTCCTGGCGCTCGCGATTGGGACGACCGCATGGCTCGCGCACGCCAGCGCCTCGACTGGCCCGCGATGTTCGACGAGGCCATCGACCGCAAGAAGGCCGAAGAATACGTGGCGAGCACCAACCCGCACGACCCGAGCACCTGCACCATGTGCGGCGCCATGTGCTCAGTGCGCACCATGAACAAAGCCATGAAGGGCGAAAACGTCAGCCTGCTGTAGGCGAAGGGCGCGGGCGAAGCGCCCCAGGAGGCACTCGACGCATGCAACGCCAAGAAGGCCAAGGGCACGGACCCTTGGCCTTCTTCTTTAAGCGAACCCACCGCTCGGCAATGCCCTCGAGCGCTTCTTTCGCTTTAGTCGCGGCGCTACTCGGCAATGCCCTCGAGCGCTTCTTTCGCCGCAGCCGCGATGCGCGAGAAGTCGTCCTCGTTCGGATGGCTTTGCGCCTTGTTCCAATTGTCAATCAGCATGCGAGCCTGAGCGTTCTCAGGATCTTTCTCGAGCATGCCCTCGTAGCGGCGCTTCACGCCCATACCCATCTTGCCTTGGCACATCGCGCCGCCAATATACTGCGCATCGGCAGGCAAATATGTGCGAACCCTATCGAGAATTTGCGCGAAATACTCGTCGCTTTCACCGAAACCGCAGGTGCCGAACAGAAAAACGCGCTTTCCCGCAAGTCCCTGAAGAAAATGCTGAACAGCGGGGTTGCATGAGCCCTTGTCACACCAAAAGCCGACGAATACTACGTCGGCCTCACTCGCTTGCGTGGCAATCGTCGATGCAGCGGGAACCGATGTGGCAGGAACCGACGCTGCAGGCACCGACGCATCAGCATTTGCGCCCTGGCCATTTTCGACACCTTCCGCGCTTTTCGCGCTTTCGACGCCTTCCGACTGCGCCGGTTCCGCATCCGCGCCATCCAAATCGAAAGAGGCCGCAAAGCGAACTCCAACACCAGACAATTCGCGCCGCAGCGCATCAGCCACCAATTTGGTGTTTCCGCTTTTGCTGCTCACAGCCATAGAACACGTGATATTCAAAACAGCTCCAATCTCTTGACGAAGACACCTTACGCCGAAACGCATCACAAGAAAACCGTGCAGCGTCTCGAGCCCCAGATGGCAGAAAACGCGACAAGGGGGCCTCTCTGCAGACCTCATTACGGAGGGAAAAGCCCGCAAAAGCCCGAACGGAGTAACTAAGCTCAACAAAAGGCCAGGTCACGTAATTTTCTGAAAAGAGAGCCGAAGAATATCCGCCCGATAAAAGGCCCCATCGTGGCGTTTCCTGGCAGCACGTTCCCAAATTCATGCAATCGGGCCCCATTACGGCGTTTTCTGCCAACGCCGCAAAGAATGCGTGCTTCACAGGCCTCCATACGCCGAGCAAGGCGCACTTTCCGAGAGGTCCCATACGCCGAGCAAGGCACACCTTTCGACGGGCTTCCGTATGGCGAACAGGACCAACTTTTTCAACAAGCCCCCATATGCCGAACGGAACGCACGCCTTCGACAGGCTTCCATATGCCGAGCGGGAAAGTGTCAACTGCCTGAACATCGTTTGGCTGCCCGAACGTGCGTTTCATGCAGGATCGATGCCATGTTCGCATAACGGGGTGCTCTTCGTTTCTCACATTTCATGCTGGCGTCGAAAGAGTAGGCCCTTTAAGTCGAAATCGTCGACCCCTCAAAAGAAACCAACTTCAAAAGGAAGCTGATTTCCTCCTTTTGAAAACGGGAGCGCGGCCGAAGCGGAATTCGCGCCGAGACGTAGGCCTTTGTTCGTGCCGAGACGTAGGCTCTTAAAAAGAAAAAGCCGACTTCCTTAGAAGCCGGCTTTTCAGATTCAGAATGGTGCCCGAGGCGAGAGTCGAACTCGCACGTCTTTCGACAACGGTTTTTGAGACCGCCGCGTCTGCCATTCCGCCACTCGGGCGCGAAATCGAATTATACCCGATGTTTCCGAAAGCGCAAACCGAAATTTCAGAGCACGCGCAAAAAGCAACGATACAGGCCGAAAATCGTTAGGACAGGCACGAAAGCCGAAACAAGGCGACTTCGGTCCGAAAACGCCGAAGCGAGACGATCATTCGGTTCGAAGACGCCGAAGCGAGACGATCATTCGGTTCGAAGGCATCGAAAAAGATGCCATTCGGCTCCTGGGGACCGATGCGACGCACCATTCGCAGCGAATCAAACCGCCTCGGAACTCGCTAGCCTACAATTTTGACGTTGTTGGCGTACTCGCTCGCGTCATCGGTATACACCGCCGCATTTTTCTTCTGGCGCTGAAGCTCTTCTTCGGTAAACGTGCGCTTGACCACGCCAGGAACGCCTGCAACCAGCGAGCGCTCGGGAATCACGGCATGCTCTTTGACCAGCGCGCCTGCGGCGATAATGGAACCGCGACCGACATGGGCACCGTTCATAACCGTGGCATGCATGCCCACAATAACGTCGTCCTCGATGGTGGCGCCGTGCACGATGGCGTTGTGCCCCACCGACACGCGCTCGCCGATAGTGATGGGCAAATCGTAATCGGCATGGAGCATGGCGTTGTCTTGCACGTTGCTGTCGCGGCCGATGGTGATGGACGCGACTTCGGCACGCACCGATGCGCCGAACCATACGGAAGTGTTTTCCGCCAAATGAATATCGCCGGAAAGCGTGGCGCTGTCGGCGATGAACGTAGCTTTCTCCACATCAGGACGCATGCCCTTGAATTCGATGATCATGGTGTTCCTCCCTCTTCTCAAGCATGTCGCAACGGGAAATGCGCGACATGGCTCACGGATGGTATCAGAACCCATTCCCCACACATACGCTCAAGTATCCGCAATCCGATGAGCGCGACCATACAGCATGCTCGTCGGCGACAGAACGAGAAGGGTGGCTACCCAGAGGCGCTTCATGGGCATCAACGAATCGCCCGACCGTTTCGTCAGCAAGCCAGCCATCCCAAAAAAAAACCACCGCTTCCTCTTTTAGCCGTTTGGGACTTTGCGCGCTCACCATTTGGGCCGCAGAGTACTTCGCGCGCTAGCGAGAACGCAGCACAATCGCTTTGAAAGCCGAACTGGCGCGATGGACGCCGAAGGGAGAGCGGCTTTTGATCGCGATGCGAAAGGAAGTGATGGGAATGATGAAACCCATGACGAAGAAGATTCTGCTGGGCGCGCCCGCAGTCGCACTGTCCGCGGCGCTTGCATGCACGATGGTCGCATGCGGCGGTGGCGGCGGCGAGCAGGGCGAAACGGGCGGCGATGCCGCCGCCAGCAAATCGGCCTACGAATCCCAGAAGATTGAAGTCGAGGGCTTCACCGTCGAATCACTCGCCGATGGCACGTACTATCGCGGCGAATTCTACGGACAAGATGGCTTCTGGCTGCGCGTACGCATCACAAACACGAGCGACAAGCCGCTTGACCGCTTCAGCTTCACCACGAACGCCGCTCCCGGCAACCTTGAACCGGGCGATAGTATCTTCAATACGTTCACCGCGTATGTCGAAGAAATCGAAACCCCGCCGGCGGAGCTTTGCAAAGACGCCCAAACAGAGGGCAATCCGGCCATCGCACCTGGCGAAAGCGTTGAGTGGGTGTATTTCTGGGTCGTTGACAACAACTATTACGGACCTATTACCGTCGAATTCGAGAATGACGTATCGGGCGGCACCAACCCCAGCGTGATGCATTTCGATACCACGGGATGCGAGACCGACGAATACAAGGCAGTTAAGGAAAAGGCCGACGAAATTAAGGCCCTTGGCGGCGTCGATTTCGAAACCTATAGCGCGAAGGCTGCCGATGGCTGGACGCTTACCGAAATGGACGAGAAGCACAGCGATGCCGAATTCAGCCTCGATGCCGTAGATGATGGGCACGTCGACGTGTACACCGCCTCCAAAGATCCGATGGGTGAAGCCAAGCTCGCCCAGAACAACATGGGTGGCGGCGAGATTGACGAAGTCGAAATCAATGGCGTGACGTGGACGCGCTTCATCGCTTCGCATGGCGCCACGTACCTGTATGCCGAAGCGTCGAACGGCACGACGGTCAGCATCTATGCCAACAGCAATCTCACCTGGGAAGACGCCCTGCCCATGTTCGAAATGGTAACTTTGAAGTAGCGAGACGCCGTGACCGTTCAAATACAAATGTGACCTGCATAGCGTTATCGCTCAACAACGGCAAAGGCCGATTCCGGAAATTCGGAATCGGCCCTTTTGATAAACGGGCCGGTTTCGGCGCAGCAAGCAACGACAAAACGACAGGCTAATAGAACAATTCCACCTCATCTTTGAGGAATTCCTCGACGCCGCATGCACCAGACGCCGCGCCGCCAACAACGATTCGCTTCGCACTCGGATGGGCAGACAGGAAATCGGCCATCCCGCTCTGACCCTTTTCTTTGCCGCTTTTCACTTCAATAGCCGAAAGCGAATCAAAGCCCTTCGAAACGACGAAGTCAACCTCTTTCGTCCCCTCGCGCCACCAATACACGCCCAGACCCTCTTCGGACGCCCGCGCGAGAAGCCGTGCGCCAACCGCCGATTCGACCAAATGGCCACGCAAATCGGGTTCACCCAAATATCTCGATTTCTCAATTCCCGACGATGCCGTCATAAGCGAGGTGTCGTACACCATGAAACGTGGCGACGATTTTCTGCGCCTCACCTCTTTGGCATCGTATTTCTGAATGCCGCAAAGCATTCCCGCTTTATCAAGCAAATCGAGATAATGCGCAACCGTCACCGTGTTGCCCGCATCTTGCAGTTGTCCAAGCATCTTGGTATACGAGAGTTCTTGCGCTGAATACGTTGCGCCGAGCCGGAAAAGCGCCCTCATGAGCGCCGGCTTGCGAATATCTTCAAGGGCCAAAACGTCTTGCGAAATCGTTGGCTCAATAATCGCTTCACGAATATACGAAATCCAGCGAGCATCGTCGCTCGCAAATCGCGCTGCGCCAGGGTAGCCGCCGTAATAAAGGTAATCATCAAACGAGAAACCGAACGCCTGGAAGCATTCCGAATAGCTCCAATGCGGAGAATGAATAAGCTCAAAGCGCCCCATGAGGGAATCTTCCAGTCCCTTGTGCAGCAGAAGCGACGACGAGCCGCTTAAAACAACCCGAACCGGCATGTCGTTTCGCCGATCGGCATCGTAGAGCGACTTAACGACGAGCGACCAATGGGGCACCTTTTGAATCTCGTCAACGACAAGTACCACGGGGCGCGACCCCGACCGCGTAGCATTTCTCGCCTGCTGCCACTCAACCTGAAGCCATTCCTCGCTCGGAACGATGGCATCGTCTGCGCTTATGAAAAACTGCTCCGTGTCGATTTTCGCCAAAGCTTGACCGAGCATTGTGCTCTTGCCTGTTTGACGAGGCCCAACGACAACCTGCATAAGCGGATTGTTCGTTTCGGAGATTCTATCGACGATGGTTTTCACATAATGCCGCTCAAACATTCCAGAACCCGCATTCTTGTCGTACTGAGTATTTTTACTCATTGTACTGAGTATTTTTACTCAGTACAATGAGTAATTTCATCAGATCGGTTACGACTTGCCGTTTGGCCTGTCCTCCCATGGGAAGGTCGGCGCGCGCCCATCTCCATCGTGCCACACGTCACGCACACAGCTGGAACGCGCCTGCGCGACGGGAACACATTCTTCTCAAATTCTTCCCCAGGAGTGAATTCGAGAGCCGAAAATAAAAAAGCAGGCCAGAACTTTTACCGTTCTGACCTGCTGAAACTTTTGGTCGCGGGGACCGGATTTGAACCGATGACCTTCGGGTTATGAGCCCGACGAGCTGACCAGACTGCTCCACCCCGCAATATGTTAAGTGCCTTAAGGCAAGAAAATATATTACCAGCCCCAGCAATTAATGCAAGACCGAATTTCCAAGAATACCCGCCAATCACCAGTTCTTCACAATCGAGGCCAGATAGGCAGTTGCTTCTCAGTCATAATAAAAACTTCGTCACCCAAACGCGGAACGATCGCTCGTCCCTCGCGAGCAATAAGAACTTCGGCACCTAAACGTAGAACGGCCCCGATTCCTCGGGGCCGTTCCATTCACTACCGCTCGCCCTTCGCTAGCTGCGACGGCGCCAGCAAACAGCCGCGCCGCAAACCGCCAGCGCCAGCCCAGCCGCAACCGCAGCCGCGCCAAGCATCAACCCGGCATCGTCAGCCGTCTTCGAGAACAGCTTCACAACCGGATTCTTCGGCGTCGTTGCGCCACCGCCCGGCGTGGGCGTAGGAGCAGGCGGCTCGGTATAGGAATTCTTGAACGTCGGGGCCACGCCATCGTCGTAAGCCACCGTCGCGACCAAATTCCCCTGACCATCGTCGACCACGTTCACGACAACGTCATACGTCGCGGTATCGTAGGTCACATTCGCCTGCTTGTCGTTCACCTCGGAAATCGTATACACGTAGGTGCCAGGTTCCGCAAACGTCAGCGCGGGGAACGCAACCGATCCCGCAGCATCGTTCTTCGCCCGATAAACCGTACCGTCTTCCGCAGTCAGCACAAAGGTGAACTGGCCATCGGCCAAGGCCTTGCCACTCAACACCTTCGTTGCGCCAAGTACCACACTCGTCGTGCCGTGCGCGTACGTATTCACAAACGCAGCATTGGCATCATCCGTGGCGAGCGCATGCTCAACCACCAAGCTACCTTCGCCGTTATCGACCACGCGCGTGTGAATCGCGATCGATTTGCCGTCGAACGTCACACCATTATGCGTCGTGCCAGCGCCCACCTCGCGCAGAACGTAGTCGTGTTCGCCAGCCGTCGTATACCTAACCGCGCTCATGTCCACGTTGCCCGCAGCGTCATTCGCGCCCCGCGCCACAACTTGACCGTTTTCAACAAGCTCGAAGAGGAACTCGCCCTCGACCAGCTCGCGCCCCACGAGCGACTTCGAGACCGTAATCTGGCCGGTTACGCTCGAATCAACGGGGGTAACGCTGTACGCATTGGTGAACTCGAACATCGGCTTGGTCTCGTCGCCGACACGTTCAACCGTCAGCTCGCCCTTGCCGTTATCGGTCACCTTGAAGCTCACCGTTTTCACGCTGGTATCGTTGGTAACACCAGGCGCGCTGCCGGTTTCGGTAATCATATAGGTGAACACATGGGAACGCACCGTGGCAATTTGCGCCGCAGGGGCAGCACCCTGAACGCTCGCCGCCGCATTATCGGTTGCCGCATTGGCAGCCACTACAGCATTGTCGGAAGCCACGGGGGCCGTCGGTTGATCGCTCGCATTGCCGCTCGGAGCCGCATCGCTCGCACCGGAAGCAGCATCAACCGCCGCAGGCTCAGCGCCGCCCGCCGCAGCAAGCCCAACTACATCCCCGCTCACAGGAACCGCACCCTGGCCAGAACCGTCGGCATTCGCCGCACCATCGGCAGCATTGCCAGCAAGATCATTGCCCGTCGCCGCCTGCGCAGGCGTTGCGGAATCGCCCGCAACCTCGACGCCCACGGTCGTGCCCGCAGCCACAACATCATTCGCGGCAGGAGCTGCGGACTGAATGCTTGCCACACCAGTGTCAGCAGTCGCTCCTTGCTGCGTGGTGCCCAGCGCCTTGTTCAGAGCATCGAGCGTAAACACGATTTTGCCGAAATCGATACTTCCGTTATCCGCATTCGTCGTAGTCACACGCTCGGGCATAGGAGCGCCCTCTTCATTCGCCTTAATGGTGAACGTGAATTTGCCCTTAATATTGCCCGGAGTCAAACCTTCAGCGTGGCTCAAGCTCTTCACACCCGTCACGCTCACCGACACATCGCCCGTTCCGTACGTGTTCTCGAAAGCCAACTCCTTATCGCCAGCCTCGATAGTCACAGCAAGCGCGCCAGAACCGCCATCGACAGCATTGATGGTGAACGGAATCGACTGAGTCGTTGCGGTAATGCCACAATCGGAGAGCCCATCGGTCTTCTCGTACGCAACACACAGAATAGTCCAGGTTGCGTCGCCGTTATCACTTGTCATCTTCGTGGCAGAGCCCTTCGCGACCAGCTCGTTCAGTTTCGCCGTATCGAAATTCAGCGTGCCGAACGCAACCGTGCCGTCGGCCGCATTCGTCGCCGTAAGCACGTCGCTGCCCGCCGCTTCACCGTTGGCATACTGAACGCCAAAGGCGAACTCGCCTTCAACCAGCGCGCGGCCGCTCAAGGTTTTCGTCGCATTCACATCAACGCTTCCCGAAGCGGAATAGCTGTTCGTGAACGAAACCTTTGCCGCATCGGCGGCTGGGCTATCACCCGTCTTGTAGGTATACGTCGCAGCATCGGGACCGCCGGAAACCGTCGTGGTCGCCGTAAGCGTCGCCGTAGCGGGATCATCACTCACGGAAATCGTCACCGTACGAACAGCCTTATCGAAGGTGTATCCGTTGCCCGCGTCGCCAAGCTCGGAAACGGTATACGTGAACGTTTTGCCCGCGTCGAGCTGTGTGAATTCCACATCGCTGCATACCGGCACGCTCGCCGCCTTACCATCCTTGACAGCAGGCATATCGAACACCTTGCCGTTCATGAGCAGACCAAGCACCGCAGCCGACGCCTCGTCATGAGGCACAACCTGAATCTGGAACTGACCCTGGGTCATGTCGCGGCCGTTCAGAGTCTTCGTCAGCGTCAACCCGCCAGCAGCCGTGTAGTTGAGGCTCGTTTCGTACTTATTCACGAATGTGCCGTTCTCAGTCGAGGACGTAGCAACCAGGTGGCCCTCGCCGTCGTCGGTCACCGTCACATAAATCTTCGCGACATTCGTGCTGTATTGGATGCCAGCCTTCGCGGGGTTGGGCACAATCTCGCGCACGGCATAGACGAACGTCTTGCTCGTGACTGCGCTGCCATCGATGACCATATCGTCCGCCGTGAACCTGATGCTACCGAAGTCAAACGCCACCGCCTCGCCATCTTTGGCGCTCGTCGGCTGAACAGTCGTAGTCGCGCCGCCGGAAGGCATGGGAGCGCCTTGCGTTTCGGCCGTAATTTCAAACGAGAAGCTATCGTTTTCGGTCCAATCGCGGCCCTCAAGAATCTTGTTCAAGCCAAAGTTCGCTGTCGCAAAGCCCACATCGGCTGGTTTGTAGGTATTGGTGAGAGCCACCGTCGGAGTGCCACTTTCGACCAGCTTGCCGTCGACATACGTCGCCACGTCAAGGTTCATGCCGTCCTTCAGGCTTACGGCAATCTTAACCTTATGAGTCGCTTCGTCGTAGGTCACGCCAGCAAGCTTGGCATCGTCGCCAGGAACGACTTCGCTCACGACGAACTCAAACGTCTTGCCCGCGTCGGCCTGCGTAAACGTGATGCCGTCAATCGGCTTCATGACGTCGGCCACGCCTGCGGCGCGATCGTTCGGGTTGCTGAACTGGAGCACGCCACCGCAGTCTTCGTCAATGCGCTTGAGCAGCGCCTTCGAGGCATCATCGGCTCCTTCGATGCTAAAGGCGAATTCGCCCGCATGCATCGTGCGACTCTCAAGCGTCTTCTCCACCGCAAGGCCACCAAAGCTACCGTACGTCTTTTCCTCGGAATACACGTTGGTAAAGGTCGCCCCACCGTCGTAAGAAACCTCGGCCTGCAAAGTGCCCGAATGGTCGTCGGTCACCTTGACCGTCGCCAGGCACTCATGGGCATCAAACGCTATATGGCTCGACTGCGCAGCTTCGGAATCCAGCGCCCCGCCACAATAAGCGTTCTCGACCATTTTGAACGTATACATGCCAGGCTTGTTAAACGACAGCTCACCGAAGTTGAAAGTCTTCGAATCGCCATTCGCCAAACCGCTTACCGTTGCCTGCTTCGCAAAATCGGCGCCGAACGCTTTGTTAGCCGGCACCAGGCCGAACCCGAAGCTCTCGGCTTCGGTCATCGCACGGCCCTGGAACACCTTTGTGCCAGAAATTGCGGCCGCAGCGGGTTTGGGCCTGTAGCTGTTTTCGAATGCAAACGCCTTCGCGTCGCTCGGAACAGCTTCCGCATCGGTCGCGGCACCCTGCTTGGCATACGCAACGCTCAGCTCGATATGGGCTCCCTCGCCCACGCTTTTAACCGTGACAATCGCCTGCCACACTGTGGGGTCATACGTCACACCAGGCAAACCTTTGCCAGCAGCCAGGTCTTTCGCATCGACCCACGCATTGTCGACCTTCACCACTTCAGTAATTTCGTAGACATACGTCTTGCTTTGCGCGCTACCCAAGTCTCTCAGGCTGAATGTCGCCTGGGGGAACGCGATGCCTCCGCCCGCCGAAACCGTCGACACCACGCCGCGGTAGTCAACGCCGGCGGCGGTTTTACCCGTCACGGCCTCGACGCCATCCCCCTTGGGCAACGGCGCTGAAACGTCGGTCGTTTTCGCCATCACGAAGAACATGCCCGACTCAAGCGCGCGCTGCCCCGTTGCGTCGTTCCACGTTTTCGTGCCGCTCGGGTTCCAGGTCACGCTCTTGTCGCTGAAGGCGTTCACAAACGCAGCGAGTTCGGCGGCCTCGGGCGTTTTGAATTCAACGCCGTTGTCGCCCGCAAGCTTCGTCATAGCAGATTCAACCGAAAGCGTGCCGTCATGTTTATCGGCGACAACGACCTTTACCTCATACAAAGCTTGTGACATGGAAACGCCTGGATTAACGGTGCTGCTTTCTTCCGATTCGTAAATCTGGTAGATATACGTGCCAGGCTGCGTGTACACGATGTCGCCGAAATGGAAACCGACTTGCGTGCCCGCCGGCGTGCCTTCGGGCTGCGTTACCTCAAGACGCGCCACGCCATCACTTGCGCCCTCAGGCATCGGAGCGACTACAGACTTGTTGGCATCTTTCAACAGGAATGTGAATTTGTCACTGGACAGCCAATCGCGGCCGTTGAGGGTCTTCGCACCCGCAAGCGCAGTTTCGCCTTTCAGCGTACCCTGCGCGGCATACGTGTTCACAAACTCGGCCTTCGTAACCTCGCCCGCTACAACCGTGCCCGTCGCGGCAATCGCCTTGCCTTCGGCATTAACCGGAGACGTCTGCGAGAAACCAGGGTTCGCATGCGTCAGCGAGCCATCGTCGGCAGGCACATTCAGCAACTCCTCAACCGAATAGTCGGCATTCGGAGCAACGCCATACACGTACAGCGTTTCATCGGCCTTGATCGAATGCGTTGCCTTTCCATTCTCGTCAAACGTCAGCTCAAACGGGTCGCCGCACACGTCTCCTGCGGCGTTCTTCACTTCGGCATGCAGCGTTTTACCCGCCGCAGCCTCTACCGTGAGCTCGAAATCAAACGACTTGTCGGAATAAGCGGCCGCATCGAAACCCTCGGGCATATCGAGCGTCTTCGAAACCGCCAGCGTTCCCGGAATTTCAACCGACAGCTTGCCGTTGTTGCCCAAATGCGGAATAACCGTCGTCGCGGCCGAGGTCGACGTCTCGCTGTTCCACTTCGGGTTCAGCACGTCAGTCGCCGTGCCGGTGATATTTTCCGCCTTCGACTTCGCGAGTTCATCGATATACGTCAAACGTGCCGTGCCGGCCTTGAAATAGGCATTGCCGCTGACGTCGTACGCAAGAGCGCCCGAAAATTGCTCGGCCGTGCCAGATGGGAAGCTCACGACTTCCGTTTGAGAAACGGCAGCGCCGCCTTCGCCCATCGCAAAGAAATGATTCTGGTAGTAATGCGTTCCACCCGCCTCGATTGCGCCGCGAGTCGCAGGCTGTGTGCACGCTTCATCAGAATAAATGGGCGTATCGCTCGTGAAGTAGTAATACGCATTGCCCTTAGAAGGATTGAAGTGCGAAACGGTATCGCCCAACGCGGCACCCGGGGTGAACGCGTTCGCGTAGAAATTCACCTTGCCGTCTTTGGTATTGTCCGCGATGTATTTCGCCATGGCTTCATCGGGGTTCGCGACAAGCGCAAGCGCATCGGGCTTAATGCTCGACGTGAAGAAAACGCGCAGCGGATACGTATCGCTTACCGTCATAGTGCCCGCAGTTTCGTTCACATTGAAGTTGCGCAGCGGAATAAGGCCCGCGGGAACCTTCACCTGAACCTTATCGCCCGTGGCCACATCGCTCGATTTCGTCACGGTGATCACGATATTGCCCAGGCTCGCAGTTTTGCCGTTCAGTTCGGTCGTGCCCGCAAATGTGTAGGTGTCGGCGGTATCGGTCGTGGTTTTCGTCACGTCGCTAAACACATGGTTGTTCACCACGATCGCTTTGAATGCGTCAACCTGCATGTACGAGCCCAGCGAGTCGTCGAACGTGATGTAGCCATCGCTCATCTCAAAGCCCTCGCGAGCGTCGGTGGGATAGCCCGCGCCCTTCACGATTTCCTTAGAGATGTCTTCGAAGATTTTCGAGAGCTCGCTCGCGCTCGAAGCGGACTTGTAGAAGTCGGACCCTTCAGCGCGATTGCCGAAGCTCCACTTCCACTCGCTACCCCACCAGTATTGTGTATAGGTATAGGCAGCTGCAGGGTAGTTGCTTGAAGCCGCCTGCATGAACTTGTTTTCGTTGGTGGTTGTATTCACATCGGCGCTCGGGTTCGCGCCATCAAAAATGCCGATGGTATACACCGAGGCGCCCGCGTCTTTCATGGTTTTCGCGGCGGCAATGGCGTCAGAGGCAACCCCATTCGAGAATTCACTTTGAGTCGTCGGCGTACCATCGGTAAAGAAAATCACAATCTTTTTTGCATCGGAACGCTTGGAGGTTTGACCCTGCGCAAGCTTCATGCCAGCAGCCGCATTCGTAGCGCCCGCCGGATTGATGGCGTTGATGGTGTCTTTAAACGAGCTCTTCGTCGTTTCACTGCACGCCGTCATGTTTTTCATGACCTGGCTGTAGTTGTATGTGTACCTGCCGTCGCGATATGTGTCGTTGCCAACCTTATTTGACTTCTCGCCGGCGAACTTCACGATAGAAACCTGATGCTGCTTCGATGCGTCGGAAATGCTCGCATTTTGCGTTGCAATCTCGTCGATAAACGCGTTTGCGGCATTCTTCAGCGCATCGATGCGTTTTCCGCCGGTCATGTCGTCATCCATAGATCCCGATGCGTCGAGCACAAGCACGATGTCGAGCGGCGTGGTCGACGTCGACGCGATGTTCGATGTAGAGGAAAGCACTGAAAGCGCCGTGATGAAATCGGAATCGCCCTTAGAAACCGTAGCACTCATGGCGCCTGAAATGCCAATATCGTTAGTCGATACCGTTTTGTCGGTCCAAATACGACCGATATTTTGGGTCGTATTTTCGACGACGCCAGACCAATCGCCCATCGTCGATGCGTCGGCGATTGTCTCAATGTTTGCTGCCGCGCGAATCTGTTCCGCGCGCGACGACGCGCTCGATTCGTCGGCCAAAGCCGTGCTCCCAATCAAGGGAAGCAGTGCGAATGCGAGCAGCGCCGCAATCGCCATTTTCAATCGCTTCATGGTGTGGCCTCCTTCATGCTTCCCGCCTTATGCGCCCATTGCTTGACCCTTCCTACTTTCATGCACGGCTCCTTTCGCCCAAAGATAGTCACCATGATTATTCGATCCCTTTTGTTTCTGCGGAAGTGCCATTTCGCAACGAAAATGGCCAAAATGGGCCGTGACCTACTTTCATTTCCTACAAAGAAAGCCCTGACGCCGGAAGGTTCGTATGTGCGACGCGGCAGGCAAAAAGAGGGCCGTATTTACGAACCCTCTGAAGAAAACGCAGGTAGAAACAAAGAAGTCAGCTTTTGCGCTCGGAACGCACGCTTAGCCCGCAGCGCCCTGTCGCCATCGCCGCTGCGAAAACGTTACGTCCGCCGGGTTCCGGAGGCGCGAATGGTCGCTTCTATATGAGAAACTTTTATATACTTATATATCTCTTAGTTACTAACATTCGTTTGAAAAGCTTGCTTCTATTTCAATGTGGGTGCTTTTTAGAAGCTATCGACTCTCAACATTGCAATTGCACGACATGCGGCCGGGCTGCGTTGTTGTGCGGCGCGCATTCAACTACAATCGACGGCGAAAAAGAAATTCCGACCAAGGGAGGAAATCATGCCCACTCGCGACGAGCGCCGCGCTGAAGCCGCCAAGCATTTGGCTCTTATGAAAGGCGCATTCGCCAAAGAAACCCAGGCGACCATCGATGCCGCTGTTGTCTACGAAGACGGCGACGCGCTCGCGCTCGAGTTGCCCGAGCCCGCCGCCGAGGCAACCGAAACCCAGGTGACCACCGATTTCACCACCACCGCGCTTCGCCGCGCACAGGGCAAAACCGCCATTGTCGACCCCGTTTCTTACACGCGCCCCGGCGGCGCCTACGAGGACGGCTCTTTCGGCCCCGAGCAAATTCTGTGTTCCGAAAGCAACCTTTACCCCGTTCTGTGCGGTATGAAGTCGGCCTACCACGACCAGAACCGCAGCTACATGTGCGGCATGCTACTCACGAGCCGCGCGATGTACCTGCCGAACGTCGTTTTCATTCGTGAAGGCGAAATTCGCGAGGCGAACGTCATCGCCGTGCCCGAGCCCAACCGCGAGCGCGCCCTGGAAAACCATCGCTCCGAACGCGAATGCCTCGATTGCCTGGCGGCCCGCATCGAAACCATGTTGAACATCGCCGCGGCCAACGAAATCGAAACGCTCATCGTGAACGCCTACGCATGCGGACGCCAAGGCTTCCAGCCCACCCAAGTCATCGAGCTTTTCCAGCAATGGATCGCCGCTCACCCTGGCGCCATCAAAACCATCGTGTTCGCCGTGCCGCGCGCAAGCTTTGATGCGTTCGACGAGGCGTTCGGCCAACCCGCGCCCGTCGCCGAAGAGGTCGTCGCGCCCGCCGAGGAACAGGAAGACGACGAATTCGACTTCCGCGCAATCGATTTGCCCGAAGGCATCACCATTCGCTAGAAGCGATGCAACTCAGCGCAGACCAATGCGAACCGAGGGCCAACGCAAGCCAACAAGAAAAGCGCTGGATGCAACATACGTATCCAGCGCTTTTTGTTTTCCAATATATACATCGCGTCCAGCAGGCGGTCGAGGGAGGCTGCACCATAGACGGATAGCTTGCAAAATGGGAATTGCGAAAAGCAAGCAGACGGCCGGCTCAAAGTGACCCCAGAAACAACACCCCGTGAACCGAATAGGCGCCCCTACTGCCCCATCCAAACGACCACACCGCGAAAAGCCTTGCAACGCAGCACCAAGCAGCCGTCGAACGCGTGAATCGAGCGCAAACGGCGCTCGCCCAAAGCGACCGCCGCATCGCCGTTTCGGCACGTTATTCGATTGGCCCCATGAGGAACATATTGTGCGTCGACTGGAACAGCAGCTTGCCCGTCGCCGCCTCGCGCGTGGTCACGCGAATCACGGCCGTCGAGCGGCCCTTATGCAAAGGCTCGGTCGTCACGTCGACCTTGCAGCACGGCACCGCTTTGAAAAAATTGATGCTCGCGGAATTGCACACGTTGTTCACGCCAAACGAATACGTCGCGAACCCGCAGCCGATTTCTCCAATAAAATAGCCCGTGCCACCATGGATACCGCCGCGATAATTGCCCAAGCTTTCGGGAATGTCCATCGTGAAATGCGCATACCCAGGCTCGCTTACCTCGACAATCTCAATATTCTCTCGGAACTCGGGCGCTTCAGGAACGTTGCACCACATCTTCTCGATCAGTTTCTCGTCAACCATTCCGATTCCCCTTCCGCATGCAAAAAAATATTGTTCGCACCAACAACGTCAGCTGCCTTCATCGGCGTCATTTTCGTGCAACCGTCACATTGCATCAATAAACAACTTCCGTTTTCTGTGGGAAGAAGTCGAGCGCAGGCCAGTCCGCCTTCTTCCGCCTAGGCCTTGCGCACTAAATAGCAGCAATGGATTTTGGCATTGCGCTCGAAATCGTGCGGAATGGTCTGCGGCGTAATATCCTCAATTGCCACGCCCGCCTCGGCAAGCGCTTCAACATCAGGCTTAAAATTGCGCAGGTTGCAGCTGAACACCGCTACGCCGTCGCGCTCGAGCAAGCGCACCACATTCGTCAACAGCTTCACGTGGTCGCGCTGGACGCTCCAAGTGTTTTTGCCCATGGCCTTCGAATTCGAAAACGTAGGCGGATCCACGAAAATCAAATCGAAGCGGCGCCATCCGCGCGCCTCACGTTCAATCCACTGCAACACATCGGCGCGCACGAAGCCGTGCTCGGGACCATCGCAGCCGTTCAATTCCATATTGCGATGCGCCCACGACAAATAGGTCTGCGATAAATCGACCGTAAGCGTCGATTTTGCGCCGCCCACCGCCGCATGAACCGTGCAGGTACCCGTGTACGAGAACAGGTTCAAAAACGACTTGCCCTCGGCCATGCTTCCGACCATTTCGCGCGTCACGCGGTGATCGAGGAAAATGCCCGTATCCAAATATGAACCCAGGTCGCACTCGAACACGTTGCCCGATTCCTGCGTATAGAGCACATGCCCCTCTTTTTGCTGGTCGGTATATTGCCCGCCGCCTTTTTCGCGACGGCGCGTCTTCAAGAACACGCGCTCGCGAGGAATGCCGAGCGTTGCCGAAGCGATTTCCACCGCATCGTCCAGACGGGCGGCAGCTTTGGCTGCATCAATCGATTTCGGCGCTTGGTACTCAGCTATGACCAGGCAGCTCTCATCTTCACTCTTCCATACGCCGTCATATCGGTCGATAGCCACGGCGAAATCGGGCAGGTCGGCATCGTAAACGCGATAGCACGAAATGTCGTTGTCGCGCGCCCACTTGCGACGGTCTTTCGCCACTTTGCGAAGACGCGCCGCGAACTGGTCGGCGCCCTTGTCGCGACACAGCACCTCGACTTTGCGCCCACCGTCGATGTTGCCCACCATAAGGGGATACTGCGCAGGCAACGGTTCGAAAGCGGGCTCCGTGGCCGTCAGCTCAACATCGCCGCGAGCGCCGCAGGACGCGCCATCGCCACGGGACCCCCAATCGTTATAGGGTCGACCATTGCCACGAAATCCCCGTTCACCGCGGGACCCCCCATTGCCGCGCGAAGCGCCATTGCCACGCGAAGCGCCACGACCACTTGGCCCGCTTTTGCGCGAATCTCGCCCCCGGAAATCGCCTCGTGCGCTCGAGCGACGCGCTTCTTGGCCGCCTTGGCCATCACGCGCACCACGTTTATCGTGCGATGGGTTTTGAAACTGCTCGTTTTGCGCCACTTACGCACCCGCCTTCACGCCAAATTCGAACGGCGGCTGAGCCACCATCTCAAGCACCAGCTGGCAACGAATAGAAAGCGGATCGCGATTCTCGCTCAGAAACATCGGCACCTCGGCGCGCGGAAGAAGGAATGGCTCGATGAATTCGGTCGACTCGCTGCGCGGCTCGGCCACACGTTCCACCTCGGCAAATACCATGGCGATGCTCTCGTCGCCCATGCCGAGCGACGAAAAACCAGGCTGCACGCATGCACGTGCGCTCACCGGCTGGCCGCACTCGTCGCGCACCAAATCGAAGCCGGTTTCTTCGCGCAACTCGCGGGCCGCGCATTCCACGATGTCCTCGCCAGGCTCGCGCAAACCAGCGGGAAACGCCACGCACATGCGATTCATGGGGAAACGGAATTCGCGAATGAGCAGGAATTCATCGTTCGCCGTATGGCCCACAATGCACACCGCATCAACCTGGGGCGCAACGGTTCCCAGCGTCTCGATTTCGCTGCGATATTCCTCAAGGCCCTTGCGCGAAACCACGTCATATTTCAGCTCGCGCCCATTCGGCAAGCGATACGTCAGAATATATTTCTTAATCCAGCCATCGCTCACCTGCTCGATGCCGAGCAATTCGGGCAATCCGGCCGCTTCATCGAAGCTTGCCGTGCACACGTCCTCTTCCATAGTCGCTCCTTCGAATGCCACTTGGTCGGCAGCGTTTACTGCAGCGTTTTTTAATCTGCACCATTGTATAGCGACGACGCGCGCAAAACAGAAGAGGACGGCAACGCCACCGCGAAAACGGCTATCGCGCCCCATAGCAAGAATCGAGAGCGTCGGCGAACATCGACGGGCATCAGCAAGCGCCGACCGAGCGGCCCCATTGCGAATGGTGACGCTTTTGACCACGAAGAACGATTTGGCGGCCAAAACGGCCGCCATTCGCAAATTCGCGAGCTCCATGGCAGACCCCTTTCCGCAAACGCAAAAGCTCCTATCGTATGCTCACCGCGAGAGTTTCGCGAAAGAATCAAACCCTTTTCGACGAGCGCGGGAAAAGTCTAATTCGCTGGAATCATCATGCCGCACGAACGCAAAACCCACGCAAAGCGCAGGTCAAAAATGAAATTCAACTTTTGAAGGCGACTTTGCAAAACGTGAAGATGCTGCCAAAGTGCCATGGACGTTTTTTCACATTTCCAGGAGCGGCCCCCTGCTGGTGTACGATGGCGACCCCTTTTACCGAAAGCCTGGAGATGACCCACTCATGCGAGAACGCATCAAATTCCACAGCAAGCGACTTACGCTTTTCTTCATTCAGCTGGCCTTCCTTGCCGGCGTTTGCTACATCGGCGAAGCGGTTTCGGTCCATTTGCCCATCGAGGTTCCTGCGAACATCTGCAGCATGGGTATTCTGCTCTCGCTGCTTATCTCAGGCATGATCGACGAGAGCAAAATCGAACTCGTATCAAGCTTCCTGCTGAAATACATGCCCGTATTCTTCATTCCCGCGGGCGTCACGATTCTGCGATGCCTCCCCATGATCGGCGACCGCATCGGCTGGTTCGCACTCGTATGCATCATCACCACCGTGCTCGTGTTCCTCTCCACGGCGCTCACAGTTATTCTTGTTGGACGCTTGCAGAAATACATTGCGGGCAAACGTGCCGGCAAAGATGTCCATCTGCGTGGCGTGTTCACGACCGAAACCGAAGGAGAATAGCCATGGATTTCGCATCGGTTCTTGAAGCAGGCGGAAGCCTGGCGCTGAGCATTGGCGTGTTCGCGTTCGCCGTGTGGCTTAACCGCAAAACGAATTCCCCGCTCCTCAACCCCCTGCTCGTCACGGTGGCCATCATCATGATCGGCCTTACCGTGTTCAACATCCCCCTCGATTCGTACGAAAAGGGAGCAACGCTCATTTCGTCCATGCTCGGCCCCGCCACTGCTGTGTTGGCGTTCTCCATTTACCAACAACGCAAGATTCTGCAGAGCAATTTCCTGCCGATTTTCATAGGATGCTTGGTAGGATCCACCGTTTCCATGGTGAGCGCATACGGACTGTGCGAGCTGTTCGGCCTGGGCGACCAAGTGGCGCTTTCCACACTGCCGAAATCGACCACCGCTCCCATCGCGCTTGCCGTGACCGGAGAGCTGGGCGGAACGGCGTCTATCACCATGGCGGCCGTCATGACCACGGGCGTTATGGGAGCCATCTTCTCGCCTATGCTGGCCAATTTGTTCCACATCAAGAACAAAGTGGCCCAGGGCGTGGCCATTGGCACGTGCAGCCACGCGGTAGGCACGGCGAAGGCCCTGGAAATGGGCAAACTCGAAGGAGCCATGAGCGGCGTGGCCATTGCGGTATCGGGCCTGCTCACCTGCTTTATTGTTATTGCGGCTACGTCCATTATGTAAGGAGCGAACTTGGGCAGCATTCCTACCCTTGACTTCATTGGGGCAAACACGCCAGCGGCAGCAGACCAACTTGCGGAAGAAACTGCCATAGAAACGGCACACGGCATCGTGTGGCCAAGCGCTCCACAGTGCGTCCATGGCGCGATTTTCGATCTGGACGGAACCCTGCTCGATTCCATGCCTTGGTGGGACGACTTGGGCGAGCGCTATCTTTGTTCACTCGGCAAAACGCCCGAACCCAACATTCGCTACCACTTCAAGCGCCTTACCATGGAGGGATCGGCGCATTATATGAAGGAAACTTACGGCCTGAAGCAATCGATTGAAGAAATTTGCACGGGAGTGATGAGCGGCATTGAATTCGCCTACCGAGATTGCATCCAATGCAAGCCAGGCGTCGTCGATATGCTTGAGGCGATGCGCGCAGCGGGCGTCGCCATGTGCGTCGCAACCGCCACGCGTCGCGACTGCGCACTTGCAGCCCTCGAAAGGCTCGACATTCTTAAATATTTCTCGGCGCTGTTCACCTGCACCGAAGTGGGCGCAAGCAAAACCGAGCCCGACATTTTCGAGCTGGCGCTTTCGCACCTTAGCACCCCGCGCGAAACCACGTTTGTGTTCGAAGATTCGCTGCACGCTATCGAAACGGCGCATGCGGCCGCCTTCCCCGTGATGCTCATCGACGAACCGGCCAGCGCGAGCGACGCCGAAGCATGCCAAGCCCTCGCCGACGTGCGCCTGAAAAACTTCACGGCCTTCTCAACGCTCTAGTCGCGGAAGTGGAGCGCATCGCAACTCGCGACCTGTTAAATGCTCGTAGCGTTTAACAGGCACGGAAAAGAAATGAGGGGAGCGAGCCCGGTGCTCACTCCCCTCCCTTGATGAAACGACGAATGCGTTCCGATTAGATTTCGCCCGCTTCGGCAGCCTTCAAGGCCTGCGTCAGCTGGTCGGCGCAGCTCGTGGTGCGACGACCGCAGGTATTGCCCTCAAGAACAGAAACGACCCAATCGACAGGCTTGCCCTCGATGAGCTTTGAGATAGCCTTCAGATTGCCGTCGCAGCCGCCGACGAAGCTCACGTTGTGCACATTGCCGTCGACGATGTCGAAATTGATTTGCCGCGAGCACGTGCCGCGCGTATTGAATGTATGCATGCCATTCCCCCTTGGAACTTCTCGTGATACCCGCACAGCTTACCATGATGAACTCTCATAGGCAGGCTATAATCAATCGCACTGAATACTTGCAGAATTCCTAAGGAGGTGACCATGCCACAACCCGCCCGCGCCCTTGTCGGTGCCGCATGCGCGCTCGTGTTGAGCACCACCATGTTCACCCCCGCAGCCTTCGCTGACGACGCCGAAGGCGATGACGCCACAACTTCCCGCAACGCCATCTCCGCCGCCGCCGACTCTATACGCGGAGAGCTTGGCCCCGCACTTTCAACATACGACCAGGCGAAAAAGACCCTCGAAGCCCTCGAAGCGACCGATATCGCCACTGCCCGCGTTCAGGGCCTGCAAGATATGATGTATGACGGCACCGAAAAGCGCCCCACAGTCACCCTGCGCATTGACTCGGTCAAAGACGGCAAGAAAACCGAGACGTCACTTCGCGAGGGCGTCGATTTCAACGTGCAATTCGATGGCGACCTGGTCAATCCCGGCACCGTGCACGTAACCATCACCGGCGCAGGCGACTATACAGGCATCGTGGAAACGGGTTTCGTGATTCTTCCGGCCGACTTGGCGAACGCAACCATCGACATGATTCCCGACCATGCACGCACAAGCTATCCCATTGAGCCCGACCCCGTCGTGAAGCTCGACGGGCGCACCCTTGTAAAGGGCGTCGATTACGAGGTGTCTTATTCCGAAAACGTGAACGAAGGCACAGCGACGCTCATGGTGAAGGGCATCGGCAATTGCGCTGGCGACACGCACGCGACATTTCAGATTATCGCGAATCCCAAGGAAGGAAAAATCGGTTATCGGGCCGTGTTCCCTTACGTAGCTGCTGCTGCGCTGGCCTGCTTCGCCGCGTTTGTCGTGCTGGCGGGCGCCCTTATCCATAAACGCCACAAAGCAAAGCGATTGCAAGCAAAATAAGCTACGAAAGACGCGCACCCGCACCGAATTCGCGTCCTTTTGCGCGCCCGCGCCAAGCCGCGTCGCAGATGCAAAAGCTCCGCGCCAGCATTAAGCCGCGCTCCAACGCTAAACCTGCATTTCGTCATGCGCTCCATCGAGCTGCATCTCGAACGCAAAAAGCCCGGAATGAATCTTCATTCCGGGCTTTTAAGCCTTATTCAACGAGAAGGCTGCGTTTATTCGAACAAAACCTGATCGTCTTCGTCGTCTTCCACCGCGAATGCGTTCCATGCCCCCGAATCGGCGAAGGCGAGGAAATCATCCGTAGGAATGTCCATGCGCAGGCCTTCTTCGTCGAACGTGCCATTGAAACGCTCTTCGAATTTCGCCCTCACTGGACCGTTCACGGGGCGCGAGAACCATACCCACGACGCCACCGGACCGCCCGCGTCGTTGAAGTCGGCGCCAAAGCCAGCGTCGACCGGTGTGCCGTCTTTACGCTGAATCATATATTCGTCAATCGCGAAACAACCATCGAACTGCATGCGCGAAGCAATGCCCTCAATGGAGCTATCGACGGTGTTGCCCTTTTCGAAGAACGTGATTTTCACCGTGCCTTCCGCGGGTTCGACGGCAGCAGCGTCACCCTTGTCCATGAATTGCGCGGCCATCATTTCCGCGAGAGCTTTTTCGGAATCACTCAGCATGCTTCCTCCATTCCAAAACGTCGCCCCATCAGCGACGCATAACGACATGTCCTTAATATAGTCGAAGGTCGCAGCACGTGCACCAAATGTGCCCCTCTAATCGCAAAGCGAGACGAATTCGCCTTTATCCATAGGCTCGCCCTATTTATCGCGCGCGAATAGACCCACAACGACAACTGCGACGAAACGGGAGGCTCTCTTTTCGTCGCTGCGCTTTTCGCGACTTTTCAGCGAGCGAAAGCCGAGCGCACTACAATGGGCTCATTCACGAAAGGACCCATGGGCCTAGAAAATTCATTGCGAAGGAGTTATGCGATGTTTTGCGTTTATTGCGGCACAAAACTCCCCGATGAAGCACGATTCTGCTTCATGTGCGGAAAGAAAGCCGAACCCGCCGACAATGCAGAAAATACCGTTGCCGCCAACAGCGGAAGCATCGATGAAGAAGGATTCGGCATCGAAATTCAAGAGGCCCCCACAACCAGCTCCAGCGAGAAAAACCTCGACACACCAGAGCTTGCCATTGAAGACGGCCCCATCGAAGATGCCCACGACGCGTTCGCGACGGCCAACGAAAGCGACCCAGACGAAACATCAGCGGAAGACCAATCCAGCGAGCAAGCACACGGCATGTCGGAATCCGCCGACGAAAACGATCACGACGAGGCTGAAGAAGCTCAGGGCTCGAGCTCGGCCGAGCTCGACGCCCAAAACAGCTCGTCGAACGAGACAACCGTAATTCCCTTTGCCACATCGTCCAGCAAGACGACCGTGATTCCCCCTGCCGCACCGTCGGACAAAACGACGATACTCCCTGGATTCGGCGCCGAAAAAGCAGCCCTCAAGCAGGAAAAATCTGACGAAATCGCCGCGCTTGCAGCTCTCTATCCCGATGCCAACCCCGCTCAATTCTGCGACCCCACGCCTTTTGAGGCGAAAAGCCCCGACATTACCGAGTTCATCGCCCCCGCACCCATTAATGGCACCAAGCCCGCCTCTGCGGAATCGGTCCATTACGCCGAAGGCCAAAAAAAGAAGAGCGCTGGCAAACGCGCCCTTCTTATCGCCTTCGTTGCAATCATCGCAGTGCTTGCAGCGGCCGCCGCATTCGGCATGTCATTCGACGTTTTACCTGATTAACGCTAGAACATCTCACGTTTATTGAATACGTACAGCTGCTCGAATTCCGACTGGCTCTTCGTAAGGTAAATAATACCCTCGATAACGCCAATGAGCCATACCACGCCCGCTGCAATGCCGATCGTGAGCAGGCTGCCCAAAATAGTCACGCCCAACATAATGAAACCCGTGGTGTGATAGCCCAGATAAAACTTATGCACACCAAACACGCCCAAGAAAATCGCAAGCAGGCCTGCGGCAACATGGTCTTTCGTATGCACGAGCGGCTGCTGGTAGGGAACCTGATAGGCACCTTGGCTCGACGCATAATAGCCATTGCTTTGCGAATAGTACGCTGCTTGACCCGGCTGCTGAGCATAAGGTTGCTGAGCGGCATAACCAGGCTGCGCATAGGATTGCTGCGGCTGGCCGGCAGGCTGCTGCGACGCCGCACCTTGCTGCCCATAGGGAGCGCCATTGAAGACAGGAGGCGCCGGCTTGGGAGGCTGCGACGTGGGCATGAAATCGGCAACGGCAGCCGCGACATAGGCAGGGTCGACCGGTTTGCCGTCGTCATCAACGACCTTCTCAATCGGCGGGGTGTTCGGGAAAGCCTCGAAAGTCTCTGGCGCGGCAGCCGACACGTTGGGGGCGGGGGCGGGAACCGCTTCGACCGCGGAGGCGTTGGTTTCGGCAACGAAAGACCCCGTCATACCCGAATCGGCAGCGGGCGCCTCGGATGAAATCGCGGGTTCGACGACCTCGGCAACCCCGGCAACCTCAGCCGAAGCAGCCAAAGCAGAAGAATCGCCCTCGGCAGGCGCGCCCGCGCTCGTGGCCGCAGAAAGTTCCTCGAGGCGCTTGTTCATTTCTTCGATTTGACGCTTGAGCACCTCAATTTCAGCAGCATGCGCAGCCGCCGAATTCTTCGCCTCTTCAGCCATAACCTCTCTCCTTTTTCAAAACGGCGTATCGCGTATATTCGCGATGCCCGAAATATGTGCTGGGGCCATACTATAACGAAAAAAGGCGACGGCCTTAAGCCGCCGCCCACCTGTTAAACGAGCGTTATGTTTTCGTAAGTTGCATACGCCGCGCGAGCGATGCGGATTCTATTTCTCGGGAACTTTCGTCATAAGAACGAAACCGATGATGAACAGCACGGCAATGCTGAGCACTCCGATAGAGGAATTGCCGGTAATCTGAGTGAACACGCTCACGAGCAGCGTGCCAAGCACCGTTGCGTACTTGCCGAAAATATCGAAGAAGCCATAGTATTCGTTGGCATGTTCCTTCGGAATGAGCTTGCCAAACTCGCTGCGCGAAAGGGCCTGAATGCCGCCCTGGAACAAACCGACGCACACGGCAAGCACCCAGAACTCCGTGGCGGAGCGCAGGAAAAACGCCGCGAACAACGTGATGCAGAAATACGCGAAAATCGCGATGAGCAGCATGCGCTTCGTGCCGAATTTGCCCGCCAGGCGGCCATACGCGATAGCCGAGGGGAACGCCACGAACTGCGTGACCAACAGCGCAAGCACGAGCTGGGTGGAGCCGATGCCCAGATCGGTGCCGTAACTCGTCGACATCGTGATAATGGTATGCACGCCATCGATATAGAAGAAGAACGCAAGCATGAACATGAACACGCGCTTGTCGGCGGAAATGCGCTTCGCCGTGGCCCACAAGCCCACGAGCGCGTCGCGGAACAGGTACTCGGTGCGCTCCTTGTAATGCGTCTGATGCACGTTCTTCAGCACGGGCACGCTGAAAACGACCCACCACACAGCGGTAATCACAAAGGAAATGCGAATGGCATCGAGCTGGCCGAGACCGAAGTTCTCGCCGAATAGCACGAGCACGAGGCAAATGATGAAGGGCACGCACGAACCAATGTAGCCCCATGCATAGCCTTGCGAAGATACCTCGTCGTAGCGGTCTTCGGAATCGGTCGCGTCAATAAGGAACGCATCGTAGAACACGAGCGACGCGTTAAGCATGATGGTCGCTACCACGTACATCACTAAGAACACCATCGCGTTGCCAGGAATGCCCATGCATGCGAGCAGCACGGCGCCCGTGCCAATCGAGCCCACGAGCAAGCGTTTCTTGTTGCCCTTCAAGTCGGCGATACTGCCCAAAAACGGCATGAGCAACGCGAGCAAAAGCGACGCCACCGTGGTTGCATAGCCCCAGGCCACTACAACAGAGCTGCCGGGGTCGGCAATCGCCGAGAAGTAAATGGGGATAAGGGTCGACGCCAGCAGCACGAATGCCGAGTTGCCAACGTCGTAGACAATCCAGCTCTTCTCTCGCTTCGTCAATTTTATTGCGGACATGCGTGCTTCCTTTTTTTCGTGGGAGGGACGCCCAAAATAACAACTTGCGTAAAGTTCTGGGCGCTGCGGAAAAAACGCTCAAACGATTGTATATCATGGGGTCTACACTGGGACGCGCGCATTGGCGGCTTAACGTCAATTCGCCGTAAAACGCCCCGCGCCATACTTCCGAAAGGGAGGCATCATGCCTGCAATTCTTACCCACGATTTCTTCGGCCAAGACGTCTATGCCGCGCATTCGCACGTCATCGGCAAATCGATTGACGAAAAAGATGCGTTCTTGCTGGGCAACCAAGGCCCCGACCCGCTGTTCTACCTTGTTCTTTCACCGAGCATGAAGCAATTCTTCGGACTGGGCAGCGCCATGCATCACAACGCCCCCAGCAAACTCATCGCCGCGCTGAAGGAAAGCCTGCAAGTGCTCGAGGAACACGAATTGCCCGTGGGTCGCGCCTATGCGCTGGGCTTTCTGTGCCACTATTCGCTCGACCGAGCCATGCATCCGCTCGTGTATTGCCAGCAATACGCCATTTGCGACGCAGGCATCGACGGGCTCAACCGCAGCCAGGAAAACGAAGTCCATGCCGAAATCGAACGAGAATACGACGAAATGGTGCTGTTCAGCAAGCTGGGGCGCACCATTCGCTCCTACCGTCCCTTCGAAGAGACGCTCCACGCGAGCGAGCGCACCCTGCAAACCATCGGGAAAATGTACGCCTTCGTCGCAATGAAGGCGTACCGTACATTCCCGCCCGTCGACCTGTTCGTTTCCGCCGTGCACGATTTCCGCCGAATGCAGCGCTTGTTCTACTCGCCGAACGGAACCATGCAAAGCGCGCTCAACGTCATTGAAACGCGCGTCCTGAACAGGCAATTCTCGTTCTATAAATCCATGTCGCACCGCGACAATGCCACGCGCGTGAGCGACTTCGACAATCGCATGCGCCACCCCTGGGAAAACCCGTATACCCACGAAGTGAGCACGCAAAGCTTCTGGGATATTTTCGACGGCACGAAAGCCATCGCCTTCAGCGCAATCGAAGCCTTCGATAAAGACGATTTCGACGAAACCGCAGCGCGCGCACTCACGGGAAGCCTCAATTTCTCGGGCCAGCCGGTGGAAGAATAAAACGACAGAACAGAAAGGCCGCCCCATCGGGCGGCCTTGTTCGTTATTCAGCAGGCTTGAAGGTATCGCGATCGGGCGCGAAGCTCTGCATGGCCTTGATGGTGCGGTCGAACAGCTCGTCCAGCTCCCAACCGAGCATCTCGGCGCCCGAACGAATCACATCGCGATTCACGCCGGCAGCAAAGCGCTTGTCCTTGAACTTCTTCTTCAGCGATTTCACCTCGAAGTCCATCACGCTTTTGCTGGGACGCATAATGACCGCCGCGCCAATAAGGCCCGTAAGCTCCTCGGTCGCGAACAGGATCTTCTCCATCTGCAGCTCCGGCTTGGGCAAGTCGGGATTGAAGTCGCTCGTGTGGCTCTGAATCGCGCGAATGAGCTCGGGCGACCCCCCGGCAGCTTCGATGAGCGGCGTGGCATACAGCGTGTGCATCTCGGGTTCGTCGTCATGCTCTTCCCAGTCGAGATCGTGCAGAAGACCCACAATGCCCCAAAACTCCTCATTCTCGGGATCGAATTCACGTGCGAAATACCGCATGGTCGCCTCAACCGTTTCACCGTGTTCAATGTGGAACTCGTCTTTGTTGTGCTCCTGCAGCAAATCGAATGCCGCTTCTCGCGTCATGCCAGCATCGAGTTTCGCCATGGTGTTGCCTCCTTATTCCTGCGCGCCGCGCGGGCGGCGCAAAACGAATTCGCCCTTGAGCAAAATGGCACCCGCAGCGTTTCTATCGCTCACCAAAGAGCGACCCCTAACGAAACGATGCAGGTGCCATTTTTGCCCCTCACCCGGGGATGAGGGCAGGCAAATCTTCAATTAAGCCGAATTATAGGCAAAAAGTCCAGGTGGTGCTAGCGCTTGGCACGATAAAGGTTCGCCGTTTGCGCGCCAGACTCGGCATGGCACTCCTCAACTTCGACAAGGCCAAGCTTGCGCAAGCGGAAAATCGCCCTGTCGACGGTTTGCACGCTACAGCCTGCCTGCTTAGCGAGCTCCTTTTTCGAGCAACGCACGCCGTCGGACAGCGTCGTTTCCGCCGAAATGTAACCTAGAATTCTTTTTTGGGCGGAGCTCAAGCGAACTCCCTGGGATTCGGTTTCGCCACGCAACGAAGCCGACCTCCCTTCATCGTCTAGTATTTCCCCTATGTCGCGCCTCGCCGAAGCATGCGACGACACAGACCTTATTGCATGCAAACAGTTTTCCAATAGTATGAGCGGTTCTGAATAAACCCCCACGCATTGAAACAATACTGTTTACATGATAAAAGAGCGCCGAAAAGCCAGTAACGGCCGACGAACGATTGCAACCCCCTATGCAATAACGAACGCCAGAAACGCCCTTTCAACTGAACGATTATACTAAACAGCTTCCGAATAATTGTCCATATCATTTCGCCGAAAGACGCAGTTCGACGAAAATTCGACTAAAGCGCAATCCCGAATACTCCGACAATAAATCCGAACACCACGCCGCATGCGACCAAGCCCGCGGCAATAAGGAAATTCTCATGCATGGGACGGTTCGCGCGGAACAAAACAAGCAGGCCAACGCCCGCGCTTACCAACAATCCAGCGAGCATGGCTCCCGTGGAAAGGGCGCCCTCTAAATACAGCTCGGTAAGAACAACTGACGCGGCGCAATTGGGAATAAGGCCCACAATTGCCGAAACCACTACGGAAAGGTTCGAATTCGCGGAAATGAACGAGGCGAGCACGTCTTCTCCAACGCCGTCGATAACGATCTCAAGCGCAAGGGAAACCAGGAATACGAACAGCGTGACCTGCAACGTATGCACTAAAGAGCTCTTCGCGATAGCACCGAAGCCGTGAGCATGGCCATGCGAGCGATTGTGGGCATGGACGTGGTCGCGGCTGTGGTCATGCCCGCGATCGTAGTCGTGAGCGTGATCGCGCTCGCGTCGCTCGTCGGAAGCGCACGCAAGCTCGGCTCCACGTTCTTCCTCGTTCGAATACTCGGCACCCCAATCGTCAATGCGGTTAGCGGCGCTTTCCTCATGCTTTTGGCATGCATCGAAAAGCGCGGACGGTGCATCGCTTTCATCGTCGCAGCCGCAGTGGTCGCGCTCGCACAAATCGCGGATACGCATCGCTTCTACAGCATGGTGGCGAAGCCGCAGCACCACGTCAATGGCAAAGCCGGCAATAAGGCCGCAAAGGGCCTTAATCGCGAGAACCTCAGCAATGAACCCCGCTGGGGCCTGCGCGGCAATCATGATGGGCAGCATTTCATCGCTCGTAGAAAGAAATACGGCAAAGAGCGTGCCCAGGGTAATAACGCGCGCGGAATACAGCGTTGCGGCAGCGGCGGAAAAGCCGCACTGCGGCACCACGCCCAGAAGCGCGCCTATAACGGGACCTGCGGTGCCAGCGCGACGAACGGCGGCGATGCTTTTCGAGCTCGCGTAGTGTTCGAGCGCTTCCATGGCGAGATAGGTCACGAAAAGGAACGGCACGAGCTTCAAGGTGTCGATGAATGCATGCTCAAAAGCATGCGGGAGTATTTCAGCAAAAGTTTCCATAGCGGAACATTCTAGGGCTGAATGTTAAAAAACGCCTGATAACGTCATCAACTCACACGACGAACATGTGTATTTTTGCTCATATGAGTAGAGATTTGAAGATGGAGGAACAGGGGTGCCACGAACGCGACCTGCGCTTTATCCCTTCCATCGACGAGGATGACCCTTGCGCGAACGAATGCGCTTCGCCTCTTCATTGCGCTTCTTGGCCTCACGAACCTCGCCGCGCAAACGAAGATAGCTGTCATATCGCTCCTTGGGAAGCTCGCCCGACTTCACAGCAGCGCGCACTGCACATCCAGGCTCCGCTTCATGTCGGCAATCGCGGAATCGACACTGTTCGGCGAGCTGCTCCACATCGACGAATGCAGCCTCGATGCCCGCATCGGAATCCCATAAGGCAAGACCGCGCACGCCCGGCATATCGACAACGCTGCCAGCGCCAGGAATCGCGATCATTTCGCGAGAAACCGTCGTGTGGCGACCCTTGCCATCGCCCTCGCGAACAGCTCCCGTTGCCTGCACATCGCTTCCGACCAGCAGGTTTACCAAGCTCGATTTGCCGACGCCGCTTTTTCCCAGCAGCACGGCGACGCGGCCTTCCGGAATCAGGGCGCGCACCCCCTCAACGCTTTGGAGGTCTTCGGCAGAAACTACCAGAACAGGCGTGCCATGGGCGATTTTCTCAACCAAATCGCGTGCCTGAGCAAGCTCGACTTCGGTTTCCGCCAAATCAGCCTTGGTAAGCACGACAGCAACGCTCGCACCGCTCTCATGGGCCAAAACGAGCTCGCGCTCAAGCCGGCGCACATTGATGCCCACTAAAGGCTCAGCCACGATAACCGTATCGAAATTCGCCGCAAGCACCTGCTGCTCCATGCGCTCGGTTGGATCTTTGCGCACGAAAGCGCGTTTGCGGTCATGCACGCGTTCGATGATGCCTTTATCGTGGCCATCGGGCGCAGACACGTCGACGATATCGCCCGTTGTCGCGCGCACGTCGGCGCCCTTAACCAAAGCCGTTGCGTGCTCACAGCGAAGCTCACGCCCGTCGTTCAAGCGGACGAGCGGGTAGCCGCGATCAAGTTTGATCACAGTTCCTTGCATAAGCATTAATTAACGCGACCTTTCCCGCATGCGCCAAAACACGAGCGCCAAAACGATACCCACAGCCAAAGCAACGACGCCAGGCGCGAAATCTTCGACATTGAAGACGTCTTTATGCTCATAGCCAGCCGAAACCACATTTACCACCTGAGCATGCACGTCACTTTCGCCTTCATGCTGAGAACATGCCAGATTGAACATGCCCCGAACGCGCAAAGTGGTTCCCGTCGTACCGTATGTCCCATAGGTGTCGATCTTGCGCAAATCGCTGCGACGCACGAATACGGTAACGGTCGAGCCCGTATCGGAGTCACGCAGCACGATCCACGCATGGTCGGCATCGCCCGTCACAGCAATGGCTTCACCCACCACTTCGCCCGTCACCTGCACGGTTTGTTTGTCGTAGTACGAATCGGCACCAGCCAAATCGGCGATGGACGCATCATAGAGAAACGAGTTGTCGGAGGTTTGCCCGTCATCAATCGAATTATCGGGGTTGTCGACGGGCTTGGGTGCCTCCCCATTGTTGCTTTCGCCCTTTGCGGCATCGGCATCGGCGGCAGCGGCATCGACGCGCGCCTTGAACACATCCTTTTTGTCGGCTGCAGCAGTTGAATCGGAATTCGACACCGATCCAGCCGAGCTGCCATCGCCATCGATGGCAAACGCAACGCCTGCGGGCACCAGGGCCACAGCGGCAGCAAGAACCGCAGCCAAAGCAGTTCGCGATAGCTTGTTTGCGCTAACGTGCACGGATTCTCCTCCTCGGGCGAATGGATGCGATAATGGAAACCAGCAGTGCGATGAGCGTTACGTATTCAAGACGGCCGGCCCACATATCGACGATATAGAGCACCTTCAACGGGTCGGGCATGCCAGGCTGAATGATGCCGCACGACATGCCGATGTTCGACACCATAGATACCGATTCGAACATAGAAGGCGCGGCGGCATAGCCGAACGTGACCGTAACGATGGTCGTAATGAGAAATGCCACGCCATACAGCAGCAACACCACGAGGTTTGCGCGAACCAAATCGTGGGAAAGAGGGCGGCGGCCAACGTGGTAGTACATAACCACCTGTCGCGCCGAAGCCGGGGCGAGCAAATCTTTGATATAGGCGACCAATTCCTTGACCAGAACACCGATGCGCAGCACCTTGATACCACCCGTGGTCGATCCGGCCGAGCCGCCAACCGCCATGCAGAAGATGATGATGAGCAGAGCGCCGCTCGAAATCACCGTGGTCATTTGGTTCACGCTAATAGTTTGGAAGCCCGTCGAAGAGAATGCCGCCACAACGGTGAATGCGGCCCGTCGCAAAAGCGTCGGCAGGTCGTCGTAGATTTTCGCCGCGCACAGCGTCGCCACGAACGCAACCAGAATCACACTCAGCCACACGACAAGCGTGCGAATCTCAATATCGCGGAAGAAATGCTCGATATGTCCCTTCCATACCTCGCTATGCAGAGTGAAGTTGATGGAGCCCAAAAGAATAAGCACCATAATGACGATCTCGAGCGGCGCGCAATGGTAATAGATAATGCCCGTCGACATCGAGGTCATGCCGCCCGTATTGAACGAAGCAACAGCGAGCCAAAGACCGTTGAAGAACGCGCGCACGGGCGCCATGCCAATGAAGAGGCACGCCGCCGTGGTCAGAATCGTGCCAATGACGATAGTCGCCATCGAGAATCGCACGATGAAGCGAGCCGTTTGCATAATGTTAGGAATAACGTGCTCGCTGCGGCCCTCAGAGGAATACAAAGACGAATCGACCGCACGCCCGAACAAGCCCAGCGACAAAGCGATAACGACAACGCCTTGACCGCCGATGCATTGCATGGTGAAGCGCCACGTATTATCGGCGATCGACATATGGTCGATATCTTGCACCAACGAACAGCCCGTCGTGGTCCACGCGCTCATTCCCTCGAACACTGCATCGAGCATGCTGCCATAATGGCCCGACATATATAAAGGTATGCACCCCAAAAGAGCCAACGCAAGCCATGCAAAGCCCGTAACGGCCAAAGCCTGCTTCGGCGTGAGTTTGCCAGGACTGGGGAGAATAAGGCGCAAAAGCGAACCGACGATGAGCGCGACGCCTATGCCGAATAGATAATGCGACGCCGGCTGCCACTCGCCAAGCACAACGGCCACAACAAACGGAACGCATTCAGCCGCAGCAAGAAACATCATGAGCACGCCCAAATAGTGCGCGATCACGCGGAAGTCATAGAATGAGAATTTCTGCCACATAGCGCGCTAACCCATCAACAGCTTCGTGATAACGACAAGCACACCAAGCCACACGACAAAAGCCACCGTGCACAGCACAACGACGAAGACCCCCTGCATGGGAGTTTTCAGGCTGTTCAAGGTTTCTTTGTAGGCTCGCAAATCCATAATTGCATGATTATACGCCAGCTGGCACAAAACCGCCCACTGGGCGGTTTTCTCGACGGAATTCCACCTCATCGGTTCGAGCCCCGCTCCGTGCTCGAAAAACGGGAAGAGAAGATTGAGCCCTTGAGCCGCATTCGTCCCAAAGGCAGCGAGCGGAAGCCAGGTGCCCGAGATTGCCCCGCCGCATGGCCAAGCGTACTTCGGCACGCGCCGAGCCATGCGCAAGGGGCAAGATGGGGCGACAGGCTTCCGCGCAGCGTCAGGTCGCCTCAAACGAAAAAGCGCCGTTCGTCAGAACG
>OLPG01000096.1_pt1 | contig 83262 bp, 75 predicted proteins | sample 1672311 | NCBI WGS metagenome assembly OLPG01 (sample SAMEA3136670, study PRJEB25190) | human gut metagenome | biome: human gut; feature: human-associated habitat; material: faeces | place: Austria | collected 2013 | reverse complement strand
AAGGTTCCCGGCGGGGCTTCATGCCCGCCGTGCGCTTCGCGTTCCCGCTTGGCGCAGGAATGTATATTACGGACTTGAACTCATAGGGTCAAGGATTAATTTACTTTTTGGTCGAAAAGTTTTTGCATACGTCTGATTTACCGTAGGCGCTTCTTTTGTTTTGCCTGGTAAATCGTATTAGTTACTCTTTCCCGCCTTGCTTCTTAAGATGTGAACCCGTCTTCATAAGTTATATATCGCCTCAAATGCACCACGTCGATATGGCTTTAGCGCAAGAATCGCCTTGCGTCTCCCACGCAATTCATCTGCTTGAGCAAAGGCGAAAACTTCTACGAATTCCGCCACAACCGCATGCATCCGGATGCACGGATGCATATTTCGTCCAGGTGTCTCGATGCGCTTGACGAATCCCATCGAACGAAAAAAGAACGTCGTCTTGTACGATGCGCCTCAACCAAACACACTTTCCCCATGGCTTCCTATACACAAATGCGGCTGACACCTTCTTTGGCGTCAGCCGCATTCGCGCTTTATATACCTATATATGCATTGCTTCCCGAACCGCAGTCTTGCGGCTCTCTTAGCGAATGCTAGACATAGAACAGAATGTCATCGTACGTAGGCACCGGCCAGTAATCGGCCGCAACGAGCTCCTCCATGGCGTCGACCGCGGTACGCAAGGTTGCCATTGCAGGGACGACCTCATGAGCGTAGCAGTTCGCTTCTTCCTGAGGGTCGTCGATGGCCTCTGCCTTCTGATGCACCGCATCGAGCGCCTTGATAGAATCATTGATGGTTGTGATTCCATTGCACAGCTTGTTGAGCGTATTGAGCTCACACCGCATGGCGCTTTCGATACCTACGCCCTTTACCGTTTCGAGGCCCTTGGCAACCTTGGTCGCATAGGCGCTGATGACCGGTCGATAGGTGCGGCGCGCTTCGCGAATCATCGTCGTTGCTTCGATATTGAGCAGCTTCGTGTACTTCTCGAGCTTCACTTCGTAGCGGCTGCGCACTTCGACTTCAGTGAGCACGCCGAGGCTCGTGAACAAATCGATGCTCTTGTCGGAAACGAAGCACGGCATCGCATCGGCCGTGGTCTTGTAGTTGCACAGCCCACGCTTCTCGGCTTCAACATGCCATTCGTCGGCGTAACCATTGCCCGAGAACAGAATGCGCTTGTGCTCGTTGAGCACCTTCTTGCAGTATGCAAGCGCCGCCTCGCCGAACTCTTCAGCAGGAACGCCTTCGAGGGTATCGGCGAATTTCTTGAGCGATTTTGCCACGGCGCAGTCGAGCACCATGTTGCAATCGGATGGATTGGCCTCAGAGCCGAGCGCACGGAATTCGAACTTGTTGCCCGTGAAGGCAAAGGGGCTCGTGCGGTTGCGGTCGGTGTTGTCCTGCTTAATCTTCGGAAGCACATCGGCGCCCAAGTCGAGCATGCCGTGCTTCGCGTGCACAGAAGCTTTGCCATCGGCGATTTTCTCGACCACTTCGGTAAGCGCATCGCCCAAGAAGATGGAGATAATCGCCGGAGGAGCCTCGTTCGCGCCCAAACGGTGATCGTTGCCGCAGCTCGCAACACTCATGCGTAGCAAATCCTGGTAGTCGTCAACCGCTTCGATGACAGAGGTGAGGAACACGACGAACTGCAGGTTATCTGCAGGGGTCTCGCCCGGATCGAGCAAATTTTCGGATTCGGTGCCGATGGACCAGTTGTTATGCTTGCCAGAACCGTTGATGCCTTCGAAAGGCTTCTCATGAAGCAAGCACACCAAACCGTGACGGGAAGCGAGCAGCTTCATCTTCTCCATCATGACGAGGTTGTTGTCAATCGCCTCATTGACTTCGGCATACACCGGCGCGAGTTCGTGCTGGCACGGGGCGACCTCGTTGTGCTTGGTTTTGGCGGGAATTCCGAGCGCCCACAATTCATCGTCGAGGTCTTTCATGAAGGCGGAAACCGTGGGGCGAATCGCGCCGAAATAATGTTCCTCAAGCTCCTGGCCCTTGCACGGCGTATTGCCGAACAGCGTGCGGCCGGTAATCACGAGATCTTTGCGACGAGCATAGTCTTCTTTCTTAATAAGGAAGTACTCCTGCTCGTTGCCCACGGAAGGAACGACCTTTTTCGGGGTTTTGCCGAACAGCGCCAGCACGCGCTTGGCTTCGCGGTCGAGCGCGGTGATAGAGCGCAGAAGCGGCGTTTTCTTATCGAGCGCTTCGCCGGTATACGAGCAGAATGCCGTAGGAATGCAAAGGACCTCATCTTTGATGAACGCGGGGCTCGTGGGATCCCATGCGGAATAACCGCGTGCCTCGAAAGTTGCGCGCAGACCACCGTTGGGGAAGCTCGATGCATCGGGCTCACCCTGAATGAGCTCTTTGCCTGAAAACTTCTCGATTGCCGTTCCATCGTGATTCGGCTCAAGGAAGCTGTCATGCTTTTCGGACGTGATACCAGAAAGCGGCTGGAACCAGTGCGCATAGTGCGTGGCACCGTGTTCGATGGCCCACGACTTCATCGCATGCGCAACCGCGTTCGCCACATCGAGATCGAGGGATTCACCATCTTCGATGGTCTTGTTGAGCTTCTTATATATGTCGGAAGGAAGATACTGCTTTCGCACGTGGTCGGAAAAAACCAGGGTGCCGAAACGCTCAGTAAGCTGGGACATACGGGCCTCCTCGCTTCGCGGCCGCTCGCGCGACCACCTTTGCTTTTTGTGACCCTTCCACCTTATGGGCGCTGTGTTTCGCTTGGGTTACGCGGAAGTTTCGCTCTTTGAAACTCACGGGCCGGGATTTTCGGACGGCAAAGGCGCTGGGCGCCGCCCCAGCGCAAAGCTTCCCCACCCCACGTACAAGGGAAATCGACCACAAACGAAAAGAGGCCAGCTTTCGCCGACCTCGTATTCGATGCTAGAGACCCATTGCCATAATGGCGACGGTGGGGACTCCCAGCGCCAACACCAAGATGATGCACACGACAACCGTGAAAATCTTCTTGGTGCGCTGCGCCGCCTCGCGACGTTTCTGCTCCTGCAGCTCTCGCTGTCGGGCAGCCTCGACCTTTGCGGCCTTCTGTTTGGCCGTAAGCTTTTGACCCATTCGCTAATCCCTCAGCTTTCCGCGAATCTGCATGCCGCGCTCGCGAGCCTCGGCGGGATTGATGAGCATTTCCCACTTATTGCCGCGCACGTCCCACTTGCTTCCGCGCTCGTAAACTGGCTTGCCGCCGACCATGGTGAACATGACGTCAGCCGCAGCGCCGCCTTCAACGACCGCCGTAACGGGGTCGACAAGCGGAGTCTGACGCGAACCAGACAAATCGACCACCGTAATATCGGCGCGTTTGCCGGGCTCGAGGGTTCCAATCTCGTCTTCCATATGCAATGCACGGGCGCCGCCGATTGTGGCAAGCTCGAGCATGGTTTTCGCGGTAAGGAATACATCGCGATCGACCGAACGGTGGATGAGCATGCCCAGTCGCATCTCGATGAACATGTCCGAAGAATCGGTCGCGGCAGGAGAGTCGGTGCCCAAGCCAACGCGAATGCCCGATTTAAGGAACGTGGGCAGCGGAGCCAAGCCCATGCCGAGCTGTGCATTGCAGCGCGTATTCACCGAAATGGCCACGTCATGCTCTTTGAGCTTCGCGATGTCGTTGTCGTCAACGTGCACGCAATGCGCAGCAAGCACATCGTGGCTATTGAAAGCGTTCCAGTTGAGCGCATAGTTGACAGGCGTAACGCCCGTCGGGAGCCACATAGGGCGATCGGTAAGCGCATCGCCGCCCGTTTCGATGCCACGCACCGACAGAGGCGTAGAGCCACGCATGATGTAGCTATATTCCTCATAACTGCCAGCCACGTGCATCGCAACGGGAAGGTCGAGCTTTTCGGCGACCTCGTTCACTTTGCTGAAAATAGTGGGGTGGCATGCATGCAGGGCCTTCGGTGCAATGCCGATTTGCATGCGGTCGGAATCGGCCTCAGAACGCCAACGCTCGATATCGGCAACAGCTTCTTCAATCGCGGTATCGACCTGCGATTTCGAAGTCGCGCCAACGCTGCGATAGAACTTTCCGCGCAAACCGACGTCTTGGGCCGCCTCAAACGACGCGCCCGTGCTCGTGAAGTCGGCAACCGTGGTTACGCCGCCGGCGATCATTTCCATGCCGCCGATAACCGCGGAATCGTAGCGATCGTCGCGCGACATCATGTCGGCCTTAGCGTGCTCGGTCACAAGCCATTCGGCATAAGGCACATCGTGCACGATACCGCGCAGTGCGGTGTACTCGAGATGGGTATGGCAATCGACGAAACCCGGCATGATCGCGCTTCGACCGAAGTCACGCACTTCCTCCTGTGGATAGTGCGCCTTCATGCGCTGCGCGCCGCCGACCTCCACGATTCTTCCGTCGCGGACGAGCACTGCGCCATCATCGATGGGCTCGCCTGCAATCGGGATGATATGTTCGGCACAGAGTAGCATGGTGAACATAATAGCATCATGGATTCGGCTATACTTTGCAGCCGAGCAAAATCACGGTACATGGCAAAAGTCACCGCCGTTTTTTACTGAATGGAAACAAGCGCGCCGCTTTTTCGCGACGCCCATGAGAAAGAGGACCTATGAGCAGCGAAGCCCAGCATGCCGAAGAACGGGTGGTTGACACCGCCACCGGAGCCGAAGCGCCCGCCGAAATTTCGGAAGAGCGCGTGCAGCATATCTTCAGCAATATTGCGAAGCAATACGCGCGATTCAACGCAGTATCGAGCTTCGGTCTTTTCAAGGGCTGGCTGCGCAAAACCGTCGACGCGGCAAACCTCACGTCCGAAAGCGATTTGCTCGATTTGGCGGGTGGCACGGGCGATGTGAGCTATATGGCGGCAAGCCGTCGCCCCCCGGCGCATATTCAGCTGACCGACTTCGTACCTGAAATGCTCGACGTTGCCCGCGAGCGCGAGGCGGCAGGGGCCGCATGCGGCGTGCCGATTGATTTCGAGGTTGTCGACGCGCAAGAGATTCCTTACGCCGACAATTCATACGACGCCGTGACCATGGCCTATGGCATTCGCAATATCCCCGACCGTATGAAGGCGCTGCGCGAGGTGCACCGCGTGCTGAAGCCGGGCGGAACCTTCGCCTGCCTGGAATTCTCGACCCCACCGAACGCGGTATGGCGTTTCCTATACCACATTTATTTGAAAGTCATGATTCCATTCTGGGGGCAAGTATTCACGCATGATCGCCCAAGCTTCGTATACTTGGCCGACTCGATTCGCGCGTTCCCCGACCAGGAACACTACGCCCAAATGCTGCGCGATGCAGGATTCAGCGATGTGAGCTGGAAGAATTACGCCGGCGGCATCGTGGCTGTGCATACGGGACACAAATAATCGACCTGGACTTGGCCGAAGGACACGCGCTTCCGCTTTGGTCAAATCCCGTTCGCGGCAAAGGCATCAGTGGCGCCTTCTGTTCGTGTGAAATCTATCGGAATCGCACGCCCTCCGACCAAGGGGAAGCAAAGGTAGATTTACGAGAAAAGCCCGCTCGGTTGAGCGGGCTTTGTTTTTGGTGGACGTGTTCGACTCGCCTTATTCTGCACCTTCAGCATCGAAAAGCGCGTCGATGGAAACGGGGGCAGCACCTCCACCGACCAAGTTGCCGCCAAATTGTGCGAGCAAGCGCTTCGCCGCGGCGATGTCGACCAGGCGCTCCGCATGGGTCGACATATTGCGCACGCGCGCCTTGCCTTGAGCGAGCTCGTCGGGGCCGAGCACGATAACAACGCGAACTCCAAGCTTGTCGGCCATCTTGAACTGGCTCTTCAAGCTCTTGCCCTGGTGATCCATCTCAACCGAAAGCCCAGCATCGCGGGCGGCGCACACCAAATCGAAGGCCGTAGCGCGAACCGACGGATCAACGCAGGCGATATAGCCGTCGACGCGTTTCGGAGAATCGGCGAGCGTGCCGGCCGCTTCAAGGGCAAGCACCATACGCTCAAAGCCAAGAGCGAAGCCGAGGCCCGGCGTGGGACGGCCGCCCTCGATTTCAGCGAGCTTGTCATAGCGCCCGCCGCCACCGATGGCGCTCTGCGAACCCATGCCTTCAACAACCTGCACCTCGAACACGGTGCGCGTGTAGTAGTCGAGACCGCGTACAAGCGTGGGGTCTTCAATATATTTCACGCCAGCAGCATCGAGCAGGGCCTTGACCTGCTCATAATGCTCGCGGCAATCGTCGCAAAGATGGTCAGTGATTTTCGGAGCATTCTCCATCACGTGCGCGCATGCCTCGTTTTTGCAATCGAACGCACGCAATGGATTCGTGTCGGCGCGACGGCGGCACTCTTCACACATCTCGCCTTCGTGGTCCAAAATGAACTGACGCACCGACTCGCGATATGCAGGACGGCAGTTGTCATCGCCCATGGAATTGATAAGCAGGCGCGTTTTCCCCATAGGCACGCCCATCTTCTCAAAGAAACGCATGAGCATGATGATCATTTCGGCATCGGCCGTGGGCTCCGTAGAGCCGAGGCACTCGGCGCCGATTTGGTGGAACTGACGCAGGCGCCCCTTCTGGGGACGCTCGGCGCGAAACATGGGGCCGGCATAGAACAGCTTTGCAGGAGCGGCGCCCTGCTCAACGAGATTATGCTGAACGACGGCACGCACAACGCCCGCCGTGCCTTCGGGGCGAAGCGAAAGCTTCTGCTTCGATTTCAGTTTGGAATCGTCGCCTTCAGCAAGCGCACGCTTGTAGTTCTCGCCGCTGCGCACGACGAACATTTCCTTGCCCACCACATCGGTCGCTTCGCCAATACCGTGCGTAAACACATCGGTAATCTCGAAAAGCGGCGTGTAAATGGGCTCGTAGCCATACGTGCCAAACAGCTTTGCCGCAGAATCGACCGTCGAGCGCCACAGGCGCGCGGCGGCGGGAAGCATGTCGGCAGTTCCCTCAGGTGCGTTGTATGCCATGAAATATCCTTCGTCGTGCAGGTGTTTCCTGAAAAAAGAATTGTATCACCACCCTGCCGCACGCCGTATATTCCCCGAGACGCTACCGCGAAAGAACACGCATCGCAGTTAGCTACTTGCGGCCGTATTGCTCGCGGCCGGTTTGGGCAGCGCGAGCATCGCGCAGATGAGCCACTACCTCGTGAGTGCAGCCGTCATTTTTGCAGCGGTCGATTTCAGCGAGAGATGCCTCGTCGAACGAATCGCGCATCGCGCGGGCACCACGACGGGCTTCGGCCCCATCGTGGGTCACGTTTTCGACATCGGCGGGCAGCGCAACGAACGCCACACCCGCACTTGCGCTGCGGCGGGCCTCGATGAGCAGCAGCAGGAAGCCGACAACGCCCGCGACCGTCGAGGCCAAAAGAACCGCGGCCTTTGCCGTAGTAACCGCGAGCTCAGAATCGTAGGCGAGATTCGCCACGAAAATCGCCATGGTGAAGCCCACGCCGCCCAACACCGCAGCACCAGCCATGTGGCGCCAGTTCACGTTTTCAGGCAGGCTGGCAATTTTCAGCTTTACGACAACGAAGCTGAACAGCAGAATACCCACGGGCTTGCCGATGAGCAGGCCGAAGAACACGCCAAAAAAGACAGGGCTCGTGAAGATGGCACCCATATCGGCGCCAGCAAGGGCGACATCGGCGTTCGTGAGGGCGAAGAGCGGCAAAATGGCGAAGTACACCCACGGGTACAGCTTGTGCTCAAGGCGCGTAGCAGGCGGAATGACCAGGCGCGACACCGACGAGAGATTGCTCACGTTGCGAATGTAGTCTTTCTGGCCAAGCACCGGCTCATTGGGGTCGAACGCGTTTTCCGCTTGACGAATTTTCTTATCGGACCAGGCGACGAAGCCTTTCAGGTTAACGCGCGAGCCCGACGGAATGGTAAATGCGAGCAGCACGCCAGCGATGGTCGAATGAACGCCACTCGAGAAAACGCAGAACCACAGCACCACGCCCAGCGCAAGGTAAGGCGCGAGCGAGTACACGTGCGACTTGTTGAGCGCGACGAGGGCCAACATAACCACGACAGCTGCCGCAAGCCACATGAAATCGGGCGTGTGCCCATAAAATACGGCGATCACGATAATGGCGATGATGTCATCGGCCACGGCAAGCGTGGAGAGGAACACCTTCACGCCAACAGGAATGCGATTGCCCAAGAGCGCCATAATGCCAAGCGCGAAAGCGATGTCAGTCGCGGTGGGAACGCCCCAACCACCAAGCGTTTCGGGGCTCTGGAAATTGAAAACCGCATAAATAGCAATAGGCGCGAGCACGCCGCCGCATGCCGCAACGATGGGCAAAATGGCCTGGCGAATGTTCGTGAGCTCGCCCACGGTCATCTCGTATTTGATTTCCAAACCCACGAGCAGGAAAAATACTGCCATGAGGATGTCGTTGATGATGTGCGCGATCGACATGGTCGAAATCGAATCGCCCACAACGAGGCCAATCTGCGTGTGAATGAGGTGCTCGAATTGGCCGTAGATACCCGAATTCGCAATGGCAAGCGCAGCAATGGCGGCGAGCAGCATAACGCCCGCCGCTTTCGTGGCCGAATGGGTAAGCTCGATGACTTTAGCATATCGAGCTTGATGACCTTGCACTTCCTCAATGAAAAGGGGTTGGTCGGCGTTATGGGGCGAGGCGTTATTTGCCATGCTGCTCCAATCTGGTTTTTTCCGTTTTCGAAGACAGGGTTTTTCAAAAGCAACGAAAGCAATATTTTTCGGAAGCAGTATTATAGCCGCAGCATTCGCGGGGAACCGCTCGGACGTTGCCCAGCCGTTGCTCCGCACCACGAAATATGCGCGAGAGGGGAACGCATGCAGGCAGAATCGGTCTTTATGAGCGAAAACGTGTTCACGGGCACGAGCGATGAGGCTCTTCCCTTGGCGATTTGCGTACGGGGTGGGCTTATTTGCGCCGTGGTACCGAAGGGCGAGGCAGAGGCATTCATCGGCCCCTCCACGCGCGTGGAAGATTTTGGCGACGCGTTCTTGTGCGCAGGCTTCCATGATGCACATGTGCACGCATTCCATTCGGCACTGTACTCAAGCCCTTTGGCCGAAATGTTTTTGGGCGAATCGGAAGCCGACTGCGTCGCACGGCTTGCTCCCCTTGCCAAGCGCAAGCCCCATGGCTGGCTTTTGGCGCAAGGGTGGCGCGAGTACCGATGGAACCCGCCCGTGCTGCCAAGCAAAGCCTCGCTTGACGCCGCCTTCCCCAACCGCCCCGTCGCCCTGTATTCCGGCGATGCCCATACCCTGTGGCTGAATTCGTGCGCACTGCGCGAACTGGGAATTTCGCGCGAGAGCGTGCCGCCTGCCGGCGGCAGCTACGACGTCGACGAAGAAGGCGAACTCACGGGCATCGTGCGCGAAGCCGCGGCCATGGCGCTTATGCCGCGCATCATGGCTACGTTTTCCGACGAGGAGATTCTTGGCGCCTATCAGGGATTTCTCGCGAGGCTTGCAAGCCTCGGCATCACAAGCATCTGCGATATGGCGCTTTCCGCCGAACCCGGGCTCGATTTCGTGCGGGACGACATCTATCGCACGCTCGAGGGCCGCGGCCAACTCACATGCCGCGCGCACCTCTTCCCCACGCTTACGCGCGACGTTTCTCGTTTCGAAAGCATGCGCGACGAATTGCGCGGGCCCTTGGTGCAAGCGCGCGGATTCAAGCAATTCTTCGACGGCGTTTCGAGCCAGCATACCGCCTGGCTCGCCGAACCCTACACCAATGCGCATTTCGAAGGCGATTGCGGGCGTCCCACCGTGGAGCCCGCGCTTATGCGCGATTACGTGATGGGAGCGGCGCGGCGCGGGTTCGCCGTACGCATTCACGCCATCGGCGATGAGGCCATTACGCAGGCGATTGACATTTTCGAAGAGGCAAACGCGCGATTCGGCGCCCCCGCAATCGGCCATCACTGCATTGAGCACCTAGAGAACATGAAAGAGCCCGACGTCGCGCGGCTTGCGAAGGCGGGGATCGTGGCGTCGGTTCAGCCGCCGCACATCACGCTCGACCCAGGCGGCCCGGAGCGAGATTTGGGCGATGAACGCTGCAAGGTGATGTGGCCATTCGCGTCGTTTTTACGCGAAGACGCAGCGCTTGCATTCGGCACCGATTCGCCCGTCGTAGACGTGAATCCGTGGTCGGGCATTTATACCGCCGTCACCAGGCAAGACGCGAAAACGCACGAGCCGAAGGGTGGATGGCTTGCGAGCGAGCGCATTTCCGCCGCCGACGCAATTCGCGCCTACACGGCCGGGGCCGCCGCTTCTGCAGGGCGTGAAAATGAAATTGGGAAACTCGCAGCAGGCATGTGGGCCGATATCGCCGCGTTCGATCGCAACCCACTCGTCGATGCCGAACAGTGCCCCGAACTCATGCTCGAAACGCACGCGATCGCGACGTTTTTAGCGGGCCGCCCCGTGTTCGATTCACGTAAAGCGTAAGACACGCCCGGGTGCGTTATACAGGACGCATAGATACGCCCCGCCGCGTGGACGCAGGTCGCATCACGAGATGGCAACGCCTCGCCGTTTTGGCCCGCCAAGTGCGCTACCATATGAGCCAGAAAGCGAGTTCATTCGCTAGGGATTCGGCTCGTTTGAGCCCCCGCGTGCGGCGCCGCCATCGCCGCAAAATCGCTCGAGTGGGGAATTAAGGCTCGAGCGCACAAGGGAAAGGATGGTAAATCATGGAAGTCACTGTCATCGGTCGCAAAGTCACTGTCACCGACGCGCTCAACGACTACGCCGTTGAAAAAATCGGCAATGCGATGAAGGTTCTGAGCATCGACATTCCGAAGGCCGAAGTCGTTCTGCGTGTCGAGAAAAACCGCGCGGTTCCTTGCATCTGCGAAGTGACCATTCGCCCGAAGGGCCACACCATTCACGTGGAAGAGCACGAGGAAGACATGTACGCCGCCATCGACGTGGCCGCCGCAAAGGTGCTGCGCCAGCTGCGCAAGTACAAGACTCGCGTCATCGACTACCGCATGCGTGAGACTCTGAAGGTCGACCAGGTGATCGAGCCCACCGGCGCCTCGCTCGACGAGCTTATGGCCGAGCTTTCCGCCGACGACGAAGTCGTACGCGTGAAGGAAATCGAATTCACGCCCATGACCGAGGAAGAGGCCATGATTCAGATTGACCTTCTGGGCCACGACTTCTTGGTGTACACCGATCGCGACACCAACGAGGTCAACGTGATGTATCGCCGCACCGAAGGCGGCTATGGCCTGTTGAAGCCGAAGGCCGAATAACTTGCCATCCAACCCTTGGAGGCGGAAGGCCCCTGGAGTTCGCTCCGGGGGCCTTCCGTTTTTTTGCAAGAAACTGCACGAAGTGCGTACCCTAATGCCCGATTGTCGTCAACACGCGGCAAAACCGTTCGTAAAACACCTGTTCGCCGAACCGGCAAAAGAACTTATTAGAGCAAGGGTACGCACTTCGCGCTATCTTATGCAAAAGCGGAATGTGTTGAATGCTCCGAGCATTTAACACATCAAGCAGCCCTCAATCGTAGAATCGCGATATGCGCAGATGAATCCCTAGGCGACGAGAAAGCCCCTGACCTTAGTTTATAAAACTCCAGGTTAGGGGCTTTCTAATTTGCGAGTACTCGGGTAACTGCGTAATTATCCGCGCATATCGCGATTCTAAGATGCAGACGTCAAAGTTCTGACGCGCGACAAAGCAGCAAAATGCTCTAGCCTAGTCGTCGTAGCGGTTAAGGAATGCTTTCGTGCGGTCGTGCTGGGGATTGTTGATGACTTGCTCAGCCGGGCCCTCTTCAACAATGACGCCGCCATCCATGAACACGATGCGATCGGCAACATCGCGTGCAAACGACATCTCATGCGTCACGATGACCATGGTCATATGCTCAGCGGCGAGCTGCTTGATGACCTTCAGCACCTCGGCGGTAAGCTCAGGGTCGAGTGCGCTGGTGGGCTCGTCGAAGAAAACAATATCGGGGTTCAGGCACAATGCGCGAGCAATGGAAACGCGTTGCTGCTGACCGCCCGAAAGTTCGCAAGGAACCTTGCCCTCGTTGCCCTCGAGGCCCATTTTCGCGATGAGCTCGCGGGCTTGGCGTTCAACATCGGCCTTATCGCGCTTTTGCACAGCAATGGGCGCATCCATGATATTTTTGAGCACCGTGTAGTGCGGGAACAAGTTGTAGTTCTGGAACACAAGGCCAAAGCGCGATTTCGCTGCGCGAAGCACGTCTTTTTTGCCATAAACCGCCTTGCCATTCTGCATAGTCGCGACCCCAAGGTCGCCATAGGAAAGCTCGCCTGCATCAAACGTTTCGAGCAGCGTGGCGCAACGCAAAAGCGTCGATTTGCCGCCGCCCGACGGACCGATAATGGCAACAACCTCGCCCGGGTTCACCTCGAGCGAAATGTCTTTCAGCACCTCGGCATCGCCGAAGCTTTTCTTAATGTGCGACAGGCGCACGACCGGTTTGTTTTCGGCCATAGTGACCTCCGTATCCCGCCAGCGCTCACGCGCTGGCATGCGCCGCTCAAAACGCAGCGCTCCTACCGCTCACTTTGCTTGCTACGCGTCACGCTTCGCTTTTGCAGTTTTTAAAATAAAACCAGTTTAAGAAAAGCGAAGTTTTGTTCCGCGCATGCCAGCACGCGAGCGCCTACATTCCCTTATCTACTTCGATACGCGCACGATGTTGAACATTCCTAAATGGTATGTTCAATCTCCAACTGCTGCGCTCGAGCGGGCGCGCCCAGCTTAGCTGGGCAAGATGCCGTCCGGATTGTCGCGCGGCATCGAGCAGTTGCGCCGTTCGCAGAACGGCGCAACTTTTAGTCGTGGTAGTAATCGAGCTTCTTCTCGATCCTATTCAACACGACCTCGACGATGAAGTTGAACACCCAGTAGAATACGGCCGCAAACACGAACGGCAGCATGCTGACCTGCGACGCGACGAGCGCCTTCGCCGTGGAGAACATCTCGGCCACGCCGATGGCGAATGCAAGCGAGGTGTCTTTCACCAACGTGATGATTTCATTGCCCATTGCGGGCAAGATTCGCTTGATGACCTGCGGAAGCACGATTTTCATAAACGTCTGCACGCGCGAGTAACCCAGCACTTCGGCGGCTTCGTATTGGCCGCGCGGAATGGATTGGATGCCGCTGCGATAAATTTCCGCGAAATACGCCGCATAGTTGATGATGAATGCCACGATGGTCGCATTGAACTTGGAATCGGTGGACAAATCCATACCGAACAGGTAATACGGCGCGAAGTAGATGAAGAACATCTGCAGCATGAGCGGCGTGCCGCGCATGACGGAAATGTACAGGCGCATAAGCCACGCAAGGGGCTTGACGCGGCTCATACGGCCAAGCGCAACCAGCACGCCGAGGGGCAACGAGCCCAAAAGCGTAAGGAAGAAAATCTGCAGGGTGACCACGAAGCCTTGACCCAGCATGGTGAGCATAGTGGAAATATCCACGGCAATCCTCTCTCTTAACAGCATGAATCGCGAACGGATTGCTCCGCCCGCGATTCCGCCGCAAGGCGCCTTGCCAAACGCCTCGCATATGCTTCAACCGATTCTATCTTATTTCAGAATCCAGTTCTCGTAGCTCAGGCCATAGTCGGCATATTTCTCGCACAGCTGCTTCACGGTGCCATCTTCATTCATCGCTTTCAGGGTGTCGGTGATCTTCTGCGCGAGTTCGGTGTTGCCCTTCTTCACGCCGACGGCGTAGTGCTCGCTGGAAAGCTCATCGGAAAGCTGGGTGTACACGCCGGGCTTGGCAGACATCTGGTACTGGGCGATGGACAGGTCGCAAGCGACAGCATCGACGGCGCCCGACTCGAGCTGCATGAATGCGGTGTTGTAATCGCCGATGGTCTCGAGCTGCGCGAATTTCGCGGCGAGGTCGGCCTTATCGCCCTCGAGCACTTCCTGGGCGGCGGAATCGGTCTGGGTGATGACGCTTTTGCCCGCAAGATCGTCAAGGCTCTTGATGTCCGAGCTCGATTTCACAACAACAACCTGGGCATTCAGCATGTACGGATCGGTGAAAGTGTAGTCGTCCTCGCGGCCCTCCATGGTGAAGCCGTTCCAGATGCAGTTGATAGCACCGGAATTAAGCAGCGTGTCTTTCGCGTCCCAATCGATAGCCTCGAGCTGGATGTCCCAGCCATTGCGATTGGCGACCTCGGTGGCGAGGTCGAGGTCAAAGCCGGTGTAGTTGCCGTCGTTGCCGACGAAGCCATACGGCGGATACGACTGGTCAAAGCCCACGATGAGCTTAGTGGTGTCGGAATTCGCAGAATCTTTGGCGGCATCGTTCGAACCGCAACCGGCGAGCATACAGCCAGCAAGCGCGAGCGCTGCGGCGGCTGCCGCGATAAGGGACCATTTCTTCTTCATATGAAATACCTCTTCGACAATCTATCGTTCGCGACGGCTTGTTGCCGGCGCCCTTCCCTTCTGGCAGCGTGGCGACTGCCCTTGGAGCACTTTAGCGTGCTAAAGTGCTCAATGCGAGAGATAGTTTAGCACGGCGGCGTACTAAAGCGCAAACGACGCAAATAACCACCGGCAAACGGCATATCACTCCATGAAAGTCGGTTTCGCAATCGACTTTCACCGCCATCTCACGTAATTTAGGCCCCTAAAGCACAAAAGCGCCCGACGAATGAGCTGCCTCCCAGCTCCTGAGCCGCACTCTTTGAGACAAGCTAATCGCCCAAGCGGTATCCAAGCCCCCATACCGTTTGCAAGTAACGCGGGTCGCTCGGATCGTCCTCGATTTTCTCGCGCAATTTGCGCATATAAACAGGGATGCTAATAGAGGTATTGAGGTACTCTTCGCCCCATACGAGCCTGATAAGATCATTTCTGTCGAACGTTTCGCCCGGATGTTCGGCAAGCGTTGCCATAATTCGCCGCTCTTTTGGCGAGAGAGCAATTTTCTCACCCCTGCGCCACACATCGCCATGACGCACATCCACTCTCAAATCGCCAATCTCACGCGTACCTAGATCTTTCTCGCCCGCACAACCGGAAGCCATACCCTGCGCTCGACATGCGCGACGAAGCAACGCCTCAACGCGCAGCAAAAGCTCCTCTTCGGCAAAAGGCTTGACCAGGTAGTCGTCGGCGCCAAGCTTATAGCCTATACGCTTGTCGACGATATCCCCCTTGGCCGAGAAGAACAGCACCGGTACCATGCCGTCAACCTGCCTTATGCGCTCGCACACCTCAAAACCATCAAGTCCAGGCATCATAATGTCAAGAATCACAAGATCGGGCTTCACATTGGTGAATTTCTCAAGCGCTTGGCTGCCGTTCGACGCTTCTGCGCAAACATAACCGGCCTCTGAAAGCATTTGCGCCGTAGCACCGCGCAAACTCCTATCGTCATCAGCAAGCAGAATCGTCGCATTGCCTTGGCGCCCATTCATTCCGGCCATTTCAACCCCTTCATAAATCATTACGCTATCGCACCTCGGTGACGCTTTATAAGTCATCTTCGCTTTCGACGGGACGAAGAGGAAGCAACACGCTAAACACGCTTCCGCGGCCGATTTCGCTTTCGGCATGCCCGCTTCCACCTACCGCTTCGGCATAATTTCGAACGATAAACAGCCCCAAGCCCGTTCCGCCCTCGCCCGATCGAGCGGCATCGCGCCCGCTCGAAAATCTCTCAAAAATGTTCGGCAGACGCTCAGCCTCAATGCCGCAACCAGTATCCTCGACTTCGATCGTCAACGAGCCGCAAGCATACGACATGCGAAGAACGACCGAATCGCCCGATTCGGTATGCTGCAGCGCATTTCCGACGAGGTTCATCGAAATGCGGCGCAACATTTCCCGATCGGCGCGAACAATGGGCACACCGGGTGCAACAATGGCGACAAAATCCACGCCGGTGCGTTTTGCAATGGGAGCTGCAGCGGCACGCACCACCGCAACAACGTCGCACACATCGACATCGTCTTCATGCAAAGCCATGCTTCCCTCTTCAAACTTCGCCGTATCGAGCACATTGTTGATCATGGAAAGAAGCTCATTCGCGTTTTCTTCGATTTCATTCGCGATTTCAATGTTTTGCGCCGCGTCGCGCTCCGGCTTCTTCAGAAGATCGGAAAAGGCGAGGATTGCAGAAAGGGGCGTTTTCAACTCGTGCGTCACGATGGTAAGAAAATTCGATTGGCTTTCCGCCTCACGCCGCAGCTTCTCGTTTTCGCTGATGACAGGATGCGTTACCCAACGGTTGAGCCCCCAGCCAAGCACCACAGTAAGCGCCACCATAAGCGCGCAAAAGAACACGACCGTCGCCATGAAGCCCTGCTCTTCCTCGCGCTCAATCGCATCCATCGGCAAGGAAATGCTCACCGCCCCGGCAAGATCTCCCAGCTGCATGCCTTCTTTCTTGAAGCCCGTCACGTCCTTTTCGCCCACCGGCTGGCCGTGACATTCGAGGCAATTATGCTCCGCTTCAAGCGACGAAACATAGCGAAACGTCGCTTTGCCGTCGACCTCGGTCATAGCGTAATATTCCCGCTCGCCTTGCCCGAACGCCTGCAGCGCTTCAAGCTCAAACGCATCAGGAACGTCAGTGCCGCTTCGCGGGTTTTCCCGCACATACCGAATAGAATACTCGGTCGAATCGGTAAAACGTTTCGCTATGCTTTTGCCCGCAACCGAGCAATAGACGCCTTTGAAGTCATACGCGCCATTCGTGTAATTGATTCTCTCTTGAATGGAATTCACGTAATCCCAGCTTGCATCCATCTCAGCGCTCAGCGTTCGAGCTTCGGCAAGGGCACGACGCTCGTTTTGCGCTGCGCCCGCATTCGCCATCCAAACGTAATAGACGGCAAATACAACAACGCTTGCAACGCCAAGCAAAATCACAAATCGTATCCAGAGATTCGATTGAGAATGGCTGCTGTGCATAGCTCCTCGATTCATGGCTATCAAAGCTATTCTGCAATTCACGCATAGAATAGAGCAGATTGCAAATACGAAAAAGACCCCGCTTTGCAGGGCCTTTTCTGTTTCTTCACGCTAGGAAGGGCTTGCGCGAAAGACTAAGAAAGCATCGCGATGGCTTCGTCCATCAAGACTGTCGCGCGCTGAACGTAGGATTTTTCAGCCTCAGGGTTGTGGGCAACCTTCATGCCTTTGAAATCGCCGCCGCCATCGGAATAGCGCACATACCAGGTGCCGCGCGTATAATTCTCACGGGCCTTGTCGAGCGTCGCCTCGTCGACACCGCCATTTTTAACCGCGCTCGCGACAAAGTCTTTCAACGTAGCCTGTTTCTCGTAGAACGTTGCCTCCAAATCGGCAACCTCCTGCTGGGCATTGTGCACAAAATCCTTCATTTGGTCGGTCGTTTCAATGCCCTGGGAGCTATGACACGTCAAGCAGTACTCAAGGCTTTCCTCATGCTCGAGCGGGGAGGACGAGAAGTCGTGAGACTGGTACTCGTTGCCATTCTCATCGGTTTCCTTAGCCGAATGGCAGTCGACACACGCCATGCCAAGCTGCTCGTGAACGCTTCCCTGGAAGATTTCGATCTCTGGGTGGTTTGCCTGGAGCGTTTGAAGGCCAGTTTCCTGGTCGGTTACAAGCTCATAACCGTCTTCAAGCGCCGCTTTCAGAAGTGAATCGGGGTCGGTGCCATAACGATAGGGATCAACCGAGTTAACGTCCACTTCGCCCGATTGCATCTTTTCCATAAGACCACCGCGAGTATAAACCGCTCCGTAGAAATTATGGCACTGGCCACATACCGCCTGTTTGGGGTCAATTGAATCGAGCAAAGTTGAGCCAAACTCGGTGGCAGCCATACCGCCGTATTTGAGCGGCGCGCCGGGGGTGCCGTCCTCGTGGCACAGCTGGCAATCGTACCAATCAACCGATTCACTAATCTGGTCCCATGGCAAACTGAAAGCCGCAAGGCCCTGTTCGTTGAGCAATTTAGTGCCCGTGGTAGATTTGCAGGCGATGCATGCGCTGCCAAACTTTTCAACACCGTTCTTCAGCGTCGGCGTATTCGCAAACAGCATCGCGTGGCTATGGACCTTGCCATCCCACGATTCAACTTCGGTCATGCCCTCGAAAAACGATCCAACCTCGTTAGGGTATTCGCTTTGCCACTGTTCCCACGACGTATCTTTCGTTTGAACAATGGCGCCCGATGCTTGAGAGCCCGATGCAGAAGCGCTCGTTTTCTCCGTTGCCACATGGGGCGCGCAGGCGACGCATGTACCGGCGAAAGCAATTGCCGATGCAATGGCAAATGGCTTGACCCACTTCCCTTTCATAGTTTCCCCCTCTTCAGTGTCTCATTACCGTCTGTACGCTCCGAAACGTATTCACAAGACCATTCTATGAATTAGAAGAAGGAAGGTTCAAATTGTATTTGATTGTTATTTATTGCCAAACGACAATGATTACGCTCTAGAACCCTACCGACAGATATGCATCGTAGAAGGGGAAACGCGCCAACAAAGCCGCGATGATGACTACGGCACAGCCGATTACGGAAAACACCAGACCACGCGTGCGCGACGTTGCCAAGCGCAGACCATGCAGCTGAAATGCCAGACCGCATATTGCGAGCGCCGCATGAGCGGCAATAAGCCAGCCATAATTTGGGACGAGAGCCGAAGCAAGCGTTACGTTATTGCCGACGGTACCCAAGAAATTCATATGGCATACGAGCAGCACCGTGCCCACAGCAAGCGCAGCCACAGCTATAAGCAAAAGCGCATAGGGCCACTTTCCCGCACGCACCCGAGCCGCCTGCAGCACCGTTGTGGCCAGCGCCGGGCCCGACAACAAAGCCGTCGCGCATAAATTGGCCGGTGTAAGCCACGTATCCCACGTAGGAACCGTGGCGATGGAATACGCGAACGATATATGGAACATCATAACAATCACACATACAATCGAAATCGCCAGCAGCCCATTCATCACAGACGCTTTCGGCTTTTCGCGGTAGGAATACATCCATGCCATTCCGGCGAAGAACAAAAACGCCACGGCCGACACCACTTCGTTAGAAAGCGGCGAACGCCCCAACCCATTAATAGCGTGCAACGCGTTCGCCGGCGTGCCCAAATGCGTAGCCGACGCGATGAATCCAGCCCAAGCAATAGCGAGGGGGATGAAAAGAAGGTGCGCCAGCACATCATGCCAATCTCGCGATTGCGAACGATTGACCAGCAGAAACGCCGCCAAGCAGGCAAACGCCACTGCGCCCGCAGGCGCAAGGGCCGTGAAAACAGCCAGCGAAGTAGCGCTGAATCCTCCGTCAAACACGCCTCGAATCCTTTCGTCCACATCCCGCAAAACATGCTAAACGCTCTGAGCATTGGCACGCTACGACGCCGATTCCGAGCGACGCCAAGCCGAATTCTCGGCATACGTTAACGATACAGCCTGCGATTGGCGGGCGTAATTCCCAATAGCATCTGCACGTCGGTAATCGTCGCGCGCGCAAGCTGCGCCAAACCTTTGTAGGTTGCAAGGCGAGCGTCGGCCAGCAACAAGTTGAAATAATGCCCCGCCCAGGGCAACATATGGTTGCCGAGCAATTCAGGAAGAAGCTCGCGTTTTTGTAATGCGACTTCGGCGGACAACACAAGGATGCGCCCTATTTGATCTTCGGGAACGTGCTCGTCGTATTTGACGACCACACCATGCTCGCGCATCCAGGCGCGAAGCTCGACCCACGAGCAGCCATAGAGCACTTTGTCGCGATCCAAATAAACCGACCCCCATGGAGCAGCCGCCAAATGACCCGGCCCTACGAATAAGCGCTGATATTCCTGCGCAAGCGAAGCTTCGTCTTCGCTCAAGCCATCTTCGATAAGCGACGCCGCCTGAGTGCGCATACTCGTTTCGCCGGTCGTGCCGTCTTCCGCTTCGGCATCGAATGGCCAGTCGGAAGCAATATCCATCGAGCGAATCGCCGCCAAGGCACGCATCGATGCCTCTTCTTTCGGCGAATAGGCAAAACACGTCCCCAGAAGCTTCGCCGTCGCAGCATATGCCTCGAGAAATCCTGCGTCGCCAAGCAAATCAAGTGTCCCATCCGCCTTCGCGCGCGAATATGATTTTTGTTGCACGTTCATGAGCGCCCCTCCAGCACAGCACTACGAATTTTCGTGATTATTCTCAATTTCCTGTGAGTTCGCAATAAAGCCATCGCCCATGCGCGTCGATTCGCCAGCCGGCGACAGCCTCATATACAAATTCGGGTTCGTGTATTCCGAAGAAGGCAACGGCACTACATCGCTCGTTGTGCCAGCGTGGCGCGCAAGCAAGTCGTCCACCTCGCCGAAGTCGAGCGCACGCAGAGGGCACGCTTCCACGCATATGGGACGCTTGCCCCGCTCCACGCGGCTCGTACACCCATCGCACTTTGAGCTTTGATGCGCTTCGGGATCGATGGACGGGGCATGATACGGACACGCGATGGTGCAATAGCCGCACCCGATGCATTTGTGCGCGTCAACGCACGCCAAACCAAGTTCGTTTTTATGCATGGCACCCGTAGGGCACACGTGCACGCATTCGGGATTGGCGCAGTGATTGCACGCAAGCGACACATGGTAGCAAAACGCTGTGGTTTTCGCAGTGCCATCGGCGGCAAGCTCGCACGATCCGCCCTCGTAATCGATTACGCGGCGGTATCTGCGACCCACCGAAAGATTATTGAAATCGACGCACGCCATCTCGCACGTGCGGCAACCCGTGCATCGCGAATTGTCGAAGAAAAACCCGTACAAGATTGCCGCACCCCCTTGCGTCAAAAAACATCTTTCCAATAATACGGCAAAAGCCTCGCGCTGATACGCGAGGCTTTCGACCAGCTACCCTTGCTTATGCAAACGTAACTTCCTTCTCGTTCGCCACGGCGCCCGTGGTATCGCCGACTTCTTTAGCGGCTGGGCAGGCGTTGATGATAACGCTCGGGTTGGTGATGGACGGGTCGGCCATCGGCGCGATGGCGTGCACCGCATCGGGGTGCGCCTTTTTCAGCTCGTCCAAATCGCCCCACTCAAGAGCGCGCAGCGGGCAGGCCTCGACGCAGATGGGGCGCTTGCCCTCGGCGATGCGATCGCGGCACATGTCGCACTTCACGGCCTTGTTCTTTTCCTTCACCAGAATGGGCACACCAAACGGGCAGGCGTCCACACAGGCACCCGTGCCAGTGCACACGTCTTCCTTAATGTAGACGATGCCGTCTTCATCCTTCTCAATCGCACCCGTGGGGCATGCAGCAAAGCACTTCGGGCTTTCACAGTGATTGCATGCCTCAGACAGGTGGTACGCATACGTGGTGGTGGTCACTGTGCCGTCTGCATTCTCGACGAACTCGCCGCCCTCGTAGTCGAACACGCGACGGAAAGCCGCCTCGGTGGACAGGTCATGGTAGTCTTTGCACGCCATTTCGCAGGTACGGCAGCCCGTGCAGCGCGTGCTATCGAAATAAAATCCGTAAGCCATTTTTCAATTCCCCCTCTTTCTTACTCGCGCTTTACGCCTTGGCAACCTGGACGATCATCGAATGCGCCGTGCCGTTGCCCTTGGCCAGCGGCGTGGGCTTGTAGGTTGTCAGCGTGTTCACGCAACCGCCCTCGTCGATCCTATCGCCCGACATGTCAGCCTTGTGCCATGCGCCCTGCGGAATGCCAACCGTACCAGGGATAATACGCGGCGTGACTTTGGCTTCGATACGAATCTCGCCCGCAGGGCTCTTAACAGCGAGCATGTCGCCGTTAGCGATACCGCGAGGCGCAGCGTCGGCGGGATTGATCCACAGTTGCTGGCGCGCAACTTGCTCAAGCTCAGGAATGAATCCGTAGGAGCTGTGCACGCGGCTCTTGTGATGGAAGCCAGTGCAATACAGCGGATACTCATCGGTCGTGGAGCCATAACCCTGGAAGCCCGGAGTGAACACAGGGATGGGATTGATATGCTCGTCTTCGGCGAGCTCCCACGTATCATTCAGGCTGGCAAGTGCCTCGGAGTAAATCTCAATCTTGCCCGACGGCGTGGCCAACGGGTGGCCTTCGGGATCGTCGCGGAAATCTTTCAGTCCAATGACGGGATCGAGCTTCACCTTGTAAACACCTTGTTCACGAATTTCGTCCCATGTTGGCATTTCGGGATGAGCCTCGCGGCCCTGCTCATAGAGATACTTAACCCAGTCGTCATGCGTACGGCCTTCGGTAAACTCATCTTTCTTGCCAAATTTGTCGGCGATGTCGGCGCACACATCGTAGCTGCTACGGCATTCGCCTGGAGCTTCCTGGGCGGGACCGCCGACCGTAACGCCCGTATACCATTCGGAGTAACCCTGATTATACATATTGAGCTGCTCGGAACGCATGGCATCGGGAAGGAGGATGTCGGCGTATTTCGCAGAATCGGTCATAACGGTATCCCATACCAAAATGAACTCGCATTTGGATTCATCGACAAGAATGTCGTGCGTATGGTTGATATCGTCATGCTGATTGGTCAAACAGTTGCCCGCATAATTCCAGATAAATTTGAAATCGCTCTGAAGCTTTTCAGCGCCCATGATGCCGGCATTGGTTGCGGTCATTTCATGACCGTGGTCGACAGCGTTAACCCACTGATATACAGGGATGGTGGTTTTCACCGGATTCTTCGACGGAATGCTGCCAACCAGGTTTACGGGCGGTTCGGCTTCGCGCTGACCGGTATTGGTGCCAGGCAGGCCAATTTGACCTAACAAAATAGGAAGCATGCAAATAGCGCGCGTGGTGTCTTCGCCATTAGTATGGCGCTGAGGACCCCAGCCCTGGCACACAAACGGAGCTTTTGCGGCAGCCAAGTCGGCCGCCAATTGGCGAATGGTATCGGCGGGGATTTGCGTAATGGCCGCAGCCCATTCGGGAGTCTTTTCGACCATATCGTAGCCAGTGCCCATAACGTAATCTTTGTACGACTTGTTCTGGCCCTTTGCGCTTTCGGGCATAGTGTCGTCATCGTAACCGACGGCATATTTGTCCAGGAACTCTTTATTCACCTGGCCATTGACAATCCACTCGTGCGCGATGCCCGCAACAAGCGCGGCATCGGTTCCGGGGCGAATAGGCAGCCATTCATCGGGATGGCCCGAAGCGGTTTCATTCATGCGATAGTCGATATTGACGATCTTGCCACCGCGTCCAGTTACGGCCTCGCGAACACGCGCGAAATCCCATACGGCGTTGGCTCCGCCCATGCGTGTTTCCGCGGGGCTGTTGCCGAACATCACCACAAGGTCGGAATTCGCTTCGGCCTCGCTAAACGAACTCGCATTTACCGCATCATAGGGGTTGAACGCCGTCGCCGGCTTTCCGAGCGTAACATGGTTGCCGTCTTTATCAAGATTCGCGGAGCTGCCGTACATATACGGCATAACAGCCAAAGTCATATTCGCAGAGTAGTCGTAACCTTGATTTACATATCCGCCCAAAAGGCCCAACAGACGCTTGCCCGGATTGCCCGTCGCGGAATGCATGCCCGTTGCATAGTTTACATAGATGGCTTCATTGCCATAGGTCTCAATGGTGTACTTCAGCTTATCGGCAATGGTCGAAATTGCTTCATCCCAGCTGATTTGCTCAAACTTGCCCTCGCCGCGCTTGCCAACGCGCTTCATCGGGTACAGCAGGCGATCGGGGCTGTTCAGCCAACGACGCATGGAGCGACCGCGCAGGCAGGCGCGTGCCTGGAAATCGTCGTCTCCCGTATTGTCGGTTTCCATATACTGCACTTTGCCGTCTTTAGAATGCCACTGGAAAACGCAGTCGCCACCACAGTTGACATTGCACTGGCTCCACGCGATGGTCTCGTTTACTTCAGCAGCGGAGCCTTCGCCTTTCTTGTCTACCGACGGCGAGCAGCCGAACATTGAGCTAGCGCCCAGCGCGCTTGCGGCCACCGCAGCGCCCGCGAACGACCCCTTTACGAAGTTTCGACGCGTAAAGCCACGCTTCTCATTCTCGCTCATCTTTCCCCCTTCTTTCAGGTTTCCCTTTAAGCCCGCATGACATAGGGGCCATGCATCATGCTGCTACCGTACGGGAAAAGACCAGATGAACGCATCACACCCCACATGTGATTTCGTGCAATTACGCATACAATGGCAAAATTCAAGGGCATTTGCGCTTGCACGAGAGCCAATCGATAGGCACACTGAAATGAGCAATCTCTCATTAATCGCATGACATACGCAGGAAGGATTCAGCATGGGGAAATCGACGTTGGCACCGCACGCCTCCGTTGCGGGCTTCGCGATTTTTCTTGTGGTGTATGCAACTCAAATTTGGGGCGGCGTATTCCCGTTTCTGCCGACCGATTTTCAAACGCAAGAAGTCACCCTGACGTTCTACCTTTCGCAGTCGTTGGCGTTTTGCGCATCGTATGTCGCGAGCGCATTTGGATCATACTACGTGCCCTCCGCAGCACGACGAATGCTTGTCACTCTCTCCATCTCACTCGCTTTCATAGGATCATGCTTTATCATCGCGGTCATGTACGTTCCCATGTTCACGCTCGGCTTCATCATTGCCGGAGGCGCATTCCTCGGCGTGGGATGCGCGGGCATTTTCATGCTTTGGCAACGTTATTTTTCCTCGATTTCTGCACCTGAGTGCAACTGGAGGCTTATCGCTGGAACCGCTTTTGGCTCCCTGCTTTATTTCATGCTCTACTTGATTCCCAATTCACTTACCGCATTTCTCATTCCCGTGGTGCTTCTGCCGATTTGCGCGCTGTGCCTATCTCTTTCGGTGCGCGAGATGGACTTCGACCAATCGATGTTCGAAGACATTCCACGAGAGCACCCACAAGTATATGCGCGTATGCTCCACGACTTCTGGCGATCAGCCGGCGGGTTGGGGGCGCTTGCCTTCGCGGCCGGCCTGGCACGAGGCGTTGCCATTGTGGAACCCGATATTCAAATCGCAGTAAACACGACATCCATGGCAGGCGTGCTCATTGCATGCGGTTTTTTGATTGTCGCATGGCGCTGGTTCCCATTCCAATTTAGCCTCAGATCGGCGTTTCGCGCGGTATATCCCATCATGTTCACAGGATTACTGCTCTTCCCTTTTGCGCAAGGAGCGGGGCTTACGCTCTTCGCCAGCGTTGCATACACAGTATTTTCGATTATGGTGCTCGTCCTCATGATGCAGAGTGCCCAAATCGCACGAGACCGCGGCACAAACCCTGTATTCGCTTATGCATTTTTTGGAGCATGCGCGTACGTGCCTCAAGCACTCGGATTCATCTTAGGATGGATAACGCTCGATATCGACGTAATGGGTATAGGGAAAACCGCAATTCTTTCCATGCTCGCGGCATATGCACTCGGCATGTCGCTGTATTTTTCGGCAGGCACGCTTTTGGGACCGTCAAAAAACGGAACGCCGCGACGCGATGACCAAATTGAGCTCACAAGCGGAAAGGTATGGAAAGCCCCCGAAGAGGCAATGTTCTCCAAGGGTCCAACAGAAATCGAAGAGGGAGCCGCAGACGCACCTGTCGGATCTCTCCAACACAGTGGACGACAATCCGACAAAAAGCCCTCAAAAACGCGGCGCCCTATAGGCAATGATGGGTTTGTTATTACTGATCGCCTGTCAAAGCAATGTTTAGTGCTTAAACGAGACTACGGTCTTTCGGCACGCGAAACTGAGGTATGCGAGCTTATCGCTCGTGGACGCAGCGTTGCCGCGATTGCCGAAGAGCTTTTCGTTTCCGAGAATACCGTGCGCACGCATAGCAAACACATCTACACAAAGCTCGATATCCACTCGCGCCAAGAACTTGGCGAACTGCTGAGCACGGTTGATCCCATACTTTAACCGCGCAGACAAAACACGCCCACGAAAATGCCGCGTCGGAGAAGCGGCAAATCCAACGCTGCGCCTCGCGCATTCCATCGGCCCAACCGGCCGCTTCAACAAACCTGCTAAACGCTACGAGCATTTAACAGGTTTGTCGCCGGCAAAACGATTACAGGAAGCTCACCCTTGAACAGGCGGTACACTTGGTTTCGTCAGCCTTCGGCTTGAAGGGGCGACCGCACTTTTCGCATAGCTGAACCGCAAGGTCATGCTCGACTTTCGCAGGAAGCTTGCGCGTGGTTATTTCAGCCCAGCCGCCAATGTTTTCTTCGGGGCAACTCATATAGCACAAGCCGCACTGGGTGCAGCGCGACGCGTCATGCACGAACGCCTGGCCAAGCGATATATTGCGCGCGAGCTCTTCGTCGATGGCGGCAAGAGCCGCCTCTTTCGCCTCGTTCAGCGCCTGAGTCGAAGTTCCGGCAGGAGCAGCTTGGTAGGTAAACGAAACCTCGTTGCTCGAATCGCTCCCGGAAGGCTCGACAATCACGGGAATTTTACGGCGTTTCACTTCACGCTCGACCTCGCGGCGCTTTTGCTCCGCAGCATATTCGGGAATACGCAGCTCAATCGCACCATGGGGACACATTTTCGAGCAAATCTCGCATCCGCGGCAATTACCGTCTTCGGTAAGCGTGAGCCACGTGACTTCGGGGCGTTCTTCCTCGGGAATTTCGCGCAACGTTTCAAGCAAAATGGCGCGGTAGTGCGACACGCGACCCTGCTCGTCTATATCGGACAGCAGTTCCTCGGCGCCTCGCTTCACGGTAGACATCGCGCCCTCGAACGCCGTGCGCTTCGATGCGCCCGAACCCGCATGTGCCCCTTCGGGTACACGGGAATGAATGCGCTTCTTGAATTCCTCTGGGCCAAAAAAGCGTTTCAGGCCGCTGAGCAAGTCATGCACGCCTTCGCGAAGATCATCGTTCTGGCATTCGCGGCATGCCTTCACCTTGAGCACCACGGGCTTTTTCAGCGCAAGCGCCGCCACGAGCTCCCAAGGAATCGACGCCAGGCAATGCGCGCGAACGTTGGCCTGGCCTTTATGCTGATCGCACGCCACCACCACAACGTCACCTGCGCTGCCGGCGTTCGCAAGAGCCGTATCGAGGCTCGCCGACGATTCATGAATTGCCTGCGTAGGACACGCCGTAACGCACAGATTGCAATTCGTGCAACCGCGCCAGCTGATTTCCTTTGCGGCGATATCGATGTTTTTCGGGCATGCATCGGCGCAATCGGAACAGGGATATTTGCGCTGCACCGTATTCAAGCAATACTGGTCAAGGCGCATAGGATGGCTCTCGTGGGCAGCATAGCCCAGCGCGTAAAGTGCAACATTATCGACAAGAGCCATGAATCCCCCTTATTCGCGGCCAAAATTATTCGCATACGCGAACCATATGTATGGTAACGCAATACACGCCCCATCGCAGGGTGCATGCGACGCAAGCGACATCAAAAAAACCCGATTTGCGCAGGTTCTTCTTCGTTACTCGACTTCGCCGATTGATAATTGCGGCAAAACACCAGGTCAGATCTTCTCAAAATACTGGCGTACTCGTGCCCGCTCCGAAAACCTGCGCAGATCGGGCATTTTTCAAATCACAATCGAAATCGAATGGCGCCACGGCAAAACGTCTAGAAAGCCTCAACAATGGTGCCGCCGCCAACCACCAAATCGCCCACGTAGGCAACGAGCGCCTGGCCAGGAGCGGCCGCCTGGCGAGGTTCGAGGTACGCCGCGCGCACCGAGCCATCAGGATTGATAGAAAGTTCGGCAGGAATAGGAGATTGGCGATAATGGGCCTTCACCTGCACATCCATAGTTTCCCCAAGCGAAAGAGGCGGCATAACCCAGTTCCAATTCATGGCCACGCAGCCTTGCGACGAAAGCTCCGCGCGCGGGCCCACCACCACCTGGTTGGCGGCCATGTTCTTGCCCAACACGAAATAAGGCTCGGGGGCGCCTCCAATGCAGAGCCCCTTGCGCTGCCCGATAGTATAAGCAACGGCGCCCTTATGCTGGCCAAGCACCTTGCCTTGAGCATCGACGATCTCGCCTGGCTCGTACGATGAGCCGCGGTAGCGCTCCAAAAAGCCCAGATAGTCGCCATCGGGCACGAAGCATATATCTTGGCTGTCGTGTTTTTGCGCATTGATGAAACCCTGCTGTTCGGCAATTTCGCGCACGTGAGCTTTCGTGAAACTACCGAGAGGCAGAAGCGTGTGAGCCAATTGATTCTGCGTCATGAAGGAGAGCACGTAGCTTTGATCCTTCGTAGCATCAAGGCCGCGCCGCAGTTCGTAACGAACGTCATCGCTTGCGGGTGCATAATCGCGCGCCCACGAATCGGAACCATCGTTAACGCTCGCAGCGCTCGACGCATCTTGCCCCGCACGCTCAATTCGAGCGTAATGACCAGTAGCAATGAAATCACAGCCCAGCTCCTCGGCACGCTGCAAAAGCCTGCTGAATTTCATGCGGCGATTGCATTCGATGCACGGATTGGGAGTATGTCCCGCTTCGTACTCTTCCACGAAGGGACGCATGACTTCGTCTTCGAATTCCGCAGAGTAATCGAACACGTAATGCGGAATTCCCAGGCGGAACGCAACGTCGCGCGCATCTTCGACGTCATCGAGACTGCAACAGGTATGACCATCGTTGTTAATGGCATCGTTGTTGTACAGCTTCATGGTAGCGCCGATGCACTCGTAGCCTTGGCTCTGCAGCAGATACGCCGTTACGCTCGAATCGACGCCGCCGCTCATCGCAACAAGCACGCGCCCCTTAGATTTCGCCATGTTCGTCCTTTTCAATAGTTCTATCCCGCCGTTTTCGGATGACAGCGGATGCTGATATTTTACCGCTTGAGCGACACGGCGATTTCGTGCATTGCAGCGGCCGCGACGTCTCCATCTTCTTGCGTGGTATCTACAGAAAACGAGAAGCGCACGGCACCTTTCGCGAGCGATTCCGAAACGCCCATAGCACGCAGCACATGGCTAGTTTTCACCGCGCCCGCCGAACAGGCCGACCCCGCCGACGCGCACACGCCACGTGCATCAAGCAGCGGAATAAGGGCTTGATGGTCGAGCGCTTCGAAACATACATTCGAAATGCCTGGTACGCGTGGGGCCGCTTTTCCTATGACATATGCACCCTCGATTTGTTCAAGCTGCTCTTCGAGGCGATTGCGCAAATCGCGTACGTGAGCAGCATTCTCTTCCATGGTTTTGCACGCTTCTTCGAGCGCCGCAGCCAAGCCTACGATGCCCGGCACGTTTTCCGTGCCCGAACGGCGACCGCGCTCTTGACCGCCACCGTACACGATAGGCTCGGCGCCCTCGCGCGTACGGCACACCAACGCGCCGACCCCCTTGGGGCCATGGAACTTGTGCGCCGAAATCGACAGCATATCGACTCCCAACGCTTCGGCATCGAGGCGCACGCGCCCAGCCGCCTGCACGGCATCGGTATGGAAAAGCGAGCCCGCAGCATGCGCCACCTGCGCAATTTCAGCAACGGGCTGCAAAACGCCTGTTTCATTGTTCGCCGACATGACGCTCACGAGGCACACATCACCATCGAGAACGGCCTCGATAGCTCGAGCGCTCACGACGCCTGTCTCATCGGGATTGACGAGCGTAATCACAAAGCCCTGGGTCTCCCAATAATCAAGCGCCCTGAGCACTGCAGGATGCTCGATGGCCGAGGCAACCATGCGCATTCGATGGGCCCTGCGGCCAAATTCAGCTCCCGTTGCCAATGCCTGATTGTCGGCTTCGGTACCGCCAGAAGTAAAAACGATTTGGTGCGGCGTGCAACCGAGGCATTCCGCAACCGTTGCGCGAGCATTCATCACGGCATGCAGCGCCGTACGCCCCGCCGCGTGCACGCTCCCCGGATTGCCGAAGTCGACACTGAAATACGGAAGCATTCGCTCAAGCACGCTTTCGTGCAATGCGGTTGTTGCGGCGTTATCGAGATATATCATAGTTACTTTTCGAAACCTTACATTATTAAGATACTAGGCATTATTTTTATATCGGTATCTCTTTGATACTTAAAGTTAATTTGCTTCTAGTTTCTTTTAGGTACCTACATCCAAAATATATGCGAACATCTTTTAAATACCATCGGCATATCCCATTGTCGGCCACGACCTTGCGTCGGGAGCCTTCTTGATATTGAGACGGCAACGCCCACGCGCATCGACTGTCGCAGTATGTGAGCGAATAGCTTCCTGCGCAAGCGAGGCGAAAAGACACCCCATTTTCCGCGTGCCCGCAAAGAATTCAGGGTGCCACTGAACTCCCATGATGAACGACCTGTCACGCACCTCAACCGCCTCTACCAGCCCATCAGGGCCATATGCAACAGGGTCGAGCATGGGGGCAACTGTACGCACTCCCTGATGATGCATGGAATTCGTAGCAAGGCGATCGATCTCCAAAATGCGCCCCTCTGAAACCCACATATTAACTAGGGATATAGGTTTCTTTATTTCGAGATATTTGTCAAGGTATAGCTTCCGTAAAAGACCGAAAGAGCCTTACAGCGTTATAGCCTCGCCTGGATTGTCGGGTTCGGCGCCTGTCCATACCGAAATAGCATCCTGCACGCGCGCGGGCCACTCGCGAATATCGTAATAGGCCTGGTCATCATAGGTGCCCGTATCGCTCACCACGCCAACGGCTGACATACCCACGCCTTGCGCATCAAACACCGCGCGATATTGGTGGTATTTCTGCGTGACAATGGCCACGCTTTGCGCGCCATATACATTCGCGACGCGCCACATGGTGTCATACGTGTGATAGCCGCCCCCGTCGCAATAAATCGCCGATTCAGGAACACCCTGCGCAATGGCATAGGCCTTCATCGCGTTTGGTTCGTCGTAATTCGATTCGCGGCCGTCGCCAGACATAACGACAATGGGGGCCACGCCCCTGAAATACAAATCGATTGCCGCATCGACACGCTTTTGCAGAATAGGCGAAAGCGAGCCATCGGGCAGCACGCTCGCCCCAAGTACGACGATAGCGTCGCATGACGCGACCCGGGACTGCTCGTATTTGTCCAACGTCGTAATGGCCGGATTCGCCGACAGCACAACGCACGCATTAATGCCGCCCACGGCGACAATCGCCGCAACCGCAATTGCCAACACGAATTTGAACAAACCTTTTAGCACGCAAACCTCCTTCGTTTCCTGAGCGTCCCATAATAAGCCGCCTTTTCGCGGCCGCGCGAAGTCTCCCAAAAACAAGCAAGCCGCCCCCCCACAGGAGCGGCTTATAAAAGATGCATTCGCACTAGAAGTCAGCGAGCGGCAAACTGGCGAGTGCAGTTCGGGCGTTGAAAATGCCTGTGGCATTTTCAATTCCTGCCTATGCGCCCGAGCGGGCGCGCCCAGCTCAGCTGGGCTCAGCGTACTTCGGTACGCGAGCCGAAGGCTGAACCCAAAATGCGCCGCCAGATTGCCGCGCAGCGTCGGCGCAATACGTCGGCCGTTAGGCCGACGTATTCTTACTTCACAACGATATTCACCAGGCGACCGGGAATAACAATCTTCTTGACAACCGTCTTGCCCTCAACGGCATTGGCGGCAGCCTCAAACGCCTTGGCGATGATGTCTTCCTCAGCAGAATCGGCGGCAACCGTGATGCGGGCCTTCACCTTGCCGTTGATTTGCACAGCAAGCTCAACCTCATCGGCCTTGGCCTTCTCGGGATCAAACTCGGGCCACGGCTGGTTATGGATGCTGGGCTCGTTGCCAAGCACCGTAGTCCACAGCTCTTCGGCCCAGTGCGGAGCAAACGGAGCAAGCAGCTTCACAATGACTTCGGCAACCTCGTCGCAACCAGCAGCCCACTCGGCGTTGGCAGCGCGCTCTTCGGCGCCGGCAGCACGCAGGAAGTCGTTCGTGCTGTTCACGAGCTCCATGATGGCAGCAATCGCAGTGTTGAAGTTGTTGCGGTCGATGTCATCGGACACTTTGCCCACCACACGATGGCGCTCGCGCATCAGCGTCTTGAAGGCGTCGGCGGCATTCAGCTTGGAGCCGCCGTTAAACAGCGTATCCTCGCCCGCCTCGCGCTTCAGGTCGTACACAGCGCGCCACACGCGATTCAGGAACTTGTACAGGCCCGCAAGGCCGTCTTCATTCCACAGCAGCTCCTTGTCGGGCGGAGCCATGAACAGAATGTAGCAGCGCACGGCATCGGCACCGTAGGCGGCAATCATGTCTTCAGGCGAAATAACGTTGCCCTTCGACTTCGACATAACGTCGCCGTGCTCGTCGAGCACCATGCCCTGGCACAGCAGATTCGTGAACGGCTCATCGAAGTTCAGCATGCCCTCGTCGCGCAGCACCTTCGTGAAGAAGCGGCTGTAGAGCAGGTGCAGAATAGCGTGCTCAATGCCGCCAATGTATTGGTCGACGGGCAGCCACGAGTTCGCCTTATCGGAATCGAACGGGCGCTCGGTGTTATGAGGATCGGTATAGCGCATGTAATACCAGCTCGAGCACGTAAACGTGTCCATGGTATCGGTCTCGCGGCGAGCTTCACCACCGCACTTCGGGCACGTGCACTTCGCGAATTCCTCATGCGTGGCAAGCGTCTCACCAGCAGAAAGGTCGATATCCTCGGGAAGGCGCACGGGCAAATCTTCCTCGGGAACAGGCACAACGCCGCATTTCGGGCAATGGATCGCCGGAATGGGATTGCCCCAATAGCGCTGACGAGAAATAAGCCAGTCGCGCAGGCGGAATTCCACCTTGCGGCGACCGCGGCCCATAGCCTCGAGCTCGGCGACGATGGCCGCCTCGCCCTCGGAATGCTTGCCGCCGGTCATGCCGGTGTATTTGCCCGACTGCACAAGCGTGCCTTCAGCGGCGTAGGCCTCGGGCCAATCGACCGAAGTAACCACGCGATTCTGCTCGTCTTTCAGCTGCTCGAACAGCGGATCATCATCGCCCAAGATGATGGGAATGATGGGCAAATCATATTTGCGAGCGAATTCAAAGTCGCGCTGGTCACCGCACGGAACAGCCATAACGGCACCCGTGCCGTAATCAGCAACGACATAGTCGGCAACCCAGATGGGCAGCTTTTCGCCATTGATGGGATTGACCGCGTAACGGCCGGTGAACTCTCCGTGCTTTTCGTGGTCACCCTGGGCGCGTTGCACCGCGGTGATCTTCTTGGAGGCCTCGACGAGGTCCATAACCGGCTTCTCGTATTCGGTGCCCTCGACAAGCGCCGCGAGACCCTTGTATTCAGGAGCAAGCACGAAGAAGCTCGCGCCGAACAGCGTGTCGGCACGCGTGGTGAACACGGTGATGATATCGTCTTCGGCGGGCTCGGCAGGCACGTTGCCGTCTTTATCGCACAGCACGAAGTCGACCTCGGCGCCCTCGGAGCGGCCAATCCAGTTAGACTGCTGCTGCTTCACGCGCTCAGGCCAGCCTTCGAGCTGGTCAAGGTCGTCAAGCAATTCCTGCGCGTAGTCGGTGATCTTCAGGTACCACTGCGTGAGGTCGCGCTTCTCGATTTCAGAATCGCAGCGCCAGCAACGGCCCTCGATAACCTGTTCGTTCGCCAGAACAGTCTGGCAACCCGGGCACCAGTTCACAGGAGAGTTGCGACGCTCGACGAGGCCGCGCTCCCAGAATTTCTCGAAAATCCACTGACCCCAGCGATAGTACTCAGGGTCGCACGCAACAACGGTGCGATCCCAGCCATAGGAAAAGCCCATGCGCTTGAAGCTGGCCTTCTGGGTTTCGATGTTGGCATACGTCCATTTGGCAGGATGGCTATGGTGCTTGATGGCAGCATTTTCTGCAGGCAGGCCGAAGGCGTCCCAACCCATGGGGTGCAAAACGTCGAAGCCCTTCATACGATAGTAGCGAGCAATAACGTCGCCAATCGAATAGTTGCGGGCGTGGCCCATGTGAATGTCGCCCGAGGGATACGGGAACATTTCCAAGATGTACTTCTTGGGACGCCCGTCTTCTTCATGCACCTTGTTGATGCCGCTTTCTTCCCAAGCCGCTTGCCAACGCGGCTCGATCTCGAGAGGGTTGTATTCCTTCATGTGTGCTCCTGCTAATCCGGAACTTCAGCGCATACGCATGCGCAACGATAATTTGACTATTGTAACGCGCCTTTGCGCTTCATACTTTGCGCTTCATACAAAAAAACGTCCGCAAACGCGGACGGTAATGCAGCTCAATAGGAGATATTCAAATGAAATTCAACGAGCTCGGGCTTGGATTGAATATGGAACCGCTCGCCAGCCCGCCGTGCGATACGCATTTGGGGACGCATCAATCGAGACCGCCCTTTCTTTACATAGTGTTCCATTACGTAAAGAAGCGAGCGGCGTAGCCCCTAACGATGCGGGCACTTGCCCCTACAGGAAACGGTAAGAAACGGTGCGCACGCCCCAATCGAAACAGCTGCTCGCGCCAAGGGCCTTCCATACACCAGGCTGCAAATCGAGCGCACGGGAGCCACCGCCCAGGCCACCGCAGTCGTTCACCACGGCGACAACCGTGCGGCCACCATAGCTGATTTCGACCGAGCGCCCAAAATAGGATCGGTAGTTGGGCATAGACATAGGAACAGCCACGCCCATAGAGCTTTCGCTGACGATTGCGCCCGTCGCGGTGTGGGCGCCCAGCGTGCCATCGCTCGTTGAGCCGTAGGCGGAAACAACGCCAGACTGCCAACCCGAGGTGCTCGTATTCGAGGAATTGGAATTGTTCGAGCCTGAACCGTTCGAGTTGCTCGATCCGCTCGACGAGCCGCTTGAAGATTGGTTGCCGGAATTCGACGCAGCGCCGTTGCCAGATTCCTCCGCTTTTTCGGCGGCGCCCTTCGATTCCTCCGCAGGGGCTTGCTCGGTTTGAGATTGGGCTTCCTGCTGGGCCTTCAGCGCTTCAGCCTGCTTTTGCAGCTCGGCCAAACGAGCGGCTTCGGCAGCAGCCTGGGCATCGCTTAAGTGCGCGGTAGCCTGGGCCACGACCTGCTGAGCTTCGGTTTGTTTGGCTTCGGCATCGGAAATGGCCTTGACCTGTTCGTCTTTTTTCTTGTTCAAATCGTCGAGGGCGTCGTTAAGCGTAGCTTCGAGCTGCTTCTGCTCTGCGATTTGACGAGCTTGGTCTTCCTGAATCGCATCGAAATACTGCATGTTATTCACGAGATCAGAGATGCTTTGCGACTCGAGCAATACTTTAATAAGTGAGATGCCGCCTGTTTTGTACTCCTGAGTGGCATAGATGCCAAGCTTGTTTCGACCGGTCTGAGCAGCCGCCTGCGCGTCCATCACGCCCTGAGTGGCCTCATCGATTTGCTGCTGCAATTCCTCTGCCTGCTTAACAAGAGTTTCATGCTCCGAAGCAATTTGAGACATGCGGGCTTCGGCGGCACTGAGCGCGTTTTGAGCATCGCTCACCTCGTCGGCATAAGCAGGCGTGGCGCATGCGAAGGTCAGCGAGCCAGCGGACAGAACGCCCGCGAGCAGCAACGCCGTTATGTTGGAAAAGGTTTTGATATAAACCGCTTTCGTCGTTTTTCTCTACGCCGCCAACCGCGCCCAATGCGCCATTAGCAGTGGCGGAAACCCGCCTTCCTATACCCACGAATCGTGTGGGAAAGAAACACAACCGCCTATTTTGAACAAACTCCCTGGTAAAGTCAATGCGAGTAGTTCACACCCCACATTAGTAACGTTTGCCCATGTAAAAAGCGACCCCGAGGGGTCGCTTTCCGTGCTGTTATTTGTTCAAAACGCAGCTTTTAGCGGACGCGAGAAGCGTACGGCGTCTTGTCTTTCAGCAAAACGTCGTGAGCACCGCCCTCGACGATGGAGGTCGAAGACACGGTGGTGAGCTTCGCCTTGTCGCGGAACTCAGGGATCGTGAGTGCGCCGCAGTTGCACATCGTGGACTTAATCTTGAGCAGCGTAACGGCAATGTTGTCCTTCAGGCTGCCAGCGTAAGGCACGTACGAGTCGACGCCCTCTTCGAAGGAAAGGCTCTTCTTGCCGCCGAGGTCGTAACGGCCCCAGTTGCGAGCGCGGGCAGAACCCTCGCCCCAGTATTCCTTCATGTAGGTGCCGTTGACCATGACCTTGGCCGACGGGGACTCGTCGAAACGCGCGAAGTAGCGGCCGAGCATCACGAAGTCGGCGCCCATGGCGAGCGCGAGCGAGATGTGGTGATCGTACACGATGCCGCCATCGGAGCAGATGGGCACGTAGATACCGGTCTCTTCGAAGTACTCGTCACGAGCCTTGGCGACTTCGATGGTCGCGGTAGCCTGGCCACGGCCGATGCCCTTGGTCTCGCGGGTGATGCAGATGGAACCGCCGCCGATACCGACCTTGATGAAGTCGGCGCCAGCCTCGGCGAGGAAACGGAAGCCTTCGCGGTCGACAACGTTGCCGGCACCGATTTTCACATCGTTGCCGTAGTGCTCGCGCACCCATTCGATGGTCATCTTCTGCCAGTCAGAATAGCCCTCGGAAGAATCGATGCACAAAACGTCGGCGCCAGCCTCGACCAGAGCGGGAACACGCTCGGCGTAGTCGCGGGAATTGATGCCCGCGCCAACCAGGTAGCGCTTCTCGTTGTCGAGCAGCTCGAGCGGGTTTTCCTTATGGGTGTCGTAGTCTTGACGGAACACGAGGTAGCACAGGTTATCGTTCGCGTCGACGATAGGCAGGCTGTTGAGCTTGTGATCCCAGATGATGTCGTTGGCTTCCTTGAGCGAGGTGCCTTCGGTAGCAACCACGAGATTCTCGCGGGGAGTCATGAACTCGGAAACCTTGGTGTCGAGCGACATGCGCGAAAGGCGATAGTCGCGCTCGGTAACGACGCCGAGCAGCTTGCCACCAGCCTGGCCGTTATCGGTGACGGGCATGGTGGAATGGCCGGTTTGCTCCTTCAGGGCGACGACTTCCTCGAGCGTGGTGTCGGGCGAAAGGTTGGTGTCGGAAACGACGAAGCCAGCCTTGTACGCCTTCACGCGAGCGACCATGGCCGCTTCGCTCTCGATGGTCTGGTTGCCGTAAATAAACGAAATGCCACCTTCAGTGGCGAGGGCAACAGCCATGTGGTCGTCAGAAACAGCGGCCATAATTGCCGACACCATGGGGATGTTCAGCGAAATGGGGCACTCTTCCTGACCCTTGCGGTAACGCACCAGCGGCGTTTTCAAGTCAACCTTCGCAGGGATGCAGGACGCCGGTGTATGGCCCGGGACCAGCAAATACTCATTGAACGTACGCGAGGGTTCCTCGTAGTAGAACGCCATCTGATGTCTCCTTCGGTTTGTGTGTTTTCCGGAACGTTAACAGAATATTATATGCGCCCCCAACGCGCGAATGCCATAGCTCCAAACAAATTCAAAGGACGCACGAAACTGAAGGGCGGGATGCAGCAATAAGGCGACGAAAACGACACTGGCCAAGGGCGAAAGGCAAGAAAACGCCCATGAGCGGTTATTCATCGAATTCCGCCCAAATGATCTCGTCGATTTTATCCACGATTTCGAAAGCGTCTTCGACTGCTTGCCGGTAGCTTGCACTGTCGCATTTCGTTTTGCTTTGTATAAGCGGCAGAAAAATTACCTCGTTGCCTCGCTGGCGCGTAATGATTTTCAGCATCATCGATGTGCAGTACGCCTCGTCGTATGCGCACGCCATGCTGCCAAGCAGCGCACCTTCGAGGCCACCGAACAACGCCTCGCCAGTCACGGCGCCAACAAGGCTGCCTCTTTCGACCATTTTGCCGTTCTCAAGCAAGTCGCACCCAGCCAGTGTCCCTCGTGGTGTACACATGTCCCTCGTGGTGTACACATAAGGGAAGACTTTCGGTTAAGACCATTCTGTTTCGTTTCGCTGCCGACACGCCGCCGCGCCCATTCCCTTCTATAATGCGCTTGTGAGAATTCCCAAGCGAAAGGAACTGCTTTGGAGCACAAGAACGCATGGCTCGCATACGACGAGCCGCAGCTGGCCGAGCTCGAGAAGCTCGCGACCAACTATATCGATTTCATCAGCGCCAACAAAACCGAGCGCGAATGCGTGGCAACCGCCATCGAGCAGGCGCGCGAGGCGGGTTACGTTTCGCTCGACGAGGCGCGTGCCGCAGGCAAGCAGCTCGTTGCGGGCGATAAGGTCTACGCCGAGCTGTACGGCAAAACCATCATCTTGGCGCACATCGGCAGCCGTCCCATGCAGGACGGCCTAAACATTCTGGGCGCGCACGTCGACAGCCCGCGTTTGGACATCAAGCAAAACCCGCTCTACGAATCGGGCGATTTGGCGCTGCTCGACACGCATTACTACGGCGGCATCAAGAAGTACCAATGGGTCACGCTGCCGCTCGCCATTCACGGCGTTATCGCGAAAAAAGACGGCAGCGTTGAGCGCGTGAACGTGGGCGAAGACGCGGGCGACCCCGTGTTCTGCATCACTGACCTGCTCATTCATCTCGCCAACGACCAAATGCAAAAGAAGGCCTCCGAGGTTGTCGAGGGCGAAAACCTCGACGTGCTCGCAGGTGGCCGCCCTGCCGCGAAGGCGGAAGATAAGGAAAACGCCGAGAAAACCGAACTCGAGAAGCTCGCGGAAAAAGAACCCGTGAAAGCGACCATGCTCGCGCTGCTCGCCGAGAAATACGGCATGGAAGAAGAGGACTTCCTTTCGAGCGAGCTCGAGGTCGTTCCCGCCGGCCGCGCACGCGAGCTGGGCTTCGACCGCTCCATGGTGCTCGGCTACGGCCACGACGATCGCGTATGCGCCTTCCCCAGCTTGGTCGCGCAGCTTGAGGCGAGCGACCTTGAGAAAACGGGCATCTGCATTCTGGTCGACAAGGAAGAAATCGGCAGCGTGGGCGCTACGGGCATGACGTCGATGTTCTTCGAGAACACCATCGCCGAACTCATGGATCTTGCTGGCCAGGCAGGCGATTTGCCGCTGCGCCGCTGCCTCGCGAATTCCTCCATGCTTTCGAGCGACGTGTCTGCGGGCTTCGACCCCAGCTATGCGAGCGCCTTCGAAACGAAGAACGCCGCCTACCTGGGTCGCGGCGTGGTGTTCAACAAGTTCACCGGCGCGCGCGGCAAAAGCGGATCGAACGACGCGAACGCTGAATACATGGCCAAGATTCGTTCCATCATGGACAAGGGCAACGCCGCGTTCCAAACCGCCGAGCTCGGCCGTGTCGACGTGGGCGGCGGTGGAACCATCGCCTACATTCTGGCCGAATATGGCATGAATGTCATCGACTGTGGCGTGCCGGTGCTCTCGATGCACGCGCCGTGGGAAGTGGTCGATAAGGCCGACATGTATGAAGCGCTGAAAGCCTACCGCGCATTCCTGAAATACGCTTAGCACCACACGCGCGAAACACTCGGCTTAACCCGTCGTTTCGCGCCCCTTTTATATGAGCACAAATCGACCCGCGCGCCCGCCGCGTGGGTCGTGTGCGTTTGCACGCACGACCAAGCAACCGACCCAAGGAGCAATCTGGTGGCAAAAACGTTTTCGATCCTCGGCGATTCCATCTCCACATTCGACGGGTGGAACCCGCCGGGCTTCGACGTGTTCTACTCCGACGAGCGATTGGAGAAAACGGGCGTTACGCATGTCGAACAAACATGGTGGCGCCTGCTCATCGACCATTTTGGCGGTTCGCTTTTGAAAAACGACTCGTTTTCGGGAAGCCTCGTGGAAGGCGGGTTCTTCCCTGCCGGCGATTCCGATGCGCGCGCAGACGCGATTCTGGGCGATGAGGGCGAAGCCCCCGACGCCATCGTATGTTTCATCGGCATCAACGACTACGGCTGGGGCGGCGCGAAAATGAATGCTGACGGCCATGGATCGGCCTGCCCTGCTGAGCTTTCCGCACAAGCACCCGTCGAGAAGGTTCTTGCCGAACTTGCAGCACCCGGTCAAATCGACCGTTTCAAAACCGCCTATGCTTCGATGCTCGCACGCCTTCGCGCACGCTGCCCCGAAACTGAAATCTGGTGCGTCACACTCGTTCCCGGGCGCATTGCAGGCCATGTAAAACCGCAGTTCGCTTACGATTTCCGCGGCGTTCCCTTCGCCGAATACAACGACGCCATTCGCGCAGCCGCCCATGAAGCCGGCGCTCATGTGGCCGACGCCTTCGCCTGCGGCATGGACTACGAAGCAATTGAAGGCACGCACCCCACCGCACGAGGCATGCGCCAACTCGCCGGCATGTTCGCCTGGTCGATGGAGCATGAAACGGAAATTGACGCCGCCCTTGGGCGCGGTGCGCGCGAGCTTGCCACGGTTCCGCAAAGCATGCTGCCCGCCGAACTGCTCAGCGAATGGGAAGACGCCACCCTGTGGCGCAGCGCGCCGCTGTGCGCCGATAAGCCCTGCAGTTTCTGCGAGCATGCCATGGCGCCGAACAATGCCTGGCTGCTTATGTGCGACAACTAGGCACGCACGCTTCAAAAAGGCACCGGTCCCTCGTTTTTCCGAGGAGCCGGCGCCTTCGTTTTATCTAAGCGCAACAAGCGCGCATCTAGGCAGTTCCTTCAATTGTGCAGCGACTTCAAAACTCGCTTGAAACCACTCAAACGAAATGCTGGCAGCCGTCAATCCCGGCCGCATACGGCGATCGCGCCGCATTGCGGAATGCGCGAAGGCCGAAGCGAAGCTCAGTTGGCACCACCCTATCGACGACTTACGAAATACCCCGCCGCTTCAACCGCTTCCTCAACAGAAGCCTGGTCGAGGGCGTTCTTCGAAAGAATATGCGCCGTCTTCGAGCCCAAATCGACACGAGCCCACACGTTGCCCGCATCAACGGAATTGATGGCATTCTGCACGTTCTCGACGCATTTCTCGCAGGTCATTCCACCAATTTTCAAATCGAGCGCATGCTTGTAGTTCGCCTCGTTCGTATCGCTCACGCGCTGCGCCTTGAATTTCTTCGACGAGTCTTTCGCACCGCCGCCGCAACAATCGTCCTTCAACGAAAACACGCGATACATGCGTCGCGCGGCGAAGACCATGCCCACGACGATGACCGCCAGCAAAACTGCCGTCTGAACATTCATGCCTTCCATATGTAAATCTTCCTTAACATCAAGTTTACTTTCATTGACTTTCGCAAAGTGTAACACTACTCTTACTTTTACAAAAAGTATGCATGAGCGAACATTGTTCATGCATAAACGCATTCGCGATTCGTCGCGATTCGAAGGAGGACAAACATGAAGAAGGCTACATTCAACACCCTGCTCGTCGGCGGCGGCTTCCTGCTGGGCACCGCAGGTATCAAGGCGCTTACGAGCGCGCCCGCAAAGAAGGCCTATGTGCATGGCATCGCATGCGGCCTGCGTGCAAAGAACTGCTATCAGGATATGGTTGAACAGGCAAAAGCCGAAGTCGACGATCTGGTCGCCGAGGCCACGTACCTCACGAGCGACGCCAAAGCCGCCAAGGCCGATTCCGAGCCTTCCGCCGAATAAAGCCTTACGGCATTCGTCATGAAGTTCTCGATAATCAAAGAGATCCCTGGCAGGGCCCGCCTGAGATTGGCGGGCCCTGTGCCTGAAGAGGACCTCGACGCGCTTATCAAACTCACCAAAGAAATCGACGGCGTGCGCCGCGTGCAGCTTTACGGACGCATCGGTCAGATGTCGGTCGACTTCGAGGCACCCAAACGCACAAACGTGCTCGATGCGCTCTGCGAAATCAACGCCGAGAAAATCGCCGATGCAAAAACCGGCTATTCCGTGCAATTCGAGCCGCGAACGCATGCGCTGTTCATGAACCTGGCTGTTCTTATTGGCGCCCGCTATGCGCGCAAATGGTTCTTGCCCGCGCCCATTCGCGCCGTGTGCACGGTAGTTAGCTTCCTGCCGTTCTTGCGCACCGCGCTGTTCGAGCTGTCGCGCTCGCGCCTTACCGTACCCGTGCTTGACGCATCGGCAATTGGCATTTCGTTCGTGAAACGCGATTTCGACACGGCATCGCAAACCATGTTCCTGCTGAATGTGGGCGAGCTGCTCGAAGATTACACGCGCACCATGAGCGAAAACGAGCTCATCAATTCACTTCTCGATGTGCCCGACAAGGCGCAAAAAGTGATTGGCGACACAGAAACCAGCGTTCCGGCAAGCGAGCTTATGCCTGGCGATTTGGTAGCCGTGCGCACTGGCATGTCTATTTGCATCGATGGCGTGGTGGAACATGGCTGCGCCATGGTAAACCAAGCCACCCTGACAGGAGAGCCACTCGCGGTCGAGCGCACCGTTGGCGATGATGTGTTCGCTGGCACCGTCGTCGAAGATGGCGAAATCTTAGTGCGCGTGCGCGCCAATACGTCGCAAACCAAACTTCGATCGATCGTTTCGCTCGTCGAAGCCGCCGATTCACTGAAATCGGAAGGCCAATCGCGCATGGAAAACCTGGCGAACAAGATTGTGCCTTGGAACTTCCTGCTCGCAGGCCTTGTAGCACTCACTACGCGCAGCCTTGTGAAAACGTCGGCCGCGCTTATGGTTGACTACTCATGCGCGCTGAAGCTCACTGGCTCTATCGCCGTAATGACTGCCATGAGCAATGCTGCCAAAGCCGGCGTCATGGTCAAAGGCGCGAAATACTTCGAAGCATTCGCCAAAGCCGACACCATCGTGTTTGACAAGACGGGCACACTCACCGAGGCGCAGCCGAAGCTCGCTCGTGTCATTCCCACCGATGGTTGGAGCGAAGATGAAGTGCTGCGTTTTGCGGCATGTTTGGAGGAGCACTTCCCCCACCCCGTTGCCCGCGCCGTGGTTGCCGCCGCCCAAGAACGCGGGCTCGAGCATCGCGAGCGCCATGCGGCCGTGGAGTACATCGTCGCGCATGGCATCGCTTCGGCACTTGACGGCAAACGCGCCGTCATCGGGTCGGCGCACTTCGTTTTCGAAGACGAACACGCGCATTTGGACTCCGAGACGCTTTCTCGCGTCGAAGCTGAAATGGAAGGCCTATCGCCTTTATTCTTGGCCGTCGATGGCGAGGTTGTGGGCGTGCTGGGAATCGAAGACCCTTTGAAATCCGGCGTGAAGGAGTCCGTTGCTGAGCTTCGCAATTTAGGATTCAAACATATCGTCATGCTCACGGGCGATTCCGCACGCACCGCTGCGCGCATCGCTTCTGAGGCAGGTATCGACGAATTCCAAGCCGACCTGCTACCCGAAGATAAGTTCGCCTATGTTGACCGCGTCAAGAGCGAAGGTCGCTGCGTCGCTATGGTTGGCGACGGCGTAAACGATTCGCCGGCGCTTGGCCGCGCCGACGTAGGTCTTGCCATGGGTGGTGGCAGCGATATCGCCAAGGAAGTTGCCGATATCATTTTGTCCGATACCGATCTGCAAGCCGTCGTGCGCCTGCGCAAGATGAGCCAGGGCCTCGTCAGCAGGCTCAACGGGTCATATAGCAAGGTCATGATTACCAATTCCGCCTTGCTAGCGCTCGGCATCGCTGGCATCATCACACCGCAAACTTCGTCGCTTTTGCACAATGCTTCAACGATTTTGTTCAGCCTCAACAACACCAAGGCTTATTTGCCACCAAAGAAAGCCTAAGCAACACAATGGGCGCCCTAACGGACGCCCATTATTTTCACGGTAATAGTTTCTTTTTAATACCAGTTGCTATTTTGATATTAGATTACTAAACATATGCTTGGTATCTAATAGAAACCTAATTTTTATTTTGCGTATAATATATTAAATGAAACTTGCAGCCATTTAGTGATTGCAACCGCAGTCATGCCCGTGCTCGTGGCCATGTTCCCCATGATGATCGTGCCCACAACCGCAATCGTGGCTCTGGCCAACTTCTTGCGTCGCAACGACACCATTCTGCGCAAGCGCGGCAGCCACGGCGGCCTCTTCCGCCGTCGTTACAACCTCATAAGGCCACGAGGATAAACCCGGGGCGTTATACACGTTCACATAGCCCAGCGATTCCATATGCTCGCACGCACGAGCCGATCGCTCGCCAGCATTCGAATAGAGCACGATGACCGAAGCGTCGTCGGAAAGCTCCATGCCTTTGCCATTCGCGATAGCGTCGAGGCCTCGCTCGCCGAGCGCCTCATCGAACAAGCAATCGACGATATCGTCAACCGACATGTTGCCAGCGCCAGGAATATGCCCAGCATCGAATTCCTCTTCGTCGCGCACGTCGACCAACAGCATATACGGGTCGTTGGCAAGCATTTCCTGCAGCTCCGCGTGATCAAGTTCCATAGCAAGCCCTTCGTTATAAATTGTTTTCACGACCTGGGCCGTGTTATAATACGGTCAGATGGCAGCGCCCGCCGAACTAACACACTTTCCAGGGGAGTTAGCTACGGGTGATGCTTTCGTTTATGTTGGGCCGGTCTTACGACCGGCTTTTTTCATTTCCTAGGCACCATTTTCTTTTCTCGTTTCTTCCTGCTTTGGATTCGCTCAGCACTATCGAAAATAAATCCAATAATTGAGCACCATGCCGCAACGGCCATCACAATATCCATGGCGGTAACTCCTATCAAAATCGAAGGGAGCATCACCCGCAGGAATCGGCGAGCACTACCGCATCATATTGTATCATCGAACACACGTTCGAATATTATGAAGATTACTCGAGCTCGACGAAACGAATTTCTTTCACGGCGCCATTCTCGATGGCGATTTTCGCAAGCTGCCGTTTCGAGCCACCGCGCGGACGCGTTACCGAGCCGGGACACAGCACCACATCGGCGGGAGAAGCGGCCAAACCGCGCAGCAATTCGGGCACATGGGTATGCCCATGAATCGCCACCTGCGGCACGGGGTCACCAGGCTTCAATACATTTGCGCGGCCCGACAGAATCGCGCGCAAATCCGTTGGCGTATGCGTCACAAGAAAACGCACTCCGCCAATACGGGGAGTCGCCACCATTCCGACCGATTCGCCATATTCGGGATAATCGTTATTGCCCAGCACGGCACACACCGGCGCAAGCTCACCAAGCTCGAGCATTATTCCCGGACCGCAAATATCGCCCGCATGAATAATGAAGTCGCAGTCGGCCAGTTCCGAATACGCATCCTCGGGAAGGCGTCCATGCGTATCAGAAAGCACGCCAACAAGAAGCTGTGACACGCAACCCCCTTCTTTCAACACCGAAGAAACCCTATTCGCACCAAGGTCAGCGAGCAAGGGTTTTAGGCGAGCAGATTGGCTTGAAGGCGAGCTGCCGCGTAGCAGCGCTACGCAAAGCGAAGCCTGAAAGCTAAGATGCCGCATAAACCCGGCGCAGCGTCGAGCAGTTGCGCCGTTCGGCAGAACGGCGCAACCAATTACTTATGATACGGCTCGCCACGCGAGATTTTGAATGCCCGATAGATTTGCTCGAGCAGCACCACGCGTGCCAGATTATGGGGAAGCGTGATTTTGCCGAAAGACATGCTTTCGTCGGCAACGTCGTGCACGCCTTGGCTCACGCCGCCGGAGCCGCCCACGATGAACGAAATCTCGCTCACGCCAGAAAGCGCCAACGCATCGACGCGCGCCGCAATACCCTCGCTCGAAAGCTGTCTTCCGCCCACATCGAGCAGAATGACATGCGAATGCTCGGGCAGCTTCTCCAGAATAAAACGGCCCTCCTTCGTGCGCGCGCCCTCTTCCCCACCGACTTTCGCCGGATCGCAATCGGGCACCTCATCGACGCGCACCTTCGCATAGCCTTTAAGGCGCTTCAGGTACTCGTCGCATGCCTCCTTCCAGAATCGCTCTTTCAACTTCCCTACGGCAACGACCTGGATTTTCATTGGCCCACTCCTTTCCCTTAATACGATTTAGGCGCCACCACAACGGCGACTCCTAAGCGGATTCGTTAATTTGATTGTAGCGAAAGCCCGAGCGCTTCTCAACGGCGCATTTCCAGCTGCAAACGGCATCTCGAAGAGAAACCCCGAGACCGGCTTTGCCGAGCCACAATGCATGAAAAACAACGGCAGCGCGACCTTTGGGGACTCTTTGCGCCAAGCCGAGGGTCGAGGGCTTCGTTTATTCACCCACTACAGCGAATCGCGAAGCGCCTTCAGTTTCGCAACCGTATCGCCGCCCAAACGCTCAGCGACCGTGTTCTTCACAGCCGTTTTCGGTGACTCGTCCAAATGAAACTCGTGGGCATTCACCGCCACCGCTCGACTGAAGCCGTTCGCGCTCATGCGATCGACGCCGCCGCCGAATACGGTGTTCTGAATGGCCGCGTCGCTCGACACCACCATGGTCTCAATGCCTCGGGCGCGCGCATCCCACGCGAGCTTCTCGATCACCTTATCGGCGGAATCGCCCGCACGCGAGAACATAATGCGTACACCAGCGATTTTTTCAAAGCTGCCATCGGAGTATTCGTTGTCAGCCCCATCGAACACGATAATCGCTTCGAAGTCACGGCCAGCGTACATCACCACATCGTCAATGAGCGCTTCGCGAGCGCGATTGAACGAATCGGTATCGTAATCGGGGTTCGGGCCGGGGTTGCGCATGTCGCGATAACGCGAACCGCTGCGCAGCACGTTATAGCCATCGACGAGCAATAATTTCCTGCGTTGCTTTGCCATTGCGAACAGGCGCCCCGCTATTCGCCTTCGGCGGCGCGAACGGTGGTCTGGCGCATCCACTCATACATGACCGCCGTGCACGCCTGGGCAACGTTGAGGGAGCCAACATGGCCCGCCTGCGGCAGCTTCACCAGGAAGTCGCACTTCTCGAGCGTGAGACGGGCAAGGCCTTCGGCCTCATTGCCCATTACAAGCGCGATTTTGCCATAAAGCGGGGCTTCCCATACCGTATGCTGAGCTTTCTCGCTCGCGCCAGCAACCCAGAAGCCAGCTTTCTTCAGGCGGTCAATCGCCGAAGCAAGGTTGGTCGCCTGGGCGCAGCGCACATGGTTAATGGCGCCCGCCGAGCTTTTATAGGTAGCCGCGGTCACGCTCGCCGAGCGTTTGCCCGGAATAATGAGGCCGCTCGCGCCAATCACGTCAACCGAACGCGCGATGGCGCCAAGGTTGCCCGCATCGGTAATGTGATCGAGCAGCACCACGAGCGCGGCGCCATTGTTCTTTTCGGCATCGCGCTCAGCAATTTTCAGAATGTCGGTGACGCTGGAGTACTGGTACGGCTTCGCATGCGCCATAACGCCCTGATGGCTACCGCGCTCGCTGCGCTCGTCGAGCACCTTGCGAGGCACGGTTTTCACGGGCACGTCGTACTGCTTTGCCTTGCGCAAAATGTCTTTAATTTGGCTATCTTGCTGAACGTTGTCGGCCATAAGCACGGAAATGAGCGGCATCTGCGCGCGCAATGCCTCAATGACCGGGCGTTTTCCTTCAATATAGTCTGCCACGTGGGCTCCTTTTCCTGTGCATTAAGCACTCAGTCGTTTTCGCTCCGGCGGTGCCGTCCTGTCCATGACCACGCCGGGCTACCGTTCGCTTCGCTCGCTATGCGCCCGCCTGGCCGCGTTTCATATTGAGAAGAAATGTCCATATGAACGCAGACGGTCACAAGCAGGGCCGCGCCGCCGGAGCGAAAACGACGAAGCGACCCAACCCTTGGTTATTTCGCCTTGACGCGAGCGCCGGCGGCGGTGTCTTCCACCACCAGGCCAAGCTCGCCCAAAGCATCACGAATGGCATCGGCCACGGCCCAGTCTTTCGCGGCGCGCGCTTCAGCACGAGCAGCAATAAGGGCTTCGGCAGCCTCGGCCGTGTCGTCGCCGGCGTAACCAGCGCGCTCAGCAGCAAGCGCAATGATTTCGACAGGCAGCTCCGCCTCCTGCTCGGGGAGTTCGATGCCCAAAACGTCCATGGAGCGCTCGATGAACTCGGCAGCCGCAACTACCACCTCGGCATTAACCGCACCGTCGGCGGCATCGAGGTACGAGTTCGCTTCGGTGATGAAGCCGAAAAATGCGCCCAGGGCGCCTGCGGTGTTGAAGTCGTCATCCATGCAGGCCTTGAACTCGGCATCGGCAGCCGCAACAGCGTCGGCGAGTTTTTGAGCCAATGCGGCATCGGGCTCGCCCGTCGCGTGGGCCGCAGCCCAACGCAGGTTCTGAGCCGTGCCCGCAATACGGGCCAGCGAGCTTTCCGCGCCTTCCAGGCGCTCGAAGCTGAAATCGAGCGGGCTGCGATAGTGCGTTTGCAGCATGAGCAGGCGCAGCGCTGCCGCCGAGTGCTTCTCGAGCACTTCTTCGAGCGTGAAGAAATTGCCGAGCGACTTCGACATCTTCTCGCCGTTCACCAACAGCATGCCCGTGTGCATCCACGTGTTCGAAAAGCCCTGATGCCATGCGCACGTTGCCTGCGCGCATTCGTTTTCATGGTGAGGGAACGCAAGGTCGCTGCCGCCGCCATGAATATCGATGGGCACACCCAGGTAGCGATGCACCATGGCAGCGCATTCGGTATGCCAGCCAGGGCGGCCTTCGCCCCAGGGGCTTTTCCAGCTGGGTTCACCCGGTTTGGCGGCCTTCCACAAGGCGAAGTCGAGCGGGTCGCGCTTGATTTCATTTTCCTCAATGCGCGCGCCCACCATAAGGTCGTCGATATTGCGGCCAGACACTTCACCATAGGTCTCGTCGCTGCGCACCGAGAAATACACGTCTCCGTTCTCGACCGCATAGGCATGGCCCTGCTCAATGAGCGTTTTGATCATGGCAATCATGGGACCAATTTCTTTGGTAGCGCGCGGACGCACGTCGGGGTCGATCACGTTCGCGCGACGCATGACGTCGATGAACTTGTTCGAGAATTCCGTGGCCACTTCGGCAGCTGTGCGACCCTGCTCGTTGGCTCGATTGATAATCTTGTCATCAACGTCGGTCAGATTCTGGGCAAACGTCACTTCGTAACCGCTCGCGATAAGCCAGCGGCGAATAACGTCGAAACTGATAAACGTGCGGGCGTTGCCAATGTGGATATTGTCATACACCGTAGGGCCGCACACATACATGCGCACCTTGCCCGGCTCGATAGGCTCGAACTCTGCCTTTTTATGGGTTTGGGAGCTATAGATTTGCACGATTCCTCCTGGTTATTCTGAATCCGACGCAACGTCGGGAGTGGTTTTCGCGGGGCCTCCGATAGTTTTGCCTTGCGCCTGAGCCGCAAGCAGCGTTTCCAGGCGAGCAACACGCGCCTGGAGTTCGACGACGTCGGCAGTCGTGGGGTCGGGCAGGCATTCGCGACGAGCGGCGGCGTCTTTCTCTTCCTGCTGCACGAGTTTGCCGTTGCGCACCACAACGCGCGCGGGAACGCCGACCACGGTGCAATTCTCAGGCACGTCCTCGACGACAACCGCGCCGCCACCGACCTTCGAATTGTCGTGAATGGTGATACTGCCAAGAACCGCCGCGTTCACGCCCACCATGACGTTATTGCCGAGCGTGGGATGGCGTTTGCCGCTTTCTTTGCCCGTGCCGCCGAGCGTGACGCCCTGATACAGCGTGACGTCATCGCCGATTTCGCACGTTTCGCCGATAATCACGCCCATGGCGTGGTCGATGAAGAAACGACGGCCGATTTTCGCGGCGGGGTGAATTTCCACGCCCGTCATAAAACGGGTGAACTGGCTCGAAATGCGCGCCAAACTTTTCAGGCCATGGTTCCACAGCCAATGCTCAACAACATGGCTCCAACGAGCATGCAGGCCCGGATACGTGAGCCAAATGATGAATTTACTTTGCGCGGCAGGGTCGAGACGCTTAACGTTGTTCACGTCTTCGGCGATGGTTTTAAAGATATTCACAATAGGTTCCTTCGATGTTGGGAGCAAATGCGGTTACGGAAGCGCCCCTAGCAACATCGTTTCGAAAGCAAGGCCACGGCCTGAGCCGAAATGCCCTCCTCGCGACCCTCGAAGCCCAAATGTTCAGTGGTGGTGGCCTTTACGCCCACCTGGTCGACGTCGATACCCATAGCATGGGCCAAGTTCTCGCGCATTTGATCGCGGAAAGGCGAGAGCTTGGGGGCCTGCGCCGAAATAACGCTATCGACATCGACGATATCGAAACCAAGTTCGCACACGTGGTTCGCAACGCACGACAACAGCACCATGGAATCGGCGCCCGCATACGCCGGGTCGGTATCGGGGAACAGTTTGCCGATATCGCCCGCACGCGCAGCGCCGAGCAGCGCGTCGGAGATGGCATGCGCAAGCACGTCGGCATCGGAATGCCCCAAAAGCCCCTGATGATGCGGAATGTCGACACCACCCAGAATAAGCTTGCGGCCTTGCGCGAATGCGTGCACATCGAAACCGAGGCCCACGCGCATATTCATAGCGTTCGTCACGAGTAATCCCTTCGTCTTAGACGAAATCGTAATGTTCCGAACGATTATAGCCCACTTCAACGCAACGAAGTTTGCGGCAGGCGCAAGAAGGAAAACCCCTTCCGATGAGCACAAGATGAGGCAGCTTAGTAGAATGAAAGCGTCTTGGGCTTCTCTACTCGCGTCCCATGTGGCGCTTGGAGCGAGAAGCCTATCCTTCCAGAGCCGTGCGCCCTATAAAAAAATGGGGCAGGGAACTTGCCCCTGCCCCATTTCGGCTGATTCACTAGTCGGGCTGAACTCCCAGGCTCATGTTCAACATGGCGTAATCTTCTGGAACGGTAAGCTTGATGTTGCTGCGCTTGCCTTCCACCACGAGCACCTTGCCGCCCAATCGTTCGATGAGCGACGAGTCATCGGTGCCCACGAAACCTTCCGAGAGCGCCGACGCGTGCGCGCGACGATACACGCCCGCACGGAACACCTGCGGCGTTTGCGCGTTCCAGAACACGCGGCGATCGGGGGTTCCCACAATGCAACCGTTTTCGACCACTTTGAGCGTGTCAATCGAAGGCGTGGCAACAATCGCGCCATCGGCGTCGAGCGTGCCTTTGAGCGTGTTGATGGTATGCGCGATAAGCTCTGGGGCGATGAGCGGGCGGGCGCCATCATGCAGCACCACGTACTCATATTCCTCCGACGCATATTCCAGACCCGAGAACGCGCTTTCCTGACGCGTGGCGCCCGCCGGAGCCATCGTGATAGGCGTCACAAACGGGTACGGGTCAATGGCGCAACTGCGATATTCGGCAATGCGCTCTTCGGGGCACACCACCACGATTTCGCCCACATCTTCAACCGCATCGAACGCCGCAATCGACCAGGTGAGCATGGGACGTCCAGAAATCTCGACGAGCTGCTTGCCGCCCTCGTGGCCGAAACGCTCGCCCGAGCCGCCCGCCAAAATAATGGCAGCCGTCTTCGGACTCTTCGACACCTTGCCCGAAAAATGCACCGTTCTCGCGCCCGTTTCGCTCAAATCGAGACGCGCCGCCGCATCTTCGGCGACTTCAACAAGCGCCGTAGGCACAAACACCGGGTCGATAACTCCAAACTCGGCTGCACCTCCCACGGTTCTCACATTCTCCGGTGCGCTCATGGGCTCCCCTTTCATGGCCTCAACAACAAAGGGGCGCCCACAGACGCCCCCTCGCATGGCGCCACCGCGAAGGCGCGCCTATGGTTCGTTAATCAGCCGCGCCGTCGCTCGACACGCCGCCACCGTGGCTTGGCGCCCCGGCATGCGACAAATCGAACTGCGGCAGCAACGATTCTGCTTCGTGTGCAATGCTATCACGTTTTCGCGGCGCGGGAATCTCTCCTGTGCCAGGCGTGAAAGTTAGCTCGCCATCTTTCACACCGACATCAATAACCGAGCCTGCATGCCACGTGCCGGCAAGAAGCTGCTCGGAAATAGGATCTTCGAGCAGACGCTGAATCGCTCGACGCAACGGACGAGCGCCCATCGTGGTATCGGTGCCTTCCTTAGCCACAAGCGCACGGGCCTCAGGCGTAAGATTGATGGTCATATCCATGGCGATGAGGCGATCGCGCAAATCGGCAACCATGAGGTCGACGATTTGGGCAATCTGCTCTTCAGTAAGGCTCTTGAACACGATAATCTCGTCGAGGCGGTTCAAGAACTCGGGCCTGAAGAGCTTCTTCATCTCGCTCATCACGCGGCTCTTGATTTCCTTATCGGAAAGGCCCTTCTGCGAATCGGGCGTGAAGCCAAGCGGCGCGGTTTCAGCGATTTGGCGAGCGCCCACATTCGAGGTCATGATGATAACCGCGTTGCGGAAGTCGACCGAGCGGCCCTGCGAATCGGTAAGGCGGCCTTCCTCGAGAATCTGCAGCAAGATGTTGAACACATCGGGATGCGCCTTTTCGATTTCGTCGAATAGCACGACCGAATAAGGACGCTGGCGAACGGCTTTGGTAAGCTGGCCGCCTTCGTCGAAGCCCACATAGCCCGGAGGCGAACCGACCAGGCGGCTCACGCTGTGCTTCTCCATGTATTCCGACATGTCATACGTGATAAGTGCGTCTTCAGTACCGAACAAAAACTCAGCGAGCGCCTTGGAAAGCTCGGTTTTGCCCACACCCGAAGGGCCGAGGAAAATGAACGAACCGCTGGGGCGCTTCGGATCTTTCAAGCCGGAGCGGCTGCGGCGAATGGCCTTCGACAGCGCCGTTACAGCCTCTTCCTGGCCGATGATGCGCTCGTGCAGCACGCCTTCCATGCGCAAAAGCTTGTCGGCTTCGGCTTCAGTGAGGTTGCTTACGGGCACGCCGGTCGACATGCTCACCACGTCGGCGATTTCGACCTCGGTGATGTTGGCGAGTTCTTTGTCGCTTTCCTTGGAAAAACGCTTTTCAGCTTCGGCGCGCTGCTCCTCAAGCTGCTTTTCCTCGTCGCGAAGCTGCGCGGCGCGCTCGAATTCTTGCGCCGACGCCGCCTCTTCCTTGTCAAGGCGAACGCGGCGAAGCTCGTCGTCGAACTTGCGAATCTCATCGGGCAGCGTGCGATTGCGAATGCGCATGCGCGCACCAGCCTCGTCGAGCACGTCGATCGCCTTGTCGGGCAGGAAGCGATCTTGAATATAACGCGAAGACATAGAGACGGCGGCCTGCAGCGCCTCGTCGGAATAGCGCACATGATGATGCGCCTCGTAGCGGTCGCGAAGGCCGTCGAGAATGCGTAGAGCCTGTTCCTCGCTCGGCTCTTTCACGTTCACCGTTTGGAAGCGACGGGCGAGCGCGGAATCTTTCTCAAGATGCTTGCGGTATTCCTCGGTAGTGGTGGCGCCAATCACCTGCAGCTCACCGCGAGACAGCGGTGGTTTCAAAATGGCGGCAGCGTCGATGGAGCCTTCGGCAGAACCCGCGCCAATGATGGTATGCATTTCGTCGATGAACAAAATGATGTTGCCGTCTTTGACGACTTCCTTGATGACCTTCTTCAGACGCTCTTCGAACTCGCCGCGGTATTTGCTGCCTGCGACCAGCGCGGACACATCGAGGGTGATCACACGCTTGCCCGAAATGATATCGGGCACCTGATCGGCCACAATGAGCTGCGCCAGGCCTTCGACCACGGCGGTTTTGCCTACGCCGGGCTCGCCGATAAGCAACGGATTGTTCTTCTGGCGGCGCGAGAGCACCTGCATCACGCGTTCGATTTCGGCCGCACGGCCAATAACCGGATCGAGCTTGCCCGCCTTGGCCTTCGCGGTAAGGTCGGTACCGAACTGCTCGAGCATGCTCTTCTCGCCATGGGGCTCGCCGCCGAAAAACGGCATGCCCGCAGCCACGGGCGTCGGCTGATCGACCAAGTCGTTGAGTGCGGAACGAACAGCGTCGATTTCGACGCCGAGCTTCGCCATCGCATCGATAGCACCGCCCTCGCCTTCGCGCACAATGCCGAGCAGCAAATGTTCGGTAGAAATATAGCTTTGGCCCATTTGCATAGCTTCACGCAGCGCATTTTCCAGCACGCGCTTGGTGCGCGGCGTGAACGAGATGTTCGCGCCCGCTTCGGCTTCTTGCTCGCCTTCGGCCATGCCGGCGACGACCTCAAGAGCCTTCTCGTACGTTATGCCCACGCGTTCGAGAGCCTGCGCAGCAATGCCGTCAGGCTCTTTCGCCAGGCCAAGCAGCAAATGCTCAGTGCCCACATGCGGGCGTTTGAGCGCAGCGGCTTCTTCCCTGGCAAGCACAAGGACGTGTCGCGCCTTGTCGGTAAATTTATCGAATGCCATATACGGTCCATTTCTGTAGAGGTTGCTGAATGTATGCTAGCACTCATTCGCAATGAGTGCCAAAGCTTCACATGCGCGATACCTTCTTGTTAATAACCAATTGAATTCCCGGATTGGCGATTCCGTCCCGACCCCTGTGAACACAAATGCAAAAAAGGCCGCCCTTGCGGACGGCCTTTGATTGTTAGTAGAGCTTTGCGCCAGCGGGAATCGCGCTGTCGAGCTGCAGCAGATTCAAGCGCTCCTCGCCATTCTCTTCATGGATGGCAGAAAGCAGCATGCCGCACGAATCGATACCCATCATCTTGCGCGGAGGCAGGTTCGTGATAGCCACGAGCGTCTTGCCCACCAGGTCTTCGGGTTCATAGTCGGCATGAATGCCCGAAAGAATGGTGCGTTCGACATCGGTGCCATCGTCGAGCTTGAACGCCAGAAGCTTCTTCGACTTCTTCACGGCCTCGCACGCCTTCACCTTCACCACGCGGAAATCGTTCTTGCTGAAGGTTTCGAAATCGACGAATTCCTCAAACAAGGGCTCGACGGTAACCTTCGAGTAGTCGATGGTCGGAATCATCGAGCTGACAAACGGGCTTGCCGTAGCGGCATCCTGCGCCTCTTTGGCGGCCTTCGCGCCGCTCTTCGCACCAGCCTCGGGCTTCATGTGCGGGAACAGCAGCACGTCGCGAATGCTCGCGGAGTTGGTGAGCAGCATGACCACGCGGTCGATGCCGATGCCAATGCCACCCGCAGGAGGCATGCCATATTCCAGGGCGCGCACGTAGTCTTCGTCATATTCCATGGCCTCATCGTCGCCGCCGGCCTTTTCGACCATTTGGGCGGCAAAGCGCTCGGCCTGGTCAACCGGGTCGTTAAGCTCGGAGAACGCGTTGGCGTATTCGTGGCCAGCAATAACGAGCTCAAAGCGATGCGTAAGACGGGGATCGTCTTCATAGCGCTTGGCAAGAGGCGAAACCTCGATTGGATAATCGCACACGAACGTGGGGTTCACGATAGTGTCTTCGCCGAGCTCGTCGTAGATTTCAGCAATGAGCTTGCCTGCAGTCCACTCGGGCTTCACTTCCAGGCCCTTGCCGCGCGCGGCTTCGGCCAGAACGTCAACCGGCGTGTCAATGGTGACCTCGAAGCCCAAAACCTCGGAAACGATATCGGTCATAGGACGGCTCGCCCACTCGCCCGACAAATCGATCTGCTGGCCCTGATATTCAATGACCTCGGGGTTGCCCACCGCGACATTGGCCGCCTTGATAACACCCTGAGCGAGTGCCTTCATGCCATCGAGGTCGCTGTAGGCGCGGTAAGCCTCCATGGTAGTGAACTCGGGGTTGTGCGTAAGGTCCATGCCTTCGTTGCGGAAAATGCGGCCGATCTCGAACACGCTCTCGAAGCCGCCAACCAGGCAGCGCTTCAAATGCAGCTCAGTGGCAATGCGCAGGTAGCATTCCTGGTCAAGCGCGTTGAAGTGCGTAATGAACGGTTTGGCCGTAGCGCCGCCCTGAATGGTTTGCAGAATCGGCGTTTCAACTTCCATGTAGCCGTCAGATTCCATGTAACGACGGAACGTGGAAAGGATGGTGGAACGCTTGCGGAAGGTGTCGCGCACGTCTTCGTTCACAATGAGGTCAACGTAGCGCTGGCGATAGCGGGTCTCTTTGTCAGAGAGGCCGTGGAACTTCTCGGGAAGCGGACGCACAGCTTTGGAAAGCAGCGTAAGGGCGCGCGGAGCGATGGAGAGCTCGCCGCGCTTCGTGCGCACGACAACGCCCTCGACGTTCACGATATCGCCCAGGTCGAGGTTGCGCAGAAGCTCCCAATCGGCCTCGGACATGTCGTTGATGCGGCAGAAAAGTTGGATGTCGGCCGTGGTGTCGCGCACCACGAGGAACATGATTTTGCCCTGGCCACGCTTGGCCACAATACGGCCGCCGATTTTCACGACGTCCTCGGTGTCTTCGCCGGTCGCGAGGTCAGCATACTTCGCGACGATGTCGCGCACGTAGTCAGTCACTTCGGAGTGCTCGGGATACGGGTTCACGCCACGAGCGATGTAGTCTTCACGCTTGGAAAGACGCAGCGCACGCTCGTCGTTGAGCAGCTCGGGGGCAATGGTGTTTTCGGTATCGGTCATTTGAAAACCTCTTCGTTTCCAGATGTGGTGATGAACAAAAGCATTCTATCGCAGGTCAAGCGACAAGTGCGAAAGGTCGCAGATTATACGTCGCTTTCGCACCAAATATAAAAGGGGCAGAGGACAATCCCCTGCCCCTTTCGATGGCGAGTTGGAAAAAACGCATTCGCGCCCGCGGCTCAGCGAGGCAGATTCGTTTGATGGCGAGGCGCTCAAGCCTGGGAGATGCCGCATTCGTGCTCACGACAGCGAGAGCCGGCCGGGTGCCCCATATTGGCCTGAAGGCGAGGCGCCGCGTACTTCGGTACGCAAGCCGAAGCCTGAATGCCAAGATGGGGTGCCCGGTTGGCTCGCAGCGGAGGCTTCATTCGCCGTTCGGCAGAACGGCGAAATCCCTACGAAGCCTGAAAGCGAAAATGCCCGCCGTGTGGCTTAGCAGCGGCAGCAAAGTACGCTGGCCGGAAGGCCAGCGTACTTTTAGTGCTCGATCTTGAGAATCGTCATCTTGATTTCACGGCCGGTGGGACCGATGGCGGTTACTTCGTCATCTTTCTTGTGGCCGAGAAGAGCGGCGCCAACGGGGCTTTCGTTGGAAATCTTACCCGCAGCGACATCGGCCTCGGCGCCACCAACGATGGTGAATACGCGCTCTTTTCCACCCATGTTCACCGTGACAATAGCGCCAACAGTAACCTTGTTCGACTTCTTCGGCGTATCGACGATCGTGGCCTCAGAGAGAATCTGGTTGATCTCGGCGATACGAGCCTCGACCATGCCCTGCTCGTTTTTCGCATCGTCATATTCGGAGTTCTCGGAAATGTCGCCGAATTCGCGAGCAACCTTGATGCGCTCGCCAACCTCGGCGCGCTTCTCGGTTTCGAGGTAATGCAGCTCCTGCTCGAGCTTCTCGCGGCCCTCGGGAGTAAGGATGTAATCGCTACCCATTTCGTGACACCTAATTTCAAAATCGATTCAGCGACAAAACGCCGCCCTTTTACTAAAACGGGCACGCAATGCGTGCTCGTATAAGAAAACGGCATGTCGGGCTAGCCGACACGCCGCATATTACCTTAAGGGAGAATGTGCTACTCTTCTTCAGCCTTTGCAGCAGGCTCAGCAGCTTCGGTCGCATCTTCCGCTTCGGCCTTTTCGGCAGCCTGCTTCTTTGCAGCAGCAGCCTTCTTTTTACGGGGCTTGTCGGCGGGAGCTTCTTCCTCAGACGCGTCCATTTCCTTCTTGGCGCTTCCCATGCCATCGCGCAGGTTCTTCACCGTGCGGCCAAGCGCGGAACCAAGCTTCGGAAGGTTTTTGGGGCCAAAGATAAGCAGAGCAACGGCCAGAATGATGAGGAGCTCAGGAACTCCAAGACCAAAGATTTTCATGCAAGCCTCCAAGTTTTGGGGCCCGACCAATATGGCCGGAAAACAAAAAAGCTGGTGCGATTAAATGGTCGGGACGACAGGATTTGAACCTGCGGCCTCTGCGTCCCGAACGCAGCGCTCTACCAAGCTGAGCCACGTCCCGACTTCTCGCAAACAGCGGGCTATATGTTAACACACGCGCCGAACAATGCAAGCACTTTTTTTCGACTTCATGCACACCCTTAGCGAAAAAAGGCACCGACCTGGGTCGATGCCTTTTCAATTCCCGCTTAGTACCAGCGCAAGGCGCAGTAGAAGGGGTTGTACCACGAAAGCGAGCTGTAGCACACCACTTCGCCCGGCTGCGGGGCATGAATGTATCCGCCGCCGCCCGTAGCAATTGCCACGTGGCTGCCGCATGCGTACACGTCGCCCGCTTGAGCCTCGGAAACCGAGCCCGTCCACTGGGCGGAAGCGATCTGATCCCATGTCGTACGGCCAATCCAAATGCCCGCGGCACGCTTCCAGCAGCCAGACGTCAGGCCGGAGCAGTCAAGGCCCGAACCCCATGCCGTGCCGCCCCACACGTAGGGCACGCCGAGCTGGCTTTGCGCAGCGGCCACGACCGAACCGCCGTAATTGTTCGAACCGCCACCCGAAGATGAGCTGCTGCTCGACGACGAGCTGCTTCCCGAAGACGAGCCGCCGCCATTGTCAGATGCGCTACCACTCGTCGCGCTATCACTCGAACTGCTGTCGCTGGATGCAGAGCTATTGGAGGCGCTACTCGAGGTGTTGCTAGAAGCGGAAGCAGCTTCGGCCTGGGCGGCAGCCGCAGCAGCGGCCTCTTCCGCCGCCTTCTGAGCCGCAGCCTCTTCCTCGGCAAGCAGTTCTGCTACCTGGGAATCGAGTGAGTCAACCTCGTTTTGGTACTGCTGCACAAGCTCTTCGGCCTGCTTCTGCGCAGCATCGGCCTCTTCGACCTTCTGCTGGGCGATATCGGCCTGGTTGGCATATTCCTGCTTTTGGGCCTCGTTGTCGGCGCGAAGATTCTTAGTCTGCTCGACCATCTCGGAATCTTTTTCATTCAGCGAGGTAAGCGTATCCCAGTTCTTCGCGAAATCGTCGAAAGAATTCGAGCCCAGAATAACATCGAGGAACGTGGTCTGGCCATCGCGATACATGTTGCGAGCGCGCTTGGAAAGCTTATCTTGCAGCTTGTCGATTTGCGCGTTGTTATCGTCAATTTTAGTTTGGCACTCGTCCATCTTGGAGACTGCCTCGTCGTGCTCTTGCACGGCTTGGTTGTAATTCGCGGATGCAACACCGAGCTGCTCGCGCATAGAATTCAGCTTTTGACGAGCTTCGTCGGCCTGAGCCTGCACATCGGCAGACGTAGGATCGGCGAAGGCATTCTTCGGAGAAACCATGGCCGCGGCGCCAAAGGCGGCGGCTCCACCGAGGAAGGCTCGTCTCGTCAAGCGTGCGTTTAAAGTAGTCATAAACGAACCCCTTCATATGGTATCGGGAAGTCGAAATGGAGACTCCCGACGAACGAGGATAGCAAAGCCGCGGCGTTAATTACACCCCATGTAACCAAAGCGGCACATGGCTTTCACAAACCTAGAATCGAATGCCGCAGATGAAACCAGGTATCTTTTATATACTTTACTTCTTTTTTTACTGTTAATGTCAAAGGTAATTCGACAGCATGATGAGGGGTTATTCAAAAGCCAGCACATCATATTGTGCTTTGATGATGCGCCTTAGATTCACTTGTACGTTCCTATTACGATGCAATCGCAAAACGTGAAATTTCAGCAACCTGAATAAAAGATAAAAGGCCTGTCCGTGCGGACAGGCCTGAAACATATACATACGTAATTACTCGCTACCAACGAAGCGCGCAAACGAATTGCGGCCAGCTCGACTCGCATACCGTTTGACCTGGCTGCGGAGCATGAATGTAGGAACCGCCACCCGCAGACGTGCAAATGCCCACATGGCCGCTCGTCCACAAAACATCACCGGGCTGTGCCTCGGAAAGCGGCCCACGCCAACGGGCGGAAGAGTACTGAGCGCCATCGGTACGGCCAATCCAGATACCCGTAGCCTGCTGCCAACACCACGACGTAAGGCCAGAGCAGTCGAGGCCGACGTTGGGAGTGCTGCCGCCCCATTCATACGGGACACCAATTTGGCTGCGCGCAAAATCGACGACCGAGCCCGAAGGCGGAATGTAATTATTCGTGCTGTAGCTCGGCGAGGTGCCGCCACCACCATTATTCCCGCCGCCATCGTTGCCGCCGTTGTTGCCGTTGCCACCATTGTTGTTGCTCGCGCCACTATTGTTCGAAGATTCAGGTTCGGATTCCTGCTGAATCTGCTCAATGGCCGCCTGGGCTTCGGCGGCAAGCGCAGCCTGACGCTCCTGATCGTACAGCGCCTGCGCCTCGGAGGAAAGTGCATCGTAAGACGCCTGGAATTGCTCGGCGAGCGCCGTGCCTTCCTTCACTGCCTTGTCGGCTTCTTCCATTTGATAGGCCGCTTCGCGTTCCTGTTTGCTGTATTCATCGCGCTGCGCTTCGTTATCGGCACGCAGCTCCTTGGTTTCGGCAACCATCTTCGCGTCGTTTTCGTTCATCCTGGTAAGCATGTCCCAGTTCTTCATGAAGTCATCGAACGAATTGGAACCCAGAATGACGTCGAGAAACGTGGTCTGACCGTCGCGATACATATTGTTCGCACGATTGCCGAGCTTGCCCTGAAGATCTTCGATGCGCTCGTTGTTGTCGTCGATTTTTGCCTGGCACTCGTCCATCTTCGCCGTGGCGGCATCGTGAGCGTCGACCGCGGCGGCGTAATCTTTGACCTTCTGGTCCAAATCGGAATTGAGCTTCAGCAATTTCTGAAGCGCAGCATCGGCTTCTGCTTGTTTTTCAGCCGCCGAAGGCTCAGCGAAAGCGAATTTCGGCGCCGCAACGGCAACGCCAAATGCGGCGGCGCCACCCACAAATGCACGGCGCGAAAGATTCATGTGTTTATCCATAAGCCCGGCCCCCTCGCCTGGTTGAAATCATATGAAAGATACTTTACCAGCCCTCATCGCAAAAAACAAAAGCCCGCACACGGCGGGCTTTCAGAAACCTGAAAAGAAAACAGTTTTTGAATTTAAAACGCGTTGCAGAATGCGTCCAAAAGCGTAATCGCATCGTGGTGAGCAGCTCGCTCGATAGCCGCCACGCTTTCGTCAACGCCGGGACCGACGATTTCAAGAACGATACGGCGAGGACGACCAGCTTCGGCAGCCTCATTTGCCGCATCAACCGCATTCGCAATGCGGCGACCAAGCACCTGAGGGTCGTCGCACACAACGCGCGGCACATTCGTTTCATAAGGCCTGCCCGAACGCACAATATGCGCAAGCAGCATATTCGCATCGGGAGGCACGAGCAGCGTTTCGGCGCTCACCATTTTGGATCGCGGATTCGTCGCCATAGCCAAATTCGACATATTCGATGCCACGCTGCGCGTGTATTCTTCCGTGCCGAACAGACACACAGCATGGTTTTCAAGCACATCGGCGGCACGTGCGAATCCCATGTATGCGCGATCTTCGATTTGAGGCTTGTCTTGCCATGCATTATGCAAATGGCGCAGCGTCGCATACGTTTTCACGCCAGCGATGCCGTCGGGCACAAGGCCCATGTTCAACTGAAACTTGCGCAGGGCGCCTTCGGTATAGGCGCCAAACGTGCCGCTTACGCCGCCGCATGCAAAACCAAGCGCACCGAGAGCCGTTTGCAGCTGCTCGACGTCTTTGCCCGAAAAATACGGCGTGCGCAAATACAGCAGACGTTCGCCCAGCTCAAAGCCTTCGTCGGCTTCGCCTTCCCTATGAATTGCTTGAGGAATCATAGCTTCGTCCTTAGCATCGCATTATTTCATGCGATTGATGAAATAATCGGCCATAGAAATGAGTAGCGCACGAGCATTGCTCTCGTCGATTTCCTGAAGGAGCTTTTCCTTTGCCTTGTCGGTAAGCGAGCTCGCGTAATCACGCGCATAATCAAGAGAACCGGCCTCGCGCATAATCGACACAGCCTCGGCAAGCTCAGCGACATCGGTCGTTTTCGAAGAGAGAATCTCAACGAGGCGATCGTGCTTGTCGGAATGCTTCAGCGCATGCACGACCATGAGCGTGCGTTTGCCTTCGGTGATATCGCTCGCGTAATCTTTGCCCACGATTTCGGGGTCGCCCTCGATATTGAGCAGGTCGTCTTGAATTTGGAAAGCCAAACCCGTAGCCAAACCATATTCGCGCAGCGCGGCAATCTGTTCTTCGGTGCCGCCACCAACGATGGCGCCGACAGCCAACGGAACCGCACCAGAATAATGCGCGGTTTTATGAATTGCCATGCACAGATAATCGTCGGGAGTGATGTCGTAACGCTTGTCGCGTGCCCAACCCAAATCGAGAGCCTGGCCCTCGATGGTGCGACGGGTCATTTCGATAAGCTCGGTAACCACGCGCACTTTTTGGGCATCGGTAAGATACGGATCCCTCATAACGGCACCATTCACCATGGAAAGCGCAAGGTCGCCCGTGTTAATGGCGATGCCCAAGCCTTCGGTGAGGTGCATGCAGGGCACGCCGCGACGGGTAGTCGCCTCGTCGGCGATATCGTCGTGAATAAGAGCCGCCGTATGGAAGTGTTCGATGGCCGAAGCGGCAGATGCAGCATGGCGAATATCGCCGCCCACAGCAACGCACGCCGCAAAGCAAATCAACGGACGGTGACGCTTGCCGCCGTTTTCGCTGTATTTCATAAGGGGCCCATAGAGATACGTATCCATATCGGGATGGTCGCCCGACGGGATATACGAGTTCACTAAATCGCCTACGACCTTGGCATTCTGAATGAGATACTCCTCGAACGACGCGGGCGGATTCGCCGCTGCCGTAAGGAGTTCGTTCATGCTTTCGTTTCTCACTTCAGCTGGATTCATACCGGACTTTCCGATCGTAGGTTCACCGCAATGGGTTCATGCAAAACAAAGCACCTAGAAGCCACGCTCTTCCTTGGTAGGAGTAGCAGGACTCCGGCCTCGCTCGCGCGAGCCCGACCCCTCAGGCTGAAGCCTTCGGGCGAATTCCTGAAAACTGCCCACTGGGCAGTTTTCTTGACGGAATTCCACCTCATCGGTTCGAGTCCCTTCCGACTCGAAGCCGCCATAGGTCGAAACCCGCCTGGAAGCCACGCTCTTCCTTGGTAGGAGCGGTGGGACTCGAACCCACAAGCCTTGCGGCGGCGGATTTTAAGTCCGCTGCGTATGCCAATTCCGCCACGCTCCCACGATGCTTATCGTGCTATTTGCACGGTTTTCCATGATAGCAAATGAGCAACAATCACTGCAAAAGCCCACGAAAGACACGCTAATATCATCGTTTTGCGCCAGTCGCCGAGCAACGCGGGCCCTGAGCGATCAAAGCGTTTTGAGAATCGCCAAACCGCGCACAAGGGCCCGACCCGCGGCAATCGGCTCCACGCTCACGCCCTAGGGCGTCCTTCCGTAAAACCAAAAGCCGGCACCCCCGTTAACGTGCTATATGCTCTGAGCATTAAATACATGGGGGGGCCTTGCAATTAGCCAGCACTTCCTAAAGCGCGTTTCTTGCCGCGTCGAGCACAATGCCGATAAGAATATCACTCTCGCTCACCGTGAAGCCGTCAAGATTCGCAAGGTCCATGACCGCACCCAGAATCACAAGGCCCGCAGGAAAAATACCCGCCCGCTTGGGCTGGATGCCTGCAACCTTCATGCGTTCGGCGAGCGGCAGCTCCCACATGTGCTTGGCCACTTCGTCAAATTCAGCGCGCGTCACGCGAGAGCCGTGAACCTTCGCCGAGTCATAGGGCACCAAAGCGTCTCGCACGGCCACCACACTCGTGGGCGTCCCCGCAACCGCAACAAGACGGTCGCACGAATTGCGCGTTTCGAAAAACGGCGCGAGAGTCTCGTGCGCCCATGCCGAAGCCGCAGCAAGCTCGCCTTTCGTCGGCGGGTCGCCGGCCAAGAATCGCTCCGTCATGCGACGGCAGCCGATGTTGAAAGAATGCGATGCTCGAACCGCAACATCAGGCACAAGGTCGCCAGCCGATCCATTCGCTCGACCAAATACCATCTCGGTCGAACCGCCACCGATATCGGCAAACAGCAAATCCTCATTGCGAAAATCATTCGACGCACCCAAAAACGACAGCGCCGCCTCACGCTCGCCCGGAATCACCGACAGTTCAACGCCGACTTCACGCAGACGTGACACGAATACTCCCGAATTGCGCGCATCGCGACTCGCGCTCGTGGCAAGAGCGACCACGCGATCGACAGCGCAATCGGCTGCGCATGCATCAATAACCTTGCGGTACTCAGCGACCTGGGCAACCGTGCGATCGATCGCTTCGGGCAAAAGTTCGCCTGAGGCATCGACCCCTTCGCCCAAATTCGTGATGGCGCTTTGGCGGGCCACCTGGTAAACACCCGAAGCATCCACGTCCGCAACGAGCAAACGGCTCGTTACTGTTCCGATATCGATTGCAGCGACCCTCATGCGACGCACCTTTCCGCTCGCTCTTCCATCTTGCTTTCATTGTAAAGAAAGAGCCGGGGAATTTCCCCGGCTCGAATCGTGCTTTATTGAGCGTCGCTATACCCGAAAAGAGGATCGAGCACGCCCGAGTACCATGTGTCGGGCGTTTTCACGCTCGCGGAATCGATTTGAGAATGCACCGTATCGGGCGTCGACGACGTTTCGTCTTCAGGAAGGCCAACCACAACGCCAGCGGTCTCGCCCTTCGACACCCAACCAAGCTGCTCGCGCGCAACATCTTCGATGCCCTCGTCGGTCGAAAGCCGATCGATATCGCTTTGGATAGCTGCGTTGCGCTCGCTGAGCAGGGCGTATTCCGCCTCAAGCTTGTCTTGCGTGCGCAAACCCACGTAATACTGCTGCGCCATAGGATACAAGAACCAAAGAGCCGCGGCGATGCAAATCAAAATGCCGAGCGCATAGACCCAAATCGGTGCGCTCAAATGGGCTTTTGTCTGCGACGCGCGACTTGTGGCAGCCGCGCCTCGGCCGCCACGGGCACTGCGTCCCTCGCTCGAACCGCCAAGGTCGTTGAAAGCTCGCTTATGATTACGACCCATCTCGCCTTTGTAGACCGCCGCCCGACTGCCCGCTTGCGCAGGAGCGCCAGCATCGCCTCCAAATTGGCGATTGAAAAGCTTCTCAGCTTTGGCCTTGGCCTTCGACTTCTGACGGCGCTCCTTTTTCGAAAGGCGCGAACCATACGACGTCTCGTCCTCGTCATTCTCGATATCATCGGGATCGAATACCTCGACCGCAGCACGGGGCTGCGCCGATGCACCACGCGAGTTGCGCGACTCGCCCGAACGAGAGGAGCGGCGCGAATTCAAGCGGGCCGAACCGTCGCCGAAGAGCCGCTCATCAAGATCGTCGAATGCCGAAAAAGCGCCCAAATCGAAGCCGGACGGCCTCGTCGTCTCCCGGTTCGATGCCGAGCGCGAGGAGCGAGCTGGACGCGAACTCACGCGCGAATTCGCCGCGAACGATGCTTCGCGGTCATCGTAGGGAGTCGGCTCAACGATAGGCTGGATACGTCCAGAGCGCGTGACTTTCGAGAATCGAGCACGTTCGCCGCGGGCGAAACGGTCGCTTGAAAACGAATCGAGCGATTGGGAATAATCGAGCCCGCGAACGGAAGAGATTTCGCCAACAGCATGAGAGCTGACACGACCCGATGAGGCATAGACGTCGCGACCGCGCATGGATGCGCTTTCGTCATATCGAGCAGCACGCGACTCAACAACATCTCGCGACGCACGCGAAGATGCGCGGTTCGAGCCGTCAAATGAAATGATATTGCTGCTGTTGCGCGACATAAAAAATGAGGCCCCTTGCATCGTGATGTGTTTGAAGTGGATGTAATGCTGTGAGCTAGTGTCCGTTCATGATACCACGCAGACGGCAGGCGCGGCATCCAATCGACCACGCGCACGCTTATTTTCACGAACAGAAAACAAGCCCAGGTTATCGCACCGCATCCTCCCTTAACGCAAAAGGGCCAGGGAGCAATTCCCTGGCCCTAGCACATCACTTCGCGCAACGAGAACGTTCGAGTTAGATAACCGAAATCGTACCCGTCGCAATGCACACGATGCTGATCACGAAGAACGCGACAATAGCGGCGGCAACCACCTTGTCGAGCGTTTTCGGCAGGAACGCCTCGTTACGCTCTTTCTGGCCATACCAGTACAAAACAATGCCCGGCGCAAACAGAATGGTCGTGATCATGAGACCCGTAAGGCCGCCCGCGTAAATCAGGAAGATCGAGTAGAAGAAGCCAACGATGCCAATACCGCGGTAGAACGCCAGTTTGCCACCCGTAACGCCTTCGAACCCGTCCTTCTTAAACGCACACACGAGCAAGAACATCGAGCTGAAGAAGTACGGAATCAAAATCATCGAAACCGAAACGCCATAGAAGAACTGGTACGTTTGCTCAGAGAACAAAATGATGATGAGGAACGCCTGAACGATGAGGCAGGTCACCGTAAGGGTGACGATAGGGGCGCCCTTGCGATTTTCCTTCGCGAAGACTTTCGGGAACACGCCCTGCTTCGCAGCCTCGTGCGGACATTCGGAAGAGATGATGGTGTAGCCCAGCATGGCACCCAGAAGAGACAGGGCAACGCCCAAATTCACAAGTGCCGCGCCCCACGGTCCAACGACGGCCTCGAGCACGCCCGCCATCGACGGGTTGGGAAGCTCTGCAAGCTCAGCGCGAGGCATAACGCCCATGGACAGAATGGAAACCAGCAGGTAGATGCACAGAATGCCAATGAATGCGGTGACGGTTGCGCGGCCTACGTCTTTGCTGTATTTCGCGCGACCGGAAATGGCGACAGCACCCTCGATGCCCAAGAAGATCCAGATGCTCACGCCCACGGTGCCAACAACCTGATCCCACAAGCTCGGTCCATCGGGCTCGCCCCAGAAGTTGTCCATGAAGATTTCCGGGTCGAAGTGCATGCTGAACAGGATTGCGACGATCGCAACGAACAGCGGAACCAGCTTGGCGATAGTCGTGATGATGTTGACGCTCGCAGCCTCTTTCACGCCGCGGCTCACCAAAAGCCAGCAAATCCAAACCACGATGGATGCGCCGATGACCGAAGGAAGGTTATTACCCTCTCCGAACAGGGGAACGAAGTACGAGATGGACGCGAACAGAAGCGTGGTGTAGGAAACGGTGGCAAGCAGCGCCGAAATCCAGTAGCCATAGGCCGAAATGAAGCCCATGAACTCGCCCCAACCTGCGCGAGCATACGAATAGATGCCGCCCACCAATTCAGATTTATATTTGCTCAGTGCGTAGAAGCACATCATGAGCGAGAAAACGCCGATGCCGCATACGACCCAGCCGATGAGCACGGCACCCGTATTCGCGCCCGCCGCGGCCATATCGCCGGCCATGGTGAAGACGCCACCGCCGATAACGGCGGTAATCACGGCCGCAATAAGATGCGGCAGCGACAGGCCATTGGGATCGTTCACCTGAGATGACGAGCCCCCGTTGGACTTTGCCATAGTATTCCTGCTTTCTTTAGCGACTCGTTGAAACACCGAACACCCCTGCACAGCGTTTCAACATAACTCATTCACTATACCCCACATAGTGCAGGGTTTTCGGACGAATTCGCCCCAAGTTTTCCCGCGGCAACAAGAAAGCCCCAGCAACTGCCGGGGCTTTCGCGATTCACTCTTGCGCAAAGTCGATTCGACGCAAAACTACTTGATGTTGTAGAACGCATCCTTGCCAGCATATGCGCCGGACATGCCGAGTTCTTCCTCGATACGGATGAGCTGGTTGTATTTAGCGATGCGGTCACTGCGGCACGGAGCGCCCGTCTTGATTTGGCCGGTATTCATGGCAACGGCCAAATCGGCAATCGTGGTATCTTCGCTCTCGCCAGAGCGGTGGCTCATGACGCACGCGTAGCCGGCTTCCTTGGCCATCTCGATAGCCTCGAGCGCCTCGGTAAGGCTGCCAATCTGGTTCACCTTCACCAAAATGGCGTTGGCGACGCCCATCTCGATGCCCTTCTTCAGACGCTCGGTGTTCGTGACGAACAGGTCGTCGCCGACGAGCTGCACGCGGTCGCCAATGCGATCGGTAAGAAGCTTCCAACCATCCCAGTCTTCCTCGGCCATGCCGTCTTCGATGGAGATGATGGGGTACTTATCGACGAGCTTCTCCCAGTAATCGACCATTTGCTCGCTCGTGTACTCAACGCCTTCGCCTGCAAGGCAATACATGCCGCGCTCAGCGTCGTAGTATTCCGTGGAAGCAGGGTCCATGGCAAACATGATGTCGCTGCCCGGCTTGTAACCCGCGACCTCGCATGCCTGAACGATGTACTTCAGAGGCTCTTCGTTAGTCTTCAGGTTGGGAGCGAAACCGCCCTCGTCACCCACGCCGCCACCGAGGCCAGCTTCATGCAAAACCTTTTTCAACGTGTGATAAATCTCAGCGCACCAACGCAGGCCCTCGGCGAACGACTCAGCGCCAACGGGCATAATCATGAATTCCTGGAAGTCAACGTTGTTGTCGGCATGCACGCCGCCGTTGAGAATGTTCATCATGGGCGTCGGCAGCACATGGGCGTTTGCACCGCCAACGTAGCGATACAGCGGCAGCTCGCTCGACTGGGCAGCGGCACGTGCGCAAGCGAGAGAAGCACCCAAAACGGCGTTCGCGCCCAGGTTGCCCTTGTTCGGAGTACCGTCGACGTCAATCATTTCGGCATCGATAGCGCGCTGGTCGCGAGCGTCCATACCGATAATCGCTTCAGCAATTTCCTCATTCACATGGGCGACGGCCTTCTGAACGCCCTTGCCAAGGTAGCGGTCCTTATCGCCGTCACGCAGCTCAACAGCCTCGAATGCGCCAGTAGATGCGCCAGACGGAACGATCGCGCGTGCGAACGAACCGTCGTCGAGGGTAACCTCGACCTCAACCGTGGGGTTGCCGCGGGAATCGAGAACCTCTCGGCCGTAGACGTCGAAGATGATGCTCATGAAGTTTCCTCCTATGATGAACGAACCGGGGCCTACAAGCCCCGCCCTAACAGCGAAATTGTATACCACACACGAAAGGGCGATGCGGCAAACGGCGCAACTTAGCCGGCAAAGGGGCTCGAGCAACGGAGACTGGCGTACGAAGCATCGTTCAAAGGCGCTTTTTGACCCCTTGCAAACAGTCTACTTCACAAGAGAACGCCCATAAAAATGCAGAAGACGGAAAATGCCGCGACTAAAGCGACCGAACGAGGCCCCACGCGCTGCTCGCCGTGCAAGCATGTACGAACTCCGGGCGCACCATAACATCGAGCCTCCATGGCACATGCCAATACGCTCGCATGGCGAAACAATCCCACGAGCATCGGAACGAAAGCCCTGCCCCGCTGGACTATCTTGTTCACAAGGCCACCATCGTCGAAATGCGCACACCGCGAACGTTGCGCCTGGCACACAATCACATATTCGTCAAAACACGCCGGAATGAAGCGAAGAGCGAGCGAGAACGTCGTCGAAATATCGTCAACAGGAACCCCAAGATTCCGAAGAGGGCTCATCAAGCCCGAAAATGCGCGGGTGAACTGCGCGCTGTCATACGCGAGGGAGACCGAAAACGCAGCCAAAGCAAGAACGATGATGCGTGCTGCATAGAAAAGCCCAGCACCAATGCCATGGGGAATTTGGGCGACGACGGTACACGCGAGAATGAATGCAAGCGGAGCTATGCATGCGCCCATATTGCGCAACGAAATACGAAAATACAGAAGCGCCGCGACCAAGAGCAGAACAAATACGCCCAATCCCACCCACGTTGCCACGAAAAATAGCGAAACCGAATACGCAAATAAGCCCACAAGGGCGAAGCGAGCGTCAAGCGGAGTCGAATTATGTTGTACGGACATGAGCATGCCGCAAGTATAAAAGAGGAAGGCCGAAGCCCTCCTCTTGAAATGCGTATTCCATTGTTTTCGCCCCGAGAAAGCCCGAGCAAGAATCGTGAGAACCTACTCCCCTGCCTTATTGGCATTGCGCTGCGAGACTTCCTTGGCCATTTCAGTCACTTTGTCGCCAACTTCTTTCGCGGTATCCATGAGCTTATCGCTTACGGCTTTCGCGTCATCCATCGCCTTCTCGGTCGCATTCTTCGCCTCGTCGATAAGGCCCGGAATATTTTCGCGCGCCTGGTCGGTCAACGCCTGGCGCTTTTCGCGAGCGCTTGCAACGACGCTTGGGGCCTGTTCTTGAGCGGTATCAATCATTTTATCGGTCGCAGCTTTCATATCGCCCGCTAATTCCTGCGCGGCGTCGATTGCGCTATTAAGGATTTTTCCAAACTCAGACATGAGATGCCTCCTTGCAATAGGTTCCCCTCGTCGTTATATGGTAACGCAAAAACGCCGCCCCGAAGGACGGCGTTTGTTTTGCTATATTCCCGTTGAAAAGCGAGTTATTCGGCTTTTTCCTCGGTAGCAGCTTCAGCCTCGACGGCTTCTTCAGCCTTGGGCTCTTCGACGGTCTCTTCGGCCTTGGCCTCTTCAACCTTCTTCGGAGCAGCCTTAACAGTTTCGGCCTTCTTCTCAGCCTTCTTCACGGGCTCGGTCACGAGCTCCATGATAACCATGCTAGCGTTGTCGCCCTTGCGGGTGCCAAGCTTCATGATGCGAGTGTAGCCACCCTGGCGGTCGGCCCACATGCCCTGCTGAACCTTCTCAAAGATCTCGCGAACGAGCTCTTTGTCGCCGAGAGCGGCGATAGCGAGACGGCGAGAATGCAGGTCGCCACGCTTGGCCCAGGTGATGATGCGGTCGACGTCGGGACGAATCTCCTTAGCGCGGGCTTCAATGGTCTTAATGCGATCATTGGTGAACAGCGCCTGCACCAGGGACTTCTTCATGGCCTTAGTATGGCTGGCATCGGTGCCCAGCTTGCGGCCCTTCTTGTAATGCCTCATCGTGTAGTCTCCTAGTTATTGCTTCAAGTTGAGGTCCATAGAGATCAGCTTGTCCTTGACCTCTTCGATGGACTTCGCGCCAAAGTTGCGGATGTTGAGCAGGTCGTTCTCGGAGAACTCGACCAGCTGACGCACCGAATGGATGCCTGCGCGCTTCAAGCAGTTGTAAGAGCGGACGGAAAGGTCCAAATCCTCAATCTGCTTGTCGAGCTCGGCGTTGGCCTCCTGGCCCTCCGGTGCGAAGATGGACGGAATCTCGCCCTCTTCCTCGTCGACAATATCAGCCAGCGAAAGGAAGGCACCCATGTACTGGTCGATGATGTTCGACGCGCGGCACACCGCTTCGTTAGGAGCGATGGAGCCATCGGTCTCAACTTCGAGAACCAGCTTGTCGAAGTCGGTGCGCTGACCCACACGGGTGTCGCTCACTGCGAGAGTGCAACGACGCACGGGAGAGAACAAGCTGTCGACGTGGATGATGCCAATGGGGTCCTCGGTGCGCTTGTTGCGCTCAGCCGAGACGTACCCACGGCCCACGCCGATGCGGATGCTCATATTCAGCGTGCCGCCATCGGCAACGGTGCAAATGACGTGCTCGGGGTTAATGAGCGTGAACTCGGCGGGAACCTTCACATCAGCGCCGGTCACCGTGCACGGGCCCTCGACCGAAATGGTGGCCGTGGCTTCCGTGTAGTCCTCAGAGAGGGCCGAGAAAACAAGGCCCTTCACGTTGAGGACGATATCGGTGACGTCTTCGATGACGCCTTCAGCGGTCGTGAACTCATGCTGAACGCCTTCGATCTGGATAGCCGTGGCTTTGGCTCCGTCCAGCGACGACAGCAGAACGCGACGCATGCAGTTACCCAGCGTGTATCCGAAACCACGCTCAAGCGGCTCGACGATGAAGCGGGCGACGGTGTCGTTCACTTCTTCGGTAGTAACGGTTGGCCTCATGAACTCTGCCATAGTTTGTAAGCCTCCTTAAGCCGCGGTTAATTACTTCGAGTAGAGCTCGACGATAAGCTGCTCGTTGATGTCCAAATCGATCTGGTCGCGGTTGGGGAGAGACAGCACGTTGCCCTGAAGCTTCTCGATGTCAACCTCGAGCCATGCAGGAACCTGCATACGCTCGTTGGAAACGAGAGCGCTCTTGATAACGAGCATCTCCTTGGCCTTGTCGGCCACAGCAACGACATCGCCGGGGCGAACGCGGTAAGACGGAATGTCGACGCGCTTGCCGTTAACGGTGATGTGACCATGAGAAACGGTCTGACGGGCTTCCTTGCGGGTGCGAGCAAAGCCCAGACGGAACACGACGTTGTCGAGACGCGACTCAAGGATGCGCATCAGGTTCTCGCCGGTGATGCCGGGCTGACGCTTAGCCTTGTTGAAGTAGCCGCGGAACTGCTTCTCCAGAACGCCATAGATGAACTTGGCCTTCTGCTTCTCGCGCAGCTGCATGCCGTACTCAGATTCCTTACGGCGACGCTTGGGCTGGCGAATGGATTCCTTCTTAGAGCTGTAGCCGAGCACGACCGGATCAATACCGAGCTGGCGGCAGCGCTTAAGAACCGGAGTTCTGTTGATTGCCATAGTGATTCGATCCTCTCTTAATTAGCAGCGGCGACGCTTGCAGGGGCGGCAGCCGTTGTGCGGGATGGGCGTGCAATCCTGAATGCTAGAGACCTCGAGGCCAGCAGCCTGCAGGGAGCGAATGGCGGTCTCGCGACCAGAGCCGGGGCCCTTCACGAAGACGGCGACCTTTTTCAGGCCATGCTCCATAGCAGTCTTGGCAGCCTGCTCGGCAGCCATCTGCGCAGCAAACGGGGTGGACTTACGAGAGCCCTTGAAGCCCACGGTGCCAGCAGAATTCCAGGAAATCACGTTGCCCTGAGGGTCGGTGATGGAAACGATGGTGTTGTTGAAAGTGCTCTTGATGTGAGCCTGTCCCACCGCAATGTTCTTGCGCTCGGAGCGCTTGATGCGGGTGCGAACGTTCTTTTTAGCCATGTGTCAAACCCCTACTTCTTCTTGCCGCCGATTTGCTTACGCGGGCCCTTGCGGGTGCGAGCATTGGTGTGGGTGCGCTGGCCACGAACGGGCAGACCCTTGCGGTGACGGAGGCCACGGTAGCAGCCAATCTCCATCAGGCGCTTGATGTTCTGTGAAACCTCGCGGTGCAGGTCACCTTCGACGGTGAGGTTCTTGTCGATGTATTCGCGGATCTTCTGCAGATCGTCTTCGGAGATATCCTTGACACGGATGTCAGGGTTAACGCCGGTCTCTGCAATGATCTTCTTGGCGGTCGTGTTGCCGATGCCGTAAATGTAGGTCAAACCGATCTCGATGCGCTTCTCGCGAGGGAGGTCGACGCCGAAAAGACGAGCCATGGTATATCTTCCTCTCTCTTTTTAGCCCTGGCGCTGCTTGTGACGAGGGTTCTCGCAAATGACGAGGACCTTGCCATGACGCCTAATGATCTTGCACTTGTCGCACATCTTCTTGACCGAAGGACGGACCTTCATGCTTGTCTCCTTTGAATGTGCGGCTTCCCTTCGGCTGACGGATTTGCCTCTGGGGAACCATTTACTCTTCACTCTATGAAACACGCCCAGCCGCAGGCGATGTTTTCACTTCTTGCGCCCCGAAGGGCATGCGCTTGAGAGCGCACTAAAGCACCCTGCCGGATCACTTGCGCGATATGGCGGGTGCAACGTACCGCTTATTTAAAGCGATAGGTGATACGGCCACGGCTCAGGTCGTAGATCGAAAGCTCGACCGTGACTTTGTCGCCGGGCAGAATCTTGATGTAATGCATGCGCATCTTGCCAGAGATATGAGCGAGAATCTCATGGCCGTTCTCGAGCTCGACTTTGAACATTGCGTTCGGGAGAGCCTCCAGAACGGTGCCCTCAAGTTCGATGACGTCTTCTTTAGCCAAGAATCTTCCTCTTCCCAAACTCTGTCGATTACGCTGTGCGCACTGCAAACGCAGCGACCGAATACTTTACCAGAGGTAAGGCAGAATCGCGCGTATATTGAGCAAGCTTTCACGAGGACACCACAACCCATGGCGCCTTCGCGTCGCACGTCGTGCATATTACCACGTTTTTCCCGTCTCCTTAGAACGTTCACCTGCGTTTTTCGTCTTTTTATGAAACTTTATTTTAAGGAACTGCATACCGTTTTGGATATTGGTTTCTTATAGGAACCTATACCCTTTTCGGAAGGGTTGCCACAAGACCGAAACGGAGACGCTCGGGCGCGTTGAAGGACTTTAAAAGCCTCGCCCAATACCCCAGTGTTACAATAGAGCCATCGAAGGCGCGCATACCAATGCACGGCAAACTCAAGGGATTGGAGCCGTTATGTCAATGCAATACAAGCGTATTTTCGCTGCTCTCGATGGTGCGAAAACTCAGGAAATGGTCGCTGAACGCGCGATTGAGCTCGCTGCAAGCGAGCATGCCGATTTGCTGTTTGGCCACGTGGTCGATTCCGTGCCCTATGAGGCAGCCGGCACCGACTTCGCCGCACTGGCAATGGACATGAAGGAAAAGCTCGAAGATTCGCTCGGCGATATGCTAGAAGCTGCCCGCAACAACCCCGACATCCCCTCTGTTGGCGTCGTCGTGAAAGCCGGTCGCATTACCGAGACCTTGAACGAGGAGCTCATCCAGCCGTTCGATCCCGATTTGGTCATTTGCGGCGAGCGCGGCCTGAGCAACATCAAGTATGTGTTCGTTGGCAGCGTTTCCACGTACCTCATTCGTAATTTGCGCTGCGACGTCCTTGTCGTAAAGCAGGATTAATTCAGCACGAACAACGGGAGCCCCTGCGGCTCCCGTTTCTTTTAGGTAGCTTAGTAACGTTTCGATACTTACTTTCTTTTTATTTAGCACTTAGTTCCTAGAGATTATTTAGGATATTTACAACTTCAAGAAACTAAAAAAGACCGTCGACCAACTCGCAGGCACGCTCCCCCGTCGCATTTGCATGAATCGTGCGCGTGCCATCTTCAGACACCTTGAAATCGAGCACGAGGCAGTCGTCGGGTGCGGCCTCTTCGAATTTATCGCCCCATTCTACAAGCGACACGCCATCGCCTTCGGTAATGCCGTAATAGTCGATATCTTCGAGCTCTTCGGGCTCTTCCAAACGATACAAATCAAAGTGATACAGCGGCAAGCGGCCATCGTGGTATTCGCACACCAAATTGAACGTGGGGCTTGTGGGAACTTCGGCAATGCCGAGTCCCGCAGCGAAGCCTTGCGTGAAGTGGGTTTTGCCCGCGCCCAAATCTCCCACGAGCAAAATCACATCGCCTGGCTGCACACGCTCAGAAATCGCGCGAGCAAGTTGCTGGGTTTCTTCAACGCTATGGCTTACGTACGGCATGCAAGTCCCTTTCCGAATGCCACCCCGAACGTCGAAATCGAAGCGTCGGGCAATAAAAAGAAGGTCCCATTGCCGGGACCTTCCGAACAAGCTCTTCGATTGTACGCGAATTCGACTTACAGCGCGAAGTCTTTCTCGCCCTTGAAGACCGCCAGAGCGTCGGCGACGCTGTAGTCAGCGAGGGTGATGGCGGAAATCGCCTTGGTCAAACGCACGGCCTCGTCGAGGGAGCGCTGGTGAATGTTGCGACCAGTCGCGTTGCCGCAGGCATGGCCAACATGGATCTGATCATGCAGCTGCGTGAGGAACGTTTCGGCGTCGACGGTGGAGCCGCCAGCGCACACAAGGCCCGTGCGGCCAGCAGCGGCGGAAGCGACTGCGAGGTTCTCGGCGGAGGTTGCTTCGTCGGTGGCCTTCGGCGGGTTCACCTTCACGAAGTCGGCACCCAGGCACAGCGCGACGCCAGCGGCGCCAGCGATGAGGGCAGGAGCCTTCTCATCGGCAACAGCCTTGCCGCGAGGGTAAATCCACAGAACCACAAGCAAGCCGGCGGCGTGGGCCTCGGCGATGAGCTGGCCGGCCTCGGCGAGCATGGTGCTTTCGTATTCAGAACCCAGGTAGATGGTGTAGCCCAAGCCCACCACGTTCACGCCGTTCGCACGCATATCGAGCACGGCCTCGAGGTCGTGCAACTGCGGGCTGTAGGGATCGTCCTGGGCGGTTTTCACAAGGTTGGTCTTCGAATTCATCTTGACCAGGTAGTTGACCTCGGGATAATCGGCAGCATAACGAGCAACGAGGCCGCGCTGGCCAGCGCACACGCCGCACACGCCTTCGCTGGCAATTTTGAACAGATGCTCGGGATCGAGGTCGGCGGGGTCGATGCCTTCGCCGTAGAAGTCGCCATTGAGATGCTCGATCTTCTGGTCGCATGCGAACAGCATCAAACGGCCGGTACCGCGCGTGGCGGCCATATAATTGTCAATGTACGTCTCGCGAGCGTCGGCGCTCACGTCGGCGGGAACCTTCACCTGATCACGGGTGATTTCGGGCATGTCGTTCCTCCTTGTGAAGATACGGTTTGCAAACGTCATCGCTGCAGACGGCGCGATGGCCGCTTCGCGTATGACCAATCAAGTTTAGCCGATGCCGCACAGCTTCAAAGCGCTTTCACAGGAACGGCAGTGACATCGCCGCAGACGGCGCGATTTTGAGGGCGGGCGCAATATGCCCGCAGACAACACTATTCCGCGTATGGAATAACGGGGAATTGCGGTTCGAGGGCGCGCTTGAACGCATACGCCTCCACACGTTTGGTAATGCGTTCGACCTCTGCCGCGTCATAGCCGGCAGCAATGAGTTGCTCGACGCTTTTGCCGCGTTCTTTGTAATCGATGAGCAGCTTGTCGAGCTCGGCATAGGTGGTGCCGAGCGAGGTCTCATCTTGCTGGCCGGGAGCGAGCTCGGCACTCGGCGGCTTCACGAGCACATGTTCGGGAATGGGGACCACCCGTCCCGCCGCTTCAGCGCGAGCATTCACCCAACGTGAAACTGCATACACGTCGGTTTTATACAAGCCGCCAATAGGGGCATAAGCGCCAGCCGTATCGCCATAAAGTGTGGAATAGCCCATCATGGCCTCGCTCTTGTTGCCGGTGTTCACCATGGTCCACCCGTAGAAGTTCGCAAGCGCCATGAGCACAATCATGCGGCATCGGGCCTGGGTGTTCTCGCCCGCCGTTGAGCGATCGAAACTCGGGCACAGGTTCGACAACTGACTCTCGAACACCCGATATGCCTCCGCGATGCTTACGCGCTCGGCACGAATACCGAGGTTGCGGGCAAGCTCCTGGGCGTCGACCAAGGAATGTTCGGTGGAATAAGGACCGGGCAGCATATAGCCGTGCACGTTTTCGGCGCCGAAGGCATCCACGCACATGCATGCAACCAGGCTCGAATCGATTCCGCCCGAAAGTCCCAAAACAACGCCGCGGCCTCCAATGCCCTCTACGAATTCTTTCAGGCCCGCAACACAGGCCGTATATTGCTGTTCAGGGTTCATAGCACGCACTTCCTTTCACGTTTTTGAAAGTCTAGCTCAAGGCTGTTTCTAAGGCATTTCGAACAACGCATGACAATAAAATAAAGAAAAGCGGCCGCGCACCTTTGCGCAGCCGCTTGAAATCGAGAAAACAATGGCGGTCTCTCAAATGCCACAAGGGGCGCTCCGATCGATTCGAAAGGAACCGCTCTGGCCAACCTTCGCCCCAGATGATTCCAGCATAACAGGCTTAGGCCTGCTGGAGCGCATGGATGCGATCGCGCAGCCAATTGGCCCAAGCGTCAACGCCCTCACCCTTCGTCGCCGCGATGGGGAAAATAGGTGCCTTCGGATTGAGTTGGGCAACTTCGTCGCGGAAAGCTTTCTCGTCGAAATTGAACACGCTCATGGTGTCGACCTTGTTCAGGATGATGGCCTCGCTCGCCTGGAAAACGCCGGGATACTTCAGCGGCTTGTCGTCGCCTTCTGGCACGGACAAAATCATGACCTTGGCGCCTTCGCCCAAGTCGAAATCGGTGGGACACACGAGATTGCCCACATTTTCGACAATGATGAGGTCGAGGTTGTCCAAGTCGAGCGCATCGACCGCGCGGCGAATCATGTCGCTTTCAAGATGGCACGCGCCACCCGTGTTGATTTGCACCGCAGCAATGCCTTGAGCGCCAATGCGCTTCGCATCGACGTCGCTCGCGATATCGCCTTCGATAACGGCGATGTTGAACTCGTCGCGCAGCGCTTCAATGGTGGCAAGAATGGTAGACGTTTTGCCTGAGCCGGGGCTTGCGAGCAAATCGAGCACGAACACGCGCTTTTCGGCGAACAGTGCGCGGTTCTCCTGCGCAAGGCGATCGTTCTTGTCGAGAATGGGTTGTTTCATATCTATTTGCATGGGATTCCTCCTCTTCTAACGCTGCGCTCAGTGTAGTGCATTTCGCGCGCGATGCGACGCGCGGCGGCACCGCAGCACACCAATGGCATGTATCGCGCGGAAGCGGTATTGAAGGCGAGATGAATGATTCGTCGGATGTTTCCCTTGGCTTTCTTTCTGCAATGACCACGCCTGAAATGAGCGCTACAATATTTGAAACTATTTTTGCGGCCGATCGCGGCCGCCCGAGCGAAACGAGGATCGCAATGTACGACGGCGAAGGCCAGCCGGGACGCAACGACGAATGCTGGTGCGGCAGCGGCAAGAAGTACAAGAAGTGCCATTGGCAAACCGATGAGCGCCTGCAAGAGCTCTATGACAAGGGCTACGAGGTTCCCACGCGCGACATTCTGAAAGGCCCCGCTGACATCGAGGCCATCAAAGCAAGCGCAGCCATCAACGTGGGCGTGCTCGACATGGTAGCCGAGCGCATTGCGCCGGGCGTGTCCACCGAAGAAATCGACCAGTGGATTTACGATTACACCATCGAACACGGCGGCACGCCGGCCGACCTGGGATACGGCGGCTTCCCGAAAAGCGTGTGCACGTCCATCAACGACGTCATTTGCCACGGCATTCCCTGCAAAGAGGACGTGCTGAAAGAGGGTGATATCGTCAATATTGACTGCTCAACCATTCTTGACGGCTATTACAGCGATTCGTCGCGCATGTTCTGCATTGGCGAAGTCTCGCCCGAACGCCGCCGTCTGGTTGAAGAAACCAAGAAGGCCGTGGAAGCGGGCCTTGCCGCCATTAAGCCCTGGGGGCTGTTGGGCGACGTGGGCGCCGCCGTACACGAATACGCCAAAGCGCAGGGCTATTCGGTCGTGCGCGAATACGGCGGACACGGCTGTGGCTTTGAATTCCACGAAGACCCGTTCGTGAGCTTCGTGAGCGAGCCGGGCGAAGGCATGGTGCTCGTACCGGGCATGACGTTCACCATCGAGCCCATGGTGAACGCGGGCGCGCCCGACATTGATTCGAGCGACCCGAATGGCTGGACCGTGCGCACTGCCGACGGCAGCGACACAGCCCAATGGGAAGTTCAGGTTTTGATCACCGAAACTGGATATGAGCTTTTGAGCTGGTAACTTCTTCTATTTCTATCATGGCCGCCATTCATGCGCCTATACAAAATCGCCCCGAGAAAAACTCGGGGCGATTTTTTACTCTTCGTTTTCGTCGGGAATATCGACTTCGATCGAATCGATTCGCAGTTCCTTGCCTTCGATGAGGTCGGCAAAACCACCGCATTCGGGACACATCACATGGAAGCGATCGTGGGTAAATTCATGGCCACATTCCACGCAGCGGCTCTTCGGCGACACCATGGTGATGTCGAGCTTCGAGCCTGAGAACAGCGGATCGTTGTCGGTAATGGCCTCGTACGCAAAGATGAGAGCGTCCTCGATGGCCTCGGTCATCTCGCCTACGGAAAGCGACACTTTCAATACCTTGTCGGCATGGTTCGCCTCGGCCGCCTGGCGCACGCTCTCAACGACGCCCGTCACCATTCCAAGCTCGTGCATGATTACCCTTTCCGCCGTTCTGCCGAACGGCGGAACGGATTGACGCTACAAAGCTGTCCAGCACGGCATCTTGGCCCTCAGACTTCACCTTGCGTAGCGCTGCTACGCGGCGGCTTGCCTTCAGGCCAACCTGCCGCACCGGACAGCTTTTCGCTGACTTTTCCTATCAAGTAAGAATACCGAAAGCGCCACCTTCGCAAATGGCGCTTTCGGTTAGTCGTCCAGGTCCATGTGTTCTTTGAACTTCTTTTTGGCCTTCTTCTTGGTTTCGTCCCATTCGGCAGCAATCTCGGCATCTTCGGCCGCCTCGCGGGCCTCTTCCTCCTGGCGCTTCTTTAAACGGTTGCCCAGAACGATTCGTGCGACCAGCAAGCTGGCTTCATACAGAATGATCATGGCGCCAAACATGAGCAGCATGGTAACAGGCGAAGCGTCGGGCGTTGCCATAGCGGAAATGACCATAAGCACGATGTAAACCGTACGCCACGAGCTGCGAAGCTTCTTATAGGGAACGATGTCGAAAATAACCAAGTAGAACACGACGAGCGGCAGTTCGAATGCGACGCCGAAACACAGCTCGAAGTTGATAATGACATCGACCCACGATTTGGCATCGGGCAGGATTTGCGCGAAGCCGCCAGCCTGATCGGTGAGCCACTGCACAGCCGGATGCAAAATGAACAGATAGCAGAACACCGTGCCGAACATGAACAAGAACACGCCCACGGCAAACGTGGGAATGAACCACTTGCGCTCGTTAGGCTTCAAGGCCGGCAGGAAGAACGCGAGAATCTGCCACAGAATAATAGGCATGCATGCGACAACCGACGCCCACAGCGCAACCTTGAAACGAATCGTGAACGAGCCGAACACGTCGAGCACGTTCAAAACCACCAAGCCATCGTCGCCCTTTGGCAGGTAATCGGCTACGGGCAGGCACATAAATTGAATGATGGTAGGTGTTGCCATATAGAACACGCACATGGCAATAAATAGGGAAACCACGATGCGCACCAAACGCATGCGCAGCTCACCAAGATGATCAAAAAGCGGCATTCTCGCCGGACCGATAGGCATGGGCTACTCCTCCTTCTGGGTCGCGGCGGACTCGTTGGCAGCGTCGGCCGCTGCGGGACGCTTCTTCTTTTTAGCAGGCTTGGCCGTGCCGAGAATCTCGCTCGCGAGTTCGGCCTCAGCGGCACGCTCGGCGTTGACTTCGGCCTGAGCCTTCTCAGTTGCTTCCATGCGCGCAGCCATGACTTTCTCATGCACCGTTGCGGGCTTGGTTGCGGCAGCCAGCTCTTCAGCTTTCGCCTTCGCCTTGGCGGCATCGCCGCTCAGAGCCTTGGCGGCCTCCGCGCTCAAGGCAGCATTCGCAGCAGTCGCGGCCGCAATGCCCGCGCCAGCCTCGCCGGGCTTCGCTTGCACGGCGGCGGCAGCGGCGGCTTCGGCTTCCTTCTTGGCGGCTTTGGCAGCTTCGGCTTCGGCAGCGGCTTCAGCGCGCACTTCCTTGGCGGCTTCCATCGCAGCCTCGCGCTTCACCTTGTCGGCGCGCTCTTTGTCATATTTCGCCTTACGAGAAGCGAACGATTCCTTCTTCTCGATTTTCTGCTTGTTCTCTTTGTCGATCTGCTCCATCGGGTTTTTGACGGAGTCATCGGTCAAAGGGTCATAGATTTCGGTCTTTACGACCTTGTTCATTTCATCCTGGGCGCTGCGGAACTTCGAAATCGCCTTGCCAACGGTTTTCGCGATGGCGGGCAATTTGTCGGGACCGAAAATCAAAAAGCCGAACAGGAGAATGAGGAAGAGCTCAGTTCCACCGATACCAAACACGGGACGACCTTTCCATTCGTGCATACAACCGTGCCATATTACCACACGCACGGGCGGGGCTAGCGCGCAAGGGGGTGCGAAACGCCCTCCATATTGAACCCATGCTACGTGCATATTTAGTTCACTTCTTACACATATGAGCACGTGGACATAAAGAAAGCCCCATTCTCTCAGTGAACTGCATCCCAATTCTGCAAAGGACCCCGTTTCCTGAACGGCAAAAGAAGTGAATCAAGCGGCCCGGCTGAGCCTGTACTCGACCGGGCTGCTTCCGTCCAGGCGCCTCTTGATGCGCACGTTGTTGTACCAGTCGATATACTTCCCCAAATCCCTCTCGAAGATATCGGGGTCGTCTCCCTCCCAATCGTAGTAAAGCTCGGTCTTGACCATCGAGAAGAAGTTCTCGGCCTTCGCGTTGTCGAGGCAGTTCCCCTTGCGGGACATGGACTGGGCGATCCCCATCCGCTCGAGCGCGAGCCTGTAGGCGGGCATCTGGTACTGCCAGCCCATGCCTGAATGCAGCAACGGGGTGCCTTCGCCATTGAGCCTGCCCTCGAGGCCCGCCAACATCTCGAGGACCATCTTCATGTTCGGGGACCTGGATATCGAGTAGGCGACGACCTCGTCGTTGTAGAGGTCAACCACGGGCGAAAGGTAGAGCTTGGTGCCGCCCACCTTGAATTCGGTGACGTCGGTCACCAGCTTGGTCATCGGGTCCTCCGCCTCGAAGTCGCGGGCCAGCAGGTTCGGGGAGGACTTGCCGACCTGGCCCATGTAGGAGCGGTATTTCCTGCGTCTGCGGGTCCGGCACAGCAACCCCTCCTCACGCATGACCTTGAGCACCGTCTTGTCGGCGATGCGAACGCCGGTCGCTTTGCGCAACGTGTCGGCAACGCGTCGATATCCGTATCTGAACTGGGATTTCTTGCATATCTCCACTATGGCCGGCCGCTCGGTCGCCTGCCTGTCCGAGGGAGGATTCGCCTCGTGGTAGCAATAGGTGGAACGCGGCATCCCGATGAGCTCCAAGAGCGTGGAGAGCGGATATTCCCGCCTCAGCGACTTCACTATCTCGTGCTTCCGCCTGCTGCCGAGAGGGCCGTCGCCGAGGCGGCCATTCGTTTTAAGATCTCCACCTCCATCTCGAGGCGGGCGCACCGCTGCTCGAGCGTCTCCTCGCTCGCGGGCTCCTTCCTCCTTCGCCCCGACGGGTGGACGGCGAGGGCGTCGTCGCCTCCCTCTCGGTACCGCTTCACCCAGTCTCGTATCTGCGCGCTGTTGCGCACGCCATGCTCGAGAGCGAGGGCTTTGTAGTCTCCCTCGCCGCGGAGATAGGCTTCGACGACGCGAAGCTTGAACTCCTGGGGATAGCGGTTGTTCTTCCTCGGCCTGTCTATGGCCCCGACGCCGCCTTGGTCGATCCTCTCCCTCCAAAGCTTCACGGTTGACTTCGTAAGGCCGAACTCATGCTGCAGCATGGCGATGGTCGCGCCGTCGGCGTACCTGTCCGCAAAGCGCCGTTTGAACTCGGCAGAGTAATCCTTGCTCAGCAAATCAAACCCCCTAACGCAGAAGACCCCTATAGGAGAAGCAGAACATTGTCTGTCCAACTATAGGGGTTCACTGTAGATTTGGGGCGCAGTTCAAAAATCGGGGCTCGATGTAAGTTCTAGGGTGTCAGAAGTTACATCAGCCGCT
>OLPG01000094.1_pt1 | contig 84624 bp, 103 predicted proteins | sample 1672311 | NCBI WGS metagenome assembly OLPG01 (sample SAMEA3136670, study PRJEB25190) | human gut metagenome | biome: human gut; feature: human-associated habitat; material: faeces | place: Austria | collected 2013 | reverse complement strand
TTATCCGTCAGAATGGTAAAGGAGAGAAGGTATTACATATTTGCTATCATCAAAGAAGTTCGGATTTTATAATTCATTTTGGTAATGACGTATACCTTGCATGGAGACTTATGGAATACGTAGCTAAAGAGGTAGGAGTAAAACCGGGTTATCTGTATCACACAATCGATTCTCTTCATGCTTATAAGAAAGATTGGACAGCATTAGCATCTAATCTGGAAGACTTACAAGAGAAATACTAATAATGAGGGATGTATCTACTACTGGTGGGTATGTCCCTTTTTCTATTTTAAAATATGGAGACACGGTATACAATAATAAAAAACAAGAGGGAGCTTAAGAAACTTATTGATTGTTGTAAAGCTACGGGTTATGCTTGCTGTGACTATGAAACAAATGCAGAACCTATATATAATAAGGGTTTTAAGCCAACTATACTCTCAGTATCCTGGATGCCAGGGTTTGGTGCTTCCATTCCTTTAGACCATTTCGAAACAAAAGATTATACTTCACCCGGTTGGAATTGGAAAAAGATGCTAAGGAAATTTGGGGAAGAGGTAATTGAGAACTATGACATTGTAAAGGTTGCATGGAATTGGAAGTTTGATGACCAGATAAACCAAAAGTATCAAATATTCTATAGGGGTACTTGTTTAGATGGTATGCTTGCAAAATATGTTCTTAATGAGGAAAAACCTCATGACCTAAAATCAATGGTAAGAAGGTATTTGCCTGAGTATGGTAATTATGAGAAACAAGATGCTTTTGATAAGATACCTTGGGATAAAAAAGAATTAGACCCACTTTGCCATTATGGATGTCAAGATACGGATTATACACTTAGGTTAATGATATTCTTTGAGAAGAAGTTGGTGGATTTAGGTATGTATTCTGTATTCCGTAATTTATTTATGTGTAATTCACGGGTACTTACTTCGGTAGAAAAGGAAGGTTTATATCTAGATACTGAGTTCAATAAAAAGCTTTTGGAAGAATATAAACCAAAAATAGATGCTGCTAGAGACGCAATATACGCTTTGCCAAGAGTAAAGAAATTCGAAAAGAAGTATAACCAAGAAAAGATTGATAAATATATTCAGTCTATTGAAGATGAACTTGAAGAGTTAGATTATAATGACCCAAAAGATAAACGGAAGATTGCATTAAGGGAACAGAAAATCTCAAATATCAAAGCAGGTATATTCACAACTAAAAAGGAACAAGAATTAATAAGGCCCATTAATTTGGGTAGCCCAGTTGATTTACCTGCATTGATGTATTCGGATGATGGTTTTCATTTTGATGTGATTAAGGATAATGAATCTGGTAAACCAAGTACTGATGAAGAAACTCTTACTAACTTAAGGTTAACCATTAAAAAGCCAGATTCACCAAAGGCAATATTCCTTGACAAGCTTCTTGAATTACGAGGTTTAGAGAAAATGTATAAGACTTATATCTTAGGTTGGTCAGAGAAGGTACAAGATGATTGTAGATTACACGGTAGATACAATATACATGGTACAGACTCTAATCGGTTTAGTTCTGCAGACCCAAACATGCAGCAGATACCAAAGACATCTGTAGACCCTAATATCAAGAAACAATTAGTTGCTCCTCCTGGGTATTTATATATGGCATTTGACTACTCACAGGCAGAGTTAAGGATGATGGCTCATCTATCTGGTGATGAAACCTATCTTGATGCTTTTGCAAAGGGGGCTGACCCTCACTTGGGTATAGCAGCAGCAAAATATGGAGTATCAATTGAGGAAGCATCTAAAATATATGAAGATGAAAATCATCCTGACCATAAATTATGGAAGATTAGAAGAAAACAAGCTAAGCAAATTGCCTTCGGTTTGATTTATGGTATTGGAGAAGCTTTACTTGCAGTAAAATTATCCGACCCAAAAGCTGGTATTATAGTTACTAAAGAAGAAGCCCATAAAGAAATGGCAGAGTTCTTTGAGAAACATCCAAAGATACTTAAATTCAAAGAGAAGCAAGAGAAATTCCTGCGTAAGCATGGGTATTATACCCAGTTATTTGGTACTAAGAGAAGATTACCTCAGATATACTCAAACGACAAACAAGAAGTTGCTTATGCTATTCGTTTGGGACTTAATTTCCCATGTCAAGGTGCTGCAGCAAATATGACCAACTTTGGGGCTATTCTTGTTTATTGGTTAATGAGACAAGGTAAATTACCTCGTATGCTTGAAGTAGCAACTGTTCATGATGCAGCCTATTTTTACTCAAAGCCTGAATATATTAATACTTGGACTGTTTTTAAAATATGGGATATATTGAGAAACCCTAGTACTAAGAAATATTTTGGTTTTCAAGTGGATGATGTAGATATGTCAATGGACTTCTCTATTGGTAGGTCAATGGCAGAAGAATTACCTTTTATTCCTGGGTATGATTATAGAAAGATGCTTCAACCAGATTTTTCAGTAGAGGAGTATATGGAAGAACATAAGAAGTATAAGAATGTAATCATTAAGGATTATCCTAAATTGTTTAGTAAAGAGATAAAGCAGTATGAAAAAGATTTTGAACGGACCCACAGTATGGAGGGCTAAATGCCCAGTATGTGATTGCGAATTTGAATATGATACCAGTGAAACTTTTGGGGTTTATAATAAATCTGGAGATTATTTTAGGATAGTACAATGCCCCAATTGTAAAACTAATCTGAAGCATTCAGAATCTGTATCAACCATTATAACAGAATCGAAAAGGGAAGATACTATGTCTACATAAATAATATAAATTTATGGAATTATGGCAACACAGAAAGAGATTGATAATGCAAGTAAGTTAACTGCCCTCACTTACATGGTTGCAGGGTGCTTAGGTTATTCTATCGAAAATTTACTTAAGTATTTAGATGGAGTTAATCTAAGGTTGAGTGGACAAGAAAAAATGTTACTTAACCGATTAAAGACTCAGTTATCTCAAGTACAAACTAATCTTACTACTTTAGAGGGATTGGCTTTTAAAGTGATGGCTACAGATGAGGATGGTAAACTTGCTTATGAAGATGCCACCCATATTTATTGGGCTGCATTTTTAGCCTTACTCGATAGAGGTGGTACTGATAACTTATGCGACTTAAGATTAATGGCTTTGGTAGATAAGGTAAGCATCTATAAATCTCTTCTTAATTTGCCTGGTATGAAACTCTCTTATCAAATGGCTTTTGCTCAAGTAACTAAAGCAATAAGCAAAGGGGAATTTAGTAAAGAAGACTTTAAAAACCTATTAGAAGTTTATGAAGACGGAACTGAAAAAACTAAAGGTTAAATTTGAAGGTAAACTTATTGAGATTGATATTCAAAAAGAATTATCTATCAATGAGAATATCATCAATTCTCAGCTACGAGAATCTCCTTCTAGTTATTATATTCTTTGTTCTCTTAGAGATAAGTATATAAAGGAAAGAGATTTACTAGCAAGGGAAAAGGATGAAGCCTATTCCAATGCTTGGGTATATTATAAGGATGCTAATGAAAGGTGGAATAACGAATATGTTTCTCATAAGGCAAATCTTAACAAGAAGTATTCTTCTATTTATGAGAGATACTTAAAAGCTGTAGAAAAAGCAAATAAGTTCATAGCTATATGTAAAGCCTATGAGAGTCGGGAGAATATACTAAGAACTATTAATGCGAATCTAAGAAAGGGTTAACCCATTGAACTATAATTAATTACTAACTTTTAAAAACAGTATTAGAATATGAATTATTCAATGACATTTATCTCACCTCTTGTGGCTGAGAAATTTAATCAAGAATTACCTGGATGCCCTACAGAAAATCGGGTACTTATTTTATCTCCAAAGGAGGTAAATCAAACTAAATCCGGTTTGATTATCCCTGAACAAGTAAAAGAGGGAGTTCCTCGTAAAGGGGTTGTAGTAAAGAGTGGGGAAATTACCGAAGAATACAAAACCTACCGAGAATTGGTTGCTGTAGGTAGAATAGTTACCTATGGTTTGTATGCAGGTAAAGAACTTGAATTCGAAACGGACAAACTATCCCCTGCTCTCAAACAGCTTTTAGAGAAAAACGTTCTTACCGTATTGAGTATGAACGAAGTAGTTTACTCAGAACCGAATAATTAAAACTAATAATTATGATAAAAGACAAGAAGAAAAAGAAAGTTTCATCAGAAGGACTTTCTACAAAAGAAAAGATGCTAGCTAGAAAGAAACAGCTAGAATCCAAGGGAAATGGTAGTGGGTTAGTATATCCAAAAGAAGGAACTTTGAGAATGAGAATTAAATCTCCAGGTGATGACCAAGAATTGGGTATCGAAATTATTCAATTCTACCTGGGGGGCAATTTGGGAGGAGTTATATCTCCGGCTACTTTTGATGAACCTTGCCCATTTATGGAGAAATATCAAGAATTGAAAAACTCCAAGGATGAAGATGACAAGGAACTTGCCAAGAATCTGGTACCAAGAAGAAGGTACGTTGTTGGTGGTATCATTTACTCAGATGAAAAGGGTAGTAAGGTAGATTACGAAGGCAAAGATAAGGGAGTTTTAGTTCCTCGCTCAGTATACCAGGATATCATTGACCTTTACCTTGATGAAGATGAGGCAGGTGATATGACAGATCCAAAAACTGGATATGATATCAAGGTAATTCGTTCAGGGTCTGGTAAACTAGACACCACTTATTCTGCTCGTGCTTGCAAACCAACTAAGTTGGACAAGAAATATCAAGGTACAATTGACCTTGAGGGAATAGTTCGTTCTCAAATCAAATCCTATGATGAGTTGGAAGATTTGCTTTCACAGTATCTAAATGAAGACCATGGGGATGACGATGAGGATGATAAACCCAAGAAGAAAAAGAAAAAGGGAGTTCACAAAGACCATTACATGGAAGATGATGAACCTAAGAAAAAGAAAAGAAAATACAAATCGGATATTTAAGGGTTAGTAATATGGTTTCATTCGAAGGTGGTAATTGGATTCGTTCTGTTATCACCTTCTTTAGTTTAAAGACATTACATTATGGCAAAGAAATCTAAGGTTGGTTTAAAAGTACCAACAGCAAATGAGATGGCAAAGAAATATGGGAGTATGATTAAATTAGCTTCAGAAGTAACTGATACCGATTTATATATACCATCTACTTTCTTTGCTTTGAACTACTTATTCGGTAAGGGTATTCCTTATGGTAAAATCGTTGAGATTGCTGGAGAGGAATCCTCTGGTAAATCTTTAGTGGCTTATAACTTTGCTTATGCTACTCAACAACTTGGAGGTCATGTGATATGGGTAGATGCTGAACAATCCTGGATGAATTCTTGGGCTGAAATAAATGGGGTAGACCCCGCAAGAGTAACTATTGTTAATGATACCCGTATTGAATATATTGCAGACGTAGTAGCAGACTTAGCAATTTATTTACGTTCTCAATTAACTCACAATGAACCGATACTCTTAGTAATCGATTCCATTGCAGCTACTGACTGTACTGATAATATAGATGCTAAGATGGTTGATGGTAAGGCAGAGATGGGAGGTAGAGCAAAGGCTCTTTATAAATACTTCCGTATCAGAAGTGAATTATTCTACAAGCTGGGAGTATCTCAGATTTATATTAACCAATTAAGAACTGCTTTGAATGTCGGATTTGGAAAAGATAACACAACAACTACAGGAGGTGCAGCACTTAAGTTCTACGCTTCAATCAGAGCTGCTTTCTATTCAGGAAGGTCTGTTACCATTAAACAAAATGGGAAAGAAAGGAAAGCTGGGAAACTTGTCACTATCAGACTTATTAAAAATAAAGTTGCTCCTCCTCGACCTACAATCAGCAAATGCCCTGTATATTTCAATCCTAAATTCCACGAAGTCGGGTTTGACAGATGCTATGCTTTGGAAGATGTATTAGTAGATACCGATGTAATCGAAAAAACTACTGGTGGGTATAAATTGAAAGGTAAAACTCTTGCAAGAGGGGAAGAGAAATTCCAAAAGCTTTTGGAAGAAGACGATGAACTTCGTAGAAAACTTTTACGGAAAGCCGGAGTAAATACCATAGGTACTACTAAAAAGCAACTGGAGAAAATAGAAACAAATCTATTCCCAGTCGATGGTGTAGAATATGAAAACTATTCAGATTCAGAAGAGGAGGAGGAAGACGATGAGTAAGAAAACAATATTATTGGTTGATGGAGAGAACATTCTCCATCAGTCATTTCACAAGTTCGAAAACCTTAAATCTACCGATGGTAAGCCAAGTGGAGCAATTTTCGGATTCTTCAAATCATTACATATGTATCTTACAAGGTTTGAACCAGATGATGTAGTAATAACCTTTGATAATGGTCATTCACCAGTAAGGACGAAGTTATTGCCCAATTATAAGGGACATAGAAAAAATATATCTGTAGATTACGAATCATTGCAAAAGCAAAAGGCAATTATAATGAAAATGCTGGGTATGCTAAGAATCAATTATATCTTCGATAAAAAGAAATCTACAGTATATGAAGGGGATGACTTCTTAGCATACCTTGCAATTAAAAAATTCCAATCCGAGAAAATGATACTTATATCATCGGATAAAGACTTTAACCAGTTGCTATCAAATAACCTGAGGATATATAATCCGAGAAAAGATGAGATGATAAGAATGGATAATTGCAAAGAATTATTCGGTTATCATTCTCATGAAACGGTAGAGTACCTTGCAATGGTTGGAGATACCTCCGATGATATACCAGGGTTCCCGGGTATAGGACCAGTAAAGGCAAGAAAAATCCTTGATGAGGGTAGAATTGAGAAGTTTATTGCCCAGAGTAGGAACAAAGAATATCTTCAAATATGGAAAAGGAATGAACAGTTAATCGACCTTTTCTGGTTTGTAAGACATAATCCATTGGATAAGTTACCAATTAAGTCAAAGAAGAAGTTTAAGTATGAGAAATTCAAAGAACTTTGTATCGAATACTCTTTAGCATCATTTTTGACAAATGAATTTATAAAACCATTTAAAGCATTACATCATGAGTAAGAGAATTATGTTTGTGGGTCCCTCTGGTATAGGGAAAACTACTTTAGCTAAGTATGTAGCTAAGAGAGAAGATCTACCTTTTATTTCTGGTAGTATGTCAGATTTATTACCTGCTACTGAAGGGGTATCACATAATGAAATATTATCCCTCGGTTCGGAGGCAATGTATAAAGCAGATTTTCAACTTCTGAACAAAAGGAATAGGTTATTCAAGGATAGAGAATACTTCGTAACTGATAGGAGTTATGCAGATTTGGCTGCTTATTTTTGGTATAAGCAATCAAGAACTTTACCAGAATGTGAAATGGAACATTTTTTCTGTCAATGTAAGACTTTAATGGAAGATCAATGTGATGTAGCAATCTTCTTACCATTAAATCTAGATACTTATAAGCATTGGTCAATGGAAGATAATGGTAAGAGAATACTTAACAGATTCTTCCAAGTTCAGATATCATCTCTTATGGGGGAATTGCTTGCAAATTGGGAAATACCCACTATTTGTATATCTGAGCTCGATTTAGGTATGAGAACGGAACAAATCAATTACCATTTAGATAGGATATGGGGAAAGAAGTAATAGCAATAGCCTTTTCAGATTTACATATAAATCTATGGGCTAAGTTTAATGAGAACAATCACAGGACCCTGAATAGTTTCAGGGTTTTGTTGATTATACGGAAATTATGTAGAAGGTTTAACTGTCCTGCATTATTTTGTGGAGACTTATTTCATAAGGCCGAAACAATGGACCAAGAATTAGCAGAGATATGTTATAATGAACTAATCGAAGGATTTTGGATATATGCCATATCTGGAAATCATGATATTAAGAAAATAAGTAAGGTTGGTACTAAACCCTTTAGCTGGCTTTATCAAGTAGAGAAGTATGGTATCATGATATTAGATTATGAAAAAACCCAACTATCTTCTACACATAAAGATATTATGGTATATGGGGTTCCTTATATTGATAATAACGTGGGTCTAAGTGAATACTTAAAGAAGTTAGAATTAGATAAAAGTAAAAAGAATATTCTTTTACTACACACCGATTATCCCGGTGCAAAGGATACCGATGGTAGAGAGATAGATTCCGTAGAAAACTTAAATGTAAATGTTCTCAATAAATTCGATTTAGTATTATGTGGTCATATACACAAACCTCAAAGATTATCAAAGAAGGTTTATATGATTGGGGCACCTAACCATCAAAGGAGAACCGATAGAGATTGTGAATTAGGGTATTGGAAAATCTATGAAGATTTGTCTCTGAAGTTTGTACCTTTGAAAAATTTCCCAAAGTTCATCGATGTAGAAAGGGAAGAGGATATTAATGATGATGGCAATTATTATACGGTAATCCCTCAAAAAGCTAGTACTCCAGTTAATAACAAACATAAGATTACTAAGCAACTTTCTAAGAAGTCTCTAGCAAAGAGATACCTAAGAGAGAAAGGTATTAAAGATGAGGTTAAAACTAATCTATTAATTGAAACACTTAAAAAGGCTGAGTCATGTTAACGTTCTTAAACTTAGAGGCAGAAGGATTTTGTTCAATAGAATCCTTGCATCTACAATTAAACCCCACTTGTACCATACTTATCAAGGCCCCAAATGGGAAAGGTAAAGCACAACCTTTAGAAGAACCCGTTTTAACTTCTAATGGTTGGAAAAAGATGGGGGAATTAACTCTTAATGATAAAGTAATTAACCCAGTTACAGGTAAACCTATCAAGCTATTGGGTATTTATGATAGAGGTCTATTAGATACTTACAAAATAACCTTTTCTGATGGCTCATGTACTGAATGTGCTGGAGACCATTTATGGTCAGTATTCAAATCTGGTAAAGCTAAAGACAGACTAAGAACATTAGATACCGAGACTTTACTAAAGGATTATAAGGTTGAGAATAAAACTGCTCCTGGTACTTTCAAGTATAGATACTCAACTCCATTAACCGTACCAATTGATGGTAATTATACTAAATTACCAATACACCCCTACGTATTAGGGTTTATATTAGGCGATGGTTGTATTTCCGGTAATAGGCCTACAGTTAGAGTATCTACCAATAGAGAGGATTGGCCAGAGATAGTTGATAGATTAAGGTCATATTTGCCAGACCCAAACATGGTTCATGAAGGTACAGAGGTAAGAGGAGCTAAACACTTTAGGATTCATGGTTTAGGTAAAGAACTTAAGGATTTAGGATTAATTGGTTGTAAGTCTAAAGATAAATTTATACCAGAGTTATATTTGAAATCATCAATCGAGAATCGTAGATTATTATTAGCTGGTTTATTAGATACTGATGGATGTGTTGGTTCCAAAAAGAAAATCTCAAAGGTTTCTACGTATTCATCTAAGAGTGAGCACTTAAGAGATGGTATTAGCTATTTGGTAAGATCCCTTGGAGGCCTATCTACTAAAAATGAAAGTACCCGGTTTAAGTATGGTAGGTATACTACTTCATATGTGTGTTCAATACGACTAACCTTTAACCCTTTTCTAAGGAAATATAAAACTAAATCCTATGGTGAGTTTACCAGGAGAAATAGAATGGTAAATACCATAAGAAATATTGAATATATAGGGAAAAAGGTATGTAGGTGCATTAAAGTAGATTCTTCAGAAGGCCTATATATTACCAGAGATTTTATAGTTACCCATAATTCAACTATTCTCTCTGCCTTGGTATGGGCAATATATGGGAAAAACCTAAAGGGTGTTTCTGAGGTAAATACTTGGAAGCAAGTAAGGCCTAAAGATTACAAGGGTACTAAGGTACAAGTATATTTTCAGAAAGATTCTCATACATATAAGATAGTTAGATGTCAAAAGTATGATGAAGTACTTGAGGATGGTGCTAAAGGCAAAGACAGACTTATCTTCATGAAAGATGGAGATATAGTCGATATAAAAGGGAAGGGGAAGATACAGGATTTTATAAACAGAGAGATAGGTTTATCATATACTCTGTTTATGAACTCAATCATGTTTGGTCAGGGTATAAAGAGACTTATACAAGAATCTAATTCGGATAAGAAAAAGATATTCGAAGAAGTATTTGATTTAGAGTTCTTAAACCTTGCTAAAGGCATTGCATTACAAGATAAAAATAACTTGATATCTCAAATAAACGAGGTAGAGCATGAGTCTCAAATGCTTAAGAAAGAATTAGAGGCTAACAAGGAAGCTTACTTCGATATGAGAGATAGAGAAAAATCCTTCAAGCAAAAAATCAAAGAAGAAAGAAGAGAGTTAAAACAAGATAGAGAAAAGCTAACTAAGTTACTGATTGAGAAACAAAAACAAATTAAGGATGAAGTAGATGCTTCGCTTCAGATAAAGATTAAAAAACAAAATGAACTAATCCTTGATTTGAGGAGTAAGATAAAAGATGCAAAGAATCTATCGAATGTACCACTCAAGAAAGTAATTAAAGAATTAGTAATACAGTTAGAAGCTGGTCACTACAAACGTGCATTACGTGATGCTAAATCAATATATAAAGCGTTCTCTGACCTTGACAAATATGATAAAGAATATCAAGAGGCTTTAGAGAGATTAGAAGAACTTAGTAGTGTAAATGATAGATATAAGAAATTGAAATCTGATTGTGATGATATTGCTTCTGATATTGCTTCTATTGACGAAGATTTGGATAAGCTCAAACAGGAAAAGCTTAAGGTTATGTCTCCAAAGTATAAACAAAAACTTAAAGAGATTAGGAAAAACTTACGGAAGGTTGATGAGGACTTTCATAATAAAGAATTAGAGTTAGAGAATTATAACTGGTTAATTAATGACCCATTGGGTAATAATGGGATTAAGGCATACTTATTCGATTCATCACTCGAGTTCTTAAATAAATGCCTCGATAAATATTCAGAGGTATTGGGATTTAGGATTGAATTTAATATAGATTTGGGCACTGCTAGAAAAGAATTTGTTACTCTTATTGAAAGAGATGGGATGATTATAGATTACGATGAACTATCAGGCGGCGAGAAACAATTGGTTTGTGTAGCAATGGCATTCGCAATGAATGAAGCTCTTACTGCCTCTAAGGGGATTAACTTAGCATTCCTTGATGAAGTATTTGAATCATTAAGTTCAGATAACATAGAAGTAGTTACCTCATTAATACGTCACATATTCAAAGAGAAAACTTTATTCTTGATAACCCACTTAGATTCACTTCCTCTCGGTAATACCAAAATCTTGCAAGTGGAAAAGGCACAAGGTCTGAGTAGGTACCAATTACTATAATGTTATAATAATTAATATAACAAGACAGTAATTATGGCAAATAGCAAAAAGAAGGGGAATAGATTTGAGCTAAAGATTTCAAAATGGTTTACCCAATGGACTTCTTACAAGTTCGGAAGAACTCCCTATTCTGGGGCAAACCACCAGAGTAGAGATTTAGCTTCAGATATAATGTGTCAAGATGAAAGACATGCCCATCGGTGTAAAATATCCGTTGAGTGTAAGAATTATAAAGAGATTAAGTTTGAACATATTCTTTTAGGTAATAAGGGTTGTGATATATTAAAATTCTGGGAACAAGCTTCTAAGGATGCAAAAAGAGCAAATAAAGTTCCTATACTCTGTATGAGATATAATTCAATGCCCTCAGAAGAATTTTTCTTTGTAGTTGGAAAGGATTTATCTTCCGTATTCTATAAACCCCTATTCGATAAAGCCAATATTATGGTAATTGATGTACCAAAGATAGATGAGATTCTTTATGTATTCATGGCTAGTGACATATTGAAGAATGTAAACTATAAGTTAGTACATAAACAAGCTAAGTTAATTATTAAAAACCGGTAACCTATGAAGAAGCATACCCCATACTCATATTGTATATTTTACCTTGAAAGGAAGTACTGTGATAAAATCAATAAAGAACTCAAAGAAAAGGGGTATGACCAAATCAAGGCAATTATTCCTATGGTAAACGTATTAAGAAAAACCACAAAAGGTAAGATGGTATTCGAAGAAGTACCAGTATTATTCAATTATGGTTTTATGAGAATGCCTACTAAATTAGCATTCTCAAGGCCATTTCTTAATAAGTTACGTAGGAATATATCGGGTATCAGAACTTGGTTACGTAATACTGAGACAATGCACCCAAGAAAGAAAAAGGTAAGGATTGACAATGCCGAAGACTTTGATGATTTTTCTTTAGTGGCTACTTGTAGTAGAAAAGAAGTAAGGCGATTTAAACGTATTGCTAGAGAGAATAAGAAGTTTTCAGTGGATGATTTAGTCAATGTAAAGCCTGGAGATTACTTAGTATTACGGGGTTATCCTTATGAGGGAGTAGATGCTACAGTATTAGAGGTTGACCATCTTTGTAAGAGAGTAAAAGTTCTTATATACCCTGAAATGGGAAGAATGGAAGTATGGTTACCTTTTGACAACGTTATCTATAGTGTATATTTAAATCATGACCCAGATAAGCTTTATGCTAATTCTGGGGAATATGACCCTAATCAGATAACCAATGAAGCAATTGATAGTATAATGAGATATAGGAGAATTTAATGTTATGAACGAAGCTCAACAAAAAGCCTGGAGTTGTTTAATTGATAAAGAACAACAATCATTATTCCTTCAACTATCAGAAAGTAAATCTTCATGGGAAGCTGGTGAAATTTTAAAGTTATCCCATTACAAGTATCTTGAAATCCGGGAACGGTCAGAGAAATTCTTTAGGCTATTCTCGGATTTTTTTGAGAAACACACTTCTATTTTTCGACCAGATTGCCCCTGTGAGAGGAATTTCCAAGATTATATGGAGGGATGTTTAGAGAAAAGATTAAAGAGAAAAGAAGCAAGCTTATTCACAGGAGACTCAGCTCAATTACTCCCAAAGGTAAACTCTAAAAATATAGAGAGAAACATGAAGAGGTTAAAGGAGTCTGAGGATGAATGGGACATAGATACTCTAAGATTAATTCTTGAATTTGATAGGTGGAATAACTTTAGAATACTTCCAAGGATGCTACAACAGCCATCTGCATTTAAAAGGCGGTCGAATAAGAAGGATAAGATATATATCAAGTATCTTCTTAATAGAGTACCGGATTGGATGCACACTAAACTCAAGGAAAGGTTTAGGTATAAAGTAAAACCAGGAAAGAAAAAGTATTGGGTAGCTTTAATATCTGAGGACCTATATACCGATGGTTATCTATTGTTACCAGTAAGACCTTTGGATGAAGTAGTAGATGAATTTAGTAGATTCTACATGTATGTATTTAAAACTAAAGATGATGCTGATACCTTTGGTTTTATGGTATCTAAGTTCATGATTAAAACCGAATCTGTTAAGCTTGGACAAAAATTCTGGCCAGAGTACCGTTGCTGTGTGGAAAAAGCAGTAAACTATAATCAAGTGAACAACATAGAATTCAATATTAAGAAATTGGATATGGCTTATAACACACATATCAAGAGAAAGCATAAAAAACCCAAATCCACTGCTGCGAACCGAGCAAAAACCTCGGATTTTTATAAAAATAAATAGAGAAATAAGATAAGATTAAATTATTTATTCTTATATTTGCAAAGAAAATAAATGAATATTTAAAAATATTGATGATATGGCAAAAAAGAGTAGAAAAGACATGAAAGCCCCATCCAAGGAGAAATCAAATTTCCTTGGTGCTTCTGGGAGAAACATGACTTATAAGGATTTAAAGAGAAAGGCTATCATATTAGGGATGCCTTTCCCTGATGCTTGTTCTGCTGGGGTATTTGACTTATTACATTATATCAATGTATCAGAAGAAAAGCCCGATAAATCGTTAATTGATAAATATGACGATTGGATGGATAAGCAATTAGAAAATATTGGGTATTCGAAAGATGACCCCTTAAGAAATTCTCGATTAAGGCTTGGGTTTCTTGGAGAAGAAGGGGAAAATGGGCAAAGAAGAACCAAACGAGTTCCTGGGATAAAGAAACCTCGAGAAAAGAAACCACCAAGAGAGAGGGATGAATTTAATCTTATCAAGGGTACAAAGAAATCTTATGTATTCGAATTAACTGCAAAAGGTTTTGAACTTGATAGAGTTATTCGGAGAATGAAAAAGAAATTCCCCGAAGCAAATGAGAAATCTATCAATCTTTGGTATAGAATGGCAAAGAGGAATATAAATGGTAAAACTAAAGGAAAGTAACAACGGACCCATACGACCAGATAGATATTATATATGGACTTGGAGACCAGATACTACCAATAAGATTGTTACTGAAAAGAAATTATATAGGAAACATCTAACTGGTATACCTTACTTTACTAGACACCAAGTAAAGGTTACCTTAGTTTATCTTTATGGTGTAGATGTTCTTCAATATATCCATATAATATCTGGGAGGAAACTTATAAAACAAGGCATTAGAGAATTATCTGATATGAATGGTAAACTTCTTAAAAAGGGTAGTACTAAATTCTGGTTTAAGGGTAAATTCGTAAAAGCAAGGAAGTTCATAATGCCCGATGAATATCACATAGATAAACACCGACGAAGAAGATTTATGGTACAAATGCACCGAGTCTTTAAGTCTAAAGGAAAAAAGGAATTCAATGAAAGGTACTCAATCAAACTCTATGGACAACGGCAAGGCATATCTCCCAAGTATACAAGGCAAAAGAGATTACAAATCAATCTTGCTATCCTACAGGATTTACAACAGGCTGAGTCAAGAGGAGAAACATAAATTCAATCTGTTATTCCTGCAGTATCCTCCATTGGTAAGTTCATTGGCTTTATATTTAAGAAAGAAGATGAACATCCCAATACAAAAGGTACTATTTATCAAAGCACAAAGGGATATGCTTGAAATATTCGATGAGGCATCACTTAAATTTTTAGGGTATTTGCCTAAAGAAAGGTTTATTAAGAAGTCTCTATTATTTCAAGGGTTTGTTCCATTAGAGAGTATTAAACTTAGAAGGTCTTATGCTTATATAATGACAAATAGGATGATAGAAAATAAAATATGGGTCTACCCAATTCGATTATCCGATAACTATAAAACAATGATAAAAGGGAAATACAAATCCTATACCGAAGTATTTGGGAAGGTGGGTATTCCTGGGATAACTAAAATTAAATATAGCAATGAATAATAACGAAGGTTTTAAAATCACAGCACATCAACCAGCAAACCCATTTGCAGGTAAGAAGTTTAAGATAGTCATTTATCAAGGTGACAAGGAACTTGCCTCTCAGGCAATAACAATTGAATCTCAATTAGAATTAAAGACAACTCTAGATGAGATAAAACAATTCAATATTGCTCAGGAGGAATTAGTAAAATCTGGGTGGTATACTCAGAAATCCATACTGGTAAAGAAACTTATAACAGAGTGATATAAATAAATAAATTATTAACCAACTTAAACATTACGAAAATGGCTAAGAAGAAAAAAGAAGTGGAACTGAAAGAAGTTTCCAGAACAGAAATCAATGGTGCAATCATCATTAAGTACGAAGACGGCTCAGTAAAGATTATCTCTGCTCCTATCATGCTTTCTGCCGAAGAAGCCGAAGACCTTTTTGGTTCTGAATCCGATGACGAAGAGGAAGAAGAAGAGGAATCGGATGATGATGATTCCGAAGAGGAAGAAGAAGAGGAATCGGATGATGACGATGAGGAAGATGAGGAAGATGATGACGATGAGGAAGATGAGGAAGATGATGATTCCGAAGAGGAAGAAGAAGAGGAAGAACTGACCGGTGAAGAACTTGCCGAAATGGACTTCGAAGAACTTGAGGATGTCTGCGACGACAAAGATCTTGAAACTGACCCAGACGATTACGATGAAGACGACGTCGAAAAACTCCGTAAAGCAATTGCCAAAGAACTCGGTCTCAAATTGCCGGCAAAGAAAGAAGCCAAAGGTAAGGGCAAGAAAGGGAAAAAGTAATCTGGTAACTGTATTCAAGATTTAAAAGAAGGTAGGGAAATTTCCCTACCTTTACTATCAACTATTAATAAACGTAGAAGTTTACTTATAATAACCATTAACTTATAAAACATTAAAAATTATGGCAACAAAGAAATCAGACTCCAAGAAGAAAGGAGATAAGGAAAAAGACCCCGAAAAAGAAGCTAAACGTAAAGCTCGTCAAGAGGCACTCAAGAATCGGCCGGCTGAACAACGCCCTAACAGCAAGCAAATCGACGTTATTGCCATTAACGACAAATCCAAGGTAATGAACTTTGGTTATGCCGTTAAGAACAAGGAAGGCTATCAGGGTGTAGTGGTTACTTCTGTATTGGTTACGGATGGCAAACCGGTATCAACTTCAGTTTCATTCGTTCCGGGAACTCTTACCGTTAAGTCTAAGAAAGGACATGGCGTTATTTGTTCTCCGAAAAACAAAAAGGCTAAGGAAGAAGAAGAGGAAGAATCAGAAGATTAAACTCTAACTTACTAACTACTATCCCATAGGTCTGCTATATAAATTTAGAGTTTAAGTTCATATGAATAACATCTACACTTAGGACGTTGTTCAGCCAAAAGCTCATTGCCTGTGAAGGTAGTGGGCTTTAATTTTTTATACCCATGGAAGAAGAGAAATTAGCAATTCGAAAGAACATTCGAATACTTGCATTGGATAATCTAATAAATACTTATACTGATGCACTAGAAGATAAAGAATTAAACCTGGGACCAGATGAAAGGGAACTTGCCATCAATATAATAAATGAGGCAAGAGAAATGCTATCAGAAGAAACTCAGGAAGTATCTAACCAAGTAATGCAAAGACCCAAATGGAAAAAGACTTAAGATTATTAGTGGGAAACATTAATCAAACTCTCAGAGAATTAGATTATGTTTCGTACCTTAAAAAGGTAGCTCTTAGTAAGGGTAAGAAAGGCGAATACCAATCCCATGGGTTGAAGAGTAATTATCTGAAAAGAAAACTCATATCTCTTAAAGGAGCCCTGAATAAAAAACTTCATGGGACTTATATTGTTGCCCAATTTAATTTTATAAGGGGGGAACAAAAAGAAACTTTTGAACAAACTTTTACGGACTTATCTCAGAAAGAGGTAGAAGATATACTTCAACTCGAGGCAGTTTTAAAACAATGCAGTTTAGAAATCCTAGAAATTAAAGAAATCCCAACCCAAATTAGGAAGGTATAACTATGGTATTATGTAAATAGGAAATTCATATTCACCTAATATAAATGAAAATGGCTAAGAAAACAGAAAAGAAGAGTAAATCGGAATCCAAGACTCCGGAACTCACAAAGGCTAAGAAAGCTTTGGATGCTTACCTTAAAGAGAACAAGTTGGACCCTACTAAGGATTGGACCAAAGACAAGAAACATGGTAAAAAGGTTACCGAACTTGTAAACAAGCTCAATAAGGAAAGAGACAAAGTTGCTGCTGCCTATCCTGAAGCTGACCAAGAGAACAACAAGAAATTGGTAAAACTCCAGGAAAAAGAGAAGAAGGAAAAAGTTGAGAAGAAGGCTGCCAAAGAGAAAAAGGAAAAGAAAGGAAATGGCGGTAGAACAGCTACCAAATACGATTATCCTCTCATCGACGGCAGAGAAATGACTTCGGCTGAGAAGAAAAAATACCGTATGGAGCAAAGAAAACTTGCTTCAGGTAAGGCTCCCAAGGAGGAAAAGGAAACTAAGAAAAAGAAGGAAGAAAAGGTAAAAGAAAAACCGGCTTCCGATAAGAAAGATAAGAAGGCCAAAGACAAGAAGAAAAAGAAGGCCGCTAAAGAAGAAGATTAATAAGAGCACTTTTTACTTTTTTTACTTATCATATTTTTGAGTATTCGTTAATAATGGTAGAAGGCCTGGCAATATAAAAATTGTTCAGGCCTTTTATTTTCTAATTAAGTCGAAAATGGAACAAGAAATATATAAACCAAAACTTAGAATCACTACACTATCAGAGAATGGTACCCCATTATCCGATAGGTTGGTAGATGCCTATACCGAGATGAATTCAGGTCCAAAGGTACAGCATAACGGTCCCATAAGAGTAGAAGTAACTCTTACTAATAAACAAGATATTGATAACTTCAAAGAATACTTAGATAGGTTATCTGGTACATTGCCTGCTAAGGCACCTAATGTTGGCAGAGGAAGACCTGCAGGGTCTACAACTAAGGAATTGGAATCACCAAGGGAGGATATTCTTGCAGATGTAGAGAAAATGATTGAAGAGGGTAAAAGCCAACAAGATATCATTAAATATCTTAGGGGATTGGGATTTGTATTTATCCTTACTGAGGATTTTCTATTTCACTTTCCCGGATTTGAGTTTAATAAAAAAGATGTGGGAGAAGCAACAGACAATAAGCAATATCCCAATTCATTTTCTTGGATGGCAAGATGTATCAAACGGGCTAAGGACCCAAAAGCAGATAAATTTGACCCAATGGTAATCTTTGGTTTTAGCATTCTTGGGGGACCCTCGAAAAAGATTATCCCATATCTCTATAAGGAAAGGAAGAAACCCTTAAGGGCCCAAGTGGGTAAGAACGTAATATCTTTCTCTCAGGCAGAATTTACTAAGCTTCCTAAGTATATGTTAGAATCAGAAAGGATTAAGTTCTCTACTGAACAGAGACAATTGCTTCTAAGTCCAGAAAAGAAGCCTTCTAAATTCTTTATGAGATGGGTAAATGATGCTATCTTCCCAGACTCCATCAAGGATAAGATGGAAGAGGTAATCAACCGCTAACACTTACCTCAGTATTTATTAAAAGAGTATTTTATATAAAATAATTTTTTAGTATATTTGCATAAAGAATTTTAAAGTATGGACAAAGAAACAAAAGACATTATTAAATTAATTGCCGGGATTCAGATTGAATCTCTAAACTCTCTAAAGGATGACGTAAATAACGGTAATAACATTGCCGAGGATTTAATCAAGAAATTCCTTCAGATTGATAACGATGAAATCATCCAGGCATTAGATGAGCACATTCAACTTTATGTTGACATAGAGCAAACACCTCAACTGATAAACATGATAAATGAATATCAGATGCTGGTATGCTCACATATCCTATTTAGGATGGAAGATGAATGGGTACATACCAATTCTCAAGGAGTATTGGGAACCTGGGCAATCTTCCAAAAATCAAACCTTAAGTTTCACCCTGAATTAACCCTTTTAAAATTTTAATGTAGACATGGAAAAGAACGAATACTTAGAATCAGTAGAAATGAACACTGGAGTTGAAATGATTCCCTGCGAATCATCTAACATCGAAGGCTTTGGTTATGACTCAAAGAAAAAACAACTTTGGGTTGCTTTTAAAGGTAATCGAGTTTATCGCTATGATGATGTACCTTATGAAATCTGCAACGGTTTACATCAAGCAGAATCAAAAGGTAAATACCTTGCAAAGAACATTAAAAATAAATTCGAAACTACAGGTTATGAACTCAGAAACTAAAATAACCAAGGGTTTATTAATTGCGATAGGAGCAATGCTACTTTACTTAGGGAGTAAAAATAATGCCCCCATAGAGGAAGTGAGCATTGCTCCTTCTCGTTTTGAAAGTCCCATAACCAAGTTAATCTCTCTTCAAGATAGCATGGGCATTAAACCAAAAGAAGAGAAGAAGCAATGGTATAAATATAGGGTAGAAATAGAAACGATTCCAGAAAATCAAATCTATAAGATTGAGAAATCTGGATACCAGCAATATGAAGTTTCTAGATTGGGTGAAACTTATTCTTATGTAACCTACGAATTTACCTCAGACAAGGTAATGACTACTCAAGAAGCCTATGACTTCGTAAAGAAATATCCTGAAAGATGTACAAGGGTACCAAATACATCACAAGATAACATTTACGATAAATATAACGAGGATTATGAAGATTACATAAATGATCCAGAGGATGAAATTAACTATCCTCCAGAAATCTTCGACTTCCTAGCCGATTAACCCGAGCAAATAGAAAATAATTCAAATAAAATTTTTCTATTTAAAATAAAGTTCTTATATTTGTATCAGAAAAAGAAATTAATCATTTTACTAACATTTTAAATATAGACGTTATGAAAAAGAATGAAACAAAGGTTACTAACCTGGTTGCAACTAAGGTTGCCGAACAACTTGAAGGAATTAAAAATTCTAAGACTACTAAGGCTTCTGCCCCTAAGGCCAAAAAGACTAAAAAGGAATTGGTAAAAGATGCTCAAGAAGCTGCCACTAAGTTTGCCAATGCTAAATTGGTAGAACTCTCTCCCAAAACCCAAACTTCCAAAAAGGAACAGGTTGTCAAGGAAGTTAAGGAACAACAAAAACCATCCATCATCGAACAGGTAATTTCTAATCGGGAAGTTAAATACGTATATCCTGCCGATGTAGTTGATACTCTTGCTCGGAAGAAATGGAGACAACAAACTCGAAACGAACTCCATCGATTGGAACTTGCAATGGCTCGTATCAAGGACCAGAACTCCAAGGAATTCAAGGCTGCTGCTAAAGCATACGAGGACTTTAGAAAGAAAGTCCTCAAACCAGAACAAGTTGCATAAACCTTTATTAACCAGGTGCCCGGGATAATTACCTGGGCATCTCAATTCATACAAAATGGATTACACTATCTTCTCTGATAAAGAGATGCTTAAGCAGGACAAAGAATTGGTAGAATTACATAAACGATGTTGTAAGTCCTATCTAATCCAACATTCACTTAAGCACTCCAAGATTAAGAAGTTCTTTATCATTTACGATTGGTATATAAATACTGATAACGTAAGGAATTTCTTTTTCAGGCCTATAAACCTTTTCATTCAGGCATTGCTTTTAGGGCAACTTGATGAAATATCCGATTACATTAATCCTAACAAAAATGGAAAACGAAAAAAGAAACGAACCAGAAAAGTATAACGTACTTTACTGCAAAGGCAAATATCAGTATAAATCTAAATATCCCCAAATAGAAACTAAACATAAGGTTATCTATGCAGGGCCAGTAGAACCAATGGCACCCATCTGGGATAATGTATCAGATATATTAAGGAAATCTGATAGAATTTGTACTGAATCTCGAAGAGAATTAAAGAAGTTAGAGGAATGTTCACAGAATAACCTTTACTTCAAGAAAAATGGTATTACCCATATAATCGTATACAAATGTTTAGAGAAATAGTTAAAGACCTATATATAGGCAAATCGAAGTTAACCATAGAATGTAACCAAAAGGAAATACCCCAAACTACTCTGGTTCAAGACATATTACAGAATACTGGATTTACGGGTAATATGCCCGACTACGGTACCTATGGTAATTTCAAGGATGGGAAATTTGAGATTACTCCAATGATGCCTAAGCATTGCTTATTTATTACTGGGGTACCCAAAGGGGCAATCCTTGATAATTTCCGAGTTAGAAGAACATATTGGTCCTCTTATTATGAGGATAATGTAAGAGGGTACTTATTTCAGATTACAGATGAAAGTATACCTCGTTTAATAATCACAAACTAAATCTATATGGAAGCAATCGATTACGTAAAATTATTTAAGCTCGACCAAGAGAATTATGATTTTAAAAGGGAAGAGTTTATATCCGAATTAGGTAAAGAATTTCTAGATTATTGCCAAACCACTACAATTGGGATAGATAAAAAGACTGGCAATATATACTACTACCGATTTAGGGAAATAGTTAAGAATTTCGAAACTAAATTCTGGGCAATCTCAGAACTTAAAATAGGGGAACCATTAACCCAGAAATTATGGAATGCCTTTTTCGCTACTCAGGTAGTTCCCCTAAGGCAAAGGTTATTCCCAAAGGTTCAGAAATTAATCGAAGAGCAAAAGGGGATAACCAATAACCGTAGTAAACAAGACAAAAAACCTACGAACCATAAAAAGGCAAACTATGGCAAGGGAAATCACAGACCTGCATGGGAATAAATTTAAGGTAGGAGATTATAAACTTTGCCTTAATATTCCCATCACTGGGAAAGGTAATTTAGTATTCACCAGGGACCTAATCTCTGGTGAACCTTTTAATTTATCAGTAAGTAAGAAAAAATATAAGGGATATTTCTATAACCTATCTTTGAATCTGTATGTAAGGTTCGATTTAGAGTATATGGGTTATGATGAAAGTTCCGATATCAGAAAATCTCATTTGTATGTCAGAAAAAAGAAATAAGATAGTAAGATTCCCAAGACCTATGGGGACTACTGCAATGGCATTAGAGTATCAGAAACATCCCGATGATACTTTATTGATGAAAATACATAATTATATCATCAATCAATGGCTAATGGGAAATGGTGTATTATGTGGTATCACATACGACATAAATACATTCTCATATCGTATGGGTATAGATATCAATTACATACGTGTATTTATGAGAGATAGGCTATTAAGCTCTAGAATATGGGATAAAGAAAAGGCAGAAGATTTACTACAAGCATTAATGGGAGAACAACTAGCATGGGCTTTGGAAGACCGTATGGAAATAGCCCATCAGGTTAATATTTTAAGAGAATCTCAGGGAGGGAAATACATACCGTTTATATCTGCCGAGCTGGGAAAAGCCCTTAAGTTAAAGCTTGAATCCTCTACATCTCTACAATCAATAGTACGTAATCTTACTGGAGGAAGTACTACAAATATCTTTGCCCAATTCAATCAACAGAACAACGTAACACAGCAAAATGCAATCACCGTTGAAGAGGCACGTCAAATCGTATTGGAATCACAAAGGGTATTGAATAAACCAGAAGAGGCTAAACTATTGGAAGACAGGTATGACATTAAGTCATTACCCGAAGTAGTTGCTACTAAACAAGAAGGAGTAGATACAAGTAAAGAGGGTCTTAACCTTAATAAAGCAGAGTTAATGCAAATTACTGATGATTATAAGGGAGCTATGTCTTCATTCTCTAAAGAACATCATGAACTACGTAGAGAAATCGAAATGCGTATAGACCCAGACGAAGAAGACCCAGAGTTATATCAATATGAAGACTTTGAGGAAGAAGAAAAAGAGGATGGCTCATTTGCATCTCAATTCCTCCGAAATAGTAAGCTCCCATAGTTATATCCGGATATTGCATATTTAAAAAGAAAGAATTATATTTGCATATCAATTTTAAAATAGACAAAAATATGGAACTACCAAAGACATCTTACAAAGAGACTCGGGTTAACAAGGTTAATCAGGGTACATAAATTAAATTAAAACCAACTGATACTGCTCCAGTATGGGTAAGAGACCATTATGATAAATCATCTAAGACTTATGCTTGCCATAAGTATGATGACTCAAATCATGAAAAATTTCTCAAGGGAACAAGAAAAATATACATTGACTTTACATTTTAATCACATGAACTTATTTAGACGAAAGAGATGCTGTAGTGAACTCATTGCTATTAAAAAAAATGGCAACTTAGTATTCAAATTGAGTAATACTCATATCAATGCTGCTTATAATACTTTACAGGCAATAATGAGGAAATCTGGTATATTCGATGAGAATCTATATTTTGACTTGTACCGAGAATATAGAAGACATTATGCTATATACGACGTAGTACCATCGTTGTTAAGGTATAAGCTACCATTGATATTTTCAGGTAGATATCCTAAAAATCTATTCGATAATCAGTTTACCTTTGAGGAATTGATACCTAATGCTTTGGTATATCATAATTTACCAGAAAATTTCAGATTACCAGAAAGCTTAGAGAAAATTCTTTTAGAAGTCAAGAAAAGGGTATCTGCTTATATAGACCAAGATGGCATATCAGACCAGGGTTATAGGGATTTGGTTCGAACAAATTTCGTAAAACAATGGGATGTATTTAGAAAGGACCCATCTCTTATAAATTGCTATATGGATGCTCAATTGGGCATGCTATATATGTGGGCTAGAGTAGAAAATAAAACAATAGTAAAGAACATAATCGAAAGAACTCAAGATGAACTAGCTCAAGAGTTCTTATCTAAAAATGACGAATATGGAAAATAAAGAAAAGTTTGCCTTCAGAAATGTAAACATGTCTCAAGGTGTAGAGGTAGAATTTATTAAATTGATTACCTCATTAGAGACTAAAAGTGATGAAGATATTATTAAAGCTTTTAAAGCTCAATTATCTTCTGGAGTATTAACTTGCCATGCAGAAATGTTATCTAGAACACCAAATCAGATAATATTTCAAACATCTCAATTCAGTAAACCCTCTAACTTTTATAAAAACTGGGAACTATGGGTATTCTCTAATATCCTGGGTGTATGGACTCTAAATAGGTTTAGGATATGATTACAATGAAAAACCTCCAAGTAGAGGATATAAAAGATGAATGGTTATATAATGCCTTAACACAGGGCATCAAGGAATGTATAACTGCTCCAGTCCTAACTTTGGACCCAACAAAACCAGAACCCATTAAGAGGGCAGAAATGATATTAGAGAATTTCTCTCAGGAGGATTCTCCAGTAGTAGCTACTGTAATTGCTCCAGGCAATTTCATACAGATGATATTACCGAAACATGAGATACTTCTCTCGGTAATGTTCATATATAAGGAAAGAAATACCTATGTACAACTCATAATACAAAAACTTGCTTATGAACGAGAAAAGACTACCACCAAGACTAATGGTTCTGTTAGTAGTACTGAAGGGTGAAAAGGTATATAAAATACCTCTCGAATCAGGAATAAAATTGGACCATCTAAAAGATTTCAATACACTGAGGAGAATCCTTGTCCCTTTAGTACAACTATATCATGGAGTAGGTTTTGATACTAGACTTACCTATGATGAATTTAGTATCTTCATTAATGACCTACAAAATTTAGGGTATGAAGAGTTTAATGAGTATTCCTCAGGTATACAAGAATTGGTAGAAGCAAAACCCATTACTGAAAATGACCAGGATATTAGGGAAATACGGAATGGGTTACTTACCTCTCTTAAAATCTCAGAGGTTATCAGAGATATTAGCTACTAAACTAAAGCAAGCCATACATGAAATATTTGAAAACGAAAAGAAGAAAGGTGGGCTAATGTATAAGGAACCCTCTTTAGAACCTATGGAGAGTTCAATCATAAGAGAGGCTCTATACTTGCTAACTCCCCAATTACCTTAATAATTGAAAGGCAGTCTAATCCACTGCCTTTCTTAGCGTATACACATCCTCAGCCTCCTTAAAAATAAAATAGATATATTTTTCTATAAAAATAAAAATGCTTATATTTGCATATCATTTTAAAAATAGACAAAAATATGAAAACGAACTCAGTAACTTACAATCAAGCAGACGAACTAACTAAGGTAGTTCGCAATTTCTTAGAAAAGAAATCTACATTTGAACTTGACTCTGATGAACAGGGTAATCTTCTTAATCTTCTAATGGGACTCTTAATCAAACTAGAGGATGATTACAAACTCAATTGCTTGGATATAAACCAGGTACAAATCTATGATACTACCTATTATTCTTTCATTTTCGAATCAATAATAACTGCCGATACTAATCCCTATAAGGGGCAATTAGCATCTGCTGCAGTTCAATTCATGAATGAATTTACCGATAACGATGGGAGGTTCATATCATTCAATCAACTCGATAGAAACAACTGGATTTTCCAACTTAATTTCTCAATCGCATGACAAAGTATAACGTTAGTCCATTAGTTGCTCGGGAGATAGAATTCTCCACGGGCACTATCTTTGGTGGTAGTTGGTGCCGATACTTTATTTCAATCACCCTACATCAATGCTATATAGAAGCAACATGGAAAACCCGTCCTAAAAATGATTCAGACGGGAACAAAGAAATCTTTAACTCTTTACAGGAGTATCTAGATTGGTTTGCTAATCTTAAGAAAACTTACGGGAGGAGAATATCCCGTAAACAAATGGTATATGCTGCATACGATGAAACAACACGTACCTTCAGTTACAAACCCTACGAGAATTGGGCTACCAGACGTTCTAAGGAGAAATTAAATAAGCCCAAGGAACCATTATTGGCCGATGAATTATATTAACAAAATCTTCTGGGAGGCACTCAAAACACCTCCCAGAACCTCTATATTTATAAAAATAAAAGTAATTATAGAAACAAGTTTAGAAATAATTTTGTATATTTGCAGTGAGAAATATTTCTCAAATAATTTTAATATAGACACGTTATGAAAGAATTAAAAAATTTAGAGGCCATCCGGGAACTGCTTGCTTCTCATCCCATTTATACTTATGATTATTCACCCTCACAGGTAGAGGCTATCTTATTCGGAATCCTTCAATTAACCCCAGAACATCAGGATTATATCATAACCGGACTCAAAAACATCTCCGGGAATTTATCCAAGACGATGAACAAAATGAGGACATGATATCCCAATATACCAATATCTACAATGATATCGAAAAATGGGAATCAGACCACAGGGAAACAGAAATCTTCCAACAACTTGCAGTATCAGAATTATTTAACCAACTAAATAAATAATCACTATGGTAAACTTATATAAATTACTCAACGTACTGGAACAGGGCATGTCTCTGTTCCAACTTAATAAATGGAAAACCGAAGGCATCTGGTATCCAATCACCCAATACAAAAAGGAATCAGATGAAATACAGGTAGTAACTAACCTATTTATTGCTGACCAAGAACAGTATCATATCCAACTATCAGGTAATTATCCAGAAGAATCTGAAGACTGGAACAAGTTTCTAGAGGAAAACCAATGGAAAATCTACCCATTACTTGCAAACATAATGCAAGTCTTCTTGCCCACAGGGAACTACCAATTATTTTATACTCAATATCCACAAGGACTCATATCCATAATCGCTAAGCCCCATGATAAGTAAAGAACTCAAATCACAATTAAGTATTCTCAAGGAAACTAACCCAGAATATATTCAGACCCTAAAGGATGCCGTTACGGCATCCTATAAGGCAGAACTTCAGGCAATCAAACCCAGTTCTACCGAAGAAGAGGAACAACTCAATATCGAACTCAAGGACATAGTATTAAAAATACTATTTGGGCCTTTCTATAATTATTTCATATCAGAATACGTAGTATCTGATACTATATGGGAAGAACAAGATAAATTAATCGAGGACTTATATTATTACTTCAAATCATGACACCGTATATTCAACAACAACTTAAAAAGCTATGCGATAATCCAAATTGGTATGACGATATGCTCATCTCATGGGATAAAAACCCAAGAAATCAAAGGGAAGCTATTTATAACTACCTTTCTCATGTACAACTAAATGGGTTACTAGAAAACACTCAGATAGTTTTTACATTCATAGATGGCGACATGAAACCAGCTTTCTATTTCGAAATTCCCAGAGATACCAATCGATATCTTATACTGGGAATCCTCGATGAAGCAGGTTATCCTCATTGCTGCCTATTAGACCAACCAAAACAAATGTTTAACCCTCAACTCAATTAACATCATGGAACCAATCATAACAGTAAACCAATACCCAATCGGATGGGAATGGTTAGACAGAGTACCTCTAGAGGACTTTAATTGGCTAATCGAGATATTTGCTACCCTGACCGATAACACTGATACTTATAACTTTGTAGGATATACGGATTCAGAAACCTTACCAGGTCATCAGAAGATATGCTCAGTAGACAAGATACCATTAGCTAACTTCCTAAACGAAGACCAAGGCTATCAAACAGGTATATCAATGTACGGCCACTACATAGCATGTAAATGCCTTGACATATCCTCAGAAAGGGAGTACATGAATCAATTTACCGATATAAGAATACTAACCAACGAACTAAAGCCATGCTAACAAAAGGTAAATTCCTGGTATCTTTCGAGGTACCAGGACACACTAAAGACTACACAGAGGGGTTCACAGAAGAAATGGTAATCCCCTACAGAACTGAGGAACTAAGGCCATATCTAAGGTACCCCAACCAAGAGATAAACAACAACCACCTCCACTCCGAACACATAAGGCTAAAGCTAAGAGAAATATTACAAATCCCACTAAGAGATATAACCATAATCGATATAATATCACTACCATGAATATCATCTATCACATAATCCTATCCGTAGGCACCATCCTAACCCTCATACGCAATGAGAAAATATACCAAGCCCACAAGTACGCCCCCCAACAAACAAATTAAGGTATATCATCTCACAATCCTAACCCTATACACCTCATCACTAATCCTGGTTACACATACTAAGATACATATAATAATACCTAAAATCACTAATTCCCCTCATCGTAACGATCTGGCCCCTAATCCTAAATGAAGAAGCCTACCTAACAAAGAAATTCATCTACAGATCGTAGTATACAGATATACCTAATCGAATAAATACCGGGTACCCCCCACACTCCCCAACACAAAAATAAAACAAAATCATACTAACATACCTATAACCATCTATTAATATAATAATACCTAATACATATATCAAGGTATCTCACCGGGGGTTTTGGGGATTTAGGCAAACAAGGCAAGTGATAACCCCTCTACTATACAAAGCCACTCAACTCACTATATAGCCACTATACCATATAGCTCTACTACACACTTTAAAGGCAAACTCAAAAAGGCCTATGTGATGATAATTTTTCGTCCCCTAATGGCCTCTTATTTACCTTATCCGAATTACCTTACCAAACATTATTATATAATATATATCAATTAAATTCAAGGTAAATATGAAACACAGAACTCACCCCAAATTTCCTAAGTATAGGATTTATGCTGACGGTACCATAATCAACAAACGTACTGGGCATATTCTAAGGCGTAAATACGCTTTGAAGATAATGAACGAATCGTCCCAGTAATTACACCCAAATTAATTGCTGAAGCCTTTCGTATACCTAACCCAAACCATTATAAGTATATTAGATATAAGGTATATTAGATATAAGGTATATTAGATATAAGGTATATTAGATATAAGAATGGTAATCTCAAGGATTGGAGAATAGAGAATTTATATTGGGCAAGCTATACTCATAAGCCAGATAATAAATCCAAGTTAACCCCTAAAATTAAAAAGGTTATCAAGGATGTATCTCAAGGCCAAGTAGTTATAATTAATAGGGTAATTATAAGGAAATAGGTAATATGGTCCTAGAGCTTTATTAGTAATTGGCTAAGTATTTATATTAGCATTATTTATAAGGTTTCTAGGACTTACCGTGTTAAGGCAATCTCCATTCATGGCCTCAAGGATTAAGGCAAACATAACTCAAGGCCCTTAATAACCTACGAAGGCAATTAGGGTTATTGCAATATATTATATTTGCAGCTAAAGTATTAATTATTAAAACCCATTACCCATGAACACAGAAGAATTATCAAACCGATTAACACAAATCGTACAAGGCCTTACTAATACTCACCCTATTAGGATTAAGGCTACTATCGAGGTTTTCCTTGAAGAATTTGACCCAAGCCAGAACTATCTTCTCTCTATTTCAGATATAGAAGGCTATGAGACCCAATTTATCGAATTTGAGATTTGGGACAAAAATGATGGCCCTATACCTGGTATAAAACTTTTCAAGGATTTCAACATTTACCTTGAACGAGAATTTTGCGAATACTAACACATTGCCCCAGGCCTAACTTAGGTACCTGGGTTTTTACTTACGCTAACTTAGTAAGCCCTTATAGGCTATCCTAATCTCTATAGGCTTACCATAGTCCCTATATGGCCTTATAGAATTAGGACCCAATAGGTTTATAGAGGGCAATAATAGGGATATGGGCCTTAATTCTTTATCACCTTAGTCCATTAATGGCCTTATCAATATACAGGTATATAATACACTCTCAAGAGGACAGGCATAAGCCATATAGGATAATCCATATACATATCATATATGCCCACTACAAGGCGTGCGAAGATTTCCCTTGTGAACCTCCAAAATTAAGTGCAAATATTAAGTGCACAATATTTTCTATTTTATGAATTTTTCACAAAAATAATTTTGAAAATAAAATTATTCATTTTCTCAAAAATTTTTCTTGAAAATGTTTGTAGATTAAAATAAAGTTCGTATCTTTGCAATGTGAGAAAAACAAAGCGATATTTGAATAAATTTTTAATTAAAACTTTTTAAGAAAATAATTCTCTAAAAATTTTGTAGATTAAAAAATAGTTCTTATATTTGCAATACAGAAATGAAATAAATATACCTTATTAGAATAGTTTAAAAAGTCTTGAAAGTCTATTTGAAAAGGTAATAAAAATAATAAATAATAAAACTTTCAAGCAATTTAATTATGAAAAAGCAAATTAATAACGTGAATGTAGAAAAAGCAAGTGCAAACGCAAAAGCAAATAGTTTAATTGCTTTAGACGTATTGAAAAGCGTTAAAGAAAAAAACGCGGGTCTTTTCAAAACGTCTTTAGGGACAAAAACAGAAATTTACAAAAAAGAACTTTTTGAGGGTGCAAACGAAAAGCAAATCAAATCGTTACGTAAAAAGTTCAGAAACGTGACTTTCAATTTTCTTTCCACGATTGCAAACAATGCAGATAAAAAACTAATTGAGGGCTTTATAGACTTTTATAAACAAGTCTATACATTAAATGATTTTTCATTTAATTCTATTGCAAGCGAAAATACAAAAGAAGAAAAGAAAGCAATTCTAATAAAAGGGCTTGAAATAGTGAAAAACTCCTTGAAGTAAAAACAAATCAAAGTAGGGAAATATTTCCCTACTCACTTAAAAAATAAAAGTTATGATATTAAATATATTTTTATTTGTTGGAATAATTTATTTAATTATTCAATGCTATAAAGACACAAAAGAAATTTTAAAAGACAATAACGAAACATTTAAAGATTGAAAGAAAGCAAAGGGACAAATAAAAATCTTTGTCCCTTACTTTTTATTTTTGAATGTTAAATTTAAGGGAACCGTACTCCCCATTTAGTACCACAACTTTCGAAGCCCTCACATTAAGGGGTACCTTGAAGGCAAATACCCATTTTAGTACCCCACAAAAATCGCTCCTCGTATTAAGGGCATACCCAGATATCCCACACCACACATGCCCACATAACACACAGAGAAACCAGAGAATAAAACATCCCTGGCTCTCATTCACCTTATCCCCCTGGTAGATTACAATATCAAAGTTCTTTCTATAAACCAAAAACTTATAAAATATGGAAGAAAAAACATTATTCAAACTAGCACGTGCAATTACAGATACAGGTACAGATACTGTATCTTCAGAGGGTGGTACTATAACCTACCGTATCACTTCCCTCAAAAGGAAACTGGTAAATGGCAAAGTAGTTTCAATCTCTACACCCTCTTGTATTTTGGGCTCAGCCTCCATAAGTTGGGCTATTTGGGGAGGAGTTACCGTTGGAGATGGTTACTTAGATGTAAAAATTAACTATTCAGAAAATACTGGGTCCTCAAGGTCTACTACTTTGGTATTTACCCAAAATGGGTCTAATAACAGAATCAATCTCACAGTAACTCAGAAGCCCCCTGTGGCTTCAACATTCACTCTCTCTGGATTGCCCACAGATACAGGCTACTATCTCTTTGGCAAGGGAGCTAGGCCACAGAATACACCATCTTCAGGTCAGATGTATATACAGGGTCTCTCAGCAACTAGTACTATTACTATGAAGATTCCATTCTATGCCAATGACTCAGAACCTGGTTCTCGAATAGAATGTACTACTGGAGATAGAGTAGCTGTATATACTAAACCAGATGCTACCTGGATATCAAAGGGGTCATTTATAGTACCAAGTGCAGGAGGAACAGTATCAATCTAAAAACATTATACATTATGGAAAATAAAGTTCTTAAATTAGGGGGGGGGAGAGATCCACCAAAGATGTATATGCAGAAATAAAAAGGGGAAACTCTAAGAGATGGACAATACAATCTCAAAAGCATAAGTATGTAAATGGCAAATTGTCCGGGGTTATTGAAGTTGGCTATTCTGCTAGCATCAATACCCCGGACTATGTTCTGGAGGAAGACAAAAGTACCAATGGTATTCAGATTACTGCACAAGATAACGGTACTTCTGGGCTTTGTGTACTTACACAAAATGAATCTGGTAATAAAATAAATCTACACCTTACTACTCCCGAAGAAGAAAAAGAATATTGGGAAATACATTTTAATCCTATAATCATCAATGGAGTAGACACGAGTGCTTTTTTTAAGGTTACTACCAATATTAGTGGCGAAGGTGGATCTATGGTTAAGGGTAACCTAAATAAGAATTGGATAGTAAATCAAAATAGATATGCTATTAATGTCTATATTGCTAACCTATACCCGGGAAATTGGGATATGTTGTCTTGGTCCTGCCTCGATAAGAATGGTAATGCTTTTAGTCCTAACTACAATATACCAAGTAATTCATACTTTACAACAAAAACAACTGGATTGGGTTCCTATACTCTTACAAAAGTTTCAACTCCCTCTGCTAGCAATGATACTCCTATACTCTCCAGTAGGTTTAACCCCACTAAAAAATATCCATTAGATTTGAACTTTTATTGGGTAGTTCCAACTTAATACCTGTATTGAGATCAAGATAATATCCCAATTATAAAAGCAATTACCCAGAATATAAGAGCCAGTGTATATGCAACAGAATACCTATGCCATGGATACCAGCAGGTAATATAAGAATCTACTTTTAGTATTTCTGGATGTTCTTCCTCGTATTTTTTATCCTCTTCTCTAGAACTGTATTTATAAAATACATAGAAAGGTAAGAATACGAGGAAAATTATTAGAGCAACTGGGAACAAGAGTAGGAGAAGAATCTCCCCCCCTTGCATTGATGTCCCAGCATAGTTACCGTCTCTGTCAAAAAAGTATCTCATAGTAATTTGTATTTTATGTATCTGATTAATAGATAAATCGGAAATAGAGGTAATACTATCCATACCGAGATGAATAAAACGAGAGAGTGTATTTTGTGAGCATAGGGTAAATAATCCAAGCAAGCCCTTACAAAAAATACCGTGAATGGCAAACATACCAAGTAAATTATTGCTAATACAGTAGTCATTGTTCTTTGAGGTATTTGTTAATAATCTTGGTAAGCTTCTTATCAAATTCAATCATCATATCGAAAGCTTTCGAATCTTTCATACTTCTCATCTCCTTATCAAGTAATTCTATGTTTCTCTTAATTGAGAAATAGGCCTTATATGCAAGGAATACTCTTTCATTTTCTTCGGTAAGCGGACGAACTTCTCCCTTTTGCCCATCCAATCTTGGATATGTATCATCAGGACCCAAGGTTCTTGCAACTTTTACTCGGTTACTGAGCATTGCGAATCCACCTTTTTTATCGATAGATTCCACTGTAACTTTCTCAATGATGGGTCTTCCAGATAATGTGAAGAGAACCTCATCCCCCTCTTTAAGCTTTTTGATTTCTTTCTTTTCTTTTTTCATATCTTTATTTATTAAGAATTTTTCTTTATGCAAATATACGAAATTATTTCTTATTTATTGCATTATCAATCATATTTTTAATAAATTCATAGGCATTGCCCTGGTAATCCTCTAGCATTTTGTATTCCTGTGGAGATAGAAATACCCCATTTACTTTAAAAGCATCTCTTAGATGTTCTGGTATAATGCCTTGGTGAGTGATGTTATTATAACGGATGATGAAAAGTTTCTCTTTATCTTCATCTATAACACCAAGTGTGTTGACTGGTTGGAGTTTAGTTTGGTAAATTCCCCCGAAAGCCGAAGGAACCATTAGAATACTTCCCGGTATTCTAGTTATCCAATGGGAATAATCGGGAGTAATTACGGCAATTTTCTTCTCTTTTTCAAGTTCTTTATCATAAGCTAATCGATTAAACCAAAAAGCACATTTAAAACAAACTTGTTTTCTTGCCATAAGTTGAGGAATCTCTCTAGTTTCATCGAATTCCTCTAAATTAATTGGTTTGCCACATATCTGGCACTCATTTTTCTTGTCCATATTGCATTATTTTATAAGTTATATATGATAATAGAACCTCGAAACATCCTAAAAATGGGTTATAAGCAATACTTTTGTTACTAAAATTGAACCATTAAAACTGATAAGTTATGGATAAACTAACAAATGAGATGATTAAAGACCTTGCTACTCGCTTAGGTCTAGAACCTGCTCTATTGAAAGCTGTTCAATTGGTAGAAGCCGCAGGTAGAGATGGGTTTTTAGCTGATGGTAGACCTCAAATCCTCTTTGAGGGTCACATTATGTACAAAGAAGTACATAAGAAATTCCCTGACAGAGATTTAGCTTACCTTTGTAAGAGATATTCTACGATTTTCTTCCCTAAATGGGATAAATCGAAGTATTTGGGAGGTGTACACGAGTATAAGAGACTCGAATTAGCCAAAGAAATTGACGAAGAATGTGCATTGAAGTCTGCAAGTTGGGGAATGTTCCAGATTTGTGGGTTCAATCACAACCTCTGTGAATGTAAAGATGTCTTCGAATTCGTTCATAAGATGTCGGAATCTCATGCAAATCAACTAGAACTCATGTATTATTTCATGAAAAACTCTGGTTGTTTGAGTAATCTCAAAGAAAAGGACTGGGCTGGCTTTGCCAGAAAATACAATGGTCCTGGGTATGCCCAGAATGCCTACGACCAAAAACTAAGAAATGCTTACGAAAACTTCAAAGATAAATTATGAAAAGATGTCATTTTAACAGCTGGGTAGCAAAAGTATTTCTTTTCCCCAGTTACAAAGCAATTACTCTGGTGTATAACTCATTCTTCAAACACAAAATAGAAGAGTGTAAACCTGATGATATCAATCATGAGTGTATTCATCAGATACAGCAGATTGAGTGTAGTATAGTGGGCTTGGTACTCGGTATCATACTCTGGTTATCATTTGGTATATCCTTTTGGTGGGTAGTAGCTCTGACTTTTGGATTCTTCTACCTTTGGTATATCCTCGAATACATAATCATCCTATGCTTTGCCAAGTGGGATAAACAGAACGAAAGGTATCATGATGTAAGTTTCGAAGAAGAAGCTCACAATAATGATAAGAATCTGAGTTATCTTGAAGACCGTAAGCCATTTGCTTGGATTAAGTACATTAAATTGAGAAGCTACAAGAAATGAAGAAATTAAAAGTATTAGGGGTGTCTGCAGGTGCAGGCATCCTTTTGTTCCCTTTTAGAAAGAATTTGATAGCTAATGTAGAAACTAGAGGAGTATTTTATACTAAGGGTCTAGAACAATGGAAATTAAATTTTGGAGATATCCCCTATTATAAAGATGGAACTCTTCCTGATTGTAAGCCAGACATAATTCTTTCAAGTCCAGACTGTGGAGCATCTTCTATTATGAGGCTTTCAAAAGTAAAAGAATTGGGCAATCCCCAAGAGAATAAATCCCTGAATCTAGTAATTCAATCAATCTTACATTATAAACCTAAGATATTTCTTATTGAAAACTTACCTCGTTTGCTATCTTTGCTCCCAAAAGAATATCTTCAAAAAACCTTCAAAGACTATAAATTAATTTTTCACGAAAGGTCAGTTTTAGACTACGGAAACTCTCAGGAATCAAGGAAGCGATTACTCATCATTGGAGTACATAAAAAGACCGGTAAGAAATACTTGAATGCTTTTGATGAAGTATTTCAAGTAAAAACTCCAACAACTACTAGAAATCTACTTAAACCACTCACATTCTCTCAGGAAAATAATACTAACCAGATTCCATTCATGAGTAAAACTCTGGCAATGTATGACTATCGAAAACTCCCTGAGAAGAAAAATCTCACAGTAGCAAAGATACATAGACTCTGGGTTAGAGATTTCAAGGATGAAAAGAAATGGCCTATCAAAACTGCAAAGATGAGTACTCTCCCGGGAGTATATCGATTAGAGTATGATAAACCCCCATTAACCCTCAGACCTGCAGATAGGCAATTTAGACCTGATGGCTACCCTTTGGGAATCGAAGACTTCAAGGCAATTATGGGATTCCCAGATAAATTCGAAATTTACCTTCACAAAAATGGTGATACCTTCGAAGAGGATTTTAAGGATTACCACTATTGGCTTAACAAGGCAAGGTACACAATTGCCAAAGGGGCAGTAGGTGAAATAGGTTATTGGTTTAAGGAATGCCTCAAAAAGGCAAATACCAAGAAACCATGAGTTTCAGCTTTATATATAAAGTCTTATATATAAGTTTCTGGGGTACCTTGAAATATATAGATATATAATATACTACGTATATATATCTATATATTTATCTGCGTATATATAGCTATTCATATATCATATCGTAAGTAGTATATTTGGATATTATCTCACTTCGTTCGATAAAGGTAATCGCTAAGCGATTACCGATAGATAGTATCATTAAAGCGTACGACTATTTCGATTTGAAAAACTTTAATACACCGAATTATGAGAATGATTAATGCAAAGTACCCAATTACCGAATTGAACATTAATAACATTATTAAGTTCTTTCGGGTTATCTATCGGAATTTACCTTCAATACGTTTTGAGATTATTGAAACCAATCGTACTTTTCAATTCAAGTTCCACATTATTAAGTCAAACTTAAGTTCAGTAGAACGCTATTGGTTGAAGAGTAAGATTAAGAAATTCATCAAGTATGAAGACATTTAAGAAGGCCTTGTTTATTGTACTTCTAGGATTTACTATTTACCTTTGCTTCAGGAATTACAAACTTTCTCGAGAGGTTGATTCCCTGGAACAAGCGGTCAATGAAATCCCAGATACAGTATACACAAAGAAACCTTTCAAACCAGAGAAGAAGTACTCAGAAAAAGTTGAACCAGGTAAAATCTTAGTTCATGATAATAAGCAGCCAACTCTCTTTCCTGATTCCATACTAAGGCAGCCAGTTATCAGTAACCAAGATTCCCTGGTTCAAATCGTTTTGAAGAAAGATAAGTTGAACTTAAGTCTGTTCAATAAGGAGACTAACACTTATTCAACTAGACTATTCCCAATCGATTTAGATAAGTACAACTACAACTGGTATGAAGGTCAATTAACTCGAAAGAAAGTTGCAAGGTTATCACTTAGTCCATACGTCTATGGCAAATACAGACCTTTCAATAATCTATTCGATATGGGAGCTGGTCTTTCAATCAAGACTAAGAGATTTAATTACAAACTCGGAGTCAATACCTTTTACTATCCGAAGATAAAATCTGGTATAGGTACTGACATCGAATTTCAAATAACGTATAACTTTTAGATATGGCAAAGACTATCTCAGAAACTAGAACTACATTAACTCGGGAAGAACTATCAAACCTATCCCGAGTTTCTAGTGATGTTTTCTTTTTTAGCCTTTTTTGCTATGTGATACATCCAGTAAGAGGAAAGGTAAGATTCGATTTATACCCATTTCAAAAATCGGTTCTCTACAACTTCATTGCCCAACGATTCAATATCATCCTTAAGTTTCGTCAGGCAGGGATTACAGAACTTATTTCTATGTACTGTCTTTGGTTGGCGATGTACCATCCCAACAAAAAGATAAACATCATCTCTATCAAAGACACCACCGCTAAGAAGGTGCTTAAGAAGATTAAGTTTATGTACAAAAATCTTCCATGGTATCTTCAAACTCCCATAATCAACGGTAGAGCTGGAGAATATGGTTCTGCTTCCATGATAGAATTTGATAATGGGTCATTTATTGAATCAATTCCGACATCATCCGAAGCCGGTCGTTCAGAATCTCTTTCCCTATTGGTTATTGATGAAGCAGCAGTAGTAAGATGGGCTGCTCAAATTTGGGCTGCTGCATTTCCTACTCTTTCCACTGGTGGAGCTGCCATCGTCAATTCCACTCCCTATGGAGTTGGTAATTTCTATCACTCAACTTGGGTAGATGCCATTGCAGGAGGTAATCCTTTTAACCCAATTCGATTATACTGGCAAATGCACCCAGAACGAGATATCAATTGGTATAACCAAATGTCTTCTGCTTTGGGAGCAAAACGAACTGCACAAGAAATTGATGGTGACTTCTTATCATCTGGTAATACAGTCTTCGACTTAGCCGATATTAAAGCTATCGAAGACTGCCTTAGTGATTACCCAGTTATTAAGAAGAGATTTAATGGTCAATACCGACAATTCTGTGAACCCGAATCAGATAAAGAATATTTCATTGGTGCAGACGTTTCAACTGGTAGAGCTTCTGACTACTCTTCATTTACTTGTATGGATAAGCTAGGAGAAGAACAAGTAGTATATAAGGGAAGAATGGCAGTGGGAGCTTATGCTAAGTTACTTGGTGATACTGGGAAGTTGTTTAACTGGGCAGTAATAGCTCCAGAATCCAATGACGTTGGTTTATCAGTAACTTCTAAGCTTCAAGATGAAGGCTACCCTAACCTTTACTACTACCAGAAGATGCTAAAGAAAAAAGGTAAAAGTAGACCTGAAATGGATAAATCCCCTGGTTGGTTAACCACCCAAAAGAATCGTTCAGTGATAATAGAAAACTTGGAAGAAGATATTCGATTAGATAACGTAATCATTAAGGACCCATTCTTTGTACAAGAAGCTTATACCTTCATTTATGATGGTTTAGGTAGACCTGTTGCAATGGGTAAACATAGGGCTAACAATTCAGCTGTAGATGTAGACCTTGAAGGAGATGTATATGCCGATGATGATATCTTTGGAAAAGCAATATGTAATCACATAAGGAAAGGAAAAACTAACGTAATCGTACAACCAAGATGAAAAAGTACTTCAATTTTAGTTGGGGTTGGGGACGTAAGAAGGACCCTCCCAAGAATGGTACATCCTCTAATAAAGAGGAAAAGCCTGCCACATCGATTTCGCCTGGTAGGGTTTCAGTTGACGATGATAGCGATAACTTAATTACATCATTACAAGGGTTGACTAAATTAGTTGAACCCTCTTTTCGTGTTGATGTGATACCTTTAATTCGGGATTTATATAAGGTAAATCCTGATATGGGCATTGCATTGCAAGATATGTTTAAGTTAGCTAACACCAGTCATACAGTAACTTTCCCTAATAATACCGATGAAGAGGCTTCAAAGATGAGAGAACATCTTAAGAAAGCCACCAAGGGATGGACCAGATATACTGCTGGTATAGATGGTTTAGTTAATAAAATGATTGTTCAACTTCTTGTAAGTGGGGCAATATCCGTAGAAGGAGTACCAAATGATAAGCTTGATGGTTTGGCTACTGTATTATTCCTTAAGCCAGAACACATCAAGTTTAAACGTGAATTAAATGGGGTGTATGCTCCTTACCAAAAGAATATGAATTTCTTTGTTAAGCAACAAGATTACATTAAGCTTAACCCAGAAACCTATTTCTATGTTGGTATGTTCAATGATACCGATGAACCTTATGGAGTTCCTCCATTTATGCCTGCATTGGATTCTCTCAAAGGACAAAATGATATGAAGATTAACTTCAAACATATCATGGAGATTTGTGGTATGGTTGGTTTCTTAGAAGCTAAGATGCAGAAATCTCCACAAAGACCAAATGAGAGTATAAAAGCTTATGAATCCCGATTATACCATGAACTTAATATCCTTAAACGTAATGTTAAAGAGGGTATGAAGGATGGAGTAGTTGCTGGTTACATAGATGACCATGAATTCAAACTAAATTCTACTACTAAGGAGCTCGGTAATATCGAGAAGCCTTGGAATATGAACCAACAATCTGTAGCAAATGGGTTGGGAGTTAATGGCTCTATCATTGGGGTATCATCTACTACTGGTGAAGGTGCAACTGGTATAATGCTGTCTAAGATGATTAGCCAGTTAAAAAATATCCAAATGCTTGTAGCTTATGTATTGGACCGACTTTATTCTCTAGAATTGCGTCTGGCAGGCTTTAATAATAATAAGGGAATGAAGATTGATTGGGGAACTTCTACAGTTTCTGATGAAGTTAAAATCCAACAAGGTCTTCAGTATAAGATACAGAACCTTGACTTATTGTATAAGGCAGGTATCATTAGCCAAGAACAATATGCTTGGGCAATGGGTTATGATTCACCAGATGAGAAAGAACCAAGAGTTTCACTTGAGGACCAATTTGTTAAGGGTGGTAATATAGACCCACAAGAGGGTACCAAGAAGAAACAAAGGCAGGATGATAAAAACCAATCTGCTCGTAGGTCAAGAGATAAGACAAACCCGGCTCCTTCTCGAGGAGACCAAAATACTAAAGCAAGATGAGTAAATTCACAAAGAAAAACAAAGAGCATCTTGATTCTATGGTGATAGGTCAAGGCCATACCATTATGGCTGGGTATATCCCAGAAGCAGTGGGAGCCAAGGCTTTCTCAGAGAATTATTACAAATGGAAAAACCCTACACCGGATTCCATTGCTCAATTTGGGTTTTGGGGAGGGGATATAGATTATAATACTTATTATCCCAACCTGGACAAATCGGAATTAACTCCTAAGGATGAAGAGTTTATCGAACCTATGTTCCGATTACTTTCGGAAACAATCGTATCGAAAAATTGGAATCCTACAGACTTCGGTCAAAATGGAGTACTAAAGGCTTCTATGAAGATGTTGCTTGGTCAAACAGTAAACTGTGACCATGAAACCAACATTGGTAATGCTATTGGTGCTGTATCACAAGTAATGTGGCAGGAATCCTATAAAGACGGTAGCTTTACTATACCTGCTGGTATCAACGGTATTCTGAAAATTGATGGTAAGGCAAATCCAAGAATTGCTCGAGGAATTCTTATGGAGCCACCCTCAATTCATAGTAATTCGGTTACTGTACAATTCAAGTGGGATAAATCTCATCCCCAAATGGAAGATAACGAATTTTACCAGAAACTTGGTACTTATGACTCTAAGGGAGTTATGGTACGTAGAATTGTTACTGAAATTGTTCGTTACCTTGAGACCTCACTAGTTTCACATGGTGCTGATTCATTTGCCCAGAAAATTGGTTCGGATGGTAAAATCATTAACCCAACCTTTGCCAAAAGAACTTGGGCATCTTATGAAGAATACAGAGATGATAAATCGAAGCAATACTTCTTTACTGATTATAAATCAGATTTAACATCATATCAAGAAAAGAACGATACTCAGGGTTCTTTTAATGATAATGATGCCAATGATAATCATTCAAATAAAGATAACATGAACGAATTACAAAAATTTCTTGAAATCCTTTTTGGGGATAACATGCTTACCCTGGAAGAAGGTAAAGAGATGAATCAGGAAAATGTAATTGCCTGCATTCAGACTTTGGTATCATCCAGAAACACTTTGCAAACTTCAGTAGATAATCTTACCACAGAGAAAACTTCTCTTACGGAACAGATTACCAACTTGAATGCCGAAGTAGCTAACTTGAAGGAAATGGCAACTGTAGGAAAGAATCACATTGCTTCTCTCCGTGAAAATGCCGTAGAAACCTACAAGAAGTTAATGGGTGATAAGGTAGATGAGACAATCGTTACGATGCTCAATGCCGAGACTACTGGTATTACTACTCTTATTTCCTTGACCAAGGATTACCAAGCTCGCTTGGAAGAGAAGTTCCCTCTCACTTGCTCAAAATGTGGTTCTAAGGACGTCAACCGTGCTTCCTCAATTGCTGAGGATGATACCGAGGGTAAAACTGGAACCCAGGGTACTGATACCCAACGGAATTCAGAATCTCCGAGTACTAAGAATGTAATCGATAACTTGTATCGAAACAAAATCAAATAACTAATATAAATAATCCGCGTTATGGAAAAAACTAAAATCGTAAACGACCCTCAGCAACTTACTCTCTTTGGGGAAAGAACCCCGAGAGCGGTGATTTACAAAAGTGAGTCACACAAATTGCACCAGGCTTTCAATGTTAAAGCTGGAGAGAAAATCGTACAGGGTATGCCAGTGGCTTTGAATGAAGAAGGTTTGATTTACCCTTGCACTGATACAGCTACTCAAGTTTATTTGGGTGTAGCAGTAACGGATAACGTTAACCCTGCTTATCAACCTCAAAGAAATTTCCCGGTAGAGGTAACAGTAGCTATGGAAGGTTACATGATTTGTAACTGGGTATCAAACGGAAATATCGATGCTGGCTATGTAACTCCCGATGGAAAATTGCTTAACGATAGATTCGTAAAAGCTAACCAAGCAACTTCAACCCAGTTCATTGCCCTTAATCCAGCAGAAGAGGCAAATGAGGTAATTCAAGTACTCATCAAATAAGAGAAAAGAAATTATGGAAAATAAAATAGATATTACAAAGTTGAAGGCTCAGGATTTTATGAATGAGCTGCCGGAAATGGTAAGAAGCTTGGAAGCTGTTCGTTCCGGTTCACAGGACAAGAAGCCTGTAGAGGTAACTTTTGGAGAATTGGTTACCGGTAAATGGGGTATTTCAGAAGATGAACTTTTTGAAAAGATGGGCATCAATCCAAAAGTGGACACGATGCAGAACATCTTTACAATGCCTCAACAGAATGTTCGTTGGATTGTTCCGGAAATCATCCGTGCTGCTATCACATTGGGTATGCGCCAGGCTCCGTTCTATCCGAACATCATTGCATCTGATCAACCCATCAATGGTTTGCAAGCAATCATGCCGATGGTTAACATGTCGGATGCTGCCCCTGCAAAGGTTAATGAGGCAGAAACTATCCCATTGGGTGATGTTAGCTTCGGACAGAAATCAGTTAGCCTCTTCAAAATCGGAAAAGGTTTCAAACTTACTGATGAAGTTCGTAACTATGTTTCACTCGATGTCTTGGGAATCTACCTTCGTGATTTTGGTGTTCAGTTGGGTTATGCTCTGGATACTTTGGCTATGGACGTTGCTATCAATGGTAACAACCCTGATGGCTCTGAGTCTGCCCCGGTAATCGGTGTATACGAAACAACTAACGGTATCACTTACAAAGACCTTCTGCATATTTGGGTACGTGCTGCTCGTATGGGACGTAACTTCCAAACTATGATTGGTGGTGAAGACCAGGCAATCGAAATGCTGAACTTGCCGGAATTCAAGGATCGTCACTCTGGTACTACAGAAGCTACCCTGAATGTTAAGTCTCCTGTTCCCAAGAATGCTGACTTCTACATTCACCCGGGTACACCCGACCAACAGTTGCTGTTGATTGATACATCTGCTGCCTTGATTAAGCTTACTGCTCGTCAGTTGATGCTTGAATCTGAAAGAATCGTTTCTAACCAGACTCAGGCAATCTATGCAAGCTTGACTACTGGCTTCTCTAAGATGTACCAGGATGCAACTCTGTTGCTGGCTGCTGACAAGAAGTTCTCAGAATTCGGTTTCCCCGAGTTCATGAACGTAGACCCCTATTTGATGGTTAACCTAGAATAATAAGGGACGTCCGGTTTCATCTATATAAATTCCCTGAGAGGGTAGATAACTAAAAAGACCTATCCTCTCTTTAATCATTTTTAAATCTTAGGAAATATGGCTAAAGATAAATATACAGTAACTGTGGGACCAAGAGCTTACAGTTTTCATGACCAATCAACTGGTATTACCGTTTGTAGAGGAGAAGACAAGGAACTCTCTCGTCGTCAATTCCGTGCACCAAAGATTCAGAAGGCAATTGCCTCTGGCCATCTGATTATCATTGCTGATAAATCAGAAATCGAAAAGTATTCAGAGGCCGACATCGAAAAGTTGGATAAGAGACTGAATGCTCAGTTCAAGAAAGGCATGACTCTTGAAAAACTTGCAAAGGGCTATTCCCTGGAAGAACTGAAACTGGTAGCAGGTCTTCATGAAATCGTTGCCGAGAAAGATGATACAGTAGAAACAATTCTTCAGGCTTTGCTGGAAGAATTCGAATCCTCTTCTAAAGGGTAATCTATGAAAATTACATAAGACAGACTAATATGAATAACAATCTGGACTTTTTGTACGTTACGTCAGGTCTGGAAGTTTCATTCAGAGTCATATCCAAAGTCCCGGCCAAATCCATTTTTGACTGGGACTTTGGCGATGATAAGGGAGAGGTTTTCAATGGTGGAAGACATGTTTCCTATTCTTATGAAACTCCCGGTTTCTATACCGTAACATTACATGTAACTAACTCTAGCGGTTTAGATATCACCGTAGATAAGACTCTGGTAGTTTGTGATTATGGGCATACGGCATTAGCCGATACAATATATAACTTAATCGACCATTATATCCCTTCAGAAATATCTGATGGGATGACCAGGGAAGAGAAATCTATTTACATCACTAAGTGGCAATATTACATTGGACCTCTAGTAAACCATACAATTGCACCAGATAAGTATACAGATGAATTATGGTATGAAGCACTAGAAAACCAATTAATAATGGAATTGGCTGCCTGGGATTTTCTCAATGTGAAGATACTTAATCTATTAACGAGTACTTCCGAATACTTAAGTCAATTAACCTCTACCAAAGAACAAACGGGTGATGGTACTTCTAAACCTGAACTTGCCCGAGGTGATAGGATTAAACAAATCACTACTGGGCCTACTGAAGTGCAATATTATGATACCTTGGCAGATGCTACAAGTTCCCTATGGAAAACACTTTCTCAAGCAATGCAACCGGGTGGATTAATAGATGAATTAAGAAAGAACCTTTGTATGTTAGCTTCACGATTGGAAATCTACTTACCGTTCTGTGATGAAGTATTCAGAACCGTAGTCCCAAAAGTAGTTAACAGAAGGCAACCTGGAGTATTAGATGGGCCAAATCCAAGTGCTCCAGTGAAAGGTGGTAAGAAATCAATTCTAACTAAGTTATGACAAAAGAACCCTGGAGAATGGTAAAGAACCGCTCTTGGGATAGATACAAGAAAATTATCACTGACTTCTTAGATTGGGATGCTGGTAGACAAACCATAACTTGGGCCAAACATGTTAATCAGCTTCTCAGTCATGCCGAAGACAGTATACCTAAATATTATAACATCCAAATCGAAGCATTGTGTTACTACAATGCTTTCAGAAACTGGCCTATCAACAAGGCAACCGTCTCAGGAGAATTGGATGACGAAAACTTATCAATACTAATTTCTAAATCTTATATAGAACAAATCGGTTATCTTACACCGGAGGGTTATTGGGATTTTAATTGGGAACAAGATAGGTTTGTAATTAATGGTATAACGTATAAGCCTTCTGGAGATACTCAGACTGCTCAGGCAAAGGATGAGGCTTTAGTTTTCATGATTATCCTAAAGAGAGACCGAGATACCAAAGTTGAATTTGTAGAATAAAAATAAAGTATATGGCAAAGATGTTAGTACTGAGGTGGACACCAATTACTACAAACAGTGGAATTTGGTTTGATAGTAATCGGGTTATCCTCAATGGTACCTCTGGAGTTCATATTGAAATGAAAGGTAATGGCAATGATGTAACGGCATTTCAATCGATGACCGGAAACAAATTTGTCACCTGCTTTCAAGATTACTTCGGGGATATCTGGGATAAAATAATACCTCATCCTGGTATAGGCCAGGTAATAAAGTTCCGTGTAAATAGGCTTCCTGATTATGCTTGCATACGGGGAGATATTGAGGACGGTGGAGATGTAGACCCCGAAAATCCGGATGTACCAATGAATGCCTTCTGTGGTTCAGAGGGAGAACCATTCAGGGATATCGATTCTGAATTCTTACTGGGTCGTCAACGTGCAGTAATTAATCCCTAAATTTTATAAAATATGTATGTAAGTAAGTATTATACCTGCGAAGAAATAGACCAGCGGTTATTACAGGGTTACTATGATGACTTTGTTAAAGCTGGCTTTGGAGGAACTATAAATGAGTTCTGGGCCTTCGTACTTTCTATCAAGAATAAGGTAGATAAGAAAGAAGGATACGACTTATCGAAAAATGATTTTACCGATGAGTTGAAGGCTAAACTTGATGGCATCGAAGAACATGCTAACTATATCACTAAGGTATCTCAGCTTGAAAATGACTTAAAGTATCAAACTGAGGAAGAAGTTAAACAGATGATTAGTGATTTGGTTGATGGTGCAGATGATGCTCTTGATACTCTTAAAGAGTTAGCAGAAGCTTTGGGTAATGACCCCAACTTTGCAACTACTATCACTAATAAATTAACCGACCTTCGTACTGCCTTAACTGAAGAGGTTAATCGGGCTAAGGAAGCTGAAGCTGCCTTGGGTACTGCAGTAGCCGCAGTTCAGGATAACCTCGAATATGGGTTAGACCAAATCAATAAGAAGATTGATACGGTTAAGGCAGACTTAAAAGCTGAAATCGACAGAGTTGAGAAGAAGGTAGATAAGAATGCCGAAGACATCAAAGACCTTGAAGATAAGGTAAATCAAGGTAATGGTGAACTTGAGAAGGAACTCAAGGATCTTATCCAAAAGGAAAAAGATGAACGTATTGCTGCCGATAATGAGATTAAGGAAAGTGTAAATGACCTTAAAACTCTCCATATCAATGATAAGGCATCCCTTGAGTCAAAGATTGCCGAAGAAACTGCAAATCGTACAAATGCAGATACTGTACTGGATTCTAAGATTAACGAGGAAATTACTAATCGTCAGGCTGATACTTTAGCTCTTCAAGGTAAAATTGACCAAGAGAAGGTAGACCGTCATTCTGAGGACCAAGCTCTTCATAATGAAATCTCTAAAGAGGTAACAGACCGTACTAATGCAGATAATGCTCTTCAAGGTAAAATTGACCAAGAAGCTCAAGCACGTACTGCTGCAGACCAGGTATTACAGAACAATATAGATTCAGAGGCTACCACTCGTGCTGCTCAGGATTTAATTCTTGAACACAAAATTGACGCTGTAAAAGAGCAGGGTGTAGAAGACAAAGAACAATTGCTCAATGCTATTGCTGTAGAGGCTGCTGCTAGAGAAAAGGGTGATAAGGACCTTGATACTAAGAAGGTAGATAAACGTGAAGGTTATTCTTTGACCAAGAATGACTTTACTGATATCCTCAAAGCTAAGCTTGATGGAATTGAAGAGAAGGCAAACTATATTACCCATCTCTCCCAGCTTATCAATGATGCCGGTTTCCAAACTGAAGAAGAAGTAAATGCTGCTATCCAAAAGATTATTGGTTCAGCACCAGAGGTACTTGATACTCTTAAGGAAATTGCCGATGCCCTTGGAAATGACCCCAACTTTGCAACTACTATCACTAGGAAGTTGGCTGCAATCACAGAACAGGTTAACCAAGAAATCGAAGACCGAATTGCAGGCGATGAAGCAAACAGTGCTGAGGTAGCTGCTGAAGTTCAAGCCCGTAAGGATGCTGACACTGCTCTCGAAACTAAACTGAAAGAATATGTAGACAATAAGTCTGCTACTGGTGATGCTGCTATTGGAGTTGTAAGAGATAACCTTAACAAGGAAATCCAAGACCGTAAAGATGCCGATGCCACAATTCAGGCTAACTTGGATAAGGAGATTGCCGAAAGAAAGACTGCTGATGAAGCATATACTCAAAGTCTGGCTAACGTTAACCAGCGTATCTCAGACTTGGCTTTGAGTATGCAAGAGTCTATCAATACCTTGCGTAATGAGCTTACCGAGCAGGTAAATGCCAATACTACGGCAATCGCTACTAACCAACATAATATCGAAAGAAATTCAGAGGCAATCACAAATTTAACTAAGACTGTAGGGGATAACTACAAGGAAGTTAAGGATATGATTAACGAGGAAATCGTTGACCGTACCAATGCAGATAGTGCCTTGAGTTCTCGTATCGATACCCTTAATATCGACCTTAACACTGAAAGAGTAGAAAGGACTGCTGCTGACCAGGTTCTCCAAGTAAACCTTGATAAAGAAGTAGCAGACCGTACTGCAGCTGATAAAGCCTTGAGTACTGAGTTCACTGCTAAGTTGGATAATACTAAGCAGGCTTTGGAATCCGAGGTGGCTAATCTTAACACTAAGCTTGAACAAGAAAAGGAAAATCGTATTGCCGGTGATAATGCTTTGGGAGTTCGTATTGATTCTCTAGAGGCAGGTAATACCGATGCTATGAATGAATTAAAAGCAAAGGTAAATGCCAACACTACTGCTATTAATGCAGAGAAAGACCGAGCAATTGCCAAAGAGACTTCTCTTGAGGCCAAGATTGATACCAACCTTCAGAATCACAAGGATGATATGGCTGGTATTAATAAGGATATCCTTACCGAAAAGAATGACCGATTAGCTGGTGATACTGAATTACAGAATAACATCGATAAGGAAGCTACAGAACGTGCTAACCAAGATACTCTTATCAATAATGCTTTGGCTCAAGAGAAGGCAGATAGAATTGCTGCTGACCAAGCCTTAGATTCTAAGAAGGTAGATAAGGTAGACGGTAAGGTACTTTCTTCAAATGACTTTACTGATTTACTCTTTGCTAAGTTGGATGGCATTGAGGAACATGCTAACTATATCACAAAGGTATCTGAATTGTTGAATGATTCGGATTTCCAAAATTCTGAACAAGTAGAGGCAGCTATCCAAAAGATTATTGGCTCTGCTCCAGAGGTACTTGATACTTTGGCCGAGATTGCTAAGGCTCTCGGTGATGATCCCAACTTTGCAGCAACTATGACTGCTAAGCTTACTGAGTTGGGGAATAAGCTTGAAGCTGAAAAGAGTCTGCGTGAACAAGGAGATAATACTCTGCAACAGACTTTCACTAACTTAAGTAATACTCTTACTACTACGGTAAATGAGTTGAGAACTTTCGTAACTGAAACTCGTACGGAGCTGTTAACTTCCTTGAATGCTACCAATGCTCTGGTAACTCAGAATGCTGCCAATATTCAACGTAATCTGGAATTGATTCAGGGTATTCAGGATAACATTAATGGTAACTATACTGCCATTACCGATTTGCTGAATAATGAAATCGCTGCTCGTAAGGCTGAGGATATTCGATTAGAAGCAAAGATTGACCAGAATACTTCTGACTTAAATACAGAGAGAGAGGAAAGAAAGGCCGCAGATAAAGTTCTCCAGGATAACATCGATGCAGAAGAAGCTGCCCGTATTGCTGCCGATACAGCTTTGGGTAAACGTATCGATAAAGAAATTCAGGACAGAACCGATGCTGATACTGCCCTAGATAATAAATTCACTAACATTACCGATGACCATGAAGAAAGACTGGTAGCTGAAGAAGGTACTTCTGATGCTTTGCCTGATACCATGGTTACCGATGTTAGTACTGTAACCCGAACAGGTACTCAGCTTTCTTTCAAAGTAAAGACTTCAACCAAGGATAAGGCAAATAACCAATATGGTGAAGAAGTAGAAGCTACCAAGAATTTACTCCCGGTAACTCAAACTCTTGCTGGAGTTATGTCTGCTGCAGACAAGGTTAAGTTAGATGGGTTAGACCCAAATTCTTTAACTGATCTCTCTGCAGCTTCTGATGCTAATAAGGTAACAGTAACCGTAACTAAGGATAACGGTTTGAATGCTGATACTACCGAAACTTTCGATTTGCCTCAGGTATCGGCTACTAAGGCTGGTACGATGACTGCTAAGGATAAGGTTGAGTTAGATAGAATCTCTACGGCTAACTTTGCTCTTGGTGCAGTAACTCCCAATGAAACTACTGTTGGCATAGCTGCTACTAAGACCGTAGTTGAAGATGGTACAGTAGAACAGAATCCTATTACATTGCCTGCCTCTACTGCAGAGAAAGCTGGTGTACAAACTGCAGCAGATAAGAAGCTGTTTGATTCTATACCAGATAATATTATTATCTTATCTGGTGATAAACCAGTTGAGGTAGGTCAACAAAGCAGTCAGGTTACTTTAACTCATAATTTCTCTTCTAAAAAAGAAGAGGGTATTTATACTCATGAGCCTGAAGATTATAAGACTACTTATATCCCAGCAGCTACTACAGAGAAAGCTGGTGTAATGACCGCCCAAGATAAAGTTAATCTGGATGAGACATTACCCAATGCTATTGCTCAAGAGGTTCAGGACCGTAAAGATGCTATCGAAGCTTTGGACGGTAAATCAGAAGCCGCTCTTGCTCAAGAAGTAGCTGATAGAAAAGCTGCAGATACTGCTTTAGATACCAAGTTTACTAAAGCTGTAAACGATGAAGCAACTGCTCGTACTTCTGCTGATACTGCATTGGGTGCAAGGATTGATAAAGAGATTGCTGATAGAACTAAGGCAGACACTGCCCTTGATAATAAACTGCAGAATAACATTAACACTCTAGAAGCTAAGCATGATGCCTTTGTAGCAACTAAGGGTAAGGCTGATGGCTTTGCTCCATTGGATGGGAATGGGTTAGTACCTGCTAACCATTTGCCTTCATATGTAGATGATGTACTTGAAGTATATGCTACCTATGATGTAAGCCCCACTGGAGGTCTTACTAATGTTCAATTGTATACGGATGCAGGTCACCAAACTCCCGTAGTTGGAGAATCTGGTAAGATTTATATAAATGTTGCCGATGGTGAACCTCCATACCAATTCCGTTGGTCAGGTACTAAATTCGTAGACAGTAATACTTCGTCTCTTATCATTGGGGAAATCGCAGGTACTGCTTTCGAAGGTAGTAGAGGTAAGCATCTTGAGGATGTGGTATCTAGCATGCCTAAAAATTTAATTAGTAAGGTTTCAATAGCTAACAAAAATAAGCGTAATGTTATTATCTTATGTAACTATTCTGCTACGGATGGTCAAGGGCATTACATTGATAAACCCGATGGGATGGTAATCCCTCTAACTCCAGCCACTACTAAAGAAGCTGGTCTGATGGATGCCGATAGTGTAATAAAGCTTAATCAAACCTTACCAGATGCTATTGAAGCTGAACAAGAGGCCCGTATTGCAAAAGATAATGCTCATGATACCTTTAATAGTTCTCTTCCAGGAATTATTCTTACTGGATTCACTCTTACCCATAATTCAACTAATGTAAGAGCTACTCTTAATAATAAAACTAAGAGTACAGAGGGTAAGACTTATGAAGGTGCTACAAATTTAATTAGAGATATACTTGCAGCAACTAAGACTACTGCAGGTGTAATGACTGCAGCAGATAAGACTAACTTGGATAATACCGTACAGGGGTTGGCAAATGAGATTACCAATAGAACTAATGCCATCAAGGCTCTTCGTACAGAATTGAAAACTTACGTTGACGATTTGATTGCCGATACTGGTTCAGATGTAACTGCATTGGAAACTAAGGTAAATAACCATATTGCCAATAAATCTAATCCTCATGGAGTTACCAAATCCCAGGTTGGTTTGGGTAATGCTTCCAATACTTCGGATGCAAATAAGCCAGTATCTACTGCTCAGGCTGCTGCTATTGCCGATGCTAAGGCTGCAGGTACTGCTGCTCAAACTTCTATCAATAGCCATGCAGGTAGAAAGGATAATCCTCATACAGTAACTAGAGCTCAATTGGGATTGGCAACTACTGACCAGGTAGTATTTGCTAAGACTACTGCTCCTTCCGGTTTCTGGAAAGAGTCTTCAGATATTCGACTCAAAGATAACATTAAAGATTTGAATCATACTCTAGACCAGATTTGCCAGATACCTACTAAGTCATTTAGTATGCTTGGTAAGGAAGATGAGGGAACTATTGCTCAGAACCTCGAGGGTTTAGGCTTTGGTAAATATGTGGAAGAAGTTCCAGTAGAGAAATCTACGGTACCCAATCCAGAAGAATTCGAAATCTTAGAAATCAACGGAGAAGAATATGTACTCGTAAAACAAGTTAAATATCACAAGATGTCAACTTTGGCAATCGAGGGTGTTAAACTTCTTTACGATGAGATTAAGGCTTTGAAGGCAGAGATTCAGGAACTTAAAAACAAATAAATCTTATGGGAGAGATAGCAACCTGGAGTGCTGTCAAAAGTAAAGTAGGCCTTGGTAAGGAGGGCAATGACTGTCCTACCAAGGCTGAATTGTTAGCACTCTCCCCTACAGGAACAGGGGAAAACTATTTGGGGTTGGAACTATCCAATGCCAGTTCCTATGGAAATAACGAAACAGTAAAGTTAGAAGATATTCATAAGGTAACTTATAAATATACTTTTACTACTAGATACAGTAGTGTAAGCTTCGATGCTTTGGGTAACCCAAGCTCTTCTAATCAGGGGTTTGGTTTTATTTCTACAAAACAGAAATATTGGGATGGAGTAGCTAATGGGGCTGAAGTTACGGTAAATTATGTTATTAGTAATAAACCTGCATGGGTAGCTAATCATCCTCAAGCACCTCTTTGGACTGCTTCAGAGAATTTGGGATTAACCTCTCGGTCGGATTCCAATACTCTTGTTACACAGGATGAATCGGGTAAAACTTTTAAATTAACCTTTATTCAAGCAGCAGCCTCTCAATCTTGGAGTTATGGTTGGAGTGTAACACCTACTTCTATGTCTTTTGGGGCTACTGGAGGTACCAAAACCTTTTCAGTTACTTCTTACAAGCAAGAATTAAGAAATGGGCATAATTATGGTAACCAAATTTCTTTAACTTATACTAGAGCTAATAGAGGAAGTATATCCGGTACTGGTACTTCAGTAACTATGGGTAATAATACTTCTACCAGTACTCGTAGTGGTACCGTAACTTTAACCCAAGCAGAAACCAATAAGAAAGTAACCATATCTTGTTCTCAATCTGCAGGTTATAAGACTTATAGTGAAATCACTGCAAGTGGAGGAAGTGTATCCGATATACCTGCAAGTGGAGGAAGTAGAAGTTCATTCTCAAGTATGCCATCATATTCTCAGACTTGGGGATGGAATGGTTCTACAACTGGAGGTGGCACAATTACAAGCGGTGCTAGCATTAGTTATGGTACTGCAGTTAGTGCAGGTTCTTTGGGTACTACCGTTAAATCTAGAACCAAGGTAGGAACCCTTACTGGTACCTTATCACTAAATGGTAAAACCAAATCTGTAAGTGTACCAGTATACCAGGCAGCAAACGAATTTACTGGGTATACTTATGGCTCTTGGAGTGTAAGCTTAACTGCAAGTTCTTATACCATCGGTAATACTGGAGGTAGTGTAACTTTGTACCCAAGTGCTAGTAGACCAAGATATGCGAATTATACTTCGGGTTCAAATACAAGGGATGGCTCTGATAGTGCTACTCCAAGTTTAAGTACCAATGGTACCTCAGGATTTAGTCTATCAGGTACTACACTTAGTGCTTCTGAGAATACCAGTACAAGTAGTAGGTCTATTAGAGTTACGGCTTCTTATGGAGGTGCTTCCGATTATGTGGATATCACTCAGGGCGGTGCAAGTGTATCTTATAATTATTATTTTAATTGGGGGAGTGCTCCCGGAAGTCAGACTTCTAAATCTATTACTCATCCAGCTTTGGGAAAAACTGAAGAGGTTCCATTCATCTCTTATAAAAAGAAAGTGATAAATGGTACAGAAACCTCTGATATATATCCGGTAGGAGTAAGTCGAAATGTACCGAGTTGGACTACTATTAATATAGTAGATAATGGGCTCTCAGTTAAAACTTATGAGAACACTGCTGAATCCTCAAGGTCTACTACAGTAGCAGTAACTCAATCAGAATCGGGTAAGAAGATAACACTTATTATCACTCAGGGTGCTGCTACAATAACCTATGATTATGTATTTAGTCTATCATAGGTTATATACAACACCAGTATTTATTATATGAGAGACCCTAAAAACTTAATTATTAATTTGCTGGGATGACTAAAAAGGAGTGCATCTATTTTAGGTGTACTCCTTTTTTCGTTTTAACACATTAACTAAGGAATTATGGAACAACAAGAACAACTCACCGAATTTAAGATACAACTAGCATTACCTGCTCCAAATATAGAGGTTGCTCAAGAAGTAGCAAACAAAGCTCAGGTACTCATTAATCAATTTGGATACTATCAATTTCTAAAACTGGTAGACTTCATGCAGAAGAATCCAGGTGCAGTATCATTCGGTTTAAACTTAATAAATAGAAAATGATTATGGAAGAATTGATTTTTCAGAAAGTACAAAAGGGTGATATGATTTTCACCTTAGAGAAAGATCGTCGGTCTGGTTATCCAATCTTTGACCAAGCAAGAGTTTTAAAGTTGGCGAAAGTAAACCAATGGCCTCAAATGGTAAAGAAGGTTTTGTTAACAGTATCGAATTAGTGATACAAGATTCAATATCTCAAATTACCATTTATTTATCAACTAATGTAAATGAAGGTATTTATAATGGTACCTATTATACGACTAATCTCGATAATATCATTAATGAGGTATCAATGCAGAAACAGAATGCTTTAAATATTTTAAATAACAAAGCCAAATTTGAGGCCGTTGTTTCTGAATGCGATAATATTCTTGGTTTAATTAATAATCGTTCAGAATCACCTCGTAATCCTGCTCCAGATTTCGAAGAATTTAAGTTATCCATGAATGAGAGGTTAACTAACCAAGAAACCCTTTTATTAAGGATTGCTCAAGAATTGGGATTAGATAAACCTAAACAATAATAAGAATTATGCCAAGTAAGTCGGTTAATATTACACTATCGACTCCAATTGGTCCTCTAGAAATATACGTAGATAAACGAGAACAAACTCGTGCAGAAAGGTTGATTGCTAAAACTCCAAGTATCTTAACTAAGGGTTATGCGAAAGGTACAGAAAAGTTTGGTAATCAACTTCTTCGTATAGTAAGACGAAGTTTGAATACTGGTGTACCTCCAAGGGGTTCCGGAGTATCTTGGCCACCACATGCTCCTGGTACCATAAAGAAATATGGAGACCATACCATGCTAAATCTTACTGGACAATATGCCAGGTCAGTTACCTTAGTAAAAGGTAAGAAAAGAACTTTCGTTGGTTTACCAATTGGAATCAAGAAGATTACTTATACTGGTAAGACTTCAAGAAAAACTTTGAATCAGATAGCTATCATGTTAGAGTATGGTAGTAGAGATGGTAATTTACCACCTCGTCCTCTCTGGGCTCCCGCATTTAAGGCTGCTGGTGGAAAAGCTGCCTTACAAAAGGAAATACGTAATGAAGTTAGAAAAGAAATAAGGAGGATTATATAATGGCAGTAGATTTTGAAATATCTTCACTATCAGGAACTGGTACTGCTACCATTCGTGTAAAACCGAAAGCAGTAAATACAGAACAGACCTTAAAAGAGCAGGTCCTCAAGGTAGTAGTTCAGGGTGTAGAAAGGGAAGTAACCCTGGTACAAAAGGCCGCTCCTAAAATAGTAGAGACCTGGGGAACTTATTTTAGTATTACTCCAGAAACTACTTCCCATACTTTCGATGGTACTAAAAGGGGTGAGACCCTAGAAATAGGTGTATACAGTTACCAACAGAAGTTTATCGATAATAAGCCTCAAGATGAATATCGTGCTGTAGATTGGAAAGTTGAAAGCTCCTCAGATTGGTTAGAGGTAACCCAAGAAATTGGAGAAGCTAATGCCGCAGGTAAGCTTACTATCAAAACTAAATCTACTAATCAAGAACATAACCCCAGTAACTATGACCCCTTGGAAAGAACTGCTATAGTTAAGATTATCTCACAGCAAGAACCTAACACTGAGATAGTTTTAAATATAACTCAATCTCCAGGTACTAGAACTACTAAGTATGGCTTTGAACCAACCCCGAATATACCATTCCCAAATCTTGGTCAAAATACTAGTACTGCTCAGATTAGTAAGGTAAAGGGTTATCAGTACTACCTTATCAACGGTATTCAAGTTGCTAAATTTATAAAACAATTTAAGATAACCGATATAAGTAAGACAATAGAGGGTCAATTCCCTGGAGGTATTGGTTCTGAACCAATACCCTTTAAAGTATGGCTTACCGATTATCCTTCAAATATTGCTACTCAATGGGTTAGTGAATTAAATTGTGTTGGTCATTTACAAACCCTAATGAGTGGTTTTGGAGGTATTCAGGTAACTTATAATGGGTATATTAATGACAATGGCAATCAAAGTGTTCAGTTAAATATTAGATTAGGACTTTAATGGTAAACTCAGAAGAAATAGTAGAAAGAACTTTTTATATCTCTCTACTTAGTACAATGTTAGAAATGGGTCTTACCTTAAACCCAGAAGACTTCTTACCTTTGTCTCAAGAAAACGAAAAAAGATTTCAAGAGGCAATCAAAGGTATGAAGAAGTTTATACCACTTTTTGGTATAGGGAATAATCAAGTAAAAGGCCCAAAGACTCTCCCAAGAATAACCATAGAACTACAGGGTTATTATGCTGGAGATATTGGTGTGAATAAATACATCATTGGTGATAAACTTGAGGATGGTAATTACCAAGCTTCAGAGTTTCCTTATGAAACTAAAGATATTACCATAGATGTACATCTAGTTTCTCAAACACAAGCCGATATGAGGTTGCTACATACAATCTTATATACTGGCTTACCTGCTAGAGGATACGTGAGACCATACTTCAATGACTTAGAGGAATGGGAAAAGGGCAGGCTTGCTCCCACCGGAAACCTATTCATTGAAATTGGTAATTATTATGACCATCCCGATGTAGAACATGGTATACTCGAAAAGGTATATACCTATGTATGTAAAGATGGTATTCTCCCAGAAAAGCTTTTGGAAGAAGGTACACTTACACCTATCAAGGATATCTCAGTTCTCATTGGATTGTTAGAACAAAACGAAAATGAGATGCTAGAGTTAAAAGTACCTAAGGTATAGGTACAATACTCTAGGGTATAAATTAAACGAGTAATTAACTTTAATCACAATAGAATTATGCCAACTTCACCTCATGTTGATTTTAAGTTTAAGAACAACAATGTTCTTCAAACTACTCCCATGTTAGGAGTTTCTTGTGTATTGGCTAGAACTACTAAAGGTCCATACGATGACCCTTCAGAAATCATCTCTACATTCTCTCAGTTCCAAAGAATCTATGGTTCTGAAATTGTACCCGATGGTTCTGTATCAAATATCGAAAAGGCTTTGCAAGGTGGTTCTAAGCTTCGTGTTATTCGAGTACTTGGCAAAGGAGCTACTCAAGGTACAGTAACTGCTTCTCAGGCTGCGGCAAGAAAAGCTAAAGATTCAGAAGAGGGGATTTCAGTTGCTTCTGCTGTACCCGACTCGGCTAAACCCTCTGCTCTGATTACTTTCAAATCAGGTAGTACTACCTATAGTTTTGGATTAGTAACCAAGGGATATGGAGATCCAATTGGTAGTGCAGATACTTTCCAGGTTGGTTTTTATAAGCAAGCTAATACCTTGTATTATAAAATCTATTCGGCTAATGGGCAAGTACTTGAACAGGGTCCAGTAATAACCTACAAAACTGCCGATGATAACAATAATACTTCGGTAGATTACCTTGCTCTTAGTGCATTTGCTAAGAACTCGGAATATATTAAGCCGGTAATTACTGCAGGTTCCTCTTTTGAAAACCTAATTAAGTGGCTTACCGATGATATCGACGGTACTAAGAATGCTATCACTATTACCGTGGGAGATGCTGCACCCTCCGAAACAGAGAAACTGTTTAAGGGTACTATCGGTAGTGCAGGTTCCACTCCAACTGCCGAAGAATGGATTGCTTCACTGGACTTGGTAAGAGACTACACAGACTTCTACCAATTGTTTATTTCACATATCTCTCAACACTTGGAACAAGATTCAGAGGTACTCAAAGTATACAAGGCTGCTGCTGATATGGCAAAAGAACTGATGGAATGGGTACTGTATATCGAAGTTCCCAAACACTTAACCCATTATACTCAAGGTACTCAGGCAAGAGATTACAAAGCTCAGGTTACTTGGGTACAGACTTGCCTTGGTACTGTAGGTAACTCTAAGTACATTGCCTACTTTGGTGGTGGACTTAAGTACTACAACGAAAATGGTAATCTTCAGGATTCCGATGTAGTGGGTACTATTGTTGGTTTGGGAGATGCCTCTGCTACTCAATATGGTCCTTGGAAATCCTTTGCAGGTATGAACCGAGGAGTTATTGGGGATGCAGTTGGTCCAGTATGCCCTAATTATGGTTCTCCTTCTCGATATAACGAACTGAACACCCTTGCTCAGAATTATATCAATGAGATGGTAATCAAAGATACTCCAGATGCAGGTAAGCAAACCATGCTATGGCATTGCTTCTCTTCTCAAGTGAAACAGGATTCTGAAAGATTCCTTTCAATCGTAAGGTTGAATCTCTACTTGAAGAAGTTCCTTCGCCCGGTACTCAACAAGTATATCGAAGAACCAAACGTTTGGAGTACTTGGAAGAGAATCTGGTTGGAGGTTAAACCTACCTTGGATTCTTTGGTAGACGAAGATGCTATGACCGAGTATACCTGGATGGGTGACCAAGATGCAACTTCTTGGGATGACCTTTCGGTTAATAACGAAGCAGATGCTCGTCAGGGTAAGTACCGTGCTATCCTTAAGTATAAGGATGTAGTTCCTATGCAAGAGGTAACTATGGAGATTGTAATCGATGCAGCTTCTAAGGCAGTATCAATCGTAGAAACAAGTAATAACTTATAAACTCATAACACAATGGGAGCAAAAGTAAAAAACCCACGGAAGAAATTCTTGTGGAGCATCATGTTCCCCAAACACCCTATCAATACCTATCTATTCCAAAGTTGTACTTTGCCGGATATTGAGATTGACCAGGTTGCTCATGGGGACGTCAATAGAGACGTTAAAACTGCAGGTAGGGTTACTATAGGTAATCTTATTGTAGAGAAACTTATGACTACTGCAGGTTCAGACACATGGCTTCATGATTGGCTATACTCTTGCCAGGACCACATAGTTGGTGGTGGTTTAGTACCAAGCCAATACTGGGAAACGGCAATTGTAAACGAACTTGCCGAAGATGGAGTCTCAGTTCTTAATACCCATGTCTTCGAAGAGGTATGGCCATGTAAGATTACCGGCTTAGACTTGGACAGAATGGCTTCAGAGAATACCATTGAGTCCATAGAGTTCTCAGTTGGTACTGCAGATAAATACTAATTCCTTAGTCTATTTTCACTAAGATTCGGTGGAGGGGTGGGATTCCTGTGATAGGAGCTCACCCCTTTCTTGTTGTTATACGGAGTACCATGAACATTTGTAAACATTAAATATATCAAATTATGGAATTTAGAACATTTAGATTTACCGGACCTTCTGGTTTCGAATATGAAATCAGAGAACAGAATGGTGCTGATGAAGATATTCTCAGTAACCTTTCAGACATGAAGACTTTGATGAACCTTACCAAGTTCATTGCAGCAATTGTAATTAGAACTACTGCTACCCCTAATGGGAAATTAACCGTAGATGATGCCCTTAACTTACCAGTCAATGACCGTTATGCTATTATCTTCAATTCTCGTATCTTCTCTTTGGGAGAGGAAGTAGAATTCGAATATGATTGGGGCAAAGAGAATGGAGGTAAAGTTACTTATGGCCAAGACCTTCATGAGTTCCTTTTCGATTACGGTACTGCTCCAACTGAGGGTGATTTGAATCAAAAGCCCGATGCTATCCCTTACTATCCAGAAGGGGTTAGATTGATAAACCATGAATATGTTCTCTCCTCTGGCAAGAAGATTAAATTCGATTGTATGACGGGTAAGGGGGAACAAGATTTCATGAAGTTGCCATTGGATAAGCAAACTAAGAATGCTCCTCTTCTTTGTCGGAACCTTTACTTAGAGGTTGATGGTAGTTGGGAAAAGGTAGAAAACTTTACCCCATTTACTGCAAAGGATATGGCTGAGATGAGAAAGTATATCTTATCTATGGACCCCATTTTCAAAGGTGAGTCTCACATCACTAATCCAACCACTGGAGAGGAAAGAACTTATCCTATAGTTTGGGCACCGAATTTTTTCTACCTGACGGAAGAGTAATGTTAGAGAGTGATTTTGTTTATATCACCAGAGCCGAGATAGCCTTAGACTATTTCGGCTTTTTACGTCTTCCGTATCGAATAAGGAAAATATTCAAGGAAATGGCCGAGCAATATTATAAACAATTAAAGAAAAGAAAATAAATTATGAATACCAGTAGGAGTATAGTAGAGGTCGGTGTTGCCATGGTTTTAAAAGACCGATTCTCTCAAGAAGCTGGCAAGATATCTGGGTCATTCAGAACAATGATGAATGATATGAATACCTGGAATAGAGGTATACAGATGTCAGCTTCTAATACAAGGGACTTCGGAATGCAGCTCGTAGGGGGAATGGCAAGGGCCTATAAATACTCTGCGGGTGTTCAGAATGAAGTTTGGACTGCTTCGAAAATTGCTGGTGCTACCATTGCAGAACAAAGAGAAATGTTACAATTGGCAAAGGATGTCAATGAGATAACTCCTCTTACTGCTTCGGATGTTGCATCAGGACAAAGATACCTGGCTATGGCAGGTAATAAATTCGATGCTATTAAAGAAATGATTGGGCCAGCATCTAAGCTGGCTTCAATCTTTACAATGCCAGTGGGACAGAAAGGTGGTGTAGCTGACTTGATGACTAATATCATGTCAATGTACCAAATCCCAATGGGGGAAGCCGCTAGAGTAACCGATGATTTATATACTGCAGTTACTAATGCAAATATATCTTTAACAGACTTAGCCCAGTCCATATCTTATGCAGGAGCAGATATGGCAACTGCTGGAGTAGACCTTCGGCAAACCGCTGCTGCTATTGGTGTATTGGGTGATATGGGTATACAGGGTTCTATGGCAGGTACCTCACTGGCCAATATGATTCGTTACTTACAGCTCTCTCTTGTTAACCAAAAAGAGAAAGGCTATAACGCTTTAGCAGACCTGGGCTTAAGTCCAGATGAATTCTTCGATGCTCAGGGTAATCTTATAGACCTTTACACTATCTATCAGAAGTTTGCTAAGGCTGCAGTAGATTTACCTTCACGAATTGAAACACCAACTTTCTTCAATATCTTTGGAGTTCGTGGTAATCGGGGTATGCTCCCAGTACTTCGGGATATTGCTTCTGGTAGAGATAAGATGGGTAAGATACTTGCTACCTATGACCAAAACATGGGAGCAGTAAACCGACTTAATGAAGAACGTCTTAAAACCGATGCAGGTGTAATTGACCAATTCGAATCAAGTTTAGAGAACTTAACCGTTACGGCAGGTGCGGCTTTGGGTAGAATCTTTACCCCAGTACTAAATGTGGGTAACTCTATAATCAAAGTAATTAATTCTATTTCAGAAACTTGGGTTGGAGGTTTTGGTCTTAGGGTAGGAGCTACTGCAGTAGTAGTAGGTACTATTGTTGCAGGATTTAATACTGTAAGAGGTATTATTAGGTCTGTTGGGTATTTACAAACTATTGCTACTGCTTCTACTGAAGGTATGTCTGCTGCAGCAATAAAAACTAATACTCAGTTTGCCATTATGGAAGCACACATGGTAAGGATGGTTAACCTTATGAGAACCATGGTTCAACTCCAAATGATGTCAAGCGGTATTGGTATGAATTCTGCTGGTAGATTTTATAATACTAAAACCGGAAGATATGTTAAGACACCAAATCCTGGAGTACCATTAGCAACTACTATGGCGGGTAATTTAGCTGGCGGGGCTTTAGCTGGTGCAGGAGCTCAAGTAGGTAGTCAAGTAGTTAAGCAAGGTGCTATAAAAGGGCTAGCTTCAGTAGGTGGTAGACTCTTGGGATTACTCGGTGGACCTTGGGGATTCGCAATTACTGTAGGTCTTCCTTTATTAATCGAGGGTATTAGTTACCTTAGTAATTCAGTAGATAGGAATACTGAAGCTCAGAATAAAGAGAAAGAAGACCCAACTACTATCAGGGCTCAGAATGAAGAGAGATTTATTAATGCTGTTAGGTTAGCTATTAAAGAAGGTATGAGAGATTCTCGTATCAATATCTCAGTAGATGGTCAAGCAGTTGGAGATTATGCTCCAGGTTCTCAACAAGATTTTACTGGAGCTGCATTTGTAATGGGAATATAAAACTAAAACACTATGGCTAGAGTATTAAATAAAGCAGCAGGTAAAATTGTTGAAAAGTACAATGACCTTACAAGAGATACGGCAGGTGTTCTTACTGGTCCCCTAAATAAATTATGGAGAGCTCGGATATTACTCAATCGAACTATCTCTACTCTTCCAAAGGATGATTCTCAAAAGGGTAAACTCTATAACCCAAATGGGGTAATCGGAGAAGCTCAAATATCGTCTAAGAACCCTATTCTAAATAAACAACTCCAGGCTAAATGGAGAATGGAATTACAATTCCCAAGGTTAGAAGAAGGTGAAGGAGTAGACCCAGCAAAGGGGAATAAGAATACTACTAATTACAGAAACTTCGAGGCTAAAGCAGAGGTTATATATCAGAATGAAGTAAGGATATATAACATGACTGTTAACCCCACTCAATACATTACCTTACAGAATAGACCTCCAGAAATAGATTTTAGAGGAGAAACCACATGGGCCACCATTAAATCAATGGGTCGCAATGTACCAATGTATCACTTTACTGGAGCTGAAGACATTATTCAATTCAATGTGTCTTGGTACTGTAATGACCCAGAAAATCCAGAAGAGGTAATCAATAAATGTAGGTTATTAGAGGCATGGTCTAAATCTAATGGTTACCAGGCTGCTCCTCCGATTGTTAAGATTGAGTGGGGGGATTCTGGTATATTCGATAACCACAATTATATCCTTACCTCAGCAACTTATACTCTGAAGAACTTTCAGAACGGTTATCGAATAAGGATACCCGGAAAGCCAGCTACTTTTGGTAAGGGTAGGTTATTGCCTGCAGCAGCAACTCAAGAATTGATTTTCAAGAGAGTAAGTGCATATAACTTATCCTATGGGGATTTTATAAATTCCGATTCACTTAAAAAGACAGGAGGTATTAAATATGATTGATGTTAACCAATATATAAAGGGAGCTAGCCCATATAATAATGCCTATGCTCTGAAGTATAACGATGGGGATTATTCCTTAGAGGCTAAACCTCCAATAGTACCAGAATCCCCTAACGATATTCAACATACCGTTAAAGATGGGGAAACCTTGCAGAACATTGCTTTCAGGTACTATGGTGATTCTGGTAAGTGGTACATTATAGCTGAAGCTAATAAGATACTGAATCCTTTTAAGGAATTAGAAATGGGAACTCTAATAAGAATACCGACTTATGGCAGCTAAACAGAAACCTATATTATATAATGGAATGGGCCAACCCTATTTGGCTCTTTTCAATTTTGGAGGTATGCCTATAATGAATCCCATTACAGGTATACCCCTTGGAGCGTATATAAGTACCTGGAGTTATAGATACGATGAGGAAAAAGAAAACTTGGCTACTCTTACTTTTGATACGGGTAATCCTGATACAGTAGACATTGCTGAGATTCAAGAGAACCAACAGATATGCCTTCAATGGGGTTACATATATCCCGATGGCCAATTCATATCTGGACCTGTGAAGATAATTAAGGTAAGAGAGTTTGAGGCAGTATTCGATTCTACAGGTACTCATGTAACTATTAAGTGCATTGACTCTTCTGGGGATTTAAGATATCAACCCGCTTATGTTCATTCGGATATGGAAGGTTATAAATTATCTACCTATTTAGACAAGGGTTGTGGGAATGCTACTGGTGTAATCATAGAAATATTTCAGTAATGGAACAACAGATAATAAGTAATAAAGTATACGAGTCACTACAAATACCCACAGAAAATACCCGTACTACTACTGGTAAAGTACTTTATGCTAACAAATACAGTGGAGTAGCTGAAGTAGCTATGCCAGAAGATTTGAAAGCTTTGATTGATAGTGACTTTGGATTGGTGGGCAAGAACGTCTTAGTTCAATTAGAACAGAAGATGAAAGGGTACACTAATGGGCCTTGGTATGTAGATTCAAGAGATGGGATTATCTACATACATAATAGGAAATTCAACGGAGAACCCGTATGTACTTATACCTATCAAGGGGAGAATGGAGAAGTACTTAGAGTATCTTTTGCTACTCAGAAAATAACTAAAAGAGTTAAAGCCGTATTAGCCCCATCTCTAGACCCAGATAGTAAAGATTTATCGGTATTATCAACTAATATAAATGAGCCAGAGGATAAACCCCCGTTAGCTTTAAGACCCTATGTGGCTCAGGTAGATAATACTATGGTGTCTAATATTACTGGCAATGGGTTTGAAGATTATAGAAGTCATCCTACTACACCAATCGAGGTAATGGATGCTTGGGACACTCAGCTTCAGTATAACATGGAAAAAACTGCAGAATATAAAAAGAGAGTAGAAGAATATGAAGCAGTGGGTCCAGTAGGTGCTTATGAAGCAGGTAAGCAAAGGAGATTTGATGAAATGTCTACCGAAGAAGTACGAGCTACCATTAATCAAGCAGCCAACGAGTTACCTGATGATAAGAAGAATGCCCTTAAGCAAGTACTAAAAAATTCTAAAAATGGTAAAGAGTTAGAAGCTAATCTTAAGAAGCTATTAGAATGCGAAATGTATCTTTTCGAAGATGAAGATGGTATGGAATTTATGGTAGAAGAGTATGTAGACCCATTAGATTATGACCCAGAGGGTTATACCTCTAAACAAGCAGGAGCGGGTATAGCTTCTGGTATCAATTTTCAAGCTGGAGTATTACCTGCTTCAGAGAGAGGTTTCGAAGCTTTAAAGAAAGACCCCTATACTGAAGTATTATCCGATATGGAAGTTGATACTACTAAGGGTTATGGTCAAGGTCAATATGGTAAGAGGGTTAAGGTAAGACATATGAAAAGGGTAAACCTTAAAGTTCCGATTTATAAACTCTACCACAACCTATTCAGTAGATATGGTGGAGCTGATAAGTATGCTTGGGCAGCTAATGCCAATGCTAATGGAGGCTTAAAGCAAACTGAGAAAAGATTAGTATGTCAACTTCAGGTAGTGGGTAGACCTATGCTAGCAACTTCCCAAATAATCCGAATAGATAATGTAGGGAAACGTTGGTCAGGGCTTTGGTATATAAAACAGTGTACTCATTCTATGGATGCCGGTCAAGGGTATATAACTAATATGGAATTAGTAAAGAACAATTCCAAGTCTGGCTCTGTAACTTCTAAAACTGATTTATCTACTCAAAACATCGTAGCTAATGATGCTAAAGCTAATGCTAAAACTAAAAGGGGGCAAGATAAAAAAGCCCTAAGTACTTCTCAGAATCTTAATCTTAACTTTACTTATAATGAGAAGGTATATTACAATGAGCATTTCTTGAATGATAAGGGGGACATAATTGATATCAAGGGTCAAGCTGAGTTTATTCGAAAGAAGGCTTATTATACTGAAGTAAATGCCGATAATCCTCAAGCCTTGGCAGAGGGTATAGTATTATCTACAGGTAATACAGTTACCTCTAAGGGTAAGTTAATCCCGGGCAAGGTATCAGTTAAACAAATCCAAGTGCCTGAAGATTATGGGGTTAAGTTTAATTATATGGCCATAGCTAATCGAGTATATCGAGACATAGCTAAAAGGCATAAGCGAATAGCAAGTCGAATCTATGTAGAAAAATAAGGGTATGAGTTACGAAACAGCAAAGATAATAACCGACGAAGGCTTAGAGGGTCTTGGTCGGTATTACTCTGTTTATCGGGGCATTGTTATTGATAATAACGATGTAGAGAAACATATGAATAGAGTAAAGGTATGTGTTCCAGAGGTAATGGGGGGAGTATTTGCTTGGGCATATCCTAAAGGACAACATGGTTCAATTAGTTCTGGTTTCAAATTCTTAGCCCCTAAAGTTGGGGATACGGTATTTGTTACTTTTGAATTTGGAGACCCAACTAAACCACTCTGGGAATACCATGGTTGGGGAATGAGCCAAATACCTCAACCATTAGATGGTCCTAATAAAATGGGGATAGTTACTCCTGAAGGAAACCTAATAGTCATAGATGATGATAACGGAGAACTCAATTTACATTTCAATGGGCCTGTAAATGTTCGTTCGGAGAAAGAGATAGTAATAAATGCCGAGGGAGATATAAATGTATCTTCTGGCGATTCAGTGATACTTAATACTGGAGAAAATGGTGGAGTAATCAATATTTTTCAATTAACCGAAAAACTAAATCAAACTATCCAAGAACTAGAACAACTTCGCAGTATGTTCAATTCTCATGTACACTCAGGTGTAACTACTGGACCAGGTTCTTCAGGTCCTACAGTAACTCAAGTAACTAAACCTTTCTCACAATTCGTTGTAGACGATTATGAGGATAAAACCTGCATACACTAATGGAAAAGAATTACTTTACAGACTTAGTTGGTATAGGTGTAACTTATCCTATCCAACTTACAACTAATGAAAAGGGTGAAAGAGGTTGGTACCCAGTAAATGGGGATTTCAAACTTATCAGAGATAATATAAGTTCGATATTATATTACATGATAGGCCAGAGATTTCGACAGGAAAACTTTGGTAGTAAATTATGGCAATGCATTGAGGAGCCAAACTCACAAGCCCTAAGTTTTATAATTAAAGAGTTTTTAAAACAAGCCATAGGTGCTTGGGAACAGAGAATAACCTTCCAAAGTATCACAGTTACTAGAGTTGATGCAAAAATACATATAGAAGTATCTTATGTAGTAAATGGAACAAATTCTAGTCAGTACCTCGATATCACCTATGATAGTTCGGATAATTCATTAAATACACAATAATATGGGAATCACAAATAAATGGCTTAACCCATACCAGAGGTCTTATCAACAGATTAAGGCCAAGCTGGTTGAATCCCTTATGGGACTCAAAGACCCTCAAGGTCAGAAACTCATAACGGATTATTCGGAGGGGAATATCTTAATTATTATCCTCTCATTGTTTGCGGCAATTGCCGAAGTACTTCATTACTACGTAGATAACATGGCAAGGGAAACTTTCCTATCTACTGCAAGGAGGTATGATTCGGTAGTTAAACATGGGGCATTGGTAGATTACCATGCTCGAGCAGCAATTGCTGCTACAGTAGATGTAATCTTATCCAAAAGCATTACTGGTAATTCTATTGGAGCTAAGTTAACTATACCCCAAGGTACTCTGTTTACAGATTCTAGTGGTAATTCCTGGTTATCTGCTAGAGACGTAACTTGGTATTCAAATGTAACTACTTGTAAGGTACCCATCATACAACATGAAAGGTATACTGCAAGTGCTCTTAATAATATGGTAATACCCACCGGTGATAGGGTTATACTTAATCTTGGTACATTACCAAATGGTAAGTATTACGAACAAGGCTCTATGTCATTACAGATAGGTGGGGAAACATGGGTATTAGTAGATACCTTTGCAAAGTCTAAACCTACCGATAAACATTTCATGGTTTCAGTAGATGAATCTCTAAGCCCCTATATAATGTTTGGAGATGGTACCTTTGGTAAGAAGCCTGCAGCAGGAGCAAAAATAACCAATGTGGTATTCTACTTAACCAATGGTACTCAGGGTAATGTAAAGAGTAATACTATTACTTCTGTACCTTCAGTAATCTCTTCTTCAATTACTGATGCTACCGTAAGTAATGCTTACGATGCCGGAGGTGGTTCAAACTATGAAAACTTTACAATGCTCAAAGAACATATACCTTTGAGTGTAAAGACTTTGGGAGTAGCAATTACCAAAGAGGATTTCGAAAGTTTGGCCATGTTGGTTGATGGGGTAAACAAAGCTAAAGCCGATTATGAATGCGGTAGAAAGCTTACAGTATATATTAGCCCCGATGGTGGAGCTGTTGCTTCTTCTGAATTAATCAATAGGGTATACAATCTATTATCTCAAAGAGCTCCTATGACCACATGGTTAAAGGTTAAATCTGCAGGTAAGGTTCAGATTATTCTAGAGATGGGAGTTACTGGTAAGAAGTCTTATAAGACTCCCGAGATACAAACTCAAATTCTTACAGCATTATACAATGCCTATTCTCCAGAGCAAGCTCAGATAGGTGGAAGCGTAAGGTTATCAGATATCTATGCCTTAATAGATAACTTATCAACAGTAGATTACCTTCACCTTACTAAGTTCTATATTAAACCTTGGCCTACTACCATCTATGGTAATAAAGAATTGAACTTGGGTCAGTTTAAATTGAATAAGGCTAAAGGGTCTATGACTTACTATATTACCTTCAATTCATCCACTACTTTTACTGTACGTTCTGTATCAAATGGGTATATGGCTACTGGTACTGTAGGTAATTCTATACAGGTAATAGATAAGGCTAATGGTTTTGACTTCTCTTTGGATATTCAGAACAATAGCTATCAGTCTAGTTACAGATATTCTATTACGGTATCAGAACCTAACCATGACTATGAAGACCCCGGTTTTAATTTACCAGTATTCGAAAATGCTTCACAATTGACTTTAACCGTAAAAGAAATTGTATAATGATAAACCTCAAAAATCTAATCGACTTTTTGCCATTCGAGTATAAAGCTCAAGATACCTATAAGGTAAATGGCAAAGGCATCTTAGAGAGGTTTCTAGAAATTTGTGGAGAGCATTTTGAAGATTACATTACAAAGGATATTGAGAATATCTTGGACATTATCGATATAGATAAGGCTCCGGATATGTATCTCAATTTCCTTTGGCAATTCCTCGGAGAAATGCCCTTTGCTTATGGGAACACTATAGATGCACAGAAATGGGCAGAGTACTTTAATGGGTTCTACTCCGATGATAAACTCCAAGAGTTATCTAAGCTTTGGATAATACCAAAGGAGGGACCCTTTACTTTAACCAGTACTCAAGTAAGAAACATCCTGAAGTATTCGATATCTCTTTTTAAAATAAGAGGTACCTCTGAGTTCTTCGAAATAATGATGAGGCTGTATGGGTTAACCTGCGTAGTAACTGACCCTGCAAAGGCTGATAGTTATGATGGTTGGGTAAAAGGTAATCCGCACTTTGACCAGTATTACCATTATGACGATAAGTATACCTATGATAATACTTTCGATTGTTCTCAATGTATACCGGTAACCTTTAGACTTACCGGTCATGGATATACTTCGAACTCGGCAGCTTTCAGAAAATTTAGAGAAGCCGTAGAGGCTTTCTTTAAAAGATTCATACCCTATCATGTATCTTTCGATATTCAATATGGGTTTACCGTAAATGATGGGTATACAATTAAAGCTGAGTTAGTAAATCCGGATCAACCCAATCTTATTACTTCAGAGGTATATGAAGTACCGGTAAAGGTAACTGTAACTTCAGATTGGATAAATGCTGACCTAAGATATCAGATATCCAGTGATAATATAAATTGGGGTTACACTAAACACGAAAGTGGTTCCATTTTTAATATACCCAGAGCAGGTACTTATTATTTTAGAAGTGTGGGAGACCCTACTAAGGTAACTCAAATCACGGTTAATCAAGAATCTTATAATCGAGCATATTCTATTACTTGTGACCCTATTACTGGAAAGATAACTCCTACTAACCTAAAAGTAAGTACAGTAGTAAGGGCAAACGTATCCTATAAGGGTACCGTGAAAACCTGTAATGTACGATTATCCGGTACTGATATAGTGAAAGTCTCTGGCTCAACTTGGGAATTTTCAGAGCCTGGTACCTACATCTTTGAGATTGTAGAGTTCCCAGTAAAGCAAACTTCATTTGTTGTAACTCGAGAAGAGATTACATATAAGGTAAGATGTACACCTTCTGAATTTAGAGTTGGGGATAAGCAAAGTATCAAGGATGCTACTACCACTCTTACCATCGAATCGAATTACCCAGAATCATTTACTGGTGAACTATACTGTAGGTTAATCGGTGATACCAAGTTGTTTAAGAACGGTGATAAGTTTACTGCTAATAGTTATGGTACTTATAAGTTTAAATGTACACTGGATAAAAGGGAAACCGATGAAGGTGTAGGTATATTCGAAGTAGTATCTGGTAAGACTGCAGTATATCGAATTACTGTTAGCCCACCAACAGTCACATTATTCAATGGCTCTGCAAAAGCTACAGTAAAGATACAACGTATTTCTGGTAATGGGGATGATTACAGAGTAAGGGTAATTGAAACTGGGGAAACCTTTGATGCTCAGAATGATTATGTATATACTGCAAATAGGGCAGGGACTTATACCTTCCAGTCTGTAGCTTACCCTACTGCTAAGACTACTTTGGTAGTTAATAATTCTCCAGTAGTATATCAGAATAAATTAAAGATAGTACCTTCGGATGCTACAGACAGTCATTGGAAAGAACCCAACTGGGCATTACCAGAAGACCAGATAGATGATACTTATGCAGTATACCAATTACTGGATGAGAAGTCTGCTTGTAAGTTCCATCTTGAGGAAATGAAAAATGGGGTCAATGTAAGTGGTACTGCTACCTGTGATGAGAACGGGGAAACCTATAACCTTAATGAGGAAATTGTTCTTACCAAGGCTGGGACTTATACCTTTGTGGCAGATGATGGTTCTTCATTAAGATGTCAAGTAATACTGGAAGATTATCCTACAATCATCGAGATTTCTTGTACTCCCACTTATGCAGAATTAAAGGGGAATGTTAAACAAGTATCTACTTTAATCAAGTGTACTTCTAATAAACCTGACTTCAATAGTCGAATAAGGGAAGTTGGTAAAGTAACTACTTATGACGCAGGTGGTGCTGGTTATGAATTTGTAACTGCACAAGCTGGTGAATATATCTTTGAATCTGTCGTAGATACTTCAAAGAGAACTAAGTTCACTGTAGTAGATGCAGACCTCTTAAGCGTTAGTCCTCAAAAGTTAGAATGGGAACATGATGACCTCTCAGAGAAAACATTTACCATTACAACTTATAGTAATCAATCTTGGCAAATAGTAGAACAATGATAAATTCAACAATCGATAGAATAACAGAGACCACAACTCAGTCTTTATTCAAGACATTCACTGTGGGTATATTGGGAGAGTGTACACAAATCTTGTATGATTTGAGATGGATGATAATTCTTGCAATAATTCTAATCCTATCAGATTTATGGTTTGGGTTATCGGCAAGTAGGTTACAGAAAATCGAAATTCGAAAATCTAGAGCTGGAAGAAGAACTCTAAACAAAATAGTAGATTATATCTGTTATGTTCTACTTGGTGCTGTACTTGGTAAAGCTATTGGGGAACCCTATGGGATGAACCCAATAGTGGTATCAATAACGGTTATGGTAATATGCTACTGTTTCGAAGTAGATAGTATATATGGACATATCTGTGAAATACATGGTATTAAGAAACGGTACAGTATATGGAGAATACTCTTTAAATTGTTAACCCTCAAGTTCAAGGATGTAGGTGAAGCATTTAAAGATATGTCAGAACAGAAAAATCAATTTAAAAATACTAAGGACAATGAAGACGTACTTTAAGTATGAAGGTATTATTAAATCAAAGGAAGCAGCAGAAGCAATTGCTGCTCCTTCTGGTTTAGGACCATTCTGTGGATTTGGCTCAGCTACCATAAATGGTAACAAGTTAGTGGTATCTCCTCAGGGAGTTGCTGGAAGTAAGTATGCCAATGTAATCAAGGATAGGATTATGGCAAGGTATATGGCAAAGGCTTCAGAAGATGGAGAATTGCCAGACGTGAACTTTGGGTGTATTTCAAGAGATGGGTATGTATTTATATCCGATGAACAAACGATTACTATTGAGAACATCCAAGGTACCCAAGGTTCAACAGAAGAAGTATTACTCTTTGCAGTACATACTACTATTTCTGAACCAGTAGATAATCCAGTAGACTTTGTAGCTTATTGGAATGAATCCTCCGAAAGCTTCTACACCTTGTTTAAAAAGTCTCTGGATATTTATTATCCGATTGCCGAAGAGAATCGTACACCGGATATCATTAATAATGATGTATATTCTAATTACGATATGACCTATAGCAATCTTCTAGAGATGGTAGAGATTGCTTGCCCTTATTACTCTAATAATAAAACTTCCGTTGTTCTTATCGGAGTATATGGTAAGGGTACTGATGCAATGACTAAACGAAATGAGAACTTTGCTATCGTACCCTATCAGGGTAAGTTCCAAGAAATCCCTTATACTACTGCTGCCCAGAGTATGATGAAAGAATCAGTGAAAAGAGTAGAACAGATAAATTCAGGCTTTCCAGTAGTAGATGAATCGGGTACTAAGTTAAATATCAAGCAATACATTGATAGTCAAATTGAGGCTATCAGAAAAGAATTCTCTGAATCTCTGAGTACTGCTAACTTACCAATCGGTTCTATTATTCTTTGGGAAACCGATGTAATACCCGATGGTTGGGCAGAATATACTAAGGCAGCTGGTAGAATAGTTATTGGTTACCAAGCTGGAGGTGTTCAAATTGGGGATGAAGTAATGTTACAGAATGTTGGAGATTACTATACTCCAACTAAAGGCAACTTCCTAATCTCAATTAAAGGCGATGACCTTCCTAAGCATAGGCATGCTCTTGGTGTATCTAAAGGTAAACAAGATAATGCCAATGACTGGGAGAACGTTCGTCCTCAATCTTTCTTTAATAGGGAGACAGGGTTGAATGGTGATTTCGGTAGAGGAACTCCTACCAAGGGTATTCAAGATGGTGCTATCGTAGTAAGCTGGAACCTATTAGGGGAATCTTTCTTACAAGAAACTTCGGTAGAAACTTTGGATATTGAAAAATTGCCACCGACTATTACATTACGATATATCCAAAAAATATCATCATAAAGTTGTTATTAGTTATTTAGTAGTATTAAAACTCATGTGTATTATTTGTATTGTTTAAGAGTAAACATTTGTTTTCAATCTGTGTTTTGCGTAGTAAAAATTAATTGGGAGAGGGACGTTGGGAAACGCCCCTTTTCTTTTGTGTTAATACTTAAGTTCTTCTTTAGCTCGGTCTTCCCAATATTGTATATCTTGTCTAAGTTCTGATATATATCTCATAGATTCATTAGTCTTAGGCATTTCGAAAAATTCGATAAGCATTATATTAGTTATTCGAGTACTATTTTCAAGCCTTTCCTTGATAAAAGGGGGAGGAGTAATTAATACCTCAAATAAAAGATAGGCATCTGGAGAAAGCTTATCCTTCATATATGTATACATCATATCAAGCATTTCTGATTTAGCTTTTTCTTCTTCGGTATCATCCTCTAATTCTTTGTCATTGTCGAATAAGTCATCAAGTTTAAAGAGGCTTTGATTATACTCTGCTTGTTCTCCGTATGCAGAACGAAGCAATTTGTTTTTGAATGTACTAAGTGATGCAAGGATTCTTGCTTTAAGATGTTCTTCAGTACATTCACCATAGTATTTGTTGAAAACAAATAACATCTTATCCCAGAAATAAGATTGGATAATATCCGGTGTAAGATTAAACCGTTTATAATCAATCTGTCTGGTAAGGTTTCTAATTACTGGCTTACAAACTTTATAAAGTCTGTTGAAAGTAGCTTCATCATATTCTTGCATAGGTTTTAATCGATGAAGCTCTGAACCGTTATTTCCTTTACTTTTTCCCATGTTTTTAAATATTCGTTATGCAAATATAAGTATTTTTTCTTATATAAAATAATAATATTAAATATTCGGGAGCTTAAGGTAGTGGATTAGTAGTTTCTAGATAGATGTCAACATACTTAGAACTATCTCGGTACTATCAAAATCTATTAGTTTATATAATATTGCAATATAGATATGAAGAAATTTAAAGACAACATCAAGTTCAGTTTTTCTCCTGAGTTTCAGTTCGAGATACTCAGGTTTGTTTTAAAAGATAAGGAAGGAGGATTAGTACTCAAAAGGATTAAATCCAATTACCTGGTTCTCATAGAACACTCCCTTATCTTCGAGGGTATATCAAAATATTTTAAGAAGCAAGGCAGAATGCCCTCTGAGAATATTCTAAAGGAAGTATTAAAAGAGTTACTAGAATCTAAAACCTATGTGGATTTGGTAACTAAAGATGATATACCCAATATCAATAAACTAATAAGTAATCTCTATCATATACCCCTATCGGATTCTGATTATATAAAAGAAAAGATATATCAGTTCTCTACTTATGTTGAGATGAAGAACTTAAATGATTCCTTCGATTTGGATAACTTCGAACAATACGAAGAGTATTCGAGGAAGATTGAAAAGGTACTTCAGAAAAGTAAACCTAAGAAAGAAGATGAACCTTTATATATGATTCGGGATATTACCGAGAGACAGTTTAGAAGACAATCAGAACCTTCAGTTATACCTTGCCCATTTAGGCAGTTGAATGAACTAACTAATGCAGGAGGTTATCCAGAGCATTCTGTTAATGTGATACTAGATAAACCCAAGGCAAAGAAAACCTTCTTTATGGTAAACCTTGCAAGAGGTTATCTCAGAATGAAGAAGTCAGTATTATATATTGATACAGAAAATGGCCAAGAACAAATCATGGACCGTTTTATTCAATCCAGTATCAATAAAACTAAGAAGGAATTATACTCTGGTGAGTATGATAAACTTGAGGCAAAGCATTTAAGGAAACTTGCAAGGTTTGGAGTTGAATTAGTAGTTGAGCGTGTACCCGCGATGATTACTAATACCACTTATATAAGGGAAAAGATAATTCAACTTCGTAATCAAGGAATCGATATTAAAGTTCTTATGGTTGACTACGCTGGTAAACTTGCATCAATAGCGGGGGATAGGGAAGATTTTGAAAGAATATCTAATGTATACATAGACTTGAGTAACTTAGCCGAAGAAATGAAACTTGACATAATATGGACTGCACACCATATTACTAGAGAGGGTAAAAAACATAGAAAAACCCGATATGATGAAAATGATATATCTGGTTCTATAGCCATAGTAAGAAATGCCCAAGTAATTATGGGATTAAATGCTACAGAACAAGAAGAAAGGGATGATATACTAAGGGCTGAGATAGTAGTACAAAGGGATGGTCTCCCATCAGGTAGAGCTCTTTTTAAATGTTCCACAGAAACTCAACGGTGTACTGAATTTACTAAAGAACAACGAAAAGAGTATGATAGAATATATGGGGAACAACTAGATAATTCTCTAAAAAGTTCTAATAATCCAGATGCTAATATAGAAAAGTATAACAAAAAGCAAGGAGATATATAATGAAAGATAATATACCGGGATTTATAGGATACCATGTTTCTAAAACTGGGAACGTATATTCAAGATATGTCCGAGGGAGTAGGGGAAAGTTAAGTAATGATTTTACTCCACTAAGACCAAAGAAACGTCCTAAATACCATAGTGTATCCCTTTATAGGGATGGTAAGTCTACAAAGATTTTTGTTCATGGGTTAGTAGCATTAACCTATATCCCCAATCCCGAAAATAAACCTTGTGTATGTCATAAGGATAACAATAGGACTAATAATCGGGTAGAGAATTTATATTGGGGAACTTATAGAGAAAATACTCAACAATGTATTCAAGATGGTAGGTTTAAACCAGGAGGTAGAGACATACTAGACGAATTTAGTATTAATTGTTTACTTTATGAATACAATCTTGGTAAACCCCGGTCAATCCTTAAAAAGAAATTTGGGGTTTCCGATTCATCTATAACTCGTATTATAAATACTCATGGTAAGCCAAGATTTGGAAACTATAAATTTAAGGATATTTACCCGTCTGTAATCAAAGACTACCAGAATGGTATGAAAGTTAAAGATATATGTGATAAGTATTCTATTGGACATACTACCCTAAACAATTATTTACGTAGATTTAATATACCGAGGCATACATGAAAATCACTAATAAATTTAAAGCCCAGTTATATAATTATTTTATTTCTAGACTGGGAGGTTATAGATATAGAAGGGGCTGGATGCGTATACCAACTTGCCCCTATTGTGGGAGAGAACATAAATTGGGAGTTAACCTTTCTATGTATAGAACCAATTGTTTTAGATGTAATGCCCATCCTTCTCCTGCTCAATTAATAATGGACATAGAAGGATTTACTGAGTACCATGAACTAATTAATTTTTTGAACAATGGGCAATTTGATGAACTTCAATTTAAGGAAGAGAAAATCGAGCTTGCCGAAAGTAAGCCAGTATATCTCCCTGAGGGATTTAGAAATATTTCGCTCGGAGACAGCCAACTTGCAAAAAGCATTCGGGGATATATCAAGAAACGCGGATTTAGCCTCGAGAAGTTTTCAAGATACGGTATCGGCTATGGAACAAGCGGCTCAACGTATGGGTACCTCATTATACCCTTTTATTACAAAGGCCAACTTAGATATTACAATGCTCGAAATGTTATCGGCAAAGGACCCAGATATAATAACCCAGACAAAGACATCACCGGTTTGGGAAAACAGTTTATCATCTTTAATCATGATGCGTTGGAGATGTATAGGTCGGTATTCATTTGCGAAGGAGCACTTAATGCCCTCACTCTCGGAGATAGAGCAATTGCCACAATGGGTAAAGCCATTAGTGCCTACCAAATCAATGAGTTACTTAAATCCCAATGCGAGAGATTTATTATTCTTTTGGACCCAGACGCTAAGCAATACGCAATCAATCTGGCGCTCAAACTTGGGTCCTATAAAAAGATTAAGGTGGTGTTTTTACCAGAAGGATTCGATGTAAACGATTTGGGGAAGAAACAAACACTTAAGCTAGTATATCAAACAAGGTATCAAAGTTATCAAGAACTGATTCAAATCAGAAACTCTTTGGAGTAAGGAGTTCCTATTATATTATAAAATAATATATTTATGCGTGAACCATCTATCCATATAACTAAGTCTCAGTTTGAGGAAATATTAAATACCCTAGAGGTAGATAACTTCCCAGTTGAGGCTTTTTTTGTTATTGCTCGAAAGGAGGCAATAAATCATAGAGCAGTCTTAGTTTCTAATAAGAATAATACTAAGCGAGTTAATAACATTTTACTAGCATCTAAGGGGGATGCTGCCCTCGTTGCTGATATTTTATATGCAACTCGTATAAAGTTAAAGCATAGGGGAGTTCGTAAAATAAATGAAAGTAATTCTCGAGAATGGGCAAATTGTAAAAAGCTTGCAGAGATATGTAATACCTTTTGTGAGGATTTTAAACTTGATACCAGGGAAGGTTTTATCAAGTATATAGAGACTGGACTAAAAAGGATGACTGATTATAGGAATGTTATGCAAAGGTTATTATCCATGCAGGAGAACATTACTAATCAGGTAGAGGCCGAATTAGAACTCAAGGGGGATAAGGACCCAGGCTTTACCAAAGACATCCATGATGAATTCATAAAAAGGGTTGCTAGTGTTACTGGTATTTATGAATCTTATGAACATCAGCCAGAGAAATATGTTCACTTTCTTAGGATTCATAATCTAATGGATGAAAAGGATTGGAATGTATTTCAATTTTTGGATGCCCAGTTCGAAGCTCTTGTTTGGTGTAATGGATTACCAGAACCAAGTCAGATGTATAATGATAAGGCTATCGAAAGATATAATAAATACTTATATAAAAATAAAGATAAACGAACCTTAGACGAGCCTCAAGTAGAGGGGAGTCTTTGGGATTCTATAAACAGCTGAATGTATGACGAAATATGATAATATACCTGGATTCCCCGGATATTACATTAGTAAAGGGGGAGGACTTTGGTCTAATCGTAAAAATGGGCAATGGAAAAAATTAAAGCCACATTTTATTAAGATGTGGAACAGGTATCAATGTACTCTAAGGGATTCTCGAGGTATTAGGAAACTTTGTAAGATTTCTCGGCTAGTAGCTACAGCTTATTTACCTAACCCAAATCATTTACCCATAGTAATGCACTTAGATAATAATCCAGCTAATGATTACTATCGAAATTTAAAATGGGGCACTCAGGAAGAAAATATTAAACAATGCTTATCTGAGGGTAGATTTTTTAAAAATGAAATCTTTCTATCTCATCAACAAAAGTCAGATACAATTAGAGATTCCGTAGTTAAAGATTACATAAAAGGGGTCCCATTAAAGCACATCAGTAACAAATATCAAGTATCTATTTCTTGTATTACTTCAATCTTAAGGGAACGTGGGATTCAAAGAAATAGAGATACTAAATTTAAAATAAGAAAATGATATGAAAGGTTTACAATTTTTCGGAAACAGAGTAGAGGATGCAGCTAATGCTTTTATAGATGTCCTCAAGTATTCAGACCAATCCGTGGATTATCCAGATTTTAAGGATATCGAACCATGGCCTGATGAGATAATTAATATGTTCTATGTGATTTGGAAGAATGCCAAGTTCTCAGAACTAAGTGCCATCATTATGTATACCCAACAGTCTTCTAGATTTGAAGAAATATCAGAATTGATGTTGGGTATTGGTTTGGTAGAGATGAGACACCTTGATAAGATATCGGACTTTTTACAAAAGGCAGATCCCTATGAGGATTACTCTACCATGAATATTAATCCTACGATTGAGATTGGTTCTACTTGGGAACAAGCTTTAAAGATTGCTTTGAATTCCGAGATAGAAACTATTGGTCACTACAAGAAAATTCAAAGAGCAATTGCTCAATACGAAGAACGCCCAGATTACGATGACGTGAATTATTTCCTTGAGAAATTGATTGCGGATGAGGAGCATCATATTAAACTTCTCAAGGAAGCAATGGGTATGGATAAATCTACTAAGGGTGTAACGGTAATTATCAAATGAGTAGGATAATCATACAGAATGGAAATATGTGCGAACTCGACTTACCTCTTAAGTTCGCACAAAAACTTTATAATGAGTTCGCTATTCGACATCCAAATGCTTTCTACTTACGTACAAGGCAAAGAGGTATGCAGAATTGGGACGGTAAGATTCATTATATCACCAAGACTGGGCAATTTAAAATAGGTTTACTTCCCAAAGTATATGATATGTGTATTGAGATGGGGATTAAACCTAAAGTTGTAGATATGAGACAACCTTTACCTAAAGTCAGTAAAGTAGTTACGAATATAGGCAAATATAAATTAAGACCAGAGCAAGAGAAAGCTGTTAAGGCAGTTATCAATAATAAGATAGGGAATACACCTTTTCATATTGGTGTATTAGATTACACGGTTAATGCAGGTAAAACACTTATCATGTCGTCTTTATATTTATCCTATAAGAAGCAGTTAAAGACTTTGCTAATAACTAATGATTCGGATTGGTTAAATCAAGCTAGAGAAGAATTTAAGCAATATCTTCCCGGAGAGGATATCACTTTTGTTCAAGGCAAAGTTTTAAACTGGAGTAATTTCACCATAGGTATGGTTCAGTCTATTTCGAGGAACATGAGATTCTATCAAAAAGAATTATCTCAGATAGACATGGTACTTGTGGATGAGGCTGACCAGGGAGGTAGTAAGCAATATCAGAATGTAATCACTCGGTTATTTAATACCAGAATTCGTATAGGATTATCTGGTACCATTTATATGAGCAAGCTTGCTAAGGATAAAGTTAAGAATATGAACCTTGAATGTTTCTTTGGTAAAGTGATTGCCGAGTTTAAACTTAAGGATTCTATCAAAAAGGGTTACTCAACAAAAACCGTTGTAAAGATGGTACCTGGTAAACCCTGGTATGGTAATTGGGAATCTGATTGTATTTCCTATAAGGAAATATACGATGATTCAATCACCAATTGTTATACAGCTTGGTTAATGGCTTATAATAGATTACTATGGAACCTTAATCAAGGCAGATACCCTGCTCTCGTAGTATGCAAGCATATTGCACATTGTGAAAATCTATATAAGTTCTTTAAAAAGAAACTGGGCGATGCCTATAATATTGCCTATGTGCATGTTAATACTCCTTCTAAGTTAAGACAACAAATAATGAAGGATTTTAGAGAAGGTAAAATAGATATCCTGGTATCAACTACAATCATTGCTCGAGGTAAAAACTTTCCTAAGCTTAAGTACTTACTCAATACCGCAAGTATGGATTCACAAGAAAAATCCATTCAATTCCTTGGTCGTTTGGTAAGAACCGATGAATCTAAAAATAAGGTATACCTTGATGACCTTCATTATCCTGGGAATTATTTAGATAGGCACGGTAAACATCGGAAGCAATATTATCAGAGACAAGAATTGAAAGTAATACTGTTAGATAAGCTATGGAAGAAACATCCTAACCATAGCCTTATTAAGAGTTAACTAGAAGTACTATAAGTATTTACTTTTTCTCCGTAGGAGGAAAAGAAGATTACAATTAATAAGCATATAGGCATAGAAGATTACAATTAATAAGCATATAGGCATTATGAATAATGATAAACTAATATGTATCAGAGATGAGGATGATACTAAACTAACTACTCTATTATCAGATGGTTGGAAGATAATCCAAATCTCTGCATCCGGTATTTATTGCTGGGTACTTTTAAGGAAACCCAATAATATTAAAAAGAAAATCAAAGGCTTTCAGTGATGGAGAAATCAATTTTAATTACAGCGGTTGTTATTATGATAATAATACTCGCTTTAGACTTCATACTTTCTAAGGATGGTTATCAATGTCATTCATGCAAGAAACGTTTTCATAAAGAGGATTTGGAAATCAAAGGATGGCATTTTCAAAGAATGGGTCTGTCATATTGTAAACACCTTAATTATACTTATGATGAGGAAGATTAAAGAATGGTTTAAGTCTCTCATTGTTGGGGAGGTACCCAACCCTAAACATGTATTCAACTGTAGAGATTTGATATGGATATCAAGCTTGGAAACTTCTCAAAATACTCCCGAATGCTTTACTCATTATTTCTATCTGTACTGGAGTAATGGTATGGTAGTCAAAGTATGTCAAGAGAGTCATGATAGAAATTCATACCAAGAATTATATAAACTCAGGGAACTATTTATAAATAACATGGGTTATTCCTATGTTCCGATAGAAGATAACAGTGAGATATACATTTATTATAAATAAACGTAAAAAGGATATATAATGGCTAAGAAAAAGAAACAACTTCTTGACTTATCGAAGCAAGATATTCTTACTCCCATAGACGTTAGTACTCTGGGGACTAATGGAGACCCTTGCTTCGGTATTGGGTATGACTTATCAACTAAAGAATGCAAACTATGTGGAGATTCAGAACTATGTGCATTTAAGATGTCACAGAATCTGAACATTACCAGGAAAGAATTAGAACAGAAGAATCAATACAAGGATTTAGATGTACTTGAAGATACCGTTGGTATCAAGAAATACATCCGAGGCTTGATTCGGAAAGGGAAAGACAGAAAAGAGGTTATTACCAAAACCGTTGAGAAATTCGAAGTACCAAGAAAACGTATTAGAGAACTTTATAAAGAGTGTACTAAATAATGAAACCAATAGAAATGATATGGGCTATGTTCAAGGTATATCTTAACAACCCAAATTATTTTGTAAAGCAAGAAGATGTACTTGCTAATTTATGTATGGAGGGTTCTACCGATGTAATCAGGATGTGTAATTCATTGGGAGTACATGTTTCTAGACCCGAGAAATTAACCTTTGGACAACTTTTACGTAAATGTAATATATTATGAACAGATTTAGATTTATCAAAGTAAGGGAGGTAGTATCTCCCAACAGAGCAAACCCAAATGATGCTGGGTTAGATTTTTATGTACCAACCAACTTGACTTCAGAGGATATCCACTCTAAGAATGAATTTGATTCAGGAGGATATGATTTGGATATACCCTTTAGTGAATCATTCGTAAGGCATATAGCTTTAAAACCAGGTCATCGTATACTTATCCCATTAGGTATCAAAGGTTTGTTAGAACCGCCTGCATCTATGCTAATGGCAGCAAACAAATCTGGTATAGTTACTAAGAAAGGATTAATCTTTACTGCCGAGATAGTGGATTCTCCCTATGTTGGAGAGATACACATTGTAGTATACAACACTTCTCAAGAAGCCCAGGTTATTGAGGCTGGCCAGAAGCTGGTACAATTTATTCATGTACCTATCCATATTACTGAACCAGAAGAGATTCAACAAGAGGAATTTTATACTGAATCCCAGATGTGGGGAAGTAGAGGAGGGAATGGTTTTGGTTCATCAGGAATATAAATAATCATGGACATCAGGAATATAAATGAACAAGTGCCTCAGGTAGAAGAAACTGAGGCACGGATATTACAAGAAATGTATGTTCTTGGGATAGAGCAATTCTCTGGGTATAAATCCATAGAAAAGCTACCAGATTACCCATTAGATATAAATAATCCAAAGAGCCAAGTTATTCTAAAGGATTTTATTGGTAGAGTTATTGAAGAGTTAACTGAAGGATTCGAATCTACCGATGAAGTAGTATCTACATATCGTGATTATGGATGGAATAATGATTGTTTAACCTCAGAGGAATATACTCAGGTATTAAATCATCTAGCAAATGCAAATGAAGAACAAGCAGATGCTTTGGGATTCTTCTTTACTTTGCTTTTATATTCTAATATATTGCCAGAAGATATATTAAAATACCAAGATGCAAAGAGTTTATTTGAGGTAATGGCAATTGGAGTCAAAGACTTACTCATCAAGTACCCAGATCATCGAAGTGTAAGGAAATACCCTATACTAAGTCCAACTGATTGGGCAAGAGAAGATAGAGAAGAATATGATAAGATAGTTTCTTATACCCCAGGTTTTCATGAAATGAGCGAGATATCTCATGAAAATGAGAAGCTATATTTATGGGAAGTAATATATGAACTTAATAAAGCAAGGAACTTCCTTAAATGTAGACCCTGGAAACAAACTCAAGTGATGACCAAAGAAATAGATTTTCAGGAATCTTTGGTAAAGTCATTCTATCTCTATATGGGATTTTTAGCCATGAATGGGTTTACTCCTTGCGGATTGTTTAGTTTATTCTTTAAAAAACAACGTCTCAATTTATGGAGACAAAGTACAAATTATTAAGTAACTAATTAAAAACCAACGAGTTATATGTCGGGTTGGAATAGAAAATTAGAGGGACTTCAACTTAATACGGAGGAGTCCCTCCATTCGTTAGAATTTGCTACTTCACAAGAGGCATGGGAAAAACTCAATGAGGGATTCCTAAGATTAGACCCAATCCTATTTGGGAAAGGAGCTATGGCTAATAGTGGGGTAGCAGTAGTGTATAATGTATTTATAAAGATACGAAAAGCATGGGTAGACCCAGAATTTGATTATGGGAGATGTTTCAATTACAAAGAAACTAAGTGGACTAGCTTATTGAATAACTACATAGATTTTAATAAGCTTGACTTGTTGCGTAGTAAACTTAGAGTACTGAGAAATAAGTACAATCAGAATTACAATATAACTTATATGTTTAACAATCATCATGATAACGGTAAACAATGTCTAATAGCTGCGACTTTTTCAAAACGATTCGGGGAGGACATACCAGTTATTACAATGGTAGTTCGGGCTTCAGAAATTACCAAGAGGTTAATATTCGATTTCCTATTAATTCAACGAATGTCAGAGTACGTATATGGGCCGGACCAGTCAGTACAAATCAACCTATTTGCGACTCAAATGTACGGAAATGTGGAGACACTTCTAATGTATCATACCCATAAACCCTTGAAGAAGGTACTTAAGGGAGCAGAGGAGAATTCATGGAATAAGAGGATAAAAGAGATATGGGAAAAATTCCAAAAGGGCACAGAGAAAGACTTCTCTTCATTCAAGGTATTCTTTAGAAGTTTTAAAGTACTCAGACCAGATTTATATGAGGAAACATATAAATCAATGAAAGCAAAAGAATTACTTCTTGAATACGAGGATATGGAATATCCAGAGAATGTAATCTCTTACTCTCAACGTAAAGCTTATAAGAAGAAACTTTTATTAAAACAAAAGAACAATGGAGGCTAAGGAATTTTTAAATCAGAAGCGTATAGGATTAGTAAACAAATTCTATTACCAAGTTTTTGAGATTAAAAAGAATGGGGGAGAACCAGATATACCCTTGTTAATGAAAGAGGTAGAGGATTTTGATAATTTTGTATATCGCTACTGGCATATGACTTGGGTTAGTTCTACAATGTCATACAATTAAATTTTATATTATATGAGGATATATTCAAACAGTTTTGAGTTAATGTCGGAAACTGGCAGAGAACTCAACAGCTATGGGCAATTGGTAAAACCAAAAACCTATCAGAACAAAGTAATTGAAGGTAATGAGGATTTTCATACAAAAGAACTTATTTGCCAACAATATTGCTTAACTTCACTCGGAGACCCAGTATGGTTATTTGTATTCTCTCATTCAAAAGAATGGGCAGATGCCGAGTTTGATGAAAGAATTGGTTGGTACGAATTAAATCCTGGTAAAGCTTGGGAAC
>OLPG01000083.1_pt1 | contig 86215 bp, 69 predicted proteins | sample 1672311 | NCBI WGS metagenome assembly OLPG01 (sample SAMEA3136670, study PRJEB25190) | human gut metagenome | biome: human gut; feature: human-associated habitat; material: faeces | place: Austria | collected 2013 | reverse complement strand
ACTCCGCGCATGCGGCCCTCTTCCGCGTTTTGGGACGGGTATCGCTAGAGTAGTTGTTCTTGCTATTCGGGATCTTCTTCGAGGTCTTCGAACGGGTCGTTTGGTTCGATGACTACTTGTTTCTTCTCGATGATTTTGTACGTTATCGTGGCGTTGTTGAGTGCGTCCTGAGCGGATTCTTGGGTTTGGCCTATTTCGGCGGGGATTTCTAGCTTGGCAATCTTGTTGTAGAGTGCGGTGATGTTGTTTGTCAGCTGAGCGTCGATGTGATAGTGGCCGCAGAACCATTGGCTGTACGTGGCTTTTTGGCGTATGGTTTCAAGCCAATTGGTGTACTCGTCCATGGGATGAAGTTCTAGGCGGTTGGTGACGGCTGCAATGCTTTCCTCGCATGAGGTAGGGGCGCAGTGCGTGATGATGATATCGACGTTCCAATTTGCGTTTTCGAGCGTTTCTATGGCGTGCTCGCGCTCTGCTTGTGTAGGGATTTCTTCAGGGAACCAGCCTATTCCTTTAGTGCGCGTTTCCTTGTCGTAGGCGCTGGATGCGGCTCCGCCCATTGCGAATAGGGTGATGCCTTCTAAATCGTATAGCTCGCCTCGCATGAGGTGGTAGACGCTGTCGTTGACTTTATGTGCTATTCCGCCGTGCAACGTGCATGTTGGAAGGTTGTTCAATGCATGGAAGCCTTCATGATTGCCGTCTACGAATAGTGTTGTGAAGGGCTTGGCGTCAAGCCATCTGAGCCAGTATTGCTCGCTGGTCGAGTTGTTCCATACTAGTCCGAAATCCCCGCATATGATGACGTAGTCGTCCTTTGTCAGGCCGGTTGCGTCGAAGTGGGAGCTTGAAAGCTTTTCGATGTCGTAAGACGCGTGTATGTCGCCGGTGATGTAGATGGTCACGTGCGCACCTCTTGCGGGCTAGAACAGCGACGGCGTTTGGGGAACGGCGGGCGTCGCAGCAGCGCTTTTCGTTTTGCGAGCCTTCGGCTTTTGCTGCTTGATCTCTTCGAGCTCTTGCTGCATCTTTTCGTTTTGCTCAAGAATTGCGTCAAGTTTTTCGGCGAATCCTGACAGCTGTAGGGCTACGCTGGTTTCTTCTTCGACGTAGCGTTGCAGGGCTTCGGTGATAGCGGCGGTGCGGGTGATTCCTCGTTTTGTGGCTACGCTGTCAACCGTTTCTGCTAACTGTCGGTCTACCCATGCGGCTAGTTGCCGTTTGTCCTGACTGTGCTCGACTGCCATGATGCGTTCTCCTGTTGTAGTGTGTTTGCAATCTGATTCAGCATGTCCAGTATAGTCGGTTTAAGGCGGTTACCGAGAATTGCATCGATAGAATATTCTTACTTGTCGATTTCCGGGTTGAATGAGATTGAAGTGGTTGGTGCCTGGTTAGTTGGCGCGGCGGCTCGATTTGTTTGGCGCGATATTCTGGGCGTGTTTGCGCTGCTGAATCAATTGTGAGCGGCGCCTATTCGGTAGTCTGTGCGCATTTGCTCAAGATTCTGCGTATGTTTGCGCTGTTCAGGTAATTATCTGCGTATGCCTGTTTAATCAGCTGCGTTCGGTTGCTTATGGACCAGCGTGTGCTAGGTCAAGGCGCTTCGTGCGTATGCGTAAAGGTCTGCGTACGCATCGGTAGTGATATCTGCAAGGTCTCGCGTGTTTTCGCCGCTTATATCGGTATATAGTCTGCAAGGTTTGTATGCCATGCTTCTTATCAGGCAATGGTTGTATCTATTGGGAAGCGGGTGCATATGGGGATGATGAATGTGTGCTTGTCGCACGATACGGCGTTTCGCTGGTTGGTGAGGAATCGGAATCCTCGCATTGCGGGGCGGGCCAGCACGGCTCGCGTGTTGCCGCTGTCCTCTCCTTCGATGGTGCAGTGCAGAGTGCTTGCTTCGGAGCTTCGGCTCGGTGTGGAACCGCTTGAGGTGCTGGTATGCAGGTCGAGCGGAAGGCGAGATTCCGGCAGCGTGAAAGCGCATCTGTCGGGGCTTGCGTATCCTTCGGGGTCTTTTGTCCGTGTGGATGTTCCGGGGCTTGGCGGCGTCTATGCGGCATCTCCGGAGCTGGTGTTTCGACAAATCGCGGCCAAGCATTCGCTGCTTGAGGCCGTGTACGTTGGCTATGCGCTGTGCTCGTCGTATCGCGTTGACGGGCAGGTTGATGGCGGCATTGCCATTCGGGAAGGCGATGATGCGCCGTTGACGACGGTGTCCCGCATTGGCGCTTATCTGCGGAAAACGGAGGGCTCGTATGGGTGTGCTAAGGCCCGGCGAGCGTTGTCGTATGTTCGCGAGGGGTCGGCAAGTCCAACGGAATCGGCCTTGGCTATGGGGTTGAGCCTGCCGGCGTGCCTTGGCGGATTCGGTGCGGGAGACGTTGTGCTGCAGCGATCGGCGGAAAACGGCGATCTTGCGTCCTCTGGACGTGCAGGCGTCTCGACAAGAAGCAGCGTGGCTATTGAGATGAAGGAATCGGGTTGCGGAAGGGGGCCGGTGTCCATGGTGGTGTTGGATGCATGTGACGACAACGCGCAAAAGGGAAGCGGTTGCGCTGGCGGGCGCAAGCGTGCGATGCGCGCGTGCATGGCGGTGACGCCGTCGCAGGTGTACGAATTCGGGTCATACGTGCAGCTGTGCGAGCGGGTGTGCCGCCAACTTGATGCACGCGGCGGATCGCGCCGGCGGATAACGGAGCAGGAAGCTGGGCGCAGGGAGGCCATACGGGCACGTCAGGCCGAGTTGTGGCGCACGCTCGTGTGCTTCAGTGCGTTTCGACAAGCGGAAACAGGGGATTGCGTGAACGTGTTCGAACTGCCGAGCGTTCGCGATGGCAGATAAGCTGCATTCGGAAAAACATGCAACCGAGTACAGAGTTTTCTCGATGACGAATGGAAGCAACGCACTATAATTAAGCGCATTATGAATACTATTACAAACATCTTCACACAAGCTCGCAACGCGGGCACCCAACCTATCTCGTTCGAGATCTTCCCGCCGAAGGGCGAGCTGAGCATGGAGTCGGCACGCAGCATGGCCGAAGAGCTTGCGAAGCTTGACCCCAGCTTCATCAGCGTGACGTATTCGGCTGGTGGAAGCGGGAACAAGCAGGCAACCGCTGAGATTGCCGCCATGATTCAGGAGGACTTTTCCGTACCTACGATTGCGCATCTGACGTGCGCGGGTGCTTCCGAGGAGTCCATCGCGGCGGCTGTGTCCGACATGAAAGGGCGCGGCATCCGCAACGTGCTGGCTTTGCGCGGCGACTTGCCCGAAGGCTATAAGCCGGGCGATTTCAAGCTGGCGAAGGATCTGATTCCTCGCCTGACCGAGGCCGGTTTTTGCGTGGGCGCGGCGGCGTATCCGGAAGGCCATATCGACTGCGATAGCATGCGCCTAAACGTTGAGCATCTCAAACAGAAGGAAGATGCGGGCGCAGAGTTTTTCGTGTCGCAGCTGTTCTTCGACAACAAGTACTTCTACCGTTTCCGCGAGCAGGCGGAGGCGGCAGGCATCACGAAGCCTATCACGGCGGGCATCATGCCGTTCATGAGCAAGGCTCAGATTTCGCGCATGGTGTTCATGTGCGGCGCTTCGCTGCCAAGCCCCATCATCAAGCTGCTGGCCCGTTACGAGAACGATCCGGCAAGTTTGCGCCAGGCGGGCATCGAATACGCGTGTCGCCAGCTGACGGACCTGCAGGAGCACGGCGTTGACGGCCTGCATGTGTACACGATGAACAACCCTGAGATTGCGCGTGCTGCCATGTGCGCGTTGAAGGTGGCGTTGGTGCGATAATGGTTCGCTATGGCCGCCTCGCCGCAAGCCGGGGAAGCGGCGTGCGGTTGAATCGCGATGAGGCATTAGGATATTTGGGCTACGCGGGCCAGCAGGTTGATGAAACCTTGCTGGCCCGTTTTCACGAGCTGGCGCATGCGTGCGAGACGACGATTGAGCCGGTGTATGCTTGGGAGCTGTACGACATCGATGAGCGGCGGTGCTGTTGGGATGGCTCCGAGCCGGTGGTTGCGCTGCGCGATTGCCCGGTGCTGCTGAAGGGCGAAAGCATTGCAGCTCATCTGCGTGGGGCGCGCAAGGTGGCGTTGATGGCGTGCACGCTCGGGGCTGCAAGCGAGCGGGAGATGCGCAAGCACGCTGCGCTGAGCGCGGCTGACGGTGTGATGTACGGCGCTTGCGCTTCGGCTTTGGTTGAGGCTTGCGCGAACGCAGTAGAGGGATATATCGTTGCGGCGACTCATGAGCTTGGCTTGCATACGAATTGGCGTTTCAGCCCGGGATACGGAGACTTGCCGCTTGACGTGCAGCCGGCGTTTTTGAAGACGCTTGACGCCACGCGCAAGCTTGGTGTAACGCTTACGGCAACGAACATGCTGGTGCCGGTGAAAAGCGTGACGGCCGTTGTGGGCTTGTTCGATAAGGTGGACACGGGCGTTGAGGTCCGAAGCGCGTGCGGCGTGTGCCAGCTGAAAGGCTGCTGCGAATTGAGGAAACGAGGGGTTACCTGCCATGGCTAACGAAACTGTCGACGGCGCCGCGCGCGGCGCCTTGCGTGGGCTTGATGAGGCGAAGCGGCTTCCGGTTCCCGACCTGTCGGGTGTGCGAGTGGCCGATGAGCACCTTCGGCGCGCGTTGCTGGGCCTGGATTATCTGGTCATCGACGGCGCGATGGGCACGCAGATGCAGGAGCGCGGGCTTGCCGAGGCAGGCGAGCTTCCCGAGCTGCTGAACTTTTCGCATCCTGACGACATTACCGCTATCCATGCGGCTTACGTCGAAGCTGGGGCTGAGGTTATCACCACGAACACGTTCGGTGCAAACCGGTTGAAGCTTGAGGGTGTTGCCTCCGTTGCCGATGTGTATGCGGCCGCCGCTGCGTGCGCTCGTGCCGCTGGGGCGCCCTATGTTGCCGGCGATATCGGGCCGACGGGCGCTCTGCTCGAGCCGATGGGCACTATGTCGTTTCAGGAGGCCTACGACGTGTTCGCCGAGCAGGTTGAAGCGGTGGCTGCTGCCGGCTGCGATGTGGTGCTCATCGAGACGATGGCCGACTTGCGCGAGGCGAAGGCCGCGCTTTTGGCGGCGCAGGAGCACTGCGACCTGCCGGTGTTAGTGACTATGACGTTCGGCGAAGACGGCCGTACGTTTTTGGGCACGTCTCCGGCCGTTGCCGCCGAGGTGCTGTCGAGCATGGGTGCGCACGCCGTGGGCTTGAACTGCTCGCTTGGTCCAGCCGAGCTGCTAGGCGCGGCGCAAGATATGGCTGCGCGCGTTCGCTGTCCGCTTATGGTTCAGCCGAATGCCGGCTTGCCGCATGTTGAGGACGGCGTGACCGTGTTCGATGTTTCTCCGGAAGATTTTGCGGCCGCTATGGCCGATATGATGGATGCCGGCGCGAGCATTGTCGGCGGGTGCTGCGGCACGTCGCCGGCTTATACGCGTTTGCTGCGTCAAATGGCTGACGAGCGGCGCGAACCTGCAGCGCGTCCGTATCAGCCTGCCTGCGTGCCGTGCAGCGCTCAGGAGGCTGTTGTGCTTCCCGTGGGCGTGCCGCGCATCGCCGTGATCGGCGAGCGCATCAACCCTACGGGCAAGCCGAAGTTGAAGGCGGCTTTGCGTGCGGGCGATTTGGACTACATTGTGGGAGAGGCGGTTTCGCAGCAGGAATGCGGCGCCGATGTGCTTGACGTGAACGTGGGCCTGCCCGAGCTTGATGAGCCCGCTGTGCTTGCGGCCGCCGTTGACAAGCTTGCCGCTACGGTTACGCTGCCGCTGGTGGTGGACTCGTCTGACCCGGTTGCGGTTGAGGCGGCGGTGCGCGGTTATGCCGGCAAGCCGCTTATCAACAGCGTGAACGGCAAGCGCGAAAGCTTGGATGCGGTACTGCCGATTGTGAAGAAGTACGGCTGCGCGGTGATTGGGCTTGCCTTGGACGAAGGCGGCATCCCGCCAACGGCTGAGGGGCGCTATGCGGTTGCTGAGCACATCGTTGCGGAAACGGACGCGTATGGCATTCCGCGCACCGATGTGGTTATCGACTGCTTGACCATGGCGTGCGCAACGAACCAGTCCGAGGCGCTTGAGATTTTGCGCGCCATCACGATGGTGAAGGAACGTTTGGGCGTGCGCACCGTGCTGGGCGTTTCGAACATCAGCTTCGGCTTGCCGCAGCGCAACATGGTGAATGCGACGTTTTTGGCTGCCGCTTTCGGCTGTGGTCTTGATATGCCGATTCTGAACCCGAAGGCTAAGCGCTACGTTGACACGGTGAATACGTTCCGCGTGCTGAATTGCCAGGACGCTGGCGCTGTGGAGTTCATCGAACGTTATGCGGGCGGCAATGATCCGTACGATGTTCCGGCTGGTTCGGCTGGTGCGCCGGCTGATGGTGGTAAGGACGCTGGCCAGGCTGGTGCGGATGCGGGGGAGTGCCCCATCGCCATTCCCGAAACGCTTAGCGACGCTGCCGACGATGTGGCGGCTATGGTGCACTTGATCATGACGGGGCGCAAGGCTCCTATGCCCGAGGCTACCGAGGCGCTGCTGGTCAATCACGACCCGCTTGACCTGGTGAACGGCGTGTTCGTGCCGGCGCTTGACGTGGTGGGTGAGAAGTTCGACAAAGGCGCGTTTTTCCTGCCGCAGCTGATGGCATCGGCGGAGGCGGTGAAAGCCGGCTTCGACGTGGTGAAAGCGCACGTGGGCGATGCGTCGGGCGATGGGGGCCCTGCAAACATCATTGCCGTGGCCACGGTGAAGGGCGACATCCACGACATTGGCAAGAACATCGTCAAGATGTTGCTGGAAAACTACGGGTTCCAGGTGGTTGACCTGGGGCGCGATGTGGACCCCGAAGAAGTGGTGCGCGTGGTGCAGGAGCAGCGCATCAGGCTTGTAGGCCTGTCGGCGCTTATGACCACCACCGTTCGCGCCATGGAGGAGACCGTGACGCTTCTGCACGAGCGGGTGCCGGAATGCAAGGTGTTCGTGGGAGGCGCTGTGCTGACGTCCGATTACGCCGAGCAGATCGGCGCGGACTTCTACGCGAAGGACGCTGCGGAATCGGCTCGCATCGCGGAGCGCTTCTTCGCCGAAGGCAAGTAGCTGCTGGAAGGTGTTGGAGTTTTTGCGCGCGCTGCTTTTGCGTGCGCGAGTCGCGTCAAGGGGGTTCTTGAACTTGCGCGGCTATTGGTTTTTTGGCGCATCGCTTTCGAATGAGGCGTGGACTTGGCTCTCTGCTGGCAGGGCTATACGTTTCTCGGTGTAGAGAGCAGGCGCGCTGCAGGGTTTTGGTTTGGTATACGTAGCAAAGAGGCGTGCAGGCAGTGTGCACGCCTCTTTGGCGTTTTGGGGGTTGTACTGTTCCGGGCTTGCTGGCCACAGGCGAATTCGGTGGTTTTAGCCGATGCCGCCTAACACGATGCCGAGCACGATGACGATGGCCGTGAGCGGCACGAACAGATAGCGCCCCATGGCCTCGAACCATTTTCCTAAAGGCTTCTCACGTCCCATTTGGGCCTGTTTCGTGGCGAAGTCCTTCGGGCATACCCAGAAGAACATGACGGCGGCGATAAGGGCGCCCAGTGGGATGGCGTAGATGCTGACGGCGTCCATCCAGGCGCTGACGGCATCGCCGTTTTCGATGAACACGCCTACGGCAAACGAGGCAACGGCGACGATACCGACCGCTGCCCAGCGCGGCAGGTGCCCTTCTTGCTGCAAGGCCTCGATGGGCGGCTCGTACAGGTTCACCAAGCTGGTAATGGCGGCGCACGTGACGGCCAGGAAGAACACGAAGCAGAACACGTTGCCGAACGGCATTTCCTGGAAGACCTGGGGTAGCACGATGAACAGCAGCGGCGGGCCCGCTTGCGTGTCGGCGCCGAAGGCGAACACTGCGGGAACCACTACCATGGCGGACAGCACCGCGGCAAGCGTGCTGAACACGACGACGTTTTTCGCCGAGGACACCACGTTCACATCCTTCTTGAGGTAGCTACCGTAGACCAGCGTGCCGCCGCCGGCCAGGGACAGGCCGAAGAACGCCTGGCCAAGCGCCAATATCCACGTCTGCGGGTTCGCGAGCGCTTCCCAGCGGGGCATGAACAGGTACGCGTAGCCGTCAAGCGCGCCGGGCAGGAACGCAACGCGCACAAGCAGGACCACGAACAGCACGAAGAACAGGGGCATCATGATCTTGTTCAGACGCTCGATGCCGCGCGAGATGCCCAGCACCATGATGGCCAGCGTGATGATGAGCGCCGCAGCATGCCAGCCGACGCTTCCGAAATCGCCGGTGATGCCGCCAAAGAACGCGCCCATGCTGTCTTGCACAAGCAGCTGACCCGTTGTTGCGGTGACGAGGTATTTCAAAAACCAGCCGAGCACCACGGTGTATCCGATAGCGATGCCGAGTGCGGCAAGCACCGGTACGATGCCGATGATCTTGCCGATGGCGCTCGCATGGGGGACGTTGCGCAGGGACAGCGCTTTGCCGAATGCGCCCATGGGGCCGGTTTGCATGGCGCGGCCGAACGACATCTCGCCGACGACGCCAGTGAGGCCAAGCAGCACCACGAAGAAGAGGTAGGGAATGAGAAATGCCGCGCCGCCAAGCTGCGATACGCGGTAGGGGAACAGCCAGATGCCGGACAGGCCGACGGCCGAACCGATGCACGCGATGATAAAAGCGGTGCGTGAGGTGAACGAGTCTCGGGCAGAGCTTGCGCTGGTTGTTTGCTGAGCCATGGTTTCCCTTCCCTCGACAATAAAAAAGCCGCCCATGCAGGCGGCTTGAAAATTTGGTGGAGCCTAGGGGGATCGAACCCCTGACCTCATGGCTGCCAGCCATGCGCTCTCCCAGCTGAGCTAAGGCCCCGAACAAGGTGCGAAAACTATTATACGGCAATGCCAGCTTTGCGCAAGACCCTATTTCGAAAAGTTTTGTTGCGCGTTAGCGGAAACACGTTGCGGTCATGCGTGCTACTTTGCGCCCGGTGTCATCGGCAACATCGACGGTGTAAAAGCCCAGCTTGCGGCCCGATTTGTCAGCATCGCACGTGGCTATGAGCTTCGAACCCTTAGCGCCGCTTAAAAACTCGATGGTGTTGCTGACCGAAACGGTGGGTTGCTCGTCGATGTTGCAGGCAACGGCTAGGCAGAAGTCGGCAAGCGTGAAGATGGCGCCTCCCATGACGCCGCCCTGCGCGTTGCGATGTTTGTCGTCTAGTACCATCTCGCAGACGGCGTGTCCGCGGCTTCCCTCCACGATGGTGCAGCCAGCGGCTTGTGTGGCGAATTTGTCGTTGGCGAAGTAAGCTTGGATTTGCTGGAGCGTGGGGTTTTCAGGAAGCATGGGCGTCCTTTCCGGGGTTGCTGTGCTAGTTCGACGGGGTTGCAACGGTTCCGAACAGTTCAAGCCAGTCGCCGTCGTTCACGGTGATGGTTTGGGTGCTTCCGCGTAGCAGGTACACGGAGTCGGTGATGGAGTCGTCGTCGAAGTCGAGGTCCTGCATGACGTATGCGGCGTAATCTTGCGAGGCGTCGTGCGGCGCGTTCGGGCTGACCGTGACCGTGTACGTTCCGGCGGGGATGTCGGTGCCAACGCGGTACAGGCCGCTTTGATAGGGCTGCTGCGGTTGGAAATCGGCCTCGTCCGAGGGGACCATCAGGGCATCGCCGATTTTAGGCATGAACGCGATGACCTCGCCGTTTTCGAGTTCGGCAAAGTAGTTGCCGGTGTAAGACACGGCGCAATCAAGGCTAAACGTGCCCGATCCTTCGGGGCCGAACAGGTAGAACTCGCTTTCAACGGAGGGGCTTCCTTGCAGGAAATATTCGCCAGCGTCGATATCGCGACCAACAACGTAGACGCCTGCGGTTGCCTTGCCGTCTTGGACCTGGTTGGGAAGGTTGCCGGCGGCGTCTTGGATATCGCCGAGCGTGAACCGGCCGTATGCGTCGGAGTCGGGCGCGTCTGCGGGGTCGTACCCGTAGGGATCGTCGTAGTCGTAGGAATGGATGGAGTCGGAGCGGGTGTGCAGCGAGTCGGTGACCATGCTGATGGTGGCGCAGCCGACGCAGCCTCCCAGTCCAAGCAAAAACGCCAGCACGCAGGCAATCAGGACCCAGGGCCACTTCTTCTTCGGCTGTTGCGGCGCTGCGGGCACACCATAGGGGCTTGGCGGGGTGCCGTAGGGGTTTTGAGGCGCAGCGTAATAGGGCTGTTGGGGCGCCTGACCGGCCACGTATGGTTGCTGTTGAGGCGGAATTGCGGCGTAGGGTTGCGGTTCTGGTGCACCTGCAGTGTTTTGCGGATTGGAAGATGTCGGCTGGTTTGCGGGATAGCTGGGTGTCGTCGGTTGCTCGCCTGCGGTCTGACTGCCCTGCTGACAGGTGTTGTTGAGGTTGATTTCTTTGTTTTCGGAATCGCTCATATGAGGTGCTCCTAACGGTGTTTGACGCCGCTTATATTAGCACGCGCCCTGCATCGTGGCTGAAGTTGTTAACGGAGCATGGTGGATTGAACGTGTTTGCGGATGCGGATAGGCCTTTGTGCCGATGCGCTGCGGTGGGCGTTGGGCAATGAGCACGGTGTCACATGGTTCCGGTAGGCTTGATGCAGGAACGCCCGCGGTTTGCTGCGGGCGTTCCTGTTACATTTCTGCAATGTCGAGACGCTTGCTCTTGCGTAAAGCCTTAGGCGCCGAATACCTGCGCGGTTACCTGGTCGATGCGGGCGAGCACGTCTTCGCGGGGCAGCAACTCGATGGACTCGAACAACGGCGGGGAAACCATGTTGCCGCACACGGCTACGCGCAGCGGCTGCAGCACGAACTTCAGCTTCATGTCCATGGTGTCGCCCAGCTCTCGGCAGGCGGCTTCCAGGCCTGCCGCTTCCCAAGCGTGGGATTCGTCAGCCAGGATGGCGCGGCAATTGGCCAGGGCCTCGTCGGCGCGGGCGCCTTCCTTGAGCAGCACCTTCTTCACCGATTTCTCGTCAAGCTCGGCGACGTTGGCGCCCCAGAACATGTAGGCAAGCTTCGCCGGCACCTCGTCGAGGCGCTGCAGACGCTCGGATACCAGCGGATACAGCTTGGCGTACCACTCGGGGCGCGCGTCGATGTCGACTTCGGTTGCGCCGGCTTCGACAAGCCACGGGCGCGCGGCGGCAACCCAAGCTTCGGCGCCCATGCGCTGGATGTACTGGCCGTTCATCCATTCGAGCTTCGTTTCGTCGAACACGGCGTCCTTTTTCGTGATGCGGTCGAGCGTGAAGGACTTGCACAGCGTTTCGCGGTCGATGAGCGTGGTTTCGCCGTCAAGGCTCCAGCCGAGCAGAGCCAGGAAGTTTACCATGGTGTCAGGCAAGAAGCCGCGGTCGCGGAACTCCTCGACGCTTGCGGCGCCGTGGCGCTTGGACAGCTTATGGCCGTCTGCGCCCAGAATCATGGACAGGTGAGCGAACATGGGCACGTCGTAACCGAGCGCCTCGTAGATGAGAATCTGGCGTGGCGTGTTGGACAGATGGTCGTCGCCGCGGATGACGTGCGTGATGCCCATATTGGCGTCGTCGCACACCACGGCGAAGTTGTACGTGGGCGTGCCGTCGGTGCGCACGACGATCATGTCGTCCATGACGTCGGCGGGGAAGGACATGTGGCCGTAGACGGCGTCGTCGAACTCGATAGGACCATGGTCGGTGGGAACCTTCAGACGCCACACGTGCGGCTCGCCAGCCTCGATGCGGCGGGCGGCCTCGGCCGGGTCGATGTTGCGGCACGTGCGGTCGTAACCGGCATAGCCGCCTTCCTCGGCTTCGGCCTTGGCGCGCTTGGCGTCAAGCTCTTCTTTCGTGCAGAAGCACGGGTACACCATGCCACGTTCCTTCAGGCGCTCAAGCGCGGCGGCGTACGTGTCGAAGCGCTGCGTCTGGAAGTAGGGGCCGGCCTGCCCGCCAACCTTGGGGCCTTCGTCCCAGTCAAGGCCAAGCCACTTCATGGCGTTGAGGATGACCTGCGTGTTCTCTTCCGTGGAGCGCTCGGGGTCGGTGTCCTCGATGCGCAGGATGAACGTGCCGCCCGTAGCGCGAGCGAATGCCCAGTTGTAAATGGCCGTGCGGGCGCCGCCGACGTGCAGCTTGCCCGTGGGGGAAGGTGCGAAGCGAACGCGCACCGGTTTGTTCTCAATCATGTTGCTTATGTCCTAACGTAAAACCAACAAGTACAGCAAGTATAGACAGCCCGCACGTTACTGCAAGCCAGATGCCCGCCATGCCCATCCAAAAAGCGGTTGGATACAGGGTGATAAGCAGGCTGTCTATGTAAAACGTCCATGTTCCTGCTTGGAAAAACAGGCTGTGGAACACGCCGAACAGCCCATAAAAGTCGACAAACGCCCAGATGCCGAGTGCGGCAAACGCTGCAAGCACGAACGCGCCGCCGGCGATGAGCACGCGCCCTAAGACGCGACGGTTGATGCGCACGGCGACGTGTGCAAGGCCGGCAACGCACAGCACGGCGATAACCGCCAGCGCCGGTTTTGCCACGCTGACTACCCGGTACACGTCGTCGAGGTGGCTGATGGCGTCGGCGGGCAAGCGACGGGTTTCGCTTGCTTCCCCTATAACCGTGGCGCGGCCGTCGGCCTCGGCTGAGACGTTTGCGGCGGCAATGGCCTCGTTCAGCTCATCGGCGTTGTTCGAGTCGAACGTGTAGTGCTTGCCTGCCACAGCAATAGACGTGAGCTCGTCGTGCGTAAACGGCGTGAGCGGCTGATCGCAGCTCGAGAAGACGCGCGAGAGCGCTACGGTGGCCCAGTCGGGCACCGCCACTGCGGCGAAGCCGGCCGCTATAAGCGTGACGGCAAGCAGGACCGTGCTGCCAATGGCAACGAGTTTGTTGAGTGCTTGCATAGGGCTCTTTCGGTACGTTGAGCGTTTGCGGTTCGGACGCCCTTAGGCGATGTGCGCAAGAAGCCGCCTTGATCGCTTGCGGGAAGCAAGGCGGTTCTTGCGCGATGATGCTTTAAGCGGCCTTAGTCCACCCAGATGGTGGCGCAGGTGATGCCCTTCATGGGTTTCGAGATGGTGGGGTAGGGCCCCAGGCGGCTGAAGATGCCCTGGAACGTGCCGTTGTAGCAGTACAGGCCTTCAAGGTTGTTGTAAAGCACCGGCTCGCGCTGCACTTCTTCGTCGGACAGGTTCGCGATGTCGTTGTCGGGGACGAGGACCTGCGTCTTGAACGGCGTGATGTAGCGCTGCACCAAGAAGGGCGCCCCGGCGGCCCCGTTGGCGAACTTCGCCACGATGGCGTCCCATTCTTCCTGCGTTTGGAAGCAGCCGGCGTATACATCGGCTGCGCCGTAGGCGTCGGTGGGCTTGATGATCCAGGCGTCCTTGTCGGCGCGGATGGCGTCAAGATCGACCTCGCGTTCATCGAGGTAGCGCGTTTGCGGCACGGTGTGCTCCACGAACGCGATCTCCTCGGGCGTCAAAAACGCCTGCGTGGCGGGGTTGAACAGCGCTTCGAAGATTTGCTTGTCGTGCACGATGTGCCCGGCGAAGCTGCCGATGAGCGCCACCTTCTGCGCTTTCACTGCTTCAACAAGCGCTTGCGACTGGTTCCAATATTCCAGCACGTCGTTCGTGACGCAGCGGCGCCAGATGGCGTGCACGGGCTGGCCTTGCGCGTCGTGCAGCACTTCGCCGTCGAACGTGAGGTCGCGCACGTCGCACACGGTGCAGGGGTAGCCCGCATCGGTGAAGCGCTGCGCGAACAGATGGAACTCGTCCACGACGCCGTTTTCCAGGTAGTCGCAGATGGCGAAGCGCGGGTGCTCCACGCGGCCCTTATACGTGTTGTAGATGTTGATGAACTCGGAAACCCAAGCGTCGAACAGCTCGCAGCCTTCGACATGATGACGCTTGGCGAATTCCTTGAACGTGGCCGTTTGCTCCACGGAGTGCGTGATTTCGCGGTTCTCGTTCATGCCCGAGCTGCCGTCGCCGTTGAACTCGCAAAACGCCACGTCGCCGGTGCTCTCGTCCAAAAAGATGTCGAAGCGGGCGAACGGCAGCAGCGCGTCGTAGCCGCGCGGGACCAAGATGAGCTCGGCCAGGCGCGGGTCGTAGTCGAAGATCTTGCGGTACTCGGCGTCGTCGAGGTAGTGCTGCATGACCTTGCACAGGATGCGGTGCGTGGTTTCCACAACATCGCGCATGACCTGGCGCGATGCGGCGTCGTAAAGCTTCGGCACGAAGCTGGTGGACACCACCTGGTGATGCACGATGGCCGTGGACGCGTCCATGTAGGCGCGCGCGGCGCGGCGGCCGGGGACGTCGCCGTCAAGGCTGTTCGCGATGTCGATGTACTCCTGCGTGTACGCGGCGTTCTTGAAAACGGGCTGGGTGGTTTCGGTCATGCGGCTGCCTTTCCCTTCGGGCGTTCGGGCTTTTCGTTCGGTGAAAGTGTAGCACGTGCGCGCTGCTGCCCGCCGGGCGTTCCCGCTGTGCACAATGTATGCAACATTTGTTCGTGTGCTATGCCCTTGGCGCGCCCGTGCAAATGCCATCGCGCTTCTGCTCCACGAGCTCGATGATTTGCGCGCGGTTGCTGACTTCAAGCTTTGCGTGGATGTTGCGCACGTGCGCGCGCACGGTGTGGATGGATATGACCAGCGCATCGGCGATTTGCTGGGCGCTCATGCCCCTCGCCAGCATCAGCAGCACCTCCGCCTCGCGCGCTGTCAGCTGCCCGTCGGCGGCAACCTCTTCGCACGCCTGCTTCCACAGGGCCTTCTGCGTGCGCACGGACACGTCGTCGGCGTCTTCCTCCTCTTCAACGGGTTGAATGAGGTCGTTGAGCTTGTTCTCGGGGAACACGATGACCGTCACCAGTATGCACAGTGCGGCAAGCGTGAGATTCACCACCAAAAACTGCGCGCTTGAGATGTTGGCGTCCAGCAGGAATATGGCGACTATCGACCCGCTGGCCAGGCCCAGCGACAGCGCGGCGGTGCCGAAGCACATCACCTTCACGCAGTTGCCGCGCATCTGATAGCCCAGGTAGGCGCAAATGGCCCAGATGAACAGATCCGTGCCATAGCCGGCGAAGTCAAGCGCCGCCGCCGCAAGCACGGGGGAGGTTTCCCGCAGCACCGAAACGGCCAGCTGCGGCACGATGAAGCACAGCGCCAGCGGATAGAAGATGCGGGCGATGGACTTGTCGGGCGGCGTGGACAGGTCTAGCGCGATGAAGACCAGCATCAGCACCACGAGCGCCAGCATGACGTAGCGCATGCACAGCATCGATTGCGAGGCGGGCAGGGCGGTGAGGATGTAGCTTTTCGACGCCTCTTGGCACAGCGAGTACACGAAGATGGCGATGAGCAGGTTGCGGAAGCGCGCCGGAAGCTTGCCGATGGTGTTGATGACGGCAAGGTCTTGCGGCGAGTCGCGCTTCACCGACAGCGACAGCGCGCTGAAGACGGGCAACAGCACGAACAGGATGACGCCGATGGCGAACGAGTACCCCTCGATAAACGAATAGACGCCGATGGCGAACAGCGCGCACAGGCTGATGGACAGAAACGAGCGACGCGGCGAGGTGGTGCAGAGGATGGTGGCGCTGCGCGCGAGCATGAACGTGGTGCCGAAGCCGGCAAGCGCGGCGCCGACGATGAACGCGGCGAGGCTGTCGATATAGCCGCCGCCGACCAAGATCATCAGCAGCGTCCCCGCCGAACAGATGGCCGCACCTGCGGCCAGGAAGCGGCGCGAGACAATCGCGCGCATGCCGCGCTGCCCGCGCGTGCCCAGCGCGATGAGCGTTGCCACCGACGCCAGCAGGTGCGCAATGAACAGATACGAGATAAGGATGGCCGAATCGGCCTGCGTGTTCCACACCGATCCCGAGAACGCGACCAGGTTCCACGCGAACCAGAACGCGAAGCCAAGATAGGACACGGCGGGCAGATGCGTGTTGATGCCCCGCAAAAGCTCCTGGGCGCCCGTGGCTGCCGGCGCGGTTTCCGAAGTGTTTGTCTGCTGCATATTCGATTCCCCCTAAAGACCCTTCGCACCGCATTGTAAAAGCGCGCCCTTCACGTGGTCAATATGTGGGTAAGGCGTTTACCTAATAAGTGACTAGGGTAACCGCGAAATAGTCAACTGATAGGTATGTCCAGGTCAGACGCTTGTCCTCTAGGATGCGAATCGCTGATGAGGGGCGGAGCGGCAAAGCTTCGCCAGCAAGACCACACAAGGGGGCAAGACGTGGAGACGACGCAGTTGCAAAATGAGCGTGCCGATGCGTGCGCCGAGCGCGCCGGCTTTTGGCGGTATTTGAGCCGACTGTTCTATCGAGAGCTTGACGAAGAGTTGCTTGAGCGTTTGCGCGGACAGGCGGTGCTGCCGCTGTCCGACGATTTCGATGCCGACGAGCGGGCGTTTGCGCGCGGGTCGAACAAGATGGCGAAGTACGTGCTTGCGCAAAACCCCGACACGCTGACGCAGTCGCGCTGCGATTACGCTCGCGTGTTTTTGGGGGCAGGGTCGACGACCGATGACCCGGTCAGCCCGTTTGAAAGCGTGTATACCAGCGAGGAGCACCTGCTGATGCAAGGCGCGCGCGACAACATGTTCCGCACGCTTATAGCCGCTGGGCTTGCGCTTGACGATGACTACAACATGCCCGAGGACCACATCTCGTTCGAGTTCCAATATATGGCCCACCTGCTTGACGCCGAGGCCGCGGCTTGCCGGGCCGGCGATGCGCAAGCGGCCGATGCCGCGCAGGAGCAGGTGCGGGCGTTTTTCGAGAATCACATCGCGAACTGGGTTCCGCGGTTTTGCCAGGCCGCCGCGCAGCTTGCGCGCACGCCGTTTTACCGCGGGCTGTGCGAGTGCACGGCGGCGTGGGTTTGCCTGGAGCAGCGCTGTTACGCGGATGACGATGCGGCGGCAGAGCAGGAGGTGGCGTGATGAGCGAGCAGCTGAAAGGCGAAGAAGCAACGAGCGCGCCCGATGAACTCGAGCAAGCGGTGGTGCTTATCCGCCGCGAGCCGGGCAAGCGCGAGCTGTACCTGGAAGCGCTTGCGGCGGCCGGCAGCGAAGGCGCCGACCCTATCAGCCGCTTCGACCTTGAAGGCCGTATGGCGGCAAAGCCCCAGGCTGCAACCATGTTTCAGTCTATGGGCACGCTGATAGACGCGCTGGTTGGCGAAGGCCTGCTTGCCGAGCAGCTGCCCGAGCCCGAATACGATCCCGACACCGAAGAGCAGCGCGTGGACATGGCGCGCGCCACGTATGCGCTAACCGACAAGGGCGGCAAGGTGCTTGAACGCCTGCGCCCGTCCGCCCGCTTGGCGCGCCTGTTTGCCGATGAGCCGGAAAACGCCGAGGGCTTTCGCCGGCTGCTAGGGTTTTGCAACGGCGACAAGCGCACGAAGCGCCAGATAGACGAAGAGCTTGCCGCCATCTGCGCCGCGGCGCCCCGGTCGCGCCACGTGTCGGCCGCGGGCATCTACCCCAGCTATTTCACAGACCGGCTGGAGCAATGTGCCGGCCTGGTCTGGGAGGACGGTTGGACGACCACGAAGGAAGGCGCTGCTTTCCTTGCGGTCTTTCAATAAGACGAGCTAACCCAAGAAGAAACAAAGGAGGAGGTTTCATGGGACAAGCGACAATGACACGTCGCAGCTTCGCGAAGGTCTCGGCCCTTGTGGCCAGCGGCGCGGCGCTCGGCGCGACCATCGACGCGGGCAACCTGGTGGCTGCCGAAGCGAAGGTGACCAGCAGCGGCACCCGCAAGGTGAAGACGCTGTGCCGCGCCTGCGTGGCGCGCTGCGCCGTCATCGCCACCGTGGAAAACGGGCGCGTGGTGAAGCTTGAGGGCAACACCGAGGACGGCACGACCCACGGCGGCCTGTGCGCGAAGGGCCTGTCGGGCATCCAGGCGCTGTACAACCCCAACCGCAACAAGTACCCCATGCGTCGCGTGGGCGAGCGCGGTGGCAACGAGTGGGTGCGCATCACGTGGGAGCAGGCCATCGACGAGATCGCGCAGAAGCTGTGGGAGTCCAAGAAGCAATACGGCCCCGAGTCCATCTTCATGTCCACCGGCGGTGGCGGAAACCCGCAGTTCTGGAGCGTGAACCGTTTCGCGGCGGCTATCCAGTCGCCCAACACGTTCGAGCCGGGCTGCGCGCAGTGCTACCTGCCGCGCATGGTGTCGTACAAGCTTATGTACGGCGGCGATTTCATGACGGGCAACTGCTCCATGGCCGACTCGAACTGCTTCGAGATGTACAACCCCGAGGTTGATATCGATGCTGTGGTCATCTGGGCGGCGCAGCCGGCGGCCGACACGCCTCCGGGCGGCGGCCGCGTCATGGCCGATCGCCGCGCCGCGGGCTGCAAGACGGTTGTGGTGGACCCGCGCTTTACCGTGGACGCGGCGCGCGCCGACGTGTGGCTGCCCATTCGCGCCGGTTCCGACGTTGCCATGCAGCTGTGCTGGGTGAAGTACATGATCGAGAAGCGCGGCTACGATGCCGACTTCTGCCTGAAGTGGACGAACCTGCCGTATCTGGTGGACCCGAAGACGGGCATCCCGGTTCGCGCCGTTGACCTGGGCCTGGTGTCGAAAGAGGAAAACGACGCGCAGATGGCCGCCACGGCAACCGATACGCTGACGGGCCATGCCACGGCCAAGAACAACGACAACCCGGCGCTTGGCTATTGCGGCATCCCGTACTTCGTCATCTGGGACAAGAAAACCGGCGGCCCCGTTGCCGTGCCGTATCCGAAGTCCGAAGAGGAGCTCAACCGCTTCTTCGACGAGGAAACGGAAGCCGAGCTGTTCAACGACGAAGGCTACACCATCGACGGCGTCAGCGGCTACAAGACGGCGTTCCAGCTGACCTACGAGCGTTCACGAGAGTGGACGCTTGAGAAGACGGCCGAGGTGACGTGGTGCGATGCGGCCGACATCGAGGCGGCCATCGACATCTTCTGCGAGGCGAAGACGGCGGGCATCGTCGGCGGCGTTGCCACCGACCAGAACCCGCAGTCCGGTCAGGCTTCGGCGGGCTACGCGCTGCTTTCGCTGATGAACGGTGACGTGGAAAAGCCCGGCGCACTTTTGCAGCGTTTCCCCAAGCCCACGATGGCCGACGAACTTGGCGGCATGAACGGCCTGGTCAGCGCCGATATGGAGCGCAACCGCCTTGGCTTTTCCGAGCATCGCGGCATCGGCCAGTGGGCCATGTCGGTCATTCCGTACGTGTGGGACGCCATCGAGACGGGCAAGCCGTACAAGCCGCGCATCTGGCTGGAGCGCTCGGGCAACAAGCTGCAGAACCTTGCCGAAACGGAGCGCTGCTACAACCTGCTGCCGCAACTTGACCTGATCGTGCACATGTACATGTATCCCACCAGCTTCACCATCGAGGCGGCCGACTACGTGCTGCCCATCCTGGAGTGGCTCGAGTCGAACCAGCCCATCCAGATTCTGAACAAGGTGTTCGCGCGCCAGGAGTGCACGCACCTGTTCGAGACGCGCAACGAGGCCATGATCTGGTCCGACCTGACCAAGCGCATGATGGAACTTGGCGACGAGGACTGCCGCGAGGCCATCTACGACACGAAGGGCACGGTGGCCGCCGCCGGTGGCATCCCCATGCCGCTGACCGACACCGACGAGCGCAACGCGCACGTGGCCGGGCTTGGCATGACGTGGGACGAGTTCTGCGACAAGGCGCCGTACGAGTTCTGCAGCTGGGAAGACTGGCATACCTATTACTACTACAAGCAGACCGATGCCTGCGGCTACCTCACCGGCTTCGACACGGCGTCGGGCAAGTGCGAGCCATACTCGGAGGGCTACATCACGCTTGGCCTGTCGGCAAGCCCGTGGGCTGTGCACCCCGAAGTGTTCGCCGACAACCCCGTCGAGAACCCGAATGCGGCAAACTCGCTGGTCAAGTACGGTTACGACCCGCTTCCGTACTACGAGGAGCCCGAGGAAAGCCCGCTGACGGACACGGAATACCCGCTGGTGATGAGCAACGGACGTTTGCCGATGTATCACCACGGCACGCTGCGCAACGTTCCCTACCTGCGCGAGATCTACCCCGTTCCCGAGGTGTGGGTGTATCCCGACGACGCCGAGAAGTACGGCGTGAAAGACGGGCAGTGGGCTTGGATTCGCTCGCGCCGCGCCGAGATTCGCGGCAAGGTGCGCGTGACGAAGGGCGTGCGCCCCGGCGAGGTGTACATGGAGCGCTTCTGGCTTCCCGAGTTCTTGGACCAGGAAGGCAAGCGCGACCAATCGTGGCGCTCGGTCACCGTTAACCGCCTGTCGAAGTCGACGGGGCGTCTGTCCGACGTCAACGGCACGTACACGCTGCGCGCTTACCAGGTGGCAATCGCCCCGGCCGAAAGCGGTCCGGAAGGCGCCTGGACGGAGCCTGAGGACTTCGAGCCCTGGATGCCGCAGTACAGCGAACCCACGGAGGTGATTCAGACATGCGTAACGCTATAGTAGTTGACCTGGACCGATGCTCCGGGTGCTTCAGCTGCGAGATTGCCTGCAAAATGGAAAACGGCATCGCGCTGGGGTCGTATTACAACAAGGTGATGACGGTGGGGCCGTTCGGCGACTTCCCGCGCATCCAGCAGTACTTCCTTCCCGTGCACTGCCAGCAGTGCGAAAACGCCCCGTGCGTGCATGTGTGCCCCACAGGCGCAAGCTACCGCGACCCCGACACGAACGTGGTGCTGGTGGACAAGGCGAAATGCATCGGCTGCAAGTACTGCATGATGGCCTGCCCCTATGGCGTGCGCTCGTGGAACAAGGAAGAGCGCGTCGTGGAGAAATGCACGCTGTGCGGACATCTGACCGCGCAGGGCGACCTGCCGGCGTGCGTGCACAACTGCCCGGGTGGGGCGCGCTTCTACGGCGATCTGGACGACCCGACCTCGGATGCGTCCAAAGCGCTTGCCGCTGCCGAGAAGTCGGCCGTGCACACGCTGACCGACGTGGGAAACAAGCCTGCGACGCACTACATCTTGTCCGAGCGCTATGCGCAGTGGCAGGAATCGAAGGATTTGGCCGGATCGGGCCGCTACATGCAGAAAGATGGTGAGTAGGATGGAAATCCAGTGGTCGTTGGTCCTGTTCACCGTGCTGACGGGCGCGGGCGGCTGGATGCTGGCATGCGTGGCCATCGATGAGTTCGCCGGCAAGACGCGCGCTACGAACAAGCTTGCCGTCGTGGTGGCGGCCGTGGTGGCGTGCGCGGGCGGCATCGCGTCGGTGACGCACCTGTCGCATCCCGAGCACATCATGGGGGCGCTCAGTCACCCCACCAGCGGCATTTTCGTGGAGGCGGCGCTGACCGGGCTTATGGCCGTGTGCGCCATCGTGTACTTCGTGCTGCTGGTGCGCGAGGCCTCTGCCGGTGCACGCAAGGCGTTTGCGGTGCTGGGCGCCGTGTTCGGCGTGCTGCTCTCGTTCATGGCCGGCGAATCGTACATGATGTCGTCACAGCTGGCGTGGAACACGCCGCTTCTGCCGCTGGGCTATGCGGGCACGGCCATGCCGCTTGGCGTGGCGCTGTACCTGGCCTTGGCGGCCTGGCGCAAAGAGCCCGACACCAGTCTGTTCGCGAAGCTGCTGGTGGCCGGCGGCGTGGTGGCCGCGCTGACGGCGGCCGCGTACGGCGTTGTTTCTGGTGCCGGTGCCGACCAGGCGCTTTTGGTGTGGGGCTTGGCCGTTATCGTTGGCGGCGCGGCTCCTGCGGCGCTGGGCACGCTGGCGGCGAAAACGCCTGAGCAGGCGCTTTCGCTGGCCGCAGCGGCGGCGGTGTGCTGCTTGGCTGGCGCCACCGCGTATCGCTGCACGATGTGGCTTGCGTCGGTGACGGTGAACAACTTCTTCGGCTTGCTGTAAGCCGATTCGTCCCCGCAGCAACCCCCCCCTCTAAACTTGCTGCGCGTGGATTTCCCTTTGGAAGGCCCGTCCGGTTTGCACCGGGCGGGCCTTCCGCACTTTTCGCGCGTACCTATATATGGTGATTCCACGCGCGCGGCCGCGGCGGCGTGACAAATGCTGCCTGTGTGGTAGTATTCGCAGCTAGCATAAACGCGGGCGGCCTTTGCGCGGTCGCCCGAGCATATCCGTTTATCAAGAGTCGGGGGAGAGGGTTGGCTCGCTGATCCCGACACCAACCTGGGGCAAGCGGCCCCAAGGTGGTCCGGCCGACAACGATGAAGGAGGAACATCTATGGCCAACGCGCACAATTCTTACCTGTTCACGTCCGAATCCGTCACCGAGGGTCATCCCGACAAGGTGTGCGACCAGATCTCCGATGCCGTGCTCGACGCCATCCTGGAGAAGGAAACCGAGCTTGCCAAGCAGGGCTACGTGTCCCCGTCGGGCCAGCCGGCAGACCCCGAGCAGGTGCGCTGCGCCTGCGAGACCATGGCCACCACGGGCATGATCATCGTGGCGGGCGAGATCCGCACGCAGGCATACGTCGACGTGCCGGCCATCGCGCGCGAGGTGCTGCGCGAGATCGGCTACGACCGTGCGAAGTACGGCTTCGACTGCGACACGTGCGGCGTGCTCAACGCCATCCACGACCAAAGCCCCGACATCGCGCAGGGCGTCGACGAGTCCTACGAGGCCCAGCACGGCCAGGCCGGCGACGACCCGTACGAGAAGATCGGCGCGGGCGACCAGGGCATGATGTTCGGCTATGCGTGTGACGAGACGTCCACGCTTATGCCCATGCCCATCTACCTGGCGCAACGCATGTCCGAGCAGCTGGCCAAGGTGCGCAAGAACGGCACCATGCCCTATCTGCGCCCCGACGGCAAAACGCAGGTGTCCGTGCGCTATGTGGACGACAAGCCCGTCAACGTGGAGAAGGTGGTCGTGTCTACTCAGCATTCCGAGGAGATCTCCACCGAACAGCTGCGTGCCGAGATCGAGGCGAACGTCATCCGCCCCGTGCTTGCGCGCGAAGGCGTGGAGCTTGCGCCCGACGCCGGCATCCACATCAACCCCACCGGCCGCTTCGTCATCGGCGGCCCCATGGGCGACTGCGGCCTGACCGGCCGAAAGATCATCGTCGACACCTACGGCGGCATGGGCCGTCACGGCGGCGGCGCATTTTCAGGCAAGGACTGCACGAAGGTGGACCGCTCGGCTGCCTACGCGGCGCGCTGGGTGGCGAAAAACGTGGTGGCCGCCGGCTTGGCGCACCGCTGCGAGGTGCAGGTTGCCTACGCCATCGGCATGGCGCAGCCCGTGTCCATCATGGTGGACACGTTTGGCACCGAGTCCGTGCCCGTGGCCGACATCGAGCGCGCCGTCTCCGAAGTGTTCGACCTGCGCCCCGGCGCCATCATCGACGAGCTGAACCTGCGTCGCCCCATTTACCGCAAGACGGCCGCCTACGGCCACTTCGGCCGCGAGCTTCCCGAGTTCACCTGGGAGGCCACCGACAAGGCCGAAGCTTTGAAAAAGGCGTGCAATCTGGCATAACAAGAGGGCTAACATACTCTGCGTGAGAGAAGAGGGCCCGGACGGCTAACGCCAAGCGCACCGTTCAGCTGACCGTTGACGACGATACGAAGGTTGTCAATGACTACGACGCATTGGGTGCCCTGACCAGGCAACACGTTCAAAGCCTGCTGGAAGCGAACTATGCGGTCGGCGTCGTCGAGGGATTGCTCGACGACAACCTGACCGTCACGTACGCCAGCAGGCTTTTTTATAAGCATTTGGGCTACGGAACCGATGACGTCAAGCGGTTCAACGGCCATTCGTTTCTGGACATCGTCTACCCCGAAGACCGCGGGCAGTTCGCGGCGGCCATCGCGCGCGACGGCGCGTGGCCCACGTAGTTTCGCCTGGCCGACATCGGTGGCGCGCCCGTGTCCGTGTGGTTCCGCTCCGTCGGCAACGCGAATCGCCGCAGCGACGGGTCGGTCAGCCATGCCGTAGGCGTGTTCTTCAACGTTGACGAAAGCCAGCGCCAAAAAGAGCTTGCGCGCGTGCTCGACTCATACTGGGGGTAGCGGAAGTTTTTCGAGCGTGGATGTTACGGCGCTGTGGGCTTGTGCCTGTGGCGCCGTTTTTTGCTTGCGGTGACTGTGCGGTGTGTTTGCGGGGCGGTGGGCTGGCTGGGCATGGCGCTGGTTTTGCCGTCTGTTTCGTTCCGCGTCGGAAAGAGATGGCATGCAAAAGCGTTCATTTGTTCGCTTTTAGAGCGAAACCGGCGCATTCGCTGGTATACTGATTCGCTATGAAACTAGCTCACGTCATCTTGGACATACCTACGCAGGCGCTTGACGCGCCTTATACCTACGCGGTTCCCGAAGAGGGGCTGTTCGCCGCCGCATGCGAAGGAGCGGGCGATGAAGAGGGCACCGATGCGCAGTGCGACTACGCCGTGGCCGTTGGCGCGGCCGTGCTGGTGCCGTTCGGTCACCGGCGGGCCATCGGGTTCGTGGTGGACATTCGCGAATACGGCCAGCCGGGCGGGCCTGATTGGCCGGCTGAGGCGGACCCGGCGAAGCTCAAGGCCATCGTGCGCGCCGTCAGCCGACCGTATTTCGACGAGGAAGGCGCCGCGTGCGCGCAGTGGCTTTCCGAGCGCTACATCGCGCCGCTTTCCGCGTGCGTGCGCCTGTTCACGCCGCCCGGCGGCGTGGCACGCATGGTGCGCGGCCGCGATGGACGCTGGCGGCTTGAACAGCCTGCCGTGGGCGAGGTGGACGATCGCTGGGTGGTGCCGGGGCCGGCGCTGGCCGCGTTTTCGCCGCGCAAGAACGCGGTGAAGCAGGCGCAGGTGGTCGAGGCGCTGCGCGGTGGCGAGCTGCGCGTGGCCGAGCTGGCGGCCCAGTTTGGAGCGGTGTCGTCGGTACTCAAGGCACTTGAGGCCAAAGACGTGGTGCGCGTGGTGCGCCGCCGCCGCATGCGCGGCGGGCGGGGCGCGGCTTCAGGGCCGGTAACCGATTGCAACCGGCAGCATGTCCCTTCGGCCAAGCCCGCGCTTACGGCAGGCCAGGCTGCGGCGCTTTCCGCTATCGAGCGCGCGTGCGATGCCGGCTGCGGGCGCGTGGTGCTGGTGGACGGCGTCACGGGCTCGGGCAAAACCGAGGTGTACCTGCAGGCTATCGAGCGCGTGCTGGCGCAGGGGCGCACCGCGTGCGTTTTGGTGCCTGAGATCTCGCTGACGCCGCAGACGGTGGGGCGCTTCCGCGGACGCTTCGGCGACACGGTGGCCGTCATGCATTCGCGCATGTCGGCCGGCGAGCGCTTCGACCAGTGGGATTTCATCCGCTCGGGCGCGGCCCGCGTGGTGGTGGGCGCACGCAGCGCCCTGTTCACGCCGCTTGCCAACATCGGGCTCATCGTCATCGACGAGGAGCACGAGGGCAGCTACAAGCAAGACAGCGCGCCGCGCTACCACGCGCGCGACGTGGCGGTGTGGATGGCCCGTCGCAGCGGGGCGGCCGTGGTGCTCGGCAGCGCCACGCCTTCCATCGAATCGCTGTACCAGTGCGCGAAAAACCCGCTGTGGGAGCAGGTGCTTTTGCCCGAGCGCGCCAACGGCCGGCCTATGCCCGAGGTGCGCGTGGTGGATATGGCGCGCGAGTTCGCCGAAGGGTCGCGCTCCATGTTCTCGGCGGCGCTTGTGTGCGGGCTGCAAGAAGAGCTTTCGGCCGGGCGCAAAGCGGTGCTGCTGCTCAACCAGCGCGGGTTCGCGAAGTTTCTGCTGTGCCGCGAATGCGGGTTCGTGCCGAAGTGCCCGCACTGCGAAACGTCGCTGACCTACCACGAGCGCGGCAACTTCCTTATCTGCCACCATTGCGGGTTCCGCCAGGCCACGCCGCCGGTGTGCCCGAAGTGCAAAAGCCCTTACCTTAAGAAGTTCGGCGCGGGAACGCAGCGCGTGGAAGACGAGCTGCGCGTGGTGCTTGACGGTATGGAGGGCGTGGGGCCGGATGTGCCCATCATCCGCATGGACGCCGACACCACCAGCGGCAAAGGCGCGCACCAGCGCCTGCTCGAGCAGTTCGCCGCTGCCGACGCCGCCGTGCTGTTGGGTACGCAGATGATTGCGAAGGGCCTTGACTTCGACGACGTCACGCTCGTGGGCGTCATCAACGCCGACACGCAGCTGCAGCTGCCCGACTACCGCGCGCACGAGCGCACGTTCGACCTTATCGAGCAGGTGGCCGGCCGTGCCGGGCGCGCCGAGCTGCCCGGCCGCGTGCTCGTGCAAACCTACGAGTCGGACGCCGCTCCTATCCGCGCGGCGGCGCGTTACGACCGCGCGCTGTTTCTGCGCGACGAGCTGCCGAAGCGTCGCTTGCTGGGATATCCGCCCTACGTGCGCATGGCCAACGTGCTGGTATGGGGCGCCCACGAGCCCGACGTGCAGGCGCTTGCGAAGGAAATCCAACGCGACCTGGACAAAGCCGTGCACAGCTACGGCGGGCAGGATTGGGTTGTGCTGCCCGCCACGCCGTGCGTTCTGGCGAAGCTGCGCAACACGTATCGCTGGCATGTGGTGCTGAAGTGCCCAGCCGACGCCGACATCTCGCGCGTGCTGCTGCCGTACTTCAGGCGCCGCAAGCCCGACAAATGGGTGAACGTGGCGGTGGACGTGGACCCCGACGACTTGCTGTAAGCGTGCGGCGGTCTGCGGTTGCGGCGTATCGCCGGCAGCGGCGTCTCGCGCTGGCGGCGCTGCTTGGCGCCGTGGCTTTCCGGGGCTGACATCTCGTGCTTACGGCGTTACGCTCGCCGCTTGGCGCCGCGGCGAAGGGCGTGCTTGCGGCGTTGCGTTCGTTGCCGTGGCGAGCGGCGTTCGCGCGAGGCTTTCGCTTGCTGCGCTGACGCCGAAACTTCGGGTTCGCATGAACTTTTCCCTGTTCGTCCCTTTATCAAACGGGAAAATTATGCTATCTTAATTTGATGCATCTTTGCGCCCTTTTTGCGGAACGTAAAAGGGCGCTATTTATCCTGTCGAAAGGAAGAACACGTGGCTCAAGCTTCGAAGAACCAAGCAACTGCTTCCAAAGCGAAGAAAACCGCAAAAGCTGCCGCAAAGGCCGCGCCGGTCGTTGAGGAAGAAGTGCTGGAGGACGAGGACGTGCTTGACGCGGATGACGTCGAGCCCGATATGAGCAGCACCGAGGTTGCCTCTGACGACAAGCCCGAATCGAACATCAACGAGGACGGCGAGGAAGAGGACCTGCTCGAAGGCATTCCCGAGGAAGAGCTTAAAGCTGCTTCCGACGTGTCGCTGCCGAAGGTGCGCGCGAAGAAGACGCGCAGTTCGGTTCGCAAGCGCAACGAAGCCGCCAACGTCACCATGCTTACGGGCGACCCGGTGCGCATGTACCTGAAGGAAATCGGCAAGGTTCCGCTGCTTACCGCCGCCGAGGAAATCGACCTGGCCATGAAGATCGAGGCCGGTGTTGCCGCTACGGCCGAGCTTGACAAGGCCGAAGAGGAAGGCCGCGAGCTCGATCGCCGCGAAAAGCGCCGCCTGGGCCGCGTTGAGCAGGTGGGCCTTGACGCCAAGCAGCAGCTTATCGAGGCGAACCTGCGTTTGGTCGTATCCATCGCCAAGCGTTACGTTGGCCGCGGCATGCTGTTTTTGGACCTTATCCAGGAAGGCAACCTGGGCCTGATCCGCGCCGTCGAGAAGTTCGACTACACGAAGGGCTTCAAGTTCTCCACGTACGCCACGTGGTGGATTCGTCAGGCCATCACGCGCGCCATCGCCGACCAGGCGCGCACCATCCGCATCCCGGTGCACATGGTGGAAACCATCAACAAGCTCGTGCGCATCCAGCGCCAGCTGCTGCAGGAGCTTGGTCGCGAACCAACGCCCGAGGAAATCGGCAAGGAGATGGGCCTGCCCGCCGAGCGCGTGCGCGAAATCCAGAAGATCAGCCAAGAGCCGGTTTCGCTGGAAACGCCTATCGGCGAGGAAGAGGATTCCCAGCTCGGTGACTTCATCGAGGACGACGCCGCCGTTGTGCCCCCCGACGCCGCCAGCTTCAGCATGTTGCAAGAGCAGCTGTCGAAGGTGCTTGACGGCCTGGCCGAGCGCGAACGCAAGGTCATCAGCCTGCGCTTCGGCCTGGAAGACGGCCACCCGCGCACGCTTGAAGAGGTCGGGCGCGAGTTCGGCGTCACGCGCGAGCGCATTCGCCAGATCGAAAGCAAAACGCTTGCGAAGCTGCGCCATCCTTCCCGCAGCTCGAAGCTGAAGGATTACCTGGAAGATTAAATGGAAACGCGGGTCGCTTACGGCTCGCGTTTCTTTTCGGTTGAGGGCCGCGCGCCCGAATATTCGACGCCTCAAGAAAGACTTCGAAATGACAAGCACGAACGAACGAGTTGAATACGAGCTGTTCGCCAGCTGCCTGGCGGGCTTCGAGCAGTTTTTGGCTGCCGAGCTTAAGCACCTGCGCGCCCGCCGCATCCGTCCGCTGCACGGCGGCGTGTCGTTTTACGGCACGGCCGCGGTGGCGCAGCGCGTGTGCCTGTGGTCGCGTTTGGCCTCGCGCATCACGCTGGTGGTGCGGCGCGTGAACGCCGGCGACGCCAGTCTGCTGTACGAGGGCATCCGCCGCATCCCGTGGCACGAGGTCATCGCTCCGGGCGCCAGCATCGCCGTGCACGCGCACGGCATGAACGACGAGCTGCGCAACACGCACTTCACGGAGCTGAAGGTCAAAGACGGCATTTGCGACGCGCTGCGCGAGCGCACGGGGGCGCGCCCGAACGTGGACAGCGCCGATCCCGATGCCAGCATCGACGTGCGCGTGCGTGAAAACCGCGCCACTATCTCGTTGGACCTGTCGGGTGAATCGCTGTACGCGCGCGCTTACTTGGAGCCCGATGCGGGCCAGGACGCGCCGCTTGAGTGCGCGCTGTCCGCCGGCGCGCTTGCCATGGCGCAGTGGGACGAGTCGTGCAAGACGGCGGCGCTGGTAGACCCGGCGTGCGGCGACGGCTCGCTGGTGGTGGAAGCTGCCGGCATGGCCTGCGACATGGCGCCGGGCTTGGCGCGCAGCCGCTGGGGCTTTGAAGGCTGGGCGGCGTTCGATGAGGATGCGTGGGAGCGCTTGCTCGACGAGGCCGACGAGCGTTTCGAGGATGGCCTGGAAGCAGTGGGCGGCGCTGGCACGGCCAGCGCTTCGGCGTCCGACCGCCCCGACCTGGAGCGCGTGCGCTTCGTGGGCGCTTGTACGTCAAGCCCGGCCATCGCGCGCGCCCGCACGCGCGCTAAGCGCGCGGGATTGCGCCAGGTTGTTAGCATCGAAGCCGGCGACGCGCACGTGGTGGCGGACATGACCAGGCGCGCTTGTGGCGTGGCCGAGCGCCTTTCCGCAGGTAAAACGGCGGCCGAGGACGCGCAGTGCCCGTGCTTGGTTGCCAGCAACATGCCGGCGGGCGATCGCATCCAGTCCGAGGCGCGCGCCCAGGCGGAGGCTGCCGCGTTCGTGAAGGCCGCGCAGGCGGCCCCGGCGGGCAGCATGTATGTGGTGGTGGGCGGCCAGGGCGTGCAGGGCCGCTTCGGCGTCGACGCGGCCGACACGCTGCGCTTCGGCCGCGGGCGCGTGGAGGTGTCGGCGCAGCTGTTCATGCGCGCGCCTGCCGAAATGGCCACGGCCGTCATCCCCGACAGCGCTGGCGGTGCCGAGCACACCGTCGAGGTGTTCGAGGAAACGTCGCAGCAGTTTGCCGATCGCCTGCGCAAGGTGGCAAAAGAGCGTCGCAAGTGGGCGCGCCGCGAAGGTATCACGTGCTATCGCGTGTACGATGCCGACCTGCCCGATTACGCGGCTGCTATCGACATCTACACGGGCGCCGGCCAGGCCGAGGGTAACACGTACCTGCACATTGCCGAATACGCGCCGCCGCGTTCCATCGACGAGGACAAGGCGCGCCGCCGTTTCGACGACATCCTGACGGTGGCGCCGGTGGTGCTTGGCGTGCGCCCCGACCACGTGTTTTCGAAAGTGCGCTGTCGCGACAAAGGCGGCGGGCAATACCAGGGCGCGGGCAAGCGCAACTACGTCACGCACGTCGATGAGGCGGGCTGCCTGCTTGAAGTGGACCTGGCGGGCTACCTGGACACAGGGCTGTTCTTGGATCACCGCGACACGCGCGCCATGGTGCGTTCCATGGCTGATGGCAAGCGCTTCCTCAACCTGTTCGCCTACACGGGTTCGGCCACGGTGCAGGCGGCGGCTGGCGGGGCGGTGGAAACCGTCACGGTGGACCTGTCGCAAACTTACCTTGAGTGGGCGCAGCGCAATATGAATCAGAACGGCTTTTCCGGCCCCGAGCACATGTTCGAGCGCGGCGACGTGATGAACTGGATCACGCAGTGCCGCCGCAACCCGCGTCGCTTCGACCTCGTCTTCGTTGACCCGCCCACGTTCAGCAACTCGAAGGCCATGGGCAAGCGCACATGGGACGTGCAGCGCGACCACGTGGAGCTTCTGGTGGGCGTGTCGCGCCTTTTGACGAAGGGCGGCATCGCGGTGTTCAGCTGCAACCTGCGCTCGTTCAAGCCCGACTTCGAGCAGCTGGAGAAGTACGGCGTGGAACTTGAGGACATCACGGCCCAAACCATCCCGCACGACTTCGAGCGCAATCCGCGCATCCACAAGTGCTACCTGGTGCGCCACGTGAAGTAGCGCACAGCAAGCTTTGTACAGCAGCTCATAAGGACATGAAAAGGGCCCGTCCGAATGCATCTCGCAGCTTTCGGACGGGCCCTGTGGTTTTTCTGCAACGCAATAAACTAGGTGCAAATCGCGTCAAAAGGCTAGGTTCCTTCAAGTGCTTAGCACGTGAAGGAACCTAGCCTTTTCCTGCTGCCTATGCTCATGCGTGAACGGCGGTCGTTTTCGACGTTGGCTACGCGGCGGTTTGTTCGTGCTCGGCACCGATAGCGGGGCGGGCGCCGCCCATGATGCGCACGAAGAAGTTCACCACGAAGCCGGTAATGACGGCCGCGGCAACCGTGCCTTCGCGCACGCCCACCAGCGTGCCCATGGTGGAAAACGACACAATGCAGGCGATGATGACGCAGCTGATGTCGAAGCCCACCTTCGTGTGACCGAAGTTCCAGCCGGTTTTGCTGGTGATGGCGGCAACCAGCGCTTCGCCGCAATTCATGGCCACGTTGGCCACCACGGTGCACGACACGCCTAGCGCCAGCGTCACGATGCCCACGGTCAGCGTGATCAGCGATAGCGCGTAGTTCGCGGGGACAAGCCAAGAAAGCACGCCGTTGAACGCGTCGATGCTTAAGCTGAACAGTACGGAGATGGGAATCTGCAGCAGCGCAAGTGCCTTGAAGTGCCGGCGCAGGATAACCACTTGCCCTAGCAGCAGGGCGATATTCCAGAAGAACATGAACACGCCGTAGGAAACGCTGGGGAAGGCCACGCTCAGCACGTACCCCGTCGATGAGATGGGGGTGTTGCCGGTTGCCGATTTCGTCACGATCACGATTCCCGCCGCCATCACCATGATGCCGATGGCCAGCAGGCACCAACGTCCTACCATGTGCTTCATGCGTCTTCTTTCTATGAGAGGGTGGAGGGTTTTGCGCCGCGTCATGAATGGTCGCACACAAACCCCGCTACGATTGTAGGCATTCAGGCATATGGCCGCAACCAAACTTTTTCAAAAAAGTTAAAATTGGGGGTTGCGCGGTAGGGTGGGTTCCTCTAATATATATCGAGCGCGCTACGGAGCACGCAATTCGGTCGCTTGGCTCAGCGGGAGAGCATCGCCTTCACACGGCGGGGGTCACAGGTTCAAATCCTGTAGCGACCACCACGAATGACAAGGCCGGGATCAAGTGATTCCGGCCTTTTTCTTTCAATAGTGTTCCAGTTGGCGAAGGTGCCGTGTGCGGCGCCGGATGTTTTCAGCGCGCCGTGCTTTTGAACTTGCGTTCCTTCGCGTGCGTGCACGCCTGCAAGCTTTTGCGCGAACATGCTACGGGCCTGTAGCTCAACGGTGGAGCAGGGGACTCATAATCCTTTGGTTCTCGGTTCGAATCCGGGCGGGCCCACCAAAACAAACAAGGACCGGAGATAATCTCTCTGGTCCTTTTCGATTTAGTACCCCAGATCCTCGGCGATTAGGATCACTTTAATCCGGCCGGTGTGGCGGTTGTGGCGCGTTACCACGATGTTGCAGCACATGCAGCCGTCCTCGTGGCAGTTGCCGCACACGCCCGTGCGCTCGCACGGCGTGCCCGTGTGCAGGCGCGCGGCGTTCGGCGGGCAGGCCATGGTGTGGATGCGCTTGATGCCGGCGTCCACATCTTCCACCACCTTGTTCATGCCCGCCAGCACGTACACCTCGCGCGGGCCGTACAGCAGGCACGCCAGGCGGTTCGAGTTGCCGTCGATGTTCACCAGCTCGCCCTTGCGCGTGATAGCGTTCGTGCTCATGAAGAAGCAGTCGCTGGCGAAGTGCTGCTGGTAGATCGCCTCCGCCTCTTCGGGCGTTTTCGTCACGGAGCGGTCGATCATGCGGTAGTTGCCGGCTTCCAGCATGGCCTTCACGCCTGTTTGCGCGAACGTGGCCGTGCCGCCCCATGCGATCGATGCGCCCTCGGGCACCAGCTTGCGCACCAGTTCCACCGCGTCGGCCGATGTCTCGCAGAAATAGCCTTCCATGCCGTGGCGTTCTAGCTGGTTGATGATGGTCTTCGCCGTTTGGGCGAACGCTTCGGTGCGCGGATCTGCCATGGGTTGCTCCTCAAGTTCTCGTCTTTGCGGGCGCCTGTGGCCCTGCTGCACCTTATTGTGCCACGATTGCCGAGAACTGGCCGCTGTCCACACGGCACCTTCGTCAACCTTTCTTGCGAATGGGGCGCAGGGTGGATGCTGGTCGGGTAATCCGGCGTTAGCTGCGAGTGCACCGGCAGCACCTGCGCGGCCTGCTTCGGTTGGCGAAATAAGGTTCGGACGGGAAAGTCCTATCGGCCGATGTGCCCCAGGTAGCGTGTTTGCCTAGCGCCCGCGTGCCCTTCTTCGCTGTTTTGCGCTGGCGGTTGGGCGCGGGCGGCGGGGAAACGGTTATACTAGTCGAACGACTGAAATCCGCCAACATATGATTGTGAGGCATTATGAGCGGCGATAGCTTTGAAACCAGCAAGAAGCGCAGCGACGAAATCCGCGCTGACTTGGCTGTGAACCCGGGCAAGTACTGCATGCTGACGGGCGACCGTCCCACGGGCAGGCTGCACCTTGGCCATTACTTCGGCACCATCCGCGAGCGCGTCGCGCTGCAGAACCTTGGCATCACCACGCGCATCGTTATCGCGGACTACCAGGTCATCACCGACCGCGACACCACGGCCAACATCCAGGACAACGTGTACAACATGGTCATCGACTACCTGGCCTGCGGTATCGACCCGGAAAAGACCATCATCTTCACGCACTCCCATGTGCCGGCCTTGAACCAGCTTATGCTGCCGTTCCTCTCGCTGTGCACCGAAGCCGAGCTTGAGCGCAATCCCACGGTGAAGTCCGAGCAGGAGGCGTCGGGCCATGCGCTCACGGGCCTGCTGCTGACGTATCCCGTGCACCAGGCGTGCGATATCCTGTTCTGCAAGGGCAACATCGTGCCGGTAGGCAAAGACCAGCTGCCGCACATCGAGCAGACGCGCCAGATCGCGCGCCGCTTCAACGAGCGCTACGGTCGCGTGTTCCCCGAGCCCGACGGCCTACTCACCGACGCCGTGCTTATCCCCGGCCTTGATGGCCGCAAGATGTCGAAGAGCTACGGCAACGCCATCAGCCTGTCGGCCACGGCCGAGGAAACGGCGAAGCTCATCAAGAAGTCGCAGACCGACTCCGAGCGCTTCATCACGTTCGATCCCGACAACCGCCCCGGCGTGTCGGCGCTTATCACCACGGCGTCGCTGTGCACCGGCCGCGGCGAGGTGGAAATTGCCGAGGAGATTGGCAACGGCGGCTCGGGCACGCTGAAGAAGTACGTCACCGAAAGCGTGAACGAGTTCTTGGCCCCCATCCGCGAGCGCCGCTGCGAGCTGCTCAAGGACATGGACTACGTGAAGGACGTGCTGCACGAAGGCAATCGCCAAGCGAACGAGATTGCCGACGAAACGCTCGCCCAAGTCCGCGAAGCCATGGGCATGGTGTATTAGGGTTTCAGGCCTGCGGCCGATGAAGCAACATGCATTGATAGTAATAAAGAAAGCCGCCTCATCAGGCGGCTTTCTTTATTACTCTTCGCCTTCTACGTAGATGCCTTCTTGGCCGAGTACGGTGGCGAACGTGCGGAAGAACACCTTCGCGTCCAAAAGGAAGTTCACGTGCTTCACGTAGTACACGTCAAGCGCCAGGCGCTTCTTCCAAGGCAGCGAGTTGCGGCCGTACACGGCGGCGTAGCCGGTGATGCCGGGTTTCACGGAAAGCTTCAGGCCCTCTTCGCCTTCGTACAGCTCCGTTTCTCGGCGCAGGTCGGGGCGCGGGCCCACTACGGACATGTCGCCTTTCAGCACGTTTAGGAACTGCGGCATCTCGTCAAGGCTGGTCTTGCGCATGAACGCGCCGATCTTCGTCATGCGCGGGTCGTCGGCGCCGTTGTACGTGCTGCCGTCCTCCATGACCAGGTCGGGGGCGTTCACGCGCATGCTGCGCAGCTTGTACATCTTGAAGTCCACGCCGTCTTTGCCCACGCGCGGCGCGTTGTAGAACACCGGACCGCCGTCCTCGTGCTTGATGATGGGTGCCAGCACGGCGATGATGAGCAGCACGAATGGCAGCGCCACCAGGCCGATGATGATATCGCAGATGCGTTTTCCGAAGCGCACGTACATTACTCCAAGCCCTCCGCTTCGGCTTGCGTGTAGGCGGCGTGCAGCGCGCGGCTCACCTCGTCGATATCCGCGTCGGTAAGCTTCGTGTGCAGCGGGAGCGTGATCTCGTTTTCGAACTGCGCGTACGCGTTCGGGAAATCGGCGATGTCAAAGCCCAAGTTCTTGTACGCCGTCAGCAGCGGCAGCGGCTGATAGTGCACGTTCGTGGCCACGCCCGCCTCGGCCATGTGCTCGATGACGCGGTTGCGGAATGCCTGCCCGCGTCCGTTCAAGCGCACCAGCATCAAGTGCCCGCTCGACGACTCCTGCGTCGCATCGGCGCGCGCAGCGGCATCGTCGGCGCGGCTGGCGTCGGAGCCGTCGGCAGCGCGGTAGTGCTGCATGATGGACAGGTCCATGTCGGCAAGGTTGTCCTGGTAGCGCGCGATCATGGCGCGGCGGCGCGCCAGCATGCCGGGGTAGCGGCGCATTTGCGCCAAGCCCAGCCCCGCTTGCAGGTCGGTCATGTTGCACTTCCAGCCGGGGAAGGCCACGTCGTATTCCCAGGCGCCGGCCTTCGTTTTCGCCAGCGCGTCTTTCGATTGGCCGTGCAGCGACATGAGCATGAACTCGTGGTACAGCTCTTCGGCATCGAACAGCCCCGCGCGCCACGTGACGGCGCCGCCTTCGGCCGTGGTGAAGTTCTTCACGGCGTGGAAGCTGAACGTGGACAGGTCGGCCACCTGCCCGGCGCGCATGCCGTGGCGCACGCTGCCCAGCGCATGGGCCGAGTCCGACACCACGGCGATGCGGCCGATGGCCTCCTGGCGCGCGTTGACTGGCGACCAGGCGCCGCCGAACGCATCGATGGCGGTGAGCAGCGCGTCGTAATCGCACATGACGCCGCCCAAATCCACGGGGATGATTGCTTTCGTGCGCGGCGTGATGAGGCGTTCGAGCTGGGAATAGTCCATCTCATAGCTGCCGGCCGCCACATCGCACAACACAGGCGTGGCGCCTACGTGGCAGATGGGCGAGCAGCTGGCGGTATAGGTGTAGGCGCTCGTGATAACCTCGTCGCCGGGCCCGATGCCCAGCGCGCGCAGGGCGCACTCAAGCGCCGCGGTGGCAGAACCCAGGCACGCCACGCGTTCGGTGCCCAAAAAATCGGCCAGCTCGCGCTCAAGCTGCTTCGTTTTCGGGCCGGTGGTAATCCAGCCGCTGCGCAGCGCATCGGTAACCTCGGCGATTTCCGCCTCGGTGATATCGGGCGGTGAAAAAGGGATGCGAATCTGTTCGGACATGCCTTCTCCTTTTCTATATAAACGCCGCAAGCCGCCGTGTGGCGGCCGGGCGGGGAAATGCTTGCAACGATGATGACGCAAGCGCTTTCGTTTATAGCAAATTGCGCAGCAAATTCACGATAGCCAGGTATGACGCGCGCTGGTCGAACTCGCGTTCGGCCACGGCGCGTCCGCGTGCTCCCATGATCTTGCGCAGCGATGCGTTGCGCGCCAACTCCTCAAGCGTGTTCGCCAGCGCCTCGGGGCTTTCGGCCTCGACGTTGAGCCCGAAGCCGTCGGCGGTCACCTTCGCGCGAAACTCCGGCGACGAGCCGGTGTTGATCATGGGCTTGCCGGCGGCTAAGTAGTCGCCGATTTTCGTGACGATGCTTTGCGCCGCGCTTTTCACCAGCGAGTTCACCGTGATGTCGCTTGCGCGCAGCCACGCGGCCATGCTGGCGTAGTCCTGGTAGCCCAAAAACTCCACGGGCGCGTTTTCCTCGCGCGCTAAGGCTTCAAGCTTCTCGCGGTCGGGCCCGTCGCCCAAGATCTTCACCTTCACGGGCGGGAACGGCCGATGCCTGTCGGCGTTCCCGTCGGCGGCGCGGGCGGCCGCGTGGGTGCAGCGCCGCTTCTCAAGCAAGGCCGCCGCGCGGATGAGCGTGGCCACGTCGTAGCTGGCACCAAGCGTGCCCGCGTAGATGGCCCACAGCTCGCCTTCGGGCTTCACCACGTCGCCAAGGTGCTCGCGCGCGCCTTGGTCGAAGGCTTCAAGGTTGTTGCCCACGTACACCGTGACCTTGGGGTAGGGCGCCGTGCGGTCGCGCGCCGGGCGCGCGGCGTACTCGTCGGACGTGCCGACGGCGCCGGAAAGCAGCTGGTAGACGCGGTGCGCGTCGCGGGCGAACGGGTAGAACGCGATGCCGCTGAGCACGGGCACGTCCACCACCATGCGCATGGCCTCCGGCCACAGGTCGTTGATATCGGCCACGAACGGAATGCCCTGCTCATGGGCGCATTCCGCGCACGTGCGCGCCACATCGTTCGGCGGAATCTCCGCATAGATAAGGCTGTAGCGCCCGCGCGTGCGCTCGAAATGCTCGCGCACGTTCTTCGACGCGACGTGGTGGCTGTGGATGCGCTGCAGGTCAAGGTTGCGCGTGTAGCCCGGCTCGTCGATGAACACGATGTTGTAGGGAAGGCCCTGGTAGCACGCCTTCGTCGTGTCGCGCTGCGCCTTTTCCCAGTGCTGGAACGAGCTGGTGATCAGATCGACGTCGAAGCCCTGCGAAACCAGCAGCTCCGACAAGAACCTAAAGCGCGTATAGCCGCGCGTCTCGTCGCCAAGCTTCACGCCCATGGTGACCACGGCGATGCGGCGGCGGTGTTGTTTGAGTTTCGTATCCATGGTTTGAAAGTATAGCAAGGTTGGAGGGGCTGTACGGTCCATCGGGTACAATACGAACCGTTTTGCAGAAAGAATCCGCCGAGAAGGGGCCGCATGGGTGAGGTTGAGATCAGCGTCATTGTGCCGACGCGCAACGCGCTGCCGTTTTTAGAGCGTTGTTTGCGCTCCATCGAACAGCAAACCTTCCGTTCGTTTGAAGTCATCGTCGTTAACGACGGCTCCGATGACGGGTCTGCCGCATGGCTTGACGAGCGTGTTGCGCAAAAACCTGCCTATCGCGTTGTGCACCACGAACTCTCTCAAGGGCTTTCGTCGGCGCGCAACCACGGCATATCCTTGGCGCGCGGGCGGTTCTTGGCGTTTTTGGATGCTGATGACTGGTTCGAGCCGACAATGCTTGAAACGCTGCACCGAGCGGCGCTTTCCACCCAAAGCCAGGTAGCGCATATCGTGCGCGAAATATGCACGAACGAAGGGCCTTTTGTCCAGCCGCGCGAAGAGGTCGTGCGCGTGCTTGACGGCGTGGGCGCGGCGGTCGAAATGCTTGAGCAGGAAGAGTACGCCGTGTGGTCGCGCCTGTACGATGCCCGGCTGGTCAAGTCGCTTGGTCCCGAGCCGTTCCCCGTGGGCCTGACGTGCGAGGACCGCGTGTTCAACATGCGCGTGCTGCCCCTGGCAAGCCGCGCCGCCGAATCCAACCGGGTCGAATACCATTACTTTATGAATATGGGCAGCATCTCTTTGGGTGGTTTGTCGCAGCGCGCCATGCAAATCTTGGAGGCGGACGAGCTGATGGTCGGCTACGCGCGCGCCTTCGGTGATGAGCGCTTGGTAAAGCTTGCGCTCGATCGCCAGGCCAAGGGCGCTTTCTCCATGCTGGTGAAATATGCGCGCTTCGGCATTACCGACGATGCGTTGAGCGGACAAGCGGGCCATGATGCGCTGCGCATGCTTCGCCAGCGTTTCGTCAGCGACTACCCGCGGCTTGCCGCTTCGCCTCTGCCGGCATCGAAGCGCCTTGTCGCGTGGCAACTTCGCTACATGCCCGCGCTGGTGCGGGCGGAATTTGCGATCTACAACGTGGTAACGGGAAAGGGAAGGGGTTAGCTGTGGGAAAGGTTCTCACCATAGCCATGCCTTGCTATAACGTCGAGCGATACCTGCGCCGCGGGCTCGATTCGCTTGCCGATGAGCGCTTGGCTGACGACGTGGAGGTCATCGTGGTCGATGATGGGTCCACTGACGAGACGGCGCGCATCGCGCAGGGCTACGTCGAGCGCATGCCGCAGCTGTTTCGCCTGGTCTCGAAGGAAAACGGCGGCCACGGTTCTGCCGTGAACGCGGGCATCGACCATGCGCAGGGGCGGTATTTTCGCGTGGTCGACGGCGACGACTGGGTTGACACCGATGGCTTGGTGCGTGTTGTGGAGCTGCTCAAAGCGTCGGACGCCGACCTGTTCGTCGACGAGAAGGTCGAAGTGGACATGACCACCCACGCGCGCACGCACTGCCATCTTCCGGCGGGTTTTCGCCTGCCCGGCGTCGTCGACTTCCTTAGCGTATGCGGCGACGGCGCGTGCGAAGCGTTTTTGACCATCCACACGCTTTCCGTGAAAACCGAGCTTCTGCGGCGTAACAACATTCATCTGCATGAAGGCATTTTCTACGTTGACCTGCAGTATGTGGTCATGGCAACGTGTTATGCCGCTACGGTGCAGTTCGCGCCGGTGGAGGTGTACCAGTACCTGTTGGGCAACGCGGAGCAGTCCGTGGCTTTCGCAAGCTACGCCAAGCGCTACGAGGACCACGCGGCCATGGTGCGCGATATCCTTGCGTTCGCCGACGAAGGCCGTTTTCGGGGGCCCATCGCGCAGTACCTGGACAATCGCGTGCGGCTGGCGCTGCACACGCACTTCAACATCGCGCTTATCTACGATGAAGATCGCGCGCGCGGCATGCGGCGCGCAAAGGCGTTTTACTCGTGGCTTGCAAGCAGCCACCCGCGCTTCGAGCGCATGGTCCGCTCGCGCTATCGCAAGACGCTTGCGCTGCACTACCTTGGCGTCGACGGCCCGCGTTTGGCGAAGATGATGGGAAGGTGATCGACATGGCGTGCTCTCCGAGAATCTCGGTGATCATCCCTATCTGCAACGTGGAGAAATTTCTTGACGAGTGCCTGGACAGCGTTTCGGGGCAAACGTTTCGCGATATCGAGATCATCTGCCTCAACGACGGCTCAAAGGACGGCTCAAGCGCCATCATGCACCGTCACGCCGATGCCGACGAGCGCATCGTGTGCATCGACAAGCAAAACGAAGGCTACGGGGCTACGTGCAACCGGGGTCTGGACATGGCGCGCGGCGAATATATCGCCATCGTGGAGCCCGACGACTATCTGCGGCTGGACATGTTCAAGGATATGCTTGCGCTTGTCGATGCGCTTGGCGGCGCTGTTGATGTGGTGAAAACCCCTTGGCTTGAGCTGCATGAATGGGACAACCCCAGCACGCTGTACACGAAGCCCGGCGGGTTGTACCGCGCGCTGCCAACATCGAAGGCGCCGTTCGTGCTTGCCGACGCGCCCATTCTGCTTGAGGGGCATCCTTCCATCTGGTCGGCGCTTTACCGCCGCGCTTTCTTGGATGAGCAGGGCATTCGGTTCCATCCGTATCCTGGCGCCGGCTGGGCGGACAACCCGTTTTTGGTGCAAACGCTTTGCCGTGCCCGCAAGATCGCGTATCTGGACAAGATGTTCTACTGCTATCGCACCGACCTGCCCGGCTCTACGCTGCATCACGCCACGGAAGAGAAGATCGCGCTGCCGTTCGTGCGCTGGATGGACATGACAAGCGAGATGCACGACATGGGCGTTCGCGACGAGGGCATCTGGCTTGCGCATACGGTGCGCGCGTTCAACTACCTTGACGGCGCCATCATCGACGACGGTTGGGGCAACCCCGTGGTGCGCCGCATGACGAAGCGCATGTTCGACATGATCCCCGAGCAGCACGTGCTTCATTGCGGCAAGCTATCTCCGGCGAAGAAGCGCTTCTACTTCGAGCAGCGCGGCCTTCCTGTGCCGAACATTTCGCCGCTGCCGTATGCGAAGCATCTGGCGGCCCAGTCCGTGCATGCGCTTCGCGCGATGGGCGTTGCGTACCTGGTGCGCCGCACCGCGCAGTTCGCGGGCGAAAAGGTGAAGGGCATCGGCGTGGAAAGCGCTGCGCGCGGGTAGCTGGCGGCGCTGCCGCGCCGGGCGTTATCGGCGAAACCGTTGCCGCGTCGTCGGAATAATGTAAGGCCGTTCGCAGTTGCTTTGGGTTGACGGTTCGGCCTGTTCCCGTATCATACGAGGTTGCGCCCGTGCGCGATTTGGCCCGGTGCGCGATGGTATTCATCCGATCGATCGGAAGCGACATGATTCAACTGCAACACGTGTGCAAGACGTATGGCGAGGGCGAACGCGCCCACCATGCGCTGCGCAACGTGAACCTCACCATAAACGATGGCGACGTGTTCGGCATCATCGGCGCGTCGGGCGCGGGCAAGTCCACGCTCGTGCGCTGCCTCAACCTGCTCGAGCGCCCCACGGAAGGCTCCATCATCTACGACGGCCGCGACATCACGAACCTGTCGGGCAAGGCGCTGCTTGAACTGCGCGCGCAGGTGGGCATGATCTTCCAGAACTTCAGCCTGTTCCAGCAGCGCACGGTGCTGCGCAACGTCACGTTCCCGCTTGAGCTGCGCGGCGAGAAGAAGGAAGCCCGCGAGGCGCGCGCTCACGAGCTGCTTGAGCTGGTGGGCTTGGCCGACTTGGCGCAGCGCTATCCCAGCCAGCTTTCCGGCGGTCAGCAGCAACGCGTGGCCATCGCCCGCGCGCTGGCGAACAACCCGAAGGTCATGCTGTGCGACGAGGCCACCAGCGCCCTTGACCCGCGCACCACGGCGTCCATCCTGCAGCTTCTGCAGAACATCAACCGCAACCTGGGCGTCACGCTCGTGGTCATCACGCACTCGCTGCCCGTGGCCAGCAAGATCTGCAACCGCGTGGCCGTCATCGACCAGGGCCGCATCGTGGAAGAGGGCGTCACGGCGAAGGTGTTCTCCGATCCGCAAAGCCTCGTCACGCGCGAGCTGCTTTCCAACGACAGCTTGCTGGTGGAAACGGAGCAGAACGTCGAAGCGGGGGAGGCGAAGTAAATGGACTACATCAGCAACTTCATCGCCCAATACGGCGCGCTGTTCGCGCAGGGCACGTGGGACACGATTGTCATGACCATCGTATCCACGTTCTTCGCGTACGTCATCGGCGTGCCGCTGGGCGTACTGTTGGTGGTCACGGCCAAAGACGGCCTGCGCCCGCACCGCGCGCTGAACACGGTGCTCGGCTGGATCGTGAACATCGGGCGCTCCATCCCGTTCATCATCCTGCTGGTGGCCATCATCCCGTTCACGCGCTTGGTGGTAGGCACGTCGCTGGGCGTTCCCGGCGCCATCGTGCCGCTGACGGTGGCGGCCATCCCGTTTGTTGGCCGCATGGTGGAGCAAAGCCTGGCCGAGGTTGACGGCGGCCTGGTGGAGGCGGCGCAAAGCTTCGGCGCGAACACGTGGCAGATCGTGGTGAAGGTCATGCTGCGCGAAAGCCTGCCGTCACTGGTGCGCGGCGCATCCATCACCGTCATCACGCTGTTCGGCTACACGGCTATGGCCGGCGCCGTGGGCGCAGGCGGCATCGGCGACATCGCCATCCGCTACGGCTACCAGCGCTACCTTGGCGACGTGATGATCGCGTCCATCGTGCTGTGCGTCGTGCTGGTGCAGGTGTTCCAGTCCATCGGCGACTTCGTGGCGCGAAAAGTCGACAAGCGCATCCGTTAAGTTTCGTTTGCCTGCCGGCAAACGAATTTGCTCGACGCTGTGGGCCGCCGCGGCACGCCGTCTTCGCATGTTCCCGAGAGCCTGCGTGCCGAAGTGCGCGGCGCCCTCGCGAACCCGCGAATACGACGCACCGCAGCGGCCCTCGCTGACTTTTGCGCTATCTGCGACGGGCTAAAATAGCCGCCTTACGGGGCGGCTATTTTTGTGGCGTGCGCGAAAGCATAGCAAGTGGCGGCCCTTTTCGTGCTGCAGGCTTTCTGACGTGTAACCTGTCCGCAACACGGCTTGGTATAATTCTCAGGTATTGCGTGAAACTTTTGCGCCGTGCAAAGGCGCTGCGATAGAAGGGGGAATCATCCATGGCTTCCAACCCGGAACAGGATTTCGTCCTGAAAACCATCAAAAGCCGCGACGTGCATTTCGTACGCTTCTGGTTCACCGACGTGCTCGGCCACATGAAGTCGTTTGCCGTTATCCCCAGCGAGCTTGAAGACGCGTTCGCCGACGGCATGGGTTTCGACGGCAGCTGCATCGAGGGCTTCTGCCGCACCGAGGAATCCGACATGCTGGCGTTCCCCGATGCTTCCACGTTCCAGGTGCTGCCGTGGCGCCCGGAAAGCAACGCCGTGGCGCGCATGTTCTGCAACATCCGCACGCCCGACGGCAAACCGTTCGAGGGCGACCCGCGCCACGTGCTGGCGCGCACCGTCGCGCGTGCCCGGGACATGGGCTACGTGTTCAACGTCGGCCCCGAGGTGGAGTACTACTACTTTAAGGACGCCAACGGAACCGAGCTTTTGGACCGTGGCGGCTACTTCGACCTTACCAGCCTTGACTACGCCTCCGACTTGCGCCGCGACACCGTGCTGACGCTTGAGAAGATGGGCATCCCCGTGGAATACAGCCACCACGAGAACGGGCCCAGCCAGCACGAGATCGACCTGCGCTTCACCGACGCGCTGTCCATGGCCGACGCCGTCATGACGTACAAGCTGGTGGTGAAGGAAATCGCCATGAAGCACGGCGTGTACGCGTCGTTCATGCCCAAGCCCATGTCCGGCGAGCCGGGCAGCGGCATGCACGTGCACATGAGCCTGTTCGACTTCGACGGCAACAACGTGTTCTTCGACGAAGCCGATACGCAGGGCTACCACCTGTCCACCACGGCCAAGCAGTTCCTGGCCGGCATCTTGAAGTACGCGCCGGAGTTCGCCCTCATCACGAATCCGTGCGTGAACTCCTACAAGCGCCTGCTTGCCGGCGGGGAAGCGCCCATCTACCTGTCGTGGGCGCGCGCGAACCGCTCCACGCTGGTGCGCGTGCCGGGGTATCGCCCGAACCGCGAGGTAGCCTGCCGCTTGGAGCTGCGCAGCCCCGACCCCAGCGCGAACCCCTATCTGGCGTTTTCCGTCATGCTGGCCGCTGGCCTTGCGGGCATCGAGGAAGGCCTTGAGCCGCCCGCGCCGGTGGAGGACCGCGACCTGTTCACGCAGTCGCGCCAAGAGCTGCGCAAGCAGGGCTTCCAAACGCTTCCGGAAAGCCTGGGAGATGCCGTTGAGCTGTTCGCCGAGTCGAAGCTGATGCACGACGTGCTCGGCGAGCACATCTGCAACTACCTGGTGGAAGCCAAACGCGCCGAATGGGACGCGTACCAGTCCAACGTGTCGGAGTGGGAACGCAGCCGCTACTTGGCGGTTCTGTAAACCGGCGTGGCAGGGGTTAGGAAAGAAAGGCGAAGCGCATGAGAAAGATGGTCATATTCATAGCTGACAGCCTTGACAACGCCCATAAGTTCCAGCAGGTGCTTTCGGGTTTGGACGTGGACGTGGCTGCGGGCTCGTCGGTGCAGTTCAAGAAGCTTCTGGCGCAGCACCCTTCCTATGACCTGGTGATCTACGAGGCGCGCGCCGATGCGCTTGCCAACGTTTCGCAGGTGGAGTCCGTGCTGCTTGAAGACGGGTCGGCTTCGCTTCTGGTCATCGTCAACGAAGAGCAGCTTGCCGAGTTCCGCCTTCCCGTGCAGGTCAAAAGCGACTTCGTGGTGCACGGCGCCACGAACGCCGAATGCGCCGCCCGCATTCGCCAGCTTTTGTGGCCGGGCAACGAAAGCACGTCCACCGATTTCGTCACCGTCGACAACATGACCATCAACCTGGCAACGTACCAGGTCACCGTCGGTGGGGAACCGCTTGACTTCACGTACCTGGAATACGCGCTGCTGGCGTTTCTGGTCACGCACCCCGGCCGCACGTACAGCCGCGACGCGCTTTTGCGCCGCGTGTGGGGCTTCGACTACTACGGCGGCAGCCGCACCGTCGACGTGCACGTGCGTCGCGTGCGCGCGAAGCTGGGCCCCGAGCTGGCGCAGCACCTGGAAACGGTGCGCGGCGTCGGTTACCTGTGGAGCGCGTAAAGCCGCCACGCAGCCGCTGGTTTTACCTTGGAGCGTCCCGTCCGTTGGCCGGCGGGGCGCTTTTTGCGTTACACTCGGGTGCAAACCTGATCGACGAAAGGGACTGACCCATGCCCGAGAAAAAGGTAGCCGTCATCGATGGCAACTCGCTTATGCACCGCGCGTTCCACGCCGTGCCGCTTACCATGAACGCGCCGGACGGCACGCCCACCAACGCCGTGTTCGGCTTCATCGCTATGCTGTTGAAGTTCATCGACATTTCGCAGCCCGACGCCATCGTGTGCGCGTTCGATGCCGGCCGCCCCGCGTTTCGCATGGAGGCGCTTGAGCAGTATAAGGCGCAGCGCCCGCCCATGGACGAGTCGCTGAAAGTGCAGTTCCCCATCATCGAAGAGCTGCTTGAATCCATGAACATCCCCGTGGTGCGCGTGAAGGGCTGGGAAGGCGACGACATCTTGGGCACGGTGTCGGCGCGCGACGAGGCGCTGGGCTACCGCACGCTTCTGGTGTCGGGCGATAAGGACGTCTACCAGCTGTGCACCGAGCTGACGCACGTGGTCACCACGCGCAAGGGCATCACCGACGTGGCCATTTACGGGCCGTCGGAGGTGCGCGACCGCTACGGCGTGGGCCCCGAGCAGTTCCCCGACTTTCTGGGGCTCAAAGGCGACAGCTCCGACAACATCCCCGGCGTGCCCGGCGTCGGCGACAAAACGGCGGCGAAGCTGCTTACGGCCTACGGCAACCTGGAGGGCATCTACGAGCACATCGACGAGCTGAAGGGCAAGCAGAAAGAGCGCATGGTCGAAAACCGCGAAGCGGCGTTTACCAGCCGCAAGGTGGCCACCATCGTGCGCGACCTTGACTTCGAGCTTGACTTGGAAGGCGCATCGTTCCCGTCGTTTTCGCCCGAGGCCGTCACCAAGACGTTCTCTAAGTACCGCTTCAATGCGCATCTTGCGCGCGTGCTGAAGCTGGTGGGCGAAGAGCCGCAGCGCAAGGCGGCCGCCATCGAGGTGGGCGAGGTTGTGCGCGGCGCGGGGGCTGAGGCGCTGGTGGACGCCGCCATCAAGTCGGGCGAACAGGTGGGCGTGGCGTTCGTGGACCCCGAGCAGGAGTCGCTGTTCGGCGGCGGCGCGGTGCTTGCCGTGTGCGCCGCGAACGGCTGCGCCGTGTTCGAAGGTGAAGAGGTGACCGCGCCGTTTGCGCGCCTCGTGGCGCAGGGAAGCTTCGCCGCGCTTGACGTGAAGGCGGCGCTGCACCGCATCTACCCGTCGGACAGCTCGGCAACCGCGCTGGTCGACGATGCGCAGCTTATGGCCATGCGCGCGTTTGACCTGGGGCTTGCCGGTTACGTGCTCAACTCGTCGGTGTCGGAGTATTCGTTCGACGCGCTGCTTGACGCCTACGTGGGCGGCGTGTTGCCCGAGGCGAAAACCGACGAGCAGCGCGCATGTGCCCAGGCGGCCGCCGCGCGCGTGCTGGTGGGGCCGCTTACCGCCGCGCTTGAGCGCGAGGGTTCGGCGCGCGCGTACTTCGACATCGACCTGCCGCTGGTGGCGGTGCTGGCCATCATGGAGCGCACGGGCGCGGCCATCGACGCCGACCGCCTGGCCGAGCTGGGCGCGTCTACGGGCGCGGAGCTTGAAGGCCTGCGCGCGCAAATCTACGAGCTTGCGGGCGAGGAGTTCAACGTCGATTCGCCCAAGCAGCTTGGCCACATCTTGTTCGAGGTGCTGGGCCTTCCGGCGAAGAAGAAGACGCAGCGCGGATACTCCACGGACGCGAAGGTGCTCAAGGAGTTGGCGCAGGTTCACGAGCTGCCGGCGCTGGTGCTGCGCTACCGCGAGCTGGCCAAGATTAAGTCCACGTACATCGATGCGCTGCCGCGCCTGCGCGCCGGCGACGGTCGCGTGCACTCCAGCTTCAACGAGACGGTTACCACTACAGGGCGTTTGTCCTCGTCAGACCCGAACCTGCAGAACATCCCCGTGCGCACGCAGTTCGGCCGCCGCATCCGCGAGTGCTTCGTGCCGTTTGAGCCGGGCTGCAAATTCGTGTCGGCCGACTACTCGCAGATCGAGCTGCGCCTGCTTGCGCACCTGTCGGGCGACGACAGCCTCATCGAGGCGTTCACCAGCGGCGCGGACTTCCATGCCGCCACGGCCTCGCGCGTGTTCGGCGTGCCCATTTGCGACGTCACGCCCGAGATGCGCAGCCGCGCGAAGGCCGTGAACTTCGGCATCGTGTACGGCCAGCAGGCGTTCGGCCTTTCGCAAAGCCTGGGCATCTCGTTCGGCGAGGCGAAGGACATGATCGACCGCTACTTCGACGTGCACCCCGGTGTGCGCGAGTACTTGGATGCCACCGTGGCCGAGGCGCGCGCAAAGGGCTACGCCGAAACCATGTTCGGCCGCAAGCGCCACATTCCCGAGCTGCACGCCGCCAACGGCAACACGCGCGGCTTCGGCGAGCGCACGGCCATGAACCACCCCATGCAGGGCTCGGCCGCCGACATCATCAAGCTTGCCATGCGCCAGGTGCAAACGCGCTTGATGGAAGAGGGTTTTCGCGCCCGGCTGCTCGTGCAGGTGCACGACGAGCTGGACTTCAGCGCACCTGCAGACGAGGTGGCCGCGCTTGAGGACATGGTGCGCGAGGTCATGGAACACGTGGTGGAGCTGAAGGTGCCGCTTCTGGCCGACGTTTCCGCCGCCGACACGTGGGCCGAGGCTCACTAGCGCGAAGTTGTGGGCATTTCGTGATAGGGCGGCGTTGTGGACGTGAAACTCACAACGCCGCCGCGTGTAGCCACAACATCTGGTATCATATCGAATGTTGTGCCCGTGGAGGCACAGCGGAAATAAGTGCGATGATACGCGGAGACTGTGCATTCGTTCACTTCGTTGACTTGCTACGGTCGCGCTGCTAAGCTATCGCCTTGCGTTTATTTCGAAAGTAGGAGAAAATATGTACGCAATCGTGAAAACGGGCGGCAAGCAGTACAAGGTTGCCGTCGGGGACAAGCTGAACATCGAGAAGCTCGATGCCGAAGTCGGCGCCACCGTTGAGCTTCCCGTAATCTGCTTCGTTGATGGCGACGTCGTCGAGGCCGATCCGGCCAAGGCTTCCGTCAAGAAGGTCACCGCCGAGGTCGTTGAGCAGTTCAAGGGCCCCAAGCAGCTGGTGTTCAAGTTCAAGAAGCGCAAGAACTACAAGAAGCTGCGCGGCCATCGCCAGCAGCTCACGCGCGTTGAAATCAAGTCCATCGCTTAATTGTAAGGAGGGAATGACATGGCACACAAGAAAGGTCTCGGTTCTACCCGTAACGGCCGCGATTCCCACGCAAAACGACTGGGCGTGAAGATGTTCGCCGGTCAGCAGATCAAGACGGGCCAGATCATCGTTCGTCAGCGCGGCACGAAGTTCCATCCCGGCGAAAATGTCGGTCGTGGCAAGGACGACACGCTGTTCGCTCTGTGCGACGGTCGCGTCGATTTCACGCGTGGCGTGAAGCGCAAGGTTCACGTTCGTCCTGAGGCGTAAGATTACTTCAGCGTCTGCGTGACATCTATGCATTCGGAGAGCCCTCTGCCTGTCAGGGGGCTCTTTTCATATACAATCGAGCGACAAAGATGCTCGCATTCGATGGAGGTCACATCGTGTTTATCGATAAAGTACGTATTCACGTGAAAGGCGGCGACGGCGGCGCTGGCTGCATGTCGTTTCGCCGCGAGGCTCACGTTCCTAAAGGCGGTCCTGACGGCGGCGACGGCGGGCACGGCGGCAACGTCGTGCTTGAGGCCGATGCCAGCGTGTCGTCGCTGATCGACTACCGTTTCAAGCACCATTTCAAGGCCGAGCGCGGCACGCACGGCAAGGGCAGCCGCATGCACGGCGCCACGGGCGAGGATCTGGTGCTCAAGGTGCCCGTGGGCACCGTGGTGCACGAGTACTTCGAGGATTCGAAGGAAACGGGCGAGCTTATGGCCGACCTCACGCACGACGGCGAGCGCATCACCGTTGCCGAAGGCGGCATGGGCGGCCGCGGCAACATCCACTTCGTCACGTCTACCCGCCGCGCGCCGGCGTTTGCCGAGCTGGGAGAGCCGGCGCAAGAGCGCTGGGTGGAGCTTGAGATGAAGCTGATGGCCGACGCGGCGCTCGTGGGCATGCCGTCGGCGGGCAAAAGCTCGCTGATCTCGAAGATCTCGGCTGCGCGCCCGAAGATCGCCGACTACCCGTTCACCACGCTGGTGCCGAATCTGGGCGTGGCGCGTTCGGGCGATTTGAGCTTCGTTGTGGCCGACATTCCCGGCCTTATCGAGGGCGCGCACGAAGGCCGCGGCCTGGGGCATGAGTTTCTGCGCCACATCGAGCGCACGGCGCTTATCGTGCACGTGGTGGACCTGACGGGCGACTGGGAAGGCCGCGACCCGCTTGAGGACTACCGCGTCATCAACAACGAGTTGGCATTGTACGCCGATGAGCTGGCGGCGCGCCCGCGCATCGTCGTGGCGAACAAGATCGACGTTGCGGGCACCGAAGAGGCGCTTGAGCGCCTGCGCGCCCAGGTCAAGGCCGATTCCGTGGCCGCCGCTGGCGGCAACGAGTTCGCGCCAAGCCCCATCGACCCGAAGGTGTACTGCATCAGCGCGCTTACGGGCGAGGGCGTGGACAGCCTGAAAGCCGCCGTGGCGCACAAGGTGCACGAGCTGCGCGAAGAGGCGCGCGAGGCCGCTGCCGCCAACGTGCAGTACGAGCACGTGTGGGAGCTCAAGCGCGAGGCGCGCGACAAGCGCTTCACCGTGCGCAAGCTTTCCGAGGGCGTGTTCCGCGTGTCGGGCACCCAGGTCGAGCGCATGGTGGTGCAGTGCGACTGGGAAAACGAGGAAGCAGTGGTGTTCTTGCAGCACCGCCTTAAGCGCGTTGGCGTGGAAGAGGCGCTTGAGAAGGCGGGCGCCGTCGACGGCGACGAGATTCGCATCGTCGGGCGTGCGTTCGAGTTCGAGTCCGCGAAAACGGCGGAGGACATGTTCGAGGAGCTTGATATCTAATGAGCGAAACGGATGCACAAGGGTCGCGTGCGCGGCGCCTGGTCATCAAGATCGGGTCGTCGACGCTGACCACGTCTGAGAGCAGCATCGATTATGGCTATCTGCGCAAGCTTGCCGATCAAGTGGCGCGCGTGCGCGATGCCGGCTGGCAGCCGGTCATCGTCACGTCGGCCGCCATCGCGTGCGGCCTTGAAGCCTTGGGCATCCATCGCAGGCCAACCGACATGCCCAGCTTGCAGGCGGCGGCCTCGGTGGGGCAGTCTGCGCTTTCCACGGCGTATGCCGAGGTGTTCGCCCGCCATGGCATCGTTACGTCCACCGTGCTTTTGACCAGGCGTGATACGGCCGACCGTCAGGCGTATCTGCACGCGCGCAACACGCTTCTGCGCCTGCTTGACCTAGGCGTGGTACCCATTATCAACGAGAACGACACCGTTGCCGTCGAGCAGATCAAGTTCGGCGACAACGACACGCTGGCCGCGCTGGCGGCGTGCCTCATCGATGCCGACTTGCTGGTCATCCTGTCCGACATCGACGGGCTTTACGACGCTAACCCGAACACGAACCCGCAGGCCAAGCTTATCGAGCACGTGGACAAGATCGGGCCCGAGATTCTGGCCGTGGCCGGCGGCGCGGGTTCCACGGTGGGCTCGGGCGGCATGATCACGAAGATCAAGGCGGCGCGCGTGCTTATGGTGGCGGGCATCCCGCTCATCATCTGCTATGGCCGTCAGGACAACGTGGTGGTGGACGCGGCGGCCGGCAAGCAGGTGGGCACGCGCTTCTCCGCGAAGGCGCGCCCGCACGAGATCACGCCGCGCAAGCTGTGGATCGCGCTCGGCGATTCGGCACGAGGCGCCGTGGTGGTAGACGACGGGGCGAAAGCTGCGCTCATCGAGCGCGGAAGCTCGCTGCTGTTTGTGGGCGTTTCCAGCGTCGAGGGCCGCTTCGATGCTGGCGACATCGTAGACATCAAAGACGGCACGGGGCATCTGTTCGCACGCGGGCGCACGGCGTTTTCCGCCGACGAGGTGGAACTTGCCTGCGGCAAGACGCGCGAGGCCATCGAGCGCAACCGCCTGCTTGCCGCGCTGGCCGAAAAGCCCATCATCCACCGCGATGAGCTGGTGGTTTTCGAATAGGAGGGAAGTTCATGACCGCTTCGCTTGAACAGGAAGTGCGCACCATCGCCGAGGCGGCGAAGGCTGCGGCGGCGCCGCTTGCGCAAATAAGCGCCGATGTGCGCAACAACGCGCTTGCCGCCATGGCGGCGGCGCTGCGTGCGAACCGCGTCGACGAGCTTGCAGCTAATGCGCAGGACATGGACGCCGCCCGCGCGGCCGGCACGCAGGAAAGTTTGCTTGACCGCTTGATGCTCGATGAGGCGCGCATCGAGGCTATGGCCGGCGCGCTTGAGGAGCTGGTGGCGCTGCCCGATCCGCTTGGGCGCGTGCAGGAACAGCGGACGCTTGAAAGCGGCATCCAGCTGACGCGCGTGAGCGTTCCGCTCGGCGTGGTTGCCGTGGTGTACGAAGCGCGGCCGAACGTCACGGCCGATGCGGCGGGCATCTGCTTGAAATCGGGCAACGCGTGCGTGCTGCGCGGCGGCTCGCTTGCAGCGAAGTCGTGTGCCGCCATCGCGCATGTGCTGCACGACGCGGCGGTGTCGGCAGGCATGCCGGCGGGCTGCATCGGCATCATCGAGTCTACTGATCGTGCTGCGGCCGACGTGCTCATGAGCCTGCACGGCATTGTCGACGTGCTGGTGCCGCGCGGTGGCGCGGGCCTTATTCGCCACTGCGTCGAGTGCGCGAAAGTCCCGGTCATTGAGACGGGCACGGGCAACTGCCACGTGTACGTGCACGAAACGGCCGATTTCGCCCGCGCGCGCAGCATCGTGGTGAACGCGAAGTGCCGACGCTACGGCGTGTGCAACGCGTGCGAGACGCTGCTCGTCGATGAAGCCGTGGCGCTTGGTTTCCTTCCTGAGCTGTTCGGCTTGCTTGCCGACAAGGGCGTGCACATCCATGGCGACGAGTTGGCGTGCAAGGCGGCTCTTGCTGCCGGTGCAGACCGGTTACCGGTTGGCCCTGCGTTGCGCATCGAGCGTGCTACCGAGGCCGATTGGGGAACGGAATATCTGGCCCCTGAGCTGGCGGTTTGCTGTGTTTCCGGTGTTGACCAGGCTATTGCGCACATCAACCGTTACGGCACGAAGCATTCCGAGTCTATCGTGGCGGACGAGGGCAGCGCTGCAGGTGCGCAGGCCATCGAGCGCTTCGTGAACGAAGTGGACGCTGCGGCGGTGTACGTGAACGCTTCCACGGCATTCACCGATGGCGGCATGTTCGGTCTTGGCGCCGAAATCGGCATCTCCACTCAGAAACTGCACGTGCGCGGGCCGTTTGCGCTTGAAGGCCTTACTTCGTACAAGTACGTGCTGCGCGGAACGGGGCAAGTTCGTGCCTAGGGCAAACGCGGGTCAGGTATGCGCTTCCGAAGTGCGCGGCGTGGTGTCTGCTGCGGATGAGGTTGGCTTCTCCAGCAGGCCGGTGGTGAGCCATCGTTTCGACAACCTGGGCGCTGACGGTGCGCCGGCGCGTTTGGGCATCATGGGCGGTACGTTCGACCCCGTGCACATCGGGCATCTGGCCTGCGCCGAGCAGGCGCGCGAGGCATTCGGCCTTGACGCGGTGGTGTTCATCCCGGCGGGCATGCCGGCGTTCAAGCTGAAGCGCCACGTTACCAGCGCCGAGCAGCGCTTGCGCATGTGCCAGCTGGCCGTTGCTTCGAACCCCGCGTTCGATGTCAGCCGCATCGAGATTGACCGACCGGGCGTCACGTACACGGCTGACACGCTGCGGCAGCTGCGCGCGCACTACCCAAAAAACGTTTCGCTGTACTTCATCACGGGCGCCGATGCGGTGTGCTCCATCCTGAAGTGGCGGGAAAGCGCGGCCATCGCCGACCTGGCGGACCTCATTGCGGTGACGCGGCCGGGTTATGTGCTTACCGAGGAGCAACGCGCCACTATCGAGCAGGCGGGCAATTTCCGCATTCACCTGCTAGAAACCACGGGACTGGCCGTTTCGTCAAGCGATTTGCGCGCCCGTGTGGCGGCCGGCAAGTCCATTCGCTATTTGACGATGCAGCGGGTGCTCGACTATATTCACGAACATCGATTGTATGTTTCGGATGCTCAAGATAAGGAAGCGGTGCAGCGGTGAGCAAGGAAGGTGACCAGGGTTTGACGGTCGAAGATGCGCACGTCGACGTGCTAAGCGATGCGTTTTTCCAGGCACGGCGCGCCGAGTTGGCGCAGCGCGTGAAGCCGAAGCGCTTCGAGCATTCGCTGGGCGTGTCGGAGATGGCCGGGCGCATGGCGCGCATCTATGGCGCGGACGAGGGCCTGGCGCGCTTGGCGGGTTTGCTGCACGACTGGGACAAGGGCTACGATGACGAGGGCATTCGCCGTCGCGTGGCCGAACTTGGCCTGATGGAACAGCTTGCAAGCTATATGGACATGCCGCACCTGCTGCACGGGCCTACGGCGGCGGCAGCGCTCAAGTGCGACTTCCCGCAGCTTCCTGATGCGCTGCTTCAGTCCATCCGGCTGCACACCACCGGCGCCGTGCACATGACCGACCTCGATATGATCGTGTACACGGCCGACGCTATCGAGCCGTCGCGCGATTATCCGGGCATCGAAGCGCTGCGCCAGCTTGTTGGCGTGGTCGATTTGCAGGAGCTGTACCTCAGCACGTTCCAGCATGTGCTTGAGAACCTGGTCCAGCGCCGCAAGCGCATTCATCCCGATACGGTAACTGTTTGGAACAGCTATGTGGCCTGCGACAAGAAGCGCCGGGCCCAGCAACACACGAAAGGTAACAAGTGAGCGAAGCAATGAACAACGAGGCGCACATCAATCAGGGCGTCGACATGTACGGCCGTCAGAAGCCTGACCTGCTCAGTCCGCGCGAGTGCGCCATCATCGCCGCGCAGGCTGCAGACGAGAAGAAGGCCACCGACATCATGGTGCAGCAGGTCGGCGACCTTATCGGCGTCACCGAGTACTTCGTCATCTGCACGGCGTCGAACAACCGCCAGGTCGAAGCCGTCGTCGACGAAATCGAAGAGCAGTGCCGCGTGCGCGGCGGCGCGAAGCCGTTCCACATCGAGGGCACGGCCGACGGCACGTGGTCGCTGCTTGACTACGGCAGCTTCATCGTGCACGTGTTCCAGCCTGAAACGCGCGAGTACTACCGCCTTGAGGCGCTGTGGAACGATGCACCGCTCGTGGACTTGGAAGCCGAGGCGGGCTTGACCGACCTGCAGTATTCCGAGCGCATCGCCAAGCTTGTCGGGCGCGAATAGGCGCTGTTGGCCGACGTTGAGCGCACATTTGAAGAGCGTCCTTGCGGTAATTCGCAGGGGCGCTTTTCCTTTTTCGCTTGAACGTGGTGTTTGTGTATGGTTGCGACCACAATATGTAGTAACTTGTGCAACCAATCACCTATGAGCAACATCTCTACCTCGCAAAACGGTAAAACTGTGTAAGGATGCCGCAACATATTGGGGGTATTATAAGGGTGCACTGGCCGTGTGACTGACCAACTTGTTGGGAAGTTGGTTCACTTATGCTCACCTATCTTGCAACATCGGCGTGCCGAGGGAAGCGACCGCCGCAGTTTGCAGCGCACCGTGCTTATTCCCGTCCCGCTTTGGTCTCGCGCCTTTTGCGCGAGCGCAACGTCGCACGCTTTCTGGTAGCGCCGCAGGGGTTTGGCAAATCGTCCGTGGTCCTTGAATATGCCGAAACCGTATTCGGGTTCAACCAGGTGTATTGGTTAGACTGCACCAGCCCCTGCTTCTTGCGCGACCTTGATGGCGAAAGCATTGCCTCTGGCTTGCTTGATGCCGCAGAACCCGCGTTTCTTGCCGTATTCGAAGACGTGCCGTTGCTTGACGGGGCGCGCGTCGACGCCTTCTGCGCGTTGCTTGACACGCTGCTCGATCGTGGTTGCGAGGTTATCGTCACGTGCACGCCGCTGTGCGATGCGTTTGCGGCTGAACGCGACCGTATGGTGCTGTTTGCGAACGATCTGCTGCTTTCAAACGACGAGATCGACTTTTTGCGCACGCCTGCCGAGCGTGATGAAACGCCGGCAAACCGTGTGCCGCGTGCCCGTCGCGTGCCAGCTTGCGCCTGGGGCGACGGCCAAAACGCGGCATTTCTTTGCGGCGTGCTGACCGAAGAGCTGCCCTGCCAGATGCTTGCTGCGTTGTTCGTGCTGCTGTGCCTGAATTCGGGGCCGCTTTCCTCCGTCGAGCGGATTGCGCACGCGGATGCCGAAGCTTTGTCGTTCATTGCCGCTGCGCACGCCTATGTGGGCGTCGACGTTGCTCAGAGATCGTTTCGTTGTGCGGGTTTTCCCGTCGGCGATGTTGCCGAGGCTTTTGCCGGCAGGTTGGAAGATGTCGCTTCAGGTGCGGGCGGCGTTGGGGCTGCGCAGCTTGCGGCAGACGTGGCATCAACGCTGCTTGCAAGCGGAAACGCCGAGCGTGCCTGCGAAGTCGCGCGTCTGTTCTTGCCTGCCGCCGAGCGGGCGATATGGCTGGAAGAACACGCGCGCGACCTTGAGCGCGTCGCCTGCTTGATGTGGGCTCGCGGGCTGTATGCCGCAACGCCGCCCGAGGTGTTTTCCGCGAGTGCTCACGTGGCACAGGCGGTTCGGTGCGCTTTGCTCGGTGAAAACGTTGCTGCGTGCGTGGCTGCCCGTCGCGCTATCGCATGCGCGCCATCGGTGGTGGAGCGGGCGATTGTGCAAGCGGTGCAATGCGCCTGCTCGGTTGGTGAGGCGTCTGAACAGGCGGCGGCCCGGGCGCGCGATGTGTGCGCCGTGGGCATCGAGGCGGAGTGCGGCGACGAGCTACGCGATATCGCTATGGCTGTGGAAGCGCTTGATGCGCCAAGTTCTGGGATTGAGCTGGCACGGGCCTGGCTTGATGCGACAACGGATCGCGCGCTCAGCGATTCGGCGCTGTATGCGGCAGCGTTGTTGCTCGGCCGCCTTGATGAAGCCGATGCCGGCGCACAGGAATGGGCCGATGTTGCCGCTATGGTGGCGCGCGAGGCAACGGCGCGCTTCGGCGATGCCGGCTCGCTGTCGCTTCCCTGCGCGTTGGCCGCGGCCGCGTTTCAGCAGCTGGTCGATAACGGGGTGCTTGCCATGCCGCCGCTTGACGCGGCTTGCGCCGTGGCCGCTGCGGCTCGAAAGCGCATGCTGCTTGAACAGCGCATTCAGTGCGAAGCGGCTCGCACATCGGCCCTTGAGCGCCGTCTTGTGCGCGACAAAACGCATCCCGATACGTTCAGGTGTGCTTCTGTGGGATCCGGCATGGCGTTGCGAACACCGCCTCGCTTGACGGTGAACCTGTTCGGCGGCCTTGAGGTGTTCATGGGGGACAGGCGCATCGACCCGAACCTGCTTATGCGCGAGAAAGTCCGCGCGCTTTTGGCCTTGCTGGTGGTCAACCAGGGGCACGATCTGTCTCGCGACCGCATCATGAAGCTCTTGTGGCCCGACTCGCACATGGAGCGGGCGCGCAACAACTTCTACGCCACCTGGTCGCGCTTGCGCACGGCGCTGAGCATGCCGGATGGCACGTGCCCTTACCTTATCAAGCGCCAATACGGCATTCGCCTTGACGCAAGCCTGCTTTCAAGCGATGTTGCCGAACTGGACCGCGTCTGCCGGGCGTTGCTGTTTAATCGCCCTGGCCGCGGTGGGTGGGGACACCTGTTCTCTCAGATAGAGGATTCGTTCTCCAGCGATCTTTTGCCGGGTGACGAGGGCTGCGAGCTGCTTGACGATCTGCGCAGCGATTGCCGCACGCGCCTGGTCGATGCGCTCGTCACGGCATCGGGCAAGCTGGTGGAAGCCGGCGAGGTGCGCCAAGGGCTGTGGTTTGCCCGCGCGGCGCTTTCCCGCGACAAATCTCGCGAAGACGCGTACGCCGCCGTCATGCGCGCGCAGATTGCCTCGCTGCAGCGTTCGGCCGCGCTTGAAACGTACTTCTCGTGCCGGAAATTCCTCTCAAACGACCTGGGTATCGACCCTTCGGCTGAGACTATGCGCCTGTATCATAGCATCATCGATGCACAGGAGGAGGTTGCCTGATGCGGGCGCTGCTTCCTAGTCTTGGCGGTAACGGCCCGGTAACGCGTGCGTAGAAGCTGTACAGATTGCGCTGAAAGAACATGCTCATCGAAGGATATGCTAGAGTTAACAACAATTGCGAAAAACAACGAGTCGCAGGTGCGACCGTGAAAGGAATGGCGCTCATATGGCAGGTTTCCTCTCGAAGCTGTTGACGTTCGGTGAAGGCAAGCAGCTGAAGAATTACCAAGCCCTTGCCGCGAAGATTGGCAGCCTTGAACCCGATATGCAGGCAAAATCCGACGAAGAGCTGCGCGCAGTCACCGCAGCGCTGCGCGAGCGCATGGCGGGCGGCGCCACGGAATCCGACGTGCTGCCCGAAGCGTTCGCGGCCGTGCGCGAGGCATCGGTGCGCACGCTTGGCATGCGTCACTTCGACGTGCAGCTTATCGGCGGCATGGCGCTCAACGACGGGCAGATCGCCGAGATGCGCACGGGCGAAGGTAAGACGCTCGTGTCCACGCTGGCCGGCTATCTCAACGCGCTGTCGGGGCAAAACGTCCACATCGTCACCGTTAACGATTACCTGGCTCGCCGCGACAGCCAATGGATGGGCAAGATCTATCGGTTCCTCGGCATGAACGTGGGCCTGATCCAAAACGGCATGCGCCCCGATATGAAGAAGCGCGCCTATCAGGCCGACGTCACGTACGGCACGAACTCTGAGTTCGGCTTCGACTATCTGCGCGACAACATGGTCACGCGTGCCGAAGCGCGTGTGCAGCGCGGACACCATTTCGCCATCGTCGACGAGGTTGACTCCATCCTCATCGACGAAGCGCGCACGCCGCTTATCATCTCGGGCGCGGGCACGCAGGCGGCCGACACGTACAATAAGTTCGCGCGCGTCATGCCTGCTCTGAAGCTTGATGAAGACTTCGAGATGGACGAGGCGAAGAAAACCATCAACGCCACCGAGTCGGGCCTCACGAAAATCGAGACGATGCTTGGCATCGACGACATCTACGCCGACCCGTCCGGCCAGCTGCCGAACCACTTGCAGCAGGCCTTGAAGGCGCAGTTCCTGTTCCATCGCGATGTTGACTACGTGGTGGTCAACGGCGAGGTGAAGATCGTCGACGAGTTCACGGGCCGCATCATGGAAGGCCGCCGCTACTCCGAGGGCCTGCATCAGGCGCTCGAAGCCAAGGAACACGTGCAGGTGCGCGAGGAGAACCAAACGCTGGCCACCATCACGCTGCAGAACTACTTCCGCCTGTACGACAAGCTTTCGGGCATGACCGGTACCGCCATGACCGAGGACGCCGAGTTCCGCCAGATCTACAAGCTGCCCGTCGTGGCCATCCCGCCGAACAAGGAAGTGAAGCGTATCGACGAGGACGACCTGATCTATCGCACCATCGATGCGAAGTTCAACGCCGTGGCCGATGACGTTGCCGCACGCCACGAAGCAGGCCAGCCTTGCCTTATCGGCACGGTGTCCATCGAAAGCTCCGAGAAGCTCTCGCGCCTGCTTGACAAGCGCGGCATCAAGCACGAAACGCTGAACGCGAAGAACCACGAGCGCGAGGCGCATATCATCGCGCAGGCCGGCCGCGTCGGCGCCGTCACCATCGCCACGAACATGGCTGGCCGCGGTACCGACATCTTGCTTGGCGGCAACCCCGAGGTGCTTGCCGACGATGTGCTGCTTGCGCGCGGGTTGAACCCCGACCTTGAGCCGGGCGCCCAGCCCGCCGAGGAGGGCGGCTTGCCTGCTCCTTCCGAGGGTCAGCGCAAAGAGGCGCTTGCCCAAGCCAAGGCCACGTGCAAGCTTGAGCAGCAGCGCGTGCTCGAAGCCGGCGGCCTGTGCGTCATCGGCACCGAGCGCCACGAATCGCGCCGTATTGACAACCAGCTGCGCGGCCGCGCCGGTCGTCAGGGCGACCCGGGCACCACGCAGTTCTACCTGTCGCTTGAAGACGACCTTATGCGTCTGTTCGGCGGCGCGCGTATGGACAAGATCGGCGCCATGATGGAGAAGACGAACATGCCTGACGACATGCCCATCCAGGCGTCCATGGTGTCGAAGGCCATCGAATCGGCTCAGCGCCAGGTTGAAAGCATGCACTTCGCCGCACGTAAAAACGTCCTTGAATACGACGACGTCATGAACCTGCAGCGCAAGGCCATCTACGAAGAGCGCAACGCCATTCTTGACGGCAAGGACATGGAAGGCCGCATCCCCCAGATCGTGGCCGATGCCGTTGCCGCCGTGGTGGAGGAGAACTGCCCCGAGAAGCTGCCGTCCGACGACTGGGATTGCAAGGCCGTGGACAGCTGGGTTGCCAACATGACGGGCCGAACGGATTTCCATGCCGCCGAGGTCGATCACGACGACGATCCCGAGCAGCTGTGCGAAGCACTTGACGAGTATCTTGACGGTGTGGTGCAAGCTAAGACGCAGGAGCTTGGCGAGCCTATCATGCGCATGCTGGAATCCCAGGTCATGCTGCGCATCATCGACCGTCGCTGGATGGCGCACCTGCAGGACATGGATTACCTGAAAACCGGCATCGGCCTGCGCGCATTCGGCCAGCGCGACCCGCTGGTTGAATATAAGAACGAGGCGTACAAGGCGTTCAGCAACCTGACGCACTCCATGTACGAGGAATACCTGCGTACGCTTTTGCGCCTGCAGGTTGCCGTGCAGCAGAACGCCCCGCAGATGCCGGCCGAGCCTGACCCGCTTGCGGGACGCGTAAGCTACTCGAACCCCGAGCAGGCGCTTGGCCAAACGGGCGTCGGGTCTGCCGTTGCACAGCATCAGGCGCAGCAGCGCGCCGCCCAGGCCGGTGCGCCGGCGCCGAAGCCCGCGCCGCAGAAGGCCCAAACCTACGTGAAGGACAAGGACGACCCGTTCGCCAACGTTGGGCGCAACGATCCTTGCCCGTGCGGTAGCGGCTTGAAGTTCAAGAAGTGCCACGGAAAGAACCTGTAAGTTCCTTCTGAATGAACCCGATGCGAGCCTTTCCCCTTGCTGCGCTTTCCTTGCGGCGGGGGAGGGGCTTGCTCTGTTAAATAGGCTGAAGGCTAGGGCTGCAGACGGCGTGATGCGCTCGTTCGGGTTCGCGCGCTTTTCGGCAGGGGGTTGGCCTTCTGCCATGTGCGAAAAACCTATGCACTCTTGCGCCCTGCCCTCGGCAGTGGGGGCGCTTTGCTGCTACTATGAAAAAACTATGGCTGATAAAGAACTGAAAGATATCGAGCAGATTGCGCAGCGCGTCGCCGACGCGCACGCGTTTTTGCATATCGACGATAAAACGGCGCAGCTGGTGGCGCTTGATGCGCAGATCGCCGCGCCCGGGTTTTGGGACGATGCCGCGCATGCGCAAAGCGTGTCGAAGGAAGCCAGCGCGCTGCGCGACGTCATAAACGATTATCGCGCCGCGCAAGGCTTGCTTGACGATGCCCGCGCCGCGCATGAACTGGCGGGCGAGGACCCGGCGTTCGCCGAAGAGGTCCAGTCCACGCTTGAGGCGCTCGACGCGAAGCTTGACCAGCTTGAAATCACCAGCTGGTTTTCGGGCCGTTTCGACGCTGGCGATTGCATCCTCACCGTAAGCCCCGGCCAGGGCGGCCTTGAGGCCCAGGACTGGACGGACATGCTGTACAACATGTACACGCGCTATGCCGATCTGAAAGGTTGGAAAGTCCGTGTGCTCGACCTGGTGCCCGGCGCCGAGGCCGTAGGCCTGAACAAGGTCACGCTGCAAATCGAAGGTCGCCTTGCCTACGGCATGCTGCGCAGTGAAAACGGCGTGCACCGCCTCGTGCGCATCAGCCCCACCGACGTGAAGCAGCGGCGCCACACCACGTTCGCCGCGGTGGAGGTGCTGCCGGTGCTGCCCGACGACATCGAGGTCAACCTTGACATGAACGACGTGCGCGTCGACGTGTACCGCTCAAGCGGTCCGGGCGGGCAGTGCGTCAACACCACCGACTCGGCCGTTCGCCTCACGCACCTGCCCACGGGCATCGTGGTGACGTGCCAAAACGAGAAATCCCAGCTGCAGAACAAGGAAGCCGCCCTGCGCGTGCTGAAAGCCAAGCTGTACGAGATTGAGGAGCAGAAGCGCCGCGACCAGATTGACGAGCTGCGCGGCGACCGCATGGAGAACAGCTTCGGCAGCCAGATTCGCAACTACGTGCTGTTCCCGTATCAGCTGGTCAAAGATGTGCGCAGCGGCGTGGAAACGGGCAACGTCGACGCGGTGCTTGGCGGCGACATCGACGAGTTCGTGGTGGGCTACCACAAGTGGCGCGTCTCCACGCAAGAGGAGTAGCGCTGCGCCGCAGCCGCCATGCGGGGCTGCGGCAAGCAATTGCGATAGCGGGACGCGGCGGAAATGCAGCCAGAGCGTTCCCTGTTGATAGGAAAACGTCAAACTGACGAAAGGACGATGGAATGACCGAGCTTGAGCTGCGGGCATGCGACATGCGCATCGACATCGTGCGCATGATCGCGGAGGCGGGAAGCGGACACCCCGGTGGGTCGCTTTCGTGCACTGATATCCTCACCGCGCTGTATTTCGGCGGTGTGATGGACCACAACCCCGAGGACCCGAAGTGGGAGGGTCGCGACCGCTTCATCCTTGCGAAGGGCCATGCGGCGCCGGCGCTGTACGCCGTGCTTGCTCACGCCGGCTACTTCCCGCGTGAAGAGCTCTCCACGCTGCGCAAGCTTGGTACGCGCCTGCAGGGCCATCCTGATTGCAACCTGTGCCCGGGCGTCGAGGTTTCCACCGGCTCGCTGGGCCAGGGCCTGTCCATCGCGGCCGGCGCCGCTGCCGGCCTGAAGCTGGCCGGCAAGCCGCAGCGCGTGTTCTGCCTGCTTGGCGACGGCGAGTGCGAAGAAGGTCAGGTGTGGGAGGCCGCCATGTGGGCTGCTCACGAGGGCCTCGATAACCTGGTGGCCATCGTCGACCGCAACCACCTGCAGATCGACGGCGACACGGCCGACGTGTGCGACCCGGGCGACATGGTGGCGAAGTTCGCCGCGTTCGGCTGGAACGCCAGCACCGTCGACGGCCACGACATCCATGCGCTTGTTGCTGCGCTTACCGCTGCGAAGACGGCTGCGGATGGCAAACCGCACGTGTTGGTGGCGAACACCATCAAGGGCAAGGGCGTGTCGTTCATGGAAAACCAGGCCGGTTGGCACGGCAAAGCCCCCAACGCCGAACAGACCGAGCAGGCCGTGGCCGAGCTTGAGGCCGCGAAGAAGGAGGCATAGCCGTGGTACAGCTTGCAAACGAAGAACAGTCCCGCATCAAGCGCGCTACGCGTGCTGCGTATGGCGTCACGCTTGCCGAGCTGGCAGGCCAGGGCCTGCCCGTGGTGGCCGTTGATGCCGACCTGACCGGCTCCACCACCACGAAGAAGTTCGCCGAAGCCGGCTATGCCGACCGCCTGTTCAACTGCGGCATCGCCGAGCAGAACATGATCGACGTGGCCGCCGGCCTTGCCACGTGCGGCAATGTTGCCTTTACCGGCAGCTTCGCCGTGTTCGGCACCGGTCGCGCTTACGACCAGATCCGCAACACCGTGTGCTACTCGAACCTCAACGTGAAGGTTGCCCCCACGCACGCCGGTGTGTCCGTGGGCCCCGACGGTGGCAGCCACCAGATGCTCGAGGACATCTCGCTTATGGCCGGCCTGCCGAACATGCGCGTGCTCGTGCCGGCCGACTACGCCGCCGCTTGCGCCGCGCTGCGCCTGGCCGCTGCAACGCCGGGGCCGGTGTACGTGCGCATGGGCCGCGCTTCCGTGCCTGCCGTGTACGCCGATGGCGTTGAGCTGGAGCTCGGCCGCGCCTACGTGCTGCGCGAAGGCACCGACGTTACCATCGTGGCGTGCGGCGTGGAAGTGGAGCAGGCGCTTGTCGCTGCCGAGGAGCTGACGGCCGAAGGCGTTTCCGCTGAGGTCATCGACGCGTTCTCCGTCAAGCCGCTTGACCGCGAGACCATCGTGGCCTCCGCGAAGAAGACGGGCCGCGTCGTGGTGGCCGAGGAGCACAGCGTGCACGGCGGCCTTGGCGCAGCCGTGGCGCAGGCGCTGGTCGAAGAGCATCCCGTCCCCATGCAGTTCATCGGCATGAACGACCGCTTCGGCAAATCAGGCGAGTTCGAAGAGCTTATGGCGTACTTCGGCCTGGATTCGAAGGCGATTGTCAAAGCTGTGAAAAGGCTCACGGCCAACTAGGGGTTCTGCTAGAATCTGTTCGTCTCAGTACATCACTACATGAATGGAGCAAACTGTGACGAATAGTATGAGCCAAGGTGCTCCTGCGCGCCCTGGGCGGCACGCAGCAGCGCATGCGGCGCCGGCGCGACAAGTGACGTCGCAGCTGTCGGCATCGCTTCCGGTGCTTGAAATCGATGATACTCCGCAGCAGTCGGGTACACCTGTCATCACGTTCGATCATGTGTCGAAGGTGTACCCGGCCCAGCCTAACAAGCCCGCACTCAACGATATCTCCCTGCAAATCTACGCAGGCGAGTTCGTGTTTTTGGTAGGCCATTCCGGTTCCGGTAAAACCACGTTCATCCGCATGCTCATCCGCGAGGTGAAGCCCACGTCGGGCCACATCTACATCGCCGATGAGGATCTTGCTAGCATGCGCAATTGGCGCGTGCCGTACCTGCGCCGTAACATCGGCTGCGTGTTCCAGGACTTCAAGCTGCTGCCGAACAAAACGGTGTTCGAAAACGTTGCGTTCGCACTTGAGGTAATCGGCAAATCCCGCCACGTCATCAAAACGCAGGTGCCCGAGGTGCTGCGCCTTGTAGGTCTGCAGGACAAGTTGAACAAGCGCCCGGACCAGCTTTCCGGTGGCGAGCAGCAGCGCGTGTCCATTGCCCGCGCCATCGTGAACCGTCCTCCGGTCCTTATCTGCGACGAGCCTACGGGCAACCTTGACCCGCAAACGTCTCGCGGCATCATGGACCTGCTCGAGCGTATTAACCGCACCGGCACCACCGTCGTCGTTGCAACGCACGACCGCGAAATGGTGGACAACATGCGTCGTCGCGTCATCGCGCTTGACCGCGGCAACCTGACGCGCGACCAAGATCGAGGGGTGTACGGTTTCGATGTCTAGTTTCTTTTACTTTCTCAAGGAGTCGCTGACCGGCTTCACGCGCAACCTTTCCACAGCGCTTGGCTCCATCGTCACCATCTTCCTGTCGCTTTTGATCATCGGCATCTTTTTGGTGGGCGGCTCTGTGGTGAACAACGTGGTGAAGTCCGTCGAGCAAGAGGTCAACATCACGGTGTGGATCGCCGACGACGCCTCCAGCTCCGATGTCCAGTCGCTGCAGTCGGCCATCCAGTCCATGAGCGCCGTTTCCTCGGTCAGCTTCACGGACAAAGATCAGGCGCTTGAGAACTTCAAGAAGTCCTCAAGCTCGGACATTGCCGAGTCGCTTGACGGTCAGAACCCGCTTCCGGCCTCCATCGACGTCGAGCTGTCCGACCCGCAGATGGTCGAGGACGTTGCCAACCAGATCGAGGCGAACACCACGTTCCAGAAGATCTGCGACAACCCGTCCGATCCGTCCGACTCGCTGCGTTACGGCGAGAAAACGGTCGACCGCTTGTTCCAGCTGACCAGCTACGTGCGCGTTATCGGCGTGGCGCTTATCGCGCTGCTTATCTTCATCGCGCTCGTGTTCATCAACAACACCATTCGCCTGGCTATTCTTGCTCGCCGCAAGGAAATCGCCATCATGCGTTTGGTGGGCGCGTCGAACGGGTTCATCCGCGGGCCGTTTTTGATGGAGGGCGCTTTGCACGCCATCATCGGCGCGGCGCTTGCCGTGGGTTCGCTTGAGCTTTTGCGCAACCTGGCGCTGCCGCAGCTGCAAAACGCGCTGACGTGGCTGCCCATCGACCTGTCTACCGGCACATTCGCGCTGTTCTATGTGATGCTGGCGGTGTTTGGCTTGGTCATCGGCTTGCTTGGTTCCGCGTTCGCCATGCGTCGTTATCTGAAGGTGTAAAACAGGAGCTTTCGTGCCAAGACATTTCGACAAGAAGTCATCCATAGCGGCCACTGCGCGCAAGGCGCGGGCCCGCAACATAAAGTTGGCGAAAGTGTTTTCGTGCATCATCGTCGTAGCCGCCGCGTTTGCCGGCGGCTTCGCCGTTCGCGGCAACGTTGATTTGCTCGATTCGCTGGGTCTCACGCAGCTTACCGGCAGCCCCGATGCGAAGGCGAAGGCCTCGCAGCAGCCCACTACGTACAATTCGCTTTCGGCACGTGTGGACGAGGTGGAAGGCATCGTGAACAACGACAGCCTGGATTCGTACGATTTGGATACGGCCACCACGAAGATGCTCGATGCGTTCGCGCTGTCTACGCAGGATCCGTACCTGCGCTATTACGACGCCAGCCGCCGCACGGCCATGAACTCCAACCAGGATGCCGCGTCTTCGGGCGACGGGGTGGGCGTGCTGTTCAACGAATACAACGGTAACGCCTATGCCGTGGACGTCTTCGAAGGCTCCGTTGCGCAAGCGGCCGACGTACGTTCGGGCGATGTGGTGGTTGCCATCGACGGCGATCGCAGCCACGCGTGGTCAACGTCCGAGGTCACGGCTTCGCTTAAACGCGATGAAGGTTCGCAGGTGGTTATCACGTGGCGCCGCGGCGCGTCACTTGACGATGCAACGGGCACGGAATTCACCACCACCCTTACCGTTACGTCCTCTACCGTGAAAAACGTCACCACCGAGCTTTCCGATTCGGTGGGCTACATTCAGATGCGGCAGATTTCGCAGAACTCGGCCGATCTGGTGCGCCAGGCCATCTCCGACTTGGACGCGCAGGGTGCGCAGGCCTATGTGCTTGACTTGCGCGACAACCCCGGCGGTTATCTGACGCAGGCCGTGGACATTTCCAGCTACTTCGTGAAAAGCGGCACCATCGTGCGCATCGTCACCACGGGCGCTGACGAGACCACGAAAAACGCCACGGGCTCGGTGCTGACCGACAAGCCGTTGGTGGTGTTGGTGAACGGCAACACGTCTTCTGCTGCTGAGGTTATTGCTGCATCGCTGCAGGACAACCAGCGCGCTACGCTGGTGGGCGCCACCACGTTGGGCAAAGGCTCGGTGCAGGTGACGCATGATTTGTCGTTTGGCGGCGCGCTTCGTTACACCGCTGCATACTACAAAAGTCCGCTGGGCCACGACATCGACGGCCTGGGCATCAACCCTGACGTGGCCATTGCCTTGTCAAGCGACGAAGACAACCAGAAGTCGTTTGCGCTGGAAATGGCGCAGTCAATGGTGCGTGAATAGATGGGGCGCACGCGCAAGCATACGCGCCGCCGACCTCGCGCAAATCCGCATGGCGTGCTGACGGTGCACGGCGGCACGTTCGGTTTCGTGCGTACGGCCGAAGGCGAATACTTCATTCCCGAATCGAAGATGGCAGGAGCGTTCGACGGCGATCTTGTGGAAATTGCGCCGCTGCCGGCGCGCGGTGCGCAGAAAGGCGCTGTCGAAGAGCGCTCCGCTGCGCGCATTCTGCGCGTCATTGACCGCGCGCATGATACGGTGGTGGGCCGCTATGAGGTGGCCGAGCCGTTTGGCGTGGTGGTGCCCGAAGACCGCAATATCTCCTATGACATTTTTACCATGCGCGCCGATTTCCCCGATGTGCCCGATGGGGCGCTTGTGCGCGTGCGCATGACGGCGTATCCTTCGCGCCACGAAGCTGCGTGCGGCGTTATCGAAGAGGTGCTGGGCACCGCCGAGGAAGCTACCATTTCCGTTGACGCCATCGTTGCGCGCAACAAGCTGGAAACCGTGTTCTCGGAAGGCGCGCTTGCCGAGGCGCAGGCGGCCCAGCTTGACGAGGTGGGCGCGCTTGCCGCAGGGTATCGCGACGTGCGCGACCGCTGCGTGTTCACCATCGACCCGGCCGATGCGCGAGACTTCGACGATGCGCTTTCGCTTGACCCGGCACAGGAGTTCCTGCGCGACGGTGCCGCGTGGCGTTTGGGCGTGCACATCGCCGATGTGTCGCACTACGTGCCATGGAACAGCTCGCTTGATCTTGACGCTCGCCGCCGCGCCACCAGCGTGTATCTGGTTGACCGCGTCATCCCCATGCTTCCCGAGCAGCTTTCGAACGGCCTGTGCTCGCTCAACCCGAATGAGACGCGCCGCTGCATGACGTGCGACGTGTACCTTGACCAGGACTGGAAGGCCGTTGGCTACGACATCTACCCGGCGCTTATGCGCTCGCAGGCGCGGCTGACGTACGGGCAGGTGCAGCAGGCGCTTGACGGCGATGCCGCCCTTCCCGACGACATCATGCAGCGCGTGCGGTTCCTGTCGCAGTTCGCCAAAGCGCGCATCGCAGCGCGCCAGGTGGCGGGCGGCCTCGATTTCGACTTCCCGGAAGCCCGCGTGGTGCTTGACGACGACGGCAAGCCGCTGCGCGTTGACCTGCGTCGCAAAACCGAGGCAACATCGCTGGTGGAAGAGGCCATGATCCTGGCGAACGAGGTGGTGGCCCAGCACCTAAGCGAGCGCGGTTTCCCTGCGTTGTACCGCGTGCACGAGAAGCCTTCGCCCGATAGCTTGGCGGCGCTGCTTCCCGTGCTGCAGGAGTTCAGTTGGTTCTCTCGTATCAGCCCCGAGCGGTTCGTGGCGGGCGATGCGCACGCCATCGCGCGCGTGCTTTCCGAATCGCAGGGCCGCCTTGAGGGCAGCCTGGTGCAGACGCTGGTGTTGCGCGCCATGAAACGTGCCGCGTACAAGCCTACGTGCGACGGTCACTTCGGCTTGGCCAGCGAAGCGTATACGCACTTCACCAGTCCCATTCGCCGCTATCCCGACCTGGTGGTGCACCGCATGCTATGCGCGCAGCTGACGCGGCGTCCGCAAAAATTCGAGCAGGAAGTGGCGGCGCTGCCGTGGATAGCCGAGCACGCCTCGGACATGGAGCGCGTTGCCGAGAAGGCGGCGCGCCAGTCGCAGGAGCTCAAACTCATCGAGTACATGGCGGGCTTTCTCGGCGAGGCGTTCGACGCCACCGTGTCGGGAGTGGCGTCGTATGGCATGTACGTTAGCCTGGACAACACCGCCGAGGGCATGGTGGCGGCGCGTTATCTGGGCGACGAGTACTTCGCGTGTGATGCGGTGCGCTATCAGCTGGTGGGACAGGACAGCGGCAAAGTGTTCCGTCTGGGGCAGCGCGTGCGCGTGGTTTTGGCCGCTGCCGATGCGAAAGCGGGCCGCCTTGACTTTCGCTTGGAAAAGTGACGCCTTCTTCAGCTATCGGGCTCTTTTACTACGCAGGTGAATCTTCATGCATTCATAACCGCACGTCAAATGCGTGTGGGGTTTGAACGCAACGCGCAGATAACGTGAAACGCTGCGGCGTCGGGTTGCATGGTCGCGACGTTGGACTAACATGCTCGGGTACGAAAATCGGGCGCATGTTGTGTGCTGTCTGCACCGCGCAAGAAGAGGAACAAAACAGAAATGAATACTCGCATCACCGAACTTCTGGGCATCGAGGTGCCCATCATCCAGGGTGCTATGGCGCGCATCGCCGACGCCAGCTTGGCCGGCGCCGTCACCGAGGCGGGCGGGCTTGGCATCATCGCGTGCGGCGGCGCTCCGCTGTCGTGGGTCGAAGAGCAGGTGCGCGCTGCCCGCACCATCACGGACAAGCCCCTTGGCGCGAACGTCATGCTCATGGATCCCAACGCCGCCGAGTTGGCGCGCCTTTTGGTGGACCTGAAAATCGACGTGGTCACCACGGGCGCCGGCAGCCCCGCCAACTACATGGACATGTGGAAAGAAGCCGGCATCAAGGTGATCCCCGTGGTTGCCACCACCGCGCTTGCGCGCCGCATGGAGCGCCTTGGCGCCGATGCCGTGATCGCCGAAGGCACCGAAAGCGGCGGGCATGTGGGCGAGCTCACCACCATGGCGCTGGTGCCGGCGGTGTGCGACACGGTGTCCATCCCCGTCATCGCTGCCGGCGGCATTGCCGATGGGCGCGGTATCGCGGCCGCGTTCGCGCTGGGCGCCGAGGGCGTCCAGATGGGCACGCGCTTTCTGACGGTGGAGGAGTGCACGGTGGCCGACGCCTACAAAGAGCGCGTGCTGGCCGCGAAGGATTCCGACACCATCGTCACCGGCCGCGGCAGCGGGCATCCGGTGCGCTGCCTGAAGAACAAGTTCGCGCGCAACGTGCGCAAGCTTGAGGCCGACATGGCGAAAAACGGCGACGAGCTTGAGGCCATGTACGCCGGCAGCCTTCGCCGTGCCGTGGAGGGCGATGTTGACAACGGCTCCATGATGGCAGGCCAGGTTGCGGCCTTGGTGCACGAGCGCAAGACGGCGCGCCAGGTCATCGACGAGCTGATGGAGCAGGCGCTCTCTCGCGGCGCACGCGATCTGCAGCAAGCGGCCGACGCCAACGCGCAGCGCGCATAAAGGGCGCGTGAACGTGAATCCCGTCTTTTTGTTCTCCGGCCAGGGCGCGCAAAAGCCCGGCATGGGCGCTTCGCTTATGGAAGTCCCGGAAGTGGCGCAAACCCTGGCGTGCGCATCCGATGTGCTGGGCTATGACGTGGCCGACGTCATGCTGAACGCCCCGGCTGAAAAACTCAACGACACGCGCTTTGCCCAGCCTGCTATGTGCGCGTTGTCCGTGGGCATCGCGCATGCGCTTGAAGCGCGCGGCGTGCGGCCGTCTGCTGTGCTGGGCTTCTCGCTTGGCCAGGTCAGCGCGCTTGCCGTCTCCGGCATGCTTTCCGATGCCGACACGTTTGCCTTCGTTGTCGAGCGCGCGCGCCTTATGGCCGAGGCCGCCGAGCAGCACCCCGGTGTGATGAGCGCGTTTCTGAAAGCCGACGAGCAAAGCGTGACCGAGGTGTGCCAATCGTGCGGCCAAGGTCAGGTGCTGGTGCCGGCGAACTTCAACGCCCCTGGTCAGATTGTTGTTTCCGGCGAAGTTGCAGCGGTGGAGCGCGCCGAGGCCGCGTGGGCGGCGGCGGGCAAGCGCTTCTCGCGCCTTGCCACGTCCGGCGCCTTCCACAGCCCGCTTATGCAATCTGCGGCCGAGGGCCTTGACGCGTACCTTGCCAACGTCACGTTCGCCGAGCCTTCCGTGCCGCTTATCTGCAATACCGACGCCAGCCCGCTTCGCGCTGCCGACGCGCGCGAGCACCTGGTGCGCCACCTCACGCATCCCGTGCGCTTTCAGCAAAGCGTCCAGGCGCTTGTGGCGCAGGGCGAAACCGCGTTCGTGGAGGTTGGCTTCGGCGGCGTGCTGACGAACCTGGTCAAGCGCATCGACCGCACCGCCGAGCGCGCCTGCATGCAGGACGCCGAATCATTCGAGTCTTTCGTTGCGCGCTGCGCAACCGATGAGGAGTAACCCATGAGCGAAACGAACGACACCCAGCGCAAAAGCGCGCTGGTCACCGGCTCTTCGCGCGGCATCGGGCTGGCCGTGGCTAGCGAGCTTGCGCAGGCCGGCTACAACGTGTGCCTGAACTGCTCTAGCGAACGCGGCCTTGCCGCGCTGCAGGAACGCGCCGATGCGCTTGCGGCGCGATACGGCGTGCAGACGCTTGCCGTGGCGGGCAGCGTGGGCAATGCCGATGAGGCCAGCGTGCTGGTTTCCGCGGCTCATAAGGCGTTTGGCCGCCTTGACGTGCTGGTGAACAACGCCGGCATCACCCACGACGGGCTGATGGTACGCATGAAGGAGGAAGACTTCGACAGCGTCATCAACGTGAACCTCAAAGGCACGTTTTTGTGCTGCAAGGCCGCGGGCCAGATCATGATGAAGCAGCGCTATGGGCGCATCATCAACATGAGCAGCATCTCGGGCATCGGCGGCAACGCCGGCCAGGTGAACTACGCGGCCTCGAAGGCCGGCGTCATCGGGCTGACGAAGACCATCGCGCGCGAGCTGGCGGCGCGCGGCGTCACGGCGAACGCCGTGGCCCCCGGGTTCATTGCCACGGACATGACCGACGCGCTGTCCGAAAAGCAGCGCGAGGCCATCGGCGCGCAGATTCCGCTCAAGCGCTTCGGGCAGGCGGCCGATGTGGCGCACCTGGTGCGTTTCTTGGCAAGCGAAGAGGCCGGCTACATTACCGGCCAGGTCATTTGCGTTGACGGAGGTTTGGCACTATGAGCGAGCAGGTAGCGAACACGCAGGTCAGGCGCGCGGACGGAACGCACCGCGTCGTCATCACGGGCATGGGCGCCGTCACGCCGGCGGGCGTGGGCGTGCCGGCGCTGTGGGATGCCGTCATGGGCAAGCGCTGCTGCGTGCGCCCCATCACGCACTTCGATGCAAGCGACTACGAGGTGCGCATCGCGGCCGAGGTGCCCGATTTCGACGCCACGGAATATGGCTTGACGAAGAAGGAGGCGCGCCGCTTCGAGCGCTTCGTGCAGTACGCGCTCATCGCCGCCGACGAGGCCATGGCGCAGGCGGGCGTCAACATGGACGACGAGGACCCCACGCGCTCCGCGGTGGTGTTCGGCGCGGGCATCGGCGGTATCGACGAGCTGCAAAAGGGTTTCCGCACGCTTGACGAGAAGGGTCCTAAGCGCGTGAACCCGCTGTTCATTCCCACGATGATCGGCAACATGGCCGCCGGCCACATCGCCATCCGCTACGGTATGCGCGGCGAGTGCATCGACGTCTCCACCGCGTGTGCCACCGGCGCGCACAACATCGGCTCGGCCGTGCGCTCCATCCGCCACGGCTATTGCGACCTGGCGCTTGCCGGCGGCTCCGAGGAATCGGTGAACCCCATCTGCATCGCGGGCTTCACGAACCTTGGCGCTCTGACGCATGCCGAGGACCCGCAGGCGGCGTCCATGCCGTTCGACGTGCGCCGCAGCGGTTTCGTGGCGGGCGAAGGCGGTGCGGTGCTGGTGCTGGAATCGCTGGAGCATGCGCTGGCGCGCGGTGCGAAGCCCATCGCCGAGATCACCGGCTTCGGCTCGACGGGTGACGCTTACCACATGACGGCGCCGAACCCCACCGGCGAGGGCATTCAGCGCGCCATGCAGCAGGCGCTTGACGAGGGCGGTTTCACCGTGGCCGACCTGGGGCACGTGAACGCGCACGGCACGTCCACGCATGCCAACGACGCCACCGAGGCAGCGGCGCTCATCGCGCTTGCCGGCGATGAGCTGGGGCGCAAGATTCCCATCACGTCGGTAAAGGGCTCGCTGGGCCACACCCTGGGCGCCGCCGGCGCGGTTGAGGCCGTGGTCACGGCGCTTTCGGTGGCCAATCAGTGCGTGCCGCCCACGGCAGGTTTTGCCCAGCCCGACCCCGAGTGCCCCGTGAACGTGGTGTCCGAGCCGCTGCAGAACTACCCTCAGAAAGTAGCGCTGTCGAACTCGCTCGGCTTCGGCGGCCACAACGCCGTTTTGGCTGTTTCGCCTTACAGTGAATCTATCGATTAGGAATTCTTCTATGTTGGACATTTCTTATCCTTGTGGGCGCGATGTTGTCGAGCAGGTGCTGCCGCATCGCGATCCGTTTGTGTGGGTGAGCCGCGTGGTTGCGTGCGAGCCGGGCGTTTCCATTACGGCCGAGCTGGATGTTGATCCTAAGCTGCCGCTGTTCGCCGGTCATTTCCCTGGCCATCCCGTGCTGCCGGGCGTCATCATCATGGAAGCGCTGGCGCAGACGGCGTCGTTTTGCGCGCTGGTGGGCCGCGACGAGCCGGGCGTGCTGGGATTTTTCGCCGGCATCGACAAGGCGAAGTTCCGCAACCAGGTGCAGCCGGGCGACACGCTGACGCTGAAGGCAACCATTACGCGCAACTCGTCGCGCATGGTGGTCGCCGACGTGGAGGCGCTCGTGGGCGATAAGGTGGCGGCCACGGCCACGCAGAAATACGTCATGGCGAAAGCCGAGCAATAGCAGGCAATGGGCGGGCATGCCGCCTTGAAGGATTTGATCATGAAACGCACGAAAACAGGGTACATCACGTTCGATAGCGAGGGCTCGTTCGTCAATTCGCGCACAGATGGCAGCGGCGCGCAACCGCACGATGCGGCTGTTGCGTACCGTTTGACGCGCATCGCCGTGGAGGCGCGCGCCCAGTCTGCTGTTGCTCCGAATGCGCTGGACGCTGCGGACATGTCCACGTATGTGGACGCCGCCGAAGTGGTTTCGCCCGTGCGTGAAGAAGCGGCCGATGCGCCTGTGGCCTTGGTGGTTTCCCGCGGACGCGCGGTGAAGAAGATTCTGCTTGCGGTGCAAGATGCCGGCATGGTGGCCGCGGCGGCCTACACCGAGGATCGTGCCGGCGATGCGTACCTGCGCGCTGCCGATGCGCGCGCGTGCCTGCCCGGCAAAGGCGGCGACGCGCTGTTCGCCAACGGGTACGCCGTGCTTGAGGCTGCCCGCGCTTGCGGCGCTGCGGTGGTGTTGCTGGGCGAGGAAGCTTTGGCGCTTGCCGAGGTGGACACGTTTTTGGCGCGCGCCGCAGCCGATGGCATCCGCGTGTTTCGCCCGCTGGGCAATTCGCCGCAGTTCGGCTGGGTGCTGTGCGCCACGGACAAGCCGGCAAGCGTTTGCGGCACGTGGCGGACGTGTCCGAAGTGCGGCATGAAGTTCGACAGCACCAGTTTGGCCGCTTCGCACTTCGCCTGCCCGAACTGCGGCGGATACCTGCGCATGACGTCGTCGGAGCGCATCGACGACCTGCTTGACGACGGATCGTTCATCGAATGGGACGAGGGACTTCAGGAAACCGACCCGCTGAATTTCCCGGGTTACCTGGACAAACTTGCTGCCCAGCGCGAAAAGTCGGGCCTTGAGGAAGGCGTGCGCACGGGCGAGGGCTGCATCGCGGGCCTGCGCCTGGCCATCGGCATCATGGAGTCAACGTTTTTCATGGGCTCTATGGGCAACGTGGTGGGCGAGAAGGTCACGCGCCTGTTCGAGCGCGCCACGCGCCTGCATCTGCCCGTGGTCATATTCACCGCTTCGGGCGGCGCGCGCATGCAAGAGGGCCTTGTGTCGCTTATGCAGATGGCGAAGACGTCGTGCGCTATCCAGCGCCACGCCGAGGCGCATCTGCCGTACATCTCGGTGCTTACCGATCCCACCACCGGCGGCGTGACGGCTTCGTTTGCTATGGACGGCGACATCATCTTGGCCGAGCCGCACGCGCTTATCGGGTTTGCCGGCCAACGTGTCATCCGCGACACCATTCGCCAAGAGCTTCCCGAAGGGTTTCAGACGGCGGAGTTCGCGCTTGAGCACGGGCTTATCGACGCCATTGTGCCGCGCCCGGATTTGCGCGCCACGCTTGCGCATCTGCTGGCGCTGCATCTGTCCACATCGAAGCAGGCCACGGGCGCGGCGCACAACGCCGGCGACCGAGACATCCTTGTCAGCTATCAGGCCGTGTGCGACAACCTGGAAGCCGGCACGGGCACGTACAACACCGTGATGTACACTGATTTGAAGCCCGAGCCCGCGTGCGTGGTCAAAGAACGTGTGCGCGACCGGTTGTACGATGCGCTTCCAGCGAGTCTGCGTGCGGATGCGAACCGCACGTCGGTCAGCCGTCGCGTTGAGCGCGCTATCGCGAAGGGCGGCTTCGATGCCGAAGGCGGCTCGTCGCTTGACGCCGACGCCGCCGCGCCCGTAGAGGATGCCGCCCCCGCGTCGGCGGAAAACCGCGCGTGGCAAAGCGTGCAGCTGGCGCGCAACGTGCATCGTCCCACGTCAGTTGCGTATATCAACGCAATGGTCGATGGGTTCATCGAACTGCACGGCGATCGCGGCTTCGCCGACGACGGCGCCATCATCGGCGGCGTCGGCTGGATCGGCGGCCGCGCCGTCACCGTTATCGGCCAGGAAAAGGGCGCCGACCTCAAGCAGCGCATCGCGCGCAATTTCGGTTGCCCGCAGCCCGAGGGGTATCGCAAGGCGCTGCGCCTTATGCGCCAGGCTGAGAAGTTCCGCCGTCCTATCGTGTGCTTGGTGGACACGCAGGGCGCTTTCTGCGGCACCGAGGCCGAGGAGCGTGGACAGGGCAACGCCATCGCCGACAACCTGGTTGCCATGGCCGGCCTGAAGGTGCCGGTGGTTACCGTGCTGTTGGGCGAAGGCGGGTCGGGCGGCGCGCTGGCGCTGGCCGTTGCCAACCGCGTGGCCATGCAGGAGCACGCCGTGTACTCCGTGCTGTCGCCTGAAGGGTTCGCGTCCATCCTGTGGAAGGACCGCACGCGCGCGCCCGAGGCGGCGGCCGTCATGAAGATGAGCGCGCACGAGTCTTGCGAGCTGGGCATCATCGATGACGTGGTGTCCGAGGGTCCGCGCCCGGCGCACGAGAACCCCGAGGCGGCCGAGCGAAACGTTAGCGAATACGTGCGCGAAGCTCTTGACGAGCTGTGCGCCTTAAGCGAGCAAGAGCTGCTTGAACAGCGCTACCAGCGTTTCCGCAAGTTCTAGGCTTTGCCTCGAATGCGAAAAGAGCCGGTCCCTGTGGGGCTGGCTCTTTTGTTGCTGGCGGGCAGGACTGGTGGCAGCCTGCTATTCTCCCAGCAAGTCGATCAGCTCGTTGGTGCTCAAGCTTGCAAGCGACATGCCCGCCGCGCCGATGACCTGGTCGGCCAGCTTGCTCTTCTCTTCCTGCAGGTGCAGGATGCGCTCCTCGATGGTGCCTTTCGCGATAACCTTCTGCACGCTTACCACGCGCGTTTGCCCGATGCGGTGCGCGCGGTCCGTGGCCTGCTGCTGCGCGGCGGCATTCCACCACGGATCGGCGTGGATGACCACGCTGGCGCCCGTCAGATTCAGCCCCGTGCCGCCGGCTTTCAGCGACACCAGGAACACGGGCACGTCGTTTCCGTTGAACTCGTTGACCATGTCCACGCGGTCTTTCTTCGGTGTGGAGCCCGTAATGGTGTAGTACGCGATCCCGGCCTCGTCAAGGCGCTGCGCGATCAGCTCCAAGAAGCTGGTGAACTGGCTGAATAGCAGCGTTTTCTCGCCGCCGTCGCGCGCCGAGGACACCAGCTCCATGATGGCGTCGAGCTTTGCGCCGTGCCCGCGGTAGTTCTCGAACACCAGGCGCGGGTCGCAGCACAGCTGCCGCAGGCGCATGAGCTCGGCCAGCACTTCCACGTTGGATACCTGCTCGCCGGCTGCGCGCTTGGCCTGGCGCTCCTTGCGCTCGCGGCGCTGGCGCGTCAGCTCTTCGCGCAGGTGTTGCTCGTGGGCGCGGTACAGCTTCAGCTGCTGGCCCTCAAGCGGCGCGTACACCACGCTTTCCAGCTTGTCGGGCAGGTCGGTCAGCACGTCGGCCTTCTGGCGGCGTAGGATGAACGGCCCGGTTGCCGCCGTCAGGCGCGCGGCCACGTCTTCGTCGCCGCCGACGATGGGCAACTCGAAGCGCTCGCGGAACCGCGCGTAGGGGCCAAGCAGCCCCGGCATCAGAAAGTCGAAGATGCTCCACAGCTCGGACAGGCGGTTCTCCATGGGCGTGCCCGTCAGCGCGAAGCGGTGCCGCGCGCCGAGGCGCTTGATGGCGCGCGTAGTCAGCGTAGCGGGGTTTTTAATGTATTGCGCCTCGTCAAGCGCGCACAGGTAGAACTCGCGCCCGGCGTAATCGGGCGAGTCGATGCGCGCGAGGTCGTACGACGTCACCAGCACATCAACCGGTGAAAGCTGGTCACCGGCATGAGACGCGCTGCCGGAATCGGCCGTGCCTGCAGCGGCGGCCAGCTGTGCGTCGTACGCGGAAAACGCCCGACCGCGGATAACCTTGCGCTCGGCGGCGTTGCCCTCCACGGCTACAACGGAAAGCCCCGGCGCGAACCGCTCGAACTCGGCCAGCCAGTTGTACACCAGCGACGAAGGGCACACGATCAGGCTGGGCCCCACGCTGCGCGCTTCCTGCGCCCGCGCCACCAGCAAGCTGATAAGCTGCACGGATTTGCCCAGGCCCATCTCGTCGGCCAGGATGCCGCCGAACCCTGCGTCCACGCGCGCCGAAAGCCAGCGGAAGCCTTCCACCTGGTAGGGGCGCAGCGTGGCCGTCAGCCCTTCGGGAACGCTGTAGTTCGTCTCGTTCACGCGATGGAAGTTTTCCAGGTACTGCGTGAAGCTGCGGTCGCGGTGAAGGTTTCGCTCCTCGTCCAGGTAAAACGCGCGAAACGACGGCAGCTCCACCACGCCGCTTGCAAGTTCTTTCTGCGTGATGCCCAGATCGGACGCCAGCCGGTCAAGCTGCGACAGATCGAAGTCCTCTAGGTCCACGAACGCGCCGCTGCGCAAGCGGTGGTAGCGCTTCTTCTTGCGGTAGCTGGCCAGCATGGCCGCAAGCTCGGCAGGCGCCAAGTCGCCGGCATCCACCGTCAGGTTGATAAGGTTGCCCGACAGCGACACGCCCAGGCTCAACCGCGGCTTCTCGTCTTTGATAAGCCTGTCGAACGCCGGCGTGGTGAACACGTCGCCCAGCGCGCGGAACTCGGAAAGCCCCGTGAACACCAGGCGGGCCACGGCGTCTTCCTCGGACAGCGCGATGGATGCGCTCTCGGGGCCGAAGAAGCGCTCGATAAGCGCGGATGCCTTCGCCTCAGCGCGTTGGTTGCGCAGCGGCGCCGGTCCCGTGGGTTTATCGCCCTCGGCCGCCTTCGGCACCTGCCCGCGCAGCGCGAAGCGGTGCTGGCCGTACACGGCCTGCGCACCGATGTGCACGTGCTTCGCCGATTTGTCGAAGTAGAACTCCAGCTTGCAGGGAACGGGGCGATAGGCGTTTATCTCGTCCGGCGCGCTGACCTGCAGTTGCGACTCGATAAGCGGCAGCGCCGCCGCGCAGAACAGCGGCATGTCCCCGTCGGCAATGAACAGGGTGTTCTCGTCGCTGTCGTACACGGTGCGCAAAAAGTCGGCGCAGCGCGCGAACGCCGCCGAGCAGCGGTGCACCACGTCGTTGCCAAGCCAGACGTACAGCCGCCCCGCCTGCTCGGCGATGCGGATGCGCTCGCCGCGCTCGATGGTCCAGCCGTGCTCGGCACGCGCAAGGCCCAGCGAGATGGCGGGGTCCTCGCGCACCACGCGCACGCGCTCAACCGTTGGCGTGGCGAAATCGGCGCTGTGGATGGAGAACACGTCGCCCTCAAGCAGGTCGAACAGCTCCACGGTTTCGGCTTCCGAAAGCTGCAGCGTGCGTCCCACCTGGGCCGTTTGGCGGCGCAGCCATGCCGGGCCGTCGTCGGCCGCCTCGCGCATGGAGCACGCGCGCTCGATGAACTGCGCCACGGCGCGCGAGCGGTCGTCGAACAGGGCGGGGGCGTGCGTGAACGACAGCTTCTTGCCGTAAGCGTACGCTTCGCCGCGGCGCATGCGCTCGGCGAACTCGCTGAGCGACTTCACCACATACGGCGTGCCCGCCGGCCCCGAGATGCGAAACGCAGCCGACCACAGGCCGTAGCCGAACGACAGCTCGGCCCGCAGGCTCACCGAGCCGGCGGGCGTGTCCTCGGCGTCAAGCGCTTCGGTACGCTTCATGAACTCGGCGATGCAGGCCGACGACTGCGCGGTGCGGTGCGCCTGGTAGCCCATGAACGTGTCCGGGCGCTCTGAAAACGTCAGCGCCAGCGCCACGCAGTGCTTGCACATGCCGTTGTATTCGCGAAACGCCGGGCACGTGCACGAGTAGTCCACCACGTCGCCGGCATCCTCGTCGAGCGTCACCGATGTGCGGTAGCGGTCGTCCCATCCGCTGCTTGAGGCAACGAACGCGCTGATGATGGACTCGTCGGCGTCGTAGCGCACCTGCTTGGTCAGGATGTTGCGATCCGACGCGGCGATGGCGCGCCCACGCGCAAGCGCGCGCGGGTTGCATTGCGAGGCGATGGACTTCTCCAAGTTCATGACGGCTGGCTTCCTTCCTTACAACCTCATGTTGTGTAAACGTCTATTTTAGCGCACGTTGGCAAGCCCGCCGCCGGGCGGCGATGATTGCACAGCGTCTCCCCGAGGACGCCAGCGGCTTCGAGTCTTGGCACATAATCGAGCGCGCTTTCGGAAGGCGGAAGGCGAAGGTGAATCGCGGTGATAGGTACATCTCAGTGTGTTGGCCTCGTTGCATTGACAGTGGGGTTGCCGCCGTGTTCGTGCGGCGATGCGGCCCATTAGTGCCGTTGCCTGGTGCTGGCGTTGGCAGGGTGGCGAAGTGTGCGATAATTCCGCCATAAGCAAACGCGCGCGGCGCGTACGTTGAAAGGGGCTGCTATGAAGCTTGGCGAAGTGTTCGGCACGGTTGCGGCATGCGCGGCGGGAGCGGCGGTTGGCGCCGGCATCGGGCTGTACGGCCCGCGCGCCCACACGCTTTCGACGGTTCGCCAGATCACGCGCGCCGAGGGCGCGTACAACCTGTATGCCATGGATGTCACGTACCCCTACAACCTCGACCGTTTGATCGAGCGTGGTCTCGGCGGCGACCAAGATACGGTCGACGCTATTTTCCGCGAGGCGCTGCCGTTTCTGCCCGCGCACATGCAGGCGCCCGAATTCGGCTGCAGCGCGTTTACGCTTAACGCCGGCGATCAGGTGCTTATGGGCCGCAACTACGACTTCAAGCTGGACACGTCGGCCATGCTTGTGCACTGCGCGCCGAAAGTCGGCTACGAGTCCATCGCGTTCGCCGCGCTTGACAACGTGCACGCCAACAATCCGTTCGCGGACGCGAAGTCGCGCCTGGCGTGTTTGGCTGCGCCGTTCGTGTGCCTTGACGGCGTGAACGAGAAGGGCGTTTCCATCGCCGTGCTGACGCTTGACAGCAAGCCCACGCACCGCGTCACCGGCAAGCCCGTGCTGTCAACACCGCTGGTCATTCGCCTGGTGCTTGACCGCGCTGCCACCACGCAGGAGGCCGTCGACCTGCTGCTTGCCCACGATATGTTCGCCACCAGCGGGCGCGACTACCATTACTACATCACGGACGCCTCAGGCGACGGTCGCGTGGTCGAATACGATTGCGACAGCCCCGAGCGCCTGCCGGTGGTCACACCGTGCCGCCAGGTCACGAACTTCTTCGTCATGCACGAAGGAATGGTGAAGCCGAACCAGAAAAACGGCCGCTACGGGCACGGGCGCGAGCGCTACAATGCCATCGAGGCGGTGCTTGACGGCGCGCCGGTCGGCGAAGACGCGCAGGTAACGGCCTGGCGCGCGTTGGCCGCCGCGGCGCAAGAGCCCAACCCGGAAGACGTCACCAGCAACACGCAGTGGTCGGTGGTCTTCGACAACACGAACCTCACGGCCGACATAGCCATCCGCCGCCGCTTCGAAGACGTCCACCATGCAGACATCCACGGCAACATCATCTGATAAGGGGGCAGGTCATTCGTCGGCTTTTCGCTGGGAATGATGTGCTGAAGGGCCCGCGCAGTAGTGTATGCTGCGCGGGCCCTTCTGTATGCCCTGATGATTCGTGCGTGAGGCGGGAAAGGCAAGGGGGAGGCTCGTTTGCGGTTAAAGGCAAAAATGAGCCGGCAAACGCCCTGCCCCCTTGTCATGTGCGAGGTGCTGCAAATTCCGGTTGATACCGGTTACCGGTTGTCTAGCTGATGGCGAACCTCGGCGCCAATTCGCGCGTTTTCGCGATAAGCTTGCGGTAGATGCGGTCGCGGATCCATGGTTCGGTTGATAGCGCGACGGCGTCGTCAAGCGGCACCCAGCGCACGCCGCTGTTCTCGTCGACCTTGATGCGCACGTGTTCGGCCGGGTCTGCCACGGCCAGGTACGTGACGTTGAGGTGCAGATGCGAGCTGACGTAAGCGCCGCGCTTCTCGTGCCCATCGACGGTGAGCACCTCGCAGGATAGCAGGTTGCCCGGCCCGCACGGCACCAGTTTCGCGTGCGCAACGCCCGTTTCCTCGGCAAGCTCGCGCAGCGCCACGGCCACAAGGTCGCGCTGCCCGTCGGCGTGCCCGCCGATCCAGCTCCACGAGTCGTAGATGTTGTGGTACACCAGCAGCGTTTGAGTGAACGTGGGGTTCACCGTCCATATGGAGCACGCCATGTGCGCCGGCGACGTGCGGTCGAACACCTCGGGGTCGCTGGCAAGGCGCTGCAATATGAAGTCGCGGTCGGCCGCTTCTTGTTCGCATGACGGCGAAAACGCGCGCAGATTTTCGGCAATTCCCATTGGTACTCCCAACATGGTCTTGATACGGAAACGACCCGGCGCAGGCCGGGTCGCGGTTCGCTTGCTTGGATTATAAGGCAGTGATTGGCCGCTAGCGGCGCAACGCCGGACGTGCCCGGAACAGCCGCTAGTGCTGGTGGTTGCAGGCGTTCTCAAGCACCATGCGCGGGCATTGCCCGGCAATGAACTTGTTCACCACGTCGCCCACGATCGGCGTTTGCTGCTCAAGGTACACCGCCACGCCGTACTGCGTGAAGCGCATGAACGGCGGGCGCCCCATGCCGGCGGTGATCATGGCATCGATGCCCAGGCTGTGGGCGAACTCGATGACGCCGCCGCAGCCAACCTGGTCGTGGTCGACGTTCTTCACGGACTCGACCTTCACCACTTCGTCGTTTTCAATGGTGGCGATGGTGAACCACGGCGTGTGACCGAAATGCCCGCTGCGGACGCTGGTCAGGCCTTCGCCGGTTTCGCTGGGGATTGCAACTTTCATGACGTTTGCCCTTTCTTTTCGTGCTTTGCCGCGCTCCGTCCTCCCACGCCGTCGCGCCCTCACGTGGCCCAACTCTAGCACAAACGGTGCAGCGCACTCGAAGATTTTTGAGAGTCTACAAGTAGCATTTCGCTAGGATTAACGACGGCATTCAGGGACTCGCGAGGCGAACCCGCAGCGTTCGCCATTTGACCTGGCGCGTTACAATGAAAGCATGAACGAAACGAATCTCGACATAACGCCCGTGGTGGCCGTCAGCGCCTGCCTGCTGGGCCGCCCATGCCGCTTCGACGGTGCGTCGAAGCCCTGTGAACAGGTCATGCAGCTTGCCCGGTACTGCAAAGTGGTTCCCATCTGCCCTGAAGTGGCCGGCGGCTTTCCCATTCCGCACCCGCCGTGCGAGATCGAGGCGGGCACGCGCCCGGTGCGCGTCGTGGACGCCACCGGCGCCGACGTGACGCAGCGTTTCCATGCGGGCGCGTCGCGGTGTTTGGAGCAGCTGCGCGACGCGGATTGCCGCGTGGCCGTGCTGAAGTCGAAAAGCCCCTCGTGCGGCAGCGGCCAGGTGTACGACGGCTCGTTTACCGGCACGCTGGTAGAAGGTTGGGGCGTGGCCGCAGCGCTTCTGCGCGATGCGGGCGTCGACGTGCTCGACGAAACGCAGGTCGATCAGCTGCTGGAGCCGCTGCGTCGCGCTCGGGTGGCTCACAATGCGGGCGAGCAAGGCACGCAAGCGTAGCGCCGTTTCGCGGCTCAGGTAGTTGGGCGATTTGGGGGGGAGGGGACGGGCGTCAGGCATGCTCATCGCAATAAGTTCCCGTTGATGCACCCTTTACCCCGCTCGTTCATCAGCCGAAACGCTTCTGCCCATGAACAGCTCCTGTGCATGCCGTGGTGCGCTGTTTGCCGGCGCCGCCGCGCCGCTTGCGGGGTGTATACTCGCTCGTGCGAAACAACGCGGTGTCGAACGCGCCGCAACCCAATGAAAGGAACAACATGCTGGTAACGACTATCGACCACGCATCCGCACACGACTACCTCAATGAACGCTTCGCGAAGGCCTACGCGTTCTTGCAGCAGGACAGCCTTTCCGAGCTGCCGCTCGGCCGCAACGACATCGACGGCGACGACGTGTTCGCCAACGTGCAGGAGTACGACACCGTGCCTGCCGCCGAAAAGCAGCTTGAGGCGCATCGCCGCTACTACGACGTTCAGTTCGTGGTGTCCGGCGAAGAGCTGCTGCAGTATGCCCAGCTTGAAGGTCTTGACGAGGCGCAGCCGTTCGACGAAGGCAACGACTTCGGCCTGTACGCCACGCCCGAGCGCACTACCGACGTGGTGCTGCGTGCCGGCGACATGGCCGTGCTTGCTCCCGAAGACGCGCACAAGCCGGGCTGCACGCTTGGCGCCGAGCCGTGCCACGTGCGCAAGATCGTCGTGAAGGTGCGCGCATAAGCCTATCGCGTGGTTTTTGGCACCTGGCAGCAGCCGGGCGCCTATTCGACTTGCATTTCACCAGGAAAAGCGCGGGTTTTGCGGTTGTGCTGCCTTACGGCACCCGCCGCGCTTTTCGCGAAAGGTAAGGACTCTCATGAGAAAACAAGATCGCAAATTCCTGAAATCGCTGCTGGAAACCCCGTCGCCGACGGGCTGCGAGCAGCGCATCGCCGCGCTGGTGCGCCAGCGTCTTGACGGCGTGGCCGACCGCGTGGAAACCGACGTCATGGGCTCGGTGCACGCCAGCCTTGCCGGCAGCGGCGTGGCGCCTTCGCTCATGCTTGCGGCACACATGGACGAGATCGGCCTGATGGTGGTCAACGTTTCCGACGACGGCTTTCTGTCGGTGGCCGCTATCGGCGGCGTCGATGCGGCCATCCTGCCGGGTCTGCGCGTCGACGTGCACGCGTCGGGCGCCGCGGCTCCGCTGCGCGGCGTGGTGGGCCGCAAGCCCATCCACCTTATCTCAGCCGGCGAGCGCGACAAGGTCACGCCGCTGTCCGATTTGGCCATCGACCTGGGCCTTCCGGCGAAGAAGGTCAAGCGGCTTGTGGCCGTGGGCGACCCCATCACGTTCGGCGTGGGCTTCGAGCGCTTCGGCAAGCGCATGGGCGTGTCGCGCGCGTTCGACGACAAGTGCGGCGTGTGGGTGATCACGCGCGTGCTTGAAGAGCTTGCGGCGGCCGGCGGCGCGCCGGGCACGGTCACGGCCGCGTGCACCACGCAGGAGGAAATCGGCACGCGCGGCGCCACCACCTCGGCGTTTGGCGTGGCCCCCGATGTTGCCGTGGCGTTCGACGTCACGCACGCAACCGATTACCCCGGCATCAACCATGCGAAGTTCGGCGACATCAAGTGCGGCGGCGGTCCGGTCATCGGCCGCGGCCCGAACGTGAACCCGTACGTGTACGAGCGTCTGGTTGCCGCGGCGAAGGCGGCCGGCATCCCGTACCAGGTCGAGGCGCTTCCCGGCTATTCGGGAACCGATGCCTGGCCCATCCAGGTGTCGCGTGCCGGCATCCCCACAGGCCTGGTGTCCGTGCCGCTGCGCTACATGCACACGCCCACCGAGGTCATCTGCCTTGACGACCTTGACGCGTGCGTGAAGCTGTTCGTGCAGTTCGCGCTTGACCTGTGCGACGCCGACACGTTCGTGCCGGGTCTTGCCGCCGCCAGCGATGCCGACGACGCGCCGGAGGGGGAGTAGCGCATGAAGAAGCAGCCTAGCGACATCGCGCGCAACCGCAAGGCGCTTCACGACTACGAGGTGCTTGAAACGTATGAGGCTGGCATAGCGCTCACGGGCACGGAAGTGCGCTCGCTGCGCGACAACCACTGCCAGCTGACGGATTGCTTCGCGCTTATTCGCCACGGCGAGGTGTGGCTGCACGGCGTGCACATCCCGCCGTACGCATTCGGCAACATCGCCAACCCCGACCCCGACCGCAAGCGCAAGCTGCTGCTGCACAAAAACGAGATCCGCAAGCTCGAGCAGCAAACGAAGGAAAAGGGCATGGCGCTGGTACCGCTGAAGATGTACTTCAACAACAAGTCGCTCGTGAAAGTTGAGCTGGCCGTTTGCCGCGGCAAGAAGAACTACGACAAGCGCGCCGCCATGGCCGAGCGCGATTCGAAGCGCGAGATCGAGCGCGCACTGAAGGAAAGGAGCCGTCGATGAGCGAGCAGGACGTAAACGCAAGCCAGGAAGAGCTTGAAGCCGCCGACGAGCAGGTCGAAGCTGCCGAGGATATCGCGGCCGAGCCCGTTGCGACGCCCGAAAAGGCCGGTGTCGCCGAAGACGAACAGGACGATGCGGAAGCCGAAGACGCCGCTGAAGAGGAGGCCGATGCCGCCGAGGAAGACGCCGACGAGGACCTCGAGGTCGTTGAGCTGGAGCTTTCCGACGACGACATCGTGCGCTACCTGGAAGACGAGGACGGCAACCGCATCGGCTTCGTCATCATGGAAGACGGCGAAGAGGCCGAGTACCTGTACGTGGAAGACGACGAAGACGACGAGCCGGAACACGACGTGTACGACGTGGTCGACGACGGCAGCCTTGGAATCACGCGCGACGGCGTGCAGCAGGCCACCGACGACATGAACGCCATCTTCAAGGACGGCGTGAAAATGGCGGCCGAGTTCAAGGGCGCGTTCGACGACATCAAAAGCGCATTGGACTTCAGCTCGCTTTTGAAGTAGCATATCAAGTTACGTGTAGGGCATACGCCCGCGCGGCACATTGACAACGGTGGACCGCAGCGTCCCGCCTCGGCAGAGCGCCGAACTTCACGGGGGCGACTGGTTTCGACATGGTATGTTTGAACTGAGGAGCAGGTCGTGGTCTCCTCGCCACGTAAAACAGGGGTACCGTCAAGTTAATTGGCAAGAACAACTCTCAGAGCGCTCCGGCGCTCGCCATGGCTGCTTAATTCGCACCTGGCACGTCAACCCCGGGTTGTCCCCGGCTCGGGCGCGACGTCATTTTAGGGGACTGCATCGAAGCACGTGGCCGGTATGGCTTCGATAAAGATTGAACCGACTAGAAGCCTCTACGTTTGTCCGTTGACCGCAAGGCTTCGAATCCCGACAACGGAATAAGCTTGTAGAGCCTCGGGGATTATGTAGTATGGACCGGAGTTCGATTCTCCGCGCCTCCACCAGTCTTTTCACGGCCGTCTGTTTTGTTTTCGCAGTTCAGGCGGCTTTTTTATGTTTGATTGACATTCTACATGTGGGGTATATCAAGGTAATTCGCGGTAAATTCCGCTATTTCGAGAAGGCATTAACGGACAAATAACGGACGAAACTGCAGGAAAACGGGGCGTTCGGCGCATCCGTTAA